>Ga0214921_10005351_pt1 | contig 18178 bp, 20 predicted proteins | sample LL1505_MetaG_FD_177992 | JGI IMG/M metagenome (GOLD analysis project Ga0214921, IMG submission 177992) | Freshwater microbial communities from Lake Lanier, Atlanta, Georgia, United States - LL-1505 | ecosystem: Environmental > Aquatic > Freshwater > Lake | place: USA: Georgia | collected... | reverse complement strand
CTATGTATATGGGTACTCCTTTGCCCGTTATCCTGAAGAGCATCAGCCGAGTGGAACGGCGAACATGAGCCGAACGACCTCAGTGACCTTGAACATGCGCGTCCGCACACCGATTGCGAAGGACCTCACGACTCTTTCCCCGCCGTGTGTGTTTGATCCAGCGACGGTGGGAGGTTGGGAGGTCTTCGTCTTCGTGACGCACATGAATTGGCTGCGATTTGAGAATGGAATTTGTAATAAACTCTTTACGGATTAATCACCGCATCATAAGGGAACGAAAGAAAAAGCGAATCATCTTGATCACAGGCATACCAATGAATGTCATCATGCATCGCGCACATATCAATAATCATCCAAACATTTGTCTCCCAGCACAGCTTGTACATGGATAGGGTACAAAAGTCTGTTAGCACCGTTTTACTATGCCGATAAAACGTAGCCAGATGCTTACGAGGAACAACGAAAAAGCAGCCAAAGAAGTGAGAGGTCACCATGTCCACGGAGAAAGAAGGAGAGTCCGTCCATCCAGGTAACACGATCTTGTCAAACGATGCGGTATGAATACGACGAAGATCCGCCAGAAAGCGCCCCTTGTTCCGAATGTGTTTCAGAATGCCCATGTCTAGCCAGACGAACGTATCGTCTTCTACCACGTCCGATACACGATACATCCATTCTATTTTGGTGTTCACAAGCGCCAAGTATTCCTTCGTATCCTTGGACACATTGCGTTGGGCAGGAAGATCACCGTGGTATGCCATGGCAATGGAATAGAGTTCCAGACACTCTTTGGGAAGGACGAGGACCCGTACCGAGGGAGGGACATCTGCGAAGAGGGGGAGAAGCGAGGACTCGGTACAAACGGTAATCGGTATACCGCTGACAGCAATATCCTCCAATAGGAAACGCAGCTCCATCACGCGGTACTCATGTAGTCCGATATCATACAAACATGTTACAATCATCGCTCTATCCTGCTATTGCTCTACCGTGTGGTGGCCGTTTATGCTCTCTGAACCGACATCTAAAGAAAACGGAGTGTGTATCCATCATACGAATTCTACCAAGAAACTCCATGGACGCACCACCACCGCCCACCGTCACCTTTGTTTCTGCGTTTTTGGATTTGCGAGAGGATCGATCCAATGACAAATCGGTAGACCGATGTTTTTCCCTGTTTGAGCGTCTCGCAGCCTCGCACCTCTCCATTTGTCTGTTTGTCAGTCCCTCACTCTATGACCGAGCCGCCGTCCTCCGCGCGCAGTATCCCACCACCCTCTATGTGATGCCGAGCACGGAGCTGGAGGATCTATGGACGCATCGTACTGTATCCAGTATCGCCGAGGTATCACTCCCTGAGGAGAGAACATCCTATCATGATACCACCGCCTTTCTAACGCTCATGAATGCCAAAATAGAGTTCGTGGCGAAAGCCATGAAGTCCAATCCATTTGGCACCTCTCATTTTGCGTGGATTGATTTTAGCATTTGTCATGTACTTCGCCAAGCAGAGCAGACACTGGAACGACTGCACACCTACAGTGTCTCGCGACTCCAAGATCGTATGCTTCTGTTCCCTGCGTGTTGGTCCAAATCCGACACCAAACGTAGATACGCAACGCTGCTATCCAGGGTACATTGGAGATTTTGCGGTGGTTTTTTCATCGGTGACCGTCAATCTCTTTGGGAATTCTATCGTCTGTATCAAACACATTTTCCCGCATTTCTAAGGGAGAAGAAGCGACTTCTATGGGAAGTAAACTTCTGGGCCTTTCTTGAACAACAGGGTTACCTGGTCGCGCAAACGTATCGCGCCAATCATGATGATTCCATTCTACACATTCCCGCGGAGTATCTTCAAACGGTGGCCTGTCTCACCACCATTCCACCGCGTTTCCAGAGGGTTCTGGCCACTGTTCGTTCGCTACTTTCTCAGGTGGACCATGTCTATCTGTCGGTCTCCAGGAACTATGAACGTTTTGGTACTGTGCCATTGTTGGACATCTCCAACGAAGCGGACTTACAGGGTCGTGTGTCCATCGTGGAGTGCGAAGACCGAGGACCTGCAACCAAATACGTGGGCGCACTCACCCATCTTTCCAAACAAGTCTGGGTACTCTTCTGCGACGACGACCAATGCTATCACCCCTCCCTCGTAAGAAAAATGAAACGCGGCATCCGTGGCCTCGGCGCCTACCAGAATGCCTATCATCATGTGAAGAAGGGTTCAGGGGGCATCATTCATGGTTATGTAGGGAATCTATTTCACCAACATGCGCTTCAAGCCCTATCCTCGTTTCCGCAGCCGGCCTGCAGTCGTTTTGTGGACGATCAGTGGATGTCGGTCTACTGTTTTCAGCAAAAGATACCCATTTACCCATCAGGAATAGAGACCTACACGGAGATATTTTCTGTATTACGGAAGGGGGGATACGAGTTGGTAGGCGAGGAATCACTTGCCGCTCTGGGGAATCGCGATCAAAAGGTAGAGGAACTGGCGAATTACTTCCGCGTCCTATTCTGTTCCGATGGTGTTATCACGTCCGCATAGGTCTAAAGATAGACTGGTCTATCAGTAGTAAGGATGGTGGCGAGTCTTCTAAAAATCGTTTCGTCAGGTATCCAGGACGAGCGACTTGATTTCCAACACACACTCTATCCGTTTACGAAAATATGGATAAAGGCAGGCCGTTTTACAACACAATGGGGGCGTCTGGATTTTGAAAATCCGCCGACATTTGGAAACACCGCCTTTTTCCGTATTCTGCGAAAGGGTCATCTGGTGACGCGACTGTATTTGGTGGCACAGATGCCCGACATTTACACTCCTCAAAAGGCCGCATATGATGCCGTCAACACGCCTCCCCCTGTGCCGCCGAACACGTATTATCCGAAGTTCGGATGGACCAATTCACTTGGTCATGCCCTTATTACGCGTCTAACGATGGACATTGCGAATGCCCGCGTGGAAACGCTGGACAGTCGTCTTCTAGAGATTCTGGACGAATACCAAACTCCGTTAGAAAAGGTTCCACTCATCAATGACCTTATCAAGCGAAAAGATACAGGATTCACCGAGCTAACATTTGGCCATCCGCCCACGCCTACCGCCTTCGTGTCCTCGCAACCTTATAACGAAACGGTCGTCGTTCCACTTCCCTTCTGGTTTACGCGGGGTGACTCGGGCTGTGCCCTACCCATTGATGCGATTCCGATGGACGAGGTGCGCGTGGGTATAACCTTTCAGGGCCTCAATGGCGTCTATTACACGGACACCCATGTACCGAATACCTCCATAGAACCAGGTACGAGTTTATGGCCACTCGCGGGTTCCAACTTTTATGCAGCCGACCCCGTGACCAATCCGAATCAGCCGCCTCTCTTGAATCCACAGGGCAACCCGATTCAGATGCCCCTCAATCTTCAGCTGGGAGATTGTTACATCCTCGCCGAGTACGTCTATTTGGACCAGAACGAGGCCAACCGATTCCGCTTATCTGACCTCCAGATCCCCATCGTGCAGCACTATGCGATGAAGCCGTTCCAGACGCGTGGCCTCCCCACGGCCCGCATTCCGCTGAACATTCCGAATCCCACACGAGACATTTATTTCATGTTGAATCGCGAAGAGGCGCCCTCCTATAATGCGCCCTTTCTTGCCACGCGAGACCTAACAGGGACAGTGAATACACTGCCGTCTAACGCTCAGTTTCCTTGGTGGCCTGATGCAGTGGGACTGTATGCACAGGCGCCGTCCGTCTTCTTGCGTCCAGGGTATCAACTCTCCGATTCCGAGCCCCTCGTCGGGTATGAAGTGGATTATGAGGGGTCCCTCGTGCGGTTCCGAACGGAGGGCCCTGCCCTGTTTCGCTCCGTCATACCCTCCTACGAACAGCGTAAGACACCGTGGGTCAATCGGTACTATTACAATTTCCCCCTGGGCATTCAAAACGGTTTCACGCCGTTTTCTCGGCCGCGAGGGGAGGCGAATTTAGACAAGATTGTGAATCGTGACCTGGTCCTTCAGCTTCGTGCGAAGCGTGAATTCATCGGTGGTACGATTGTGCCGAGTTATACAGTGTATGTGTATGCAGAGACCTATAATATGTTGCGCGTGGTCGGTGGCCGCGCAGGTATCATGTTTGCCTATTAATGAGGAAACGGGATACCGAATCTAAAGAAACAATTTGTCTTAATTATGTAAGAGAAATCCATGATGATCACGGTGGAGCAGAAGCCAGAACTTGTCCAGGCCATGATTGATTTTGAGGATATTACGAACTCGGTACAAACACTGTATGGAGACGACAAGCAATGGAATCACCGTATCATCCGATTGAGGGATTTTCTCACTTCCAAGGATCTAGGTAAGGATTTGCGTCTAAAGTGGCGTCGTAACAATGGTCGGGTGGATTGCGTGATAACACGAGTCCGCGACTTGGATGCCGTATTATGTGCCGATCTCTTTCATACCAACCAACGATAAAAATTTGAAATCAAAATCCAATATTATTCATTGCAGAGTATCCTCATGCGCATCATTAGCTTCAACGTCAACGGCATTCGCTCCATGGCGGGTAAGGTCAAATCGGGTCAAAAGATGGCGGATCGGAAAGAAACCTCCGTCCTCACGGCACTAGTGGAAGAGCAGAAGCCTGACATTCTGTGTCTTCAGGAAATCAAGACGCAGAGCGAGGCGGATCTCGCCTGTCTTCGTCCTCACTTTAAACACATCTATGTCCGTGCGGCTACAAACAAAAAAGGCTATTCAGGCGTGGCGCTTCTTAGCCACGACGCGCCTGAATGGGTTATCTGTGATCCGACTTATGTATTGGACTGGTACAAGGGCTATGAGTTTCTCCAAGAGGGTCGCATGATTGTCGCCAAATTTCCCACTCACATCGTCATCAATGTCTACACGGTGAATGCGAAACCCGAACTCGCTCGCCTCGCCGAGCGGCTTATATGGGAGGAGATGCTTCGCAAGTACATTCAGCATCTTCACAAGGAATTCCAGCTCCCCATCGTGCTCTGTGGCGATTTGAATGTGGCGCATCAGGACATTGATATTCACAATCCGAAGGGAAAGTCCAAGACGCCAGGCTTCTCCACGGAGGAGCGGGAGGCTTTCTCTTCGCTTCTGCAAACCTGTAACATGACAGACACGTTCCGCCATCTTCACCCTGATACCAAGAAATTCACGTATTGGTCCAATTATGCAAAATCACGTGAGCGAAATGTGGGATGGCGTATTGACTATGTGCTCGTTTCCAATACCATTCATGGACACATTCTGGAAGCAGAATGTCTCAATGAATATGGAGGCAGTGATCATTGCCCCGTACTTGCCTCTCTTGCACTCTAGGCCGACTCTTCTTCCGCCTTCGGCTCCTCCTCCGCCTTCGGCTCCTCTTCAACCTTCGGCTCCTCCTCAACCTTCGGCTCCTCCTCAACCTTCGGCTCCTCCTCTGCAACCGCCTCTTCCGCCTTCGGCTCCTCTTCCGCCTTCGGCTCCTCTTCCGCCTTCGGCACCTCTTCCGCCTTCGGCTCCTCTTCCGCCTTCGGCACCTCTTCCGCCTTCGGCTCCTCTTCCGCCTTCGGCTCAGCAACAGCGGCAGGCTCCTCTAGGGTAACAGCCTCTACTGCATCGGCAATCACTTCCACTACATCCGAAACCGTAGACTCTTCCGCGACCACAACATGCGCCTCTTCACTCATGGTTATACTTATACGCGGTATTTTTTAGTAGATATATGGATCTAACCGCGCTTGATCTTGAAGTGGATGCCCGCCGCACGATTGTTGTACCGAGGCAACTCCACTTCGGCCACACGTCCATGTTCAGGAAACGGCACGACCCCCTCCCATGGTTCACCTGTGTTCACCCAGTCGCGAATGCGCCCCTGTAATTCCTGAAACCCGCCAAATGTGACCTTGACACCTGCCTCTTGCAACTGTTTCAAAAGAGAGACACCCTCTTGCACACGCTCTTCCTTCTTTTTTGGCTGTTTGATACCTCCCATGACTCTATTTCTCTTGTCTTCCTACGTTCTTAGGTTCATAAAAAATTTGATACCATGAAAGTAGCATTGTATTTTCAACCGATACCCGTCTGATGTCACAACTCCAAATACACCTTACAGACATTCTATTATATGCAGAATCATTATCTATGCCCGAGGGCGACTACTTATGTATTGCAAATGCCTTGCAAACAGCCTATCAAGCGAAAGAGGGAAAAGTAAACTCCGAAGAAGAAAATTGGGTTGGATTTTGGTTCCCCCCCTCGTCTTTTATCATGACCTTCCAAGAGGTCAAAGGGAATCTACGAGGAAAGGCGTTTGATACAATCCATTTCTACTTTCAAAACATAGAGATGAATATTAATTCTCATGACGAACAACCGCACATTAAAATATCATTTGATATCAATTACATCTACAAAGAAAACAACGAACCATCTATCTGGAGGAAATGGGTATGGGATAGTAAACAACATTCGCAGGAACTATTATGTACGATCTATCAGCCTCGCTGTATTCAAATACATATACGTGACTCCGTATTTGAATGTAGACATACAGAACCCAATATTAATTATAAAGGGATTATATCCTTGGTAATGAGTTATGCAACGAACTTCTTCTGGTCCAACTTTTATAGAAATCTACGCCATTCCTAGTGCCCGATGCTCACAAAGCGCAGATTCGCCAAAGGAACATGAATCATGCCAGGCTCCGTATCATTTTGGGAGAAGATAAAGCATGCCTTTCCATCCTGAATGACAAGACCGATACAGTATTCAATGGCCAACTTGCGGAAGCAGAAGGGCAGCGAGTACATCTCGGGTTTCATCGTGTCGCGATGGAACTGGACCAGGCAGTGGTAGTAGACGCGTGGTGTACTGTACCGAACAAAATGGGCCACGCTCCACAGCTTACCTTGGTACTCCCATAGCGTAGAAGAACCACGGAAGCGGCCGAAGAAGGCGGGAGTTTCGTACGTGGTATGGATTTCCAGCTTGTTCTCCTCGTTCACCGCGCCAATTTCCAGTGGATGCCAGCCATAGAGGAAGTTCATTTTTCCCTTGGCCTGCCCAAAGGATTCACACCCTTGAAGGGCCGCCTCAGGAACGGCAATCCAGTTCTTTTCGCAATCGGAGGGGCGTGGTGGCTGAATGGCGCGAACATGCTTCATTTCATTCTGCTCTGGGTCATAATCGCCCACTGCAATCACAATCTTTCCATCACCCGTGATGTTCTTACTGGAGGCGCTAAATCGCAGCTTGTCCTGGAACCAGAAGAGGCGTACATCTTCCAGACCCTCAATGTTGCTGTCATACGTCTTCTCTACCAGTTCATTCATCATGGTGACGTCCTCCATAGGGAGACATGTTGGATTGAGGTAGACCATGCCATTCTTCGTTTTGACGTGACCATCTGGCGACCGCATGTGGTAGCATCCGTTCTCGTCAATTGAATAATTCACATAACGTGTGTTCATGAGAAGACGACCCTTGTAGGGTATAACATTGCAGGAAGACACACGATACTCCTCGTATTGAGGGAAGAACAGCTTGGTGTATTCGCCACGATACACGCCATCGGTGAGAGGGTCAATGTAATAATGAATGTTATCCCAGACGTTGCCAACGTCATATGGAATCCGTTTATTAAGATAGGTAACAACCTCATACAACGAGTCATGTCGCGAACGGTTTATGTAACAAGCCAGAATGGTGTTTTCATAATCCAGAAGTCCGTAATACACGGGATGTTCTACAAATAACGCATCATTCTTCGGAAACGGAATGTCCTTTGCTTTCAGATAATAGTAATATGCCTTGTACTGGTCGCCCTGACGCTCACGGAAAAACTTCGTCAGAGCATACAAGGGTTCGGCACGCCAAGGACGGCGTTTCCATGCCTTGAGCAACCAGGCCTCCATCTTTTCATATTCCTTTAAATCGCAGTACGCCTTTCCAATCTGATAGTGAGAGTACCAAATCTCTTCCTCCCATCCCCCAATTTGGATACGCTTCTTATAATGTTGGATTGCATCCAGCGGCTTACCGAAATCCTTGAGACTCTGGGCCAGATAAAAATGCGCACGTCCATTGTTCGGGTCCTCCTTTAGGTCCTCCCCCAGCAACCGAATGTCGCGTTCAAACTTGTCGGATTTGCATCCACCGTCGCCAATGTCATCAATGTAGAACACGGACTCAGGAATCTTGTCTACTGGGTCACCGCTCCAATATTCATGCGTTCCACCGATGCATTTCCAAGGGTAGCTACACCGCATAAATCGGTTGTTATAATACGTGAGCGAGCCATTCTTCTGAATAACGTGATAGCCAGGAAGTGTCATGTGGAAGTTTCGGAACTCAGGCGAGGGCTTGATGATCATGTCGGCATCAATCGCGAGCGCGTAGGTTTTGTCACCGTCCCACCCCAGTTCCTGACAGAGTTCCTGTGCCTTTTGAAATGACACCGTGCGTGTATGGCCAAAATTCTTAAACGGGTCTACACTGATTTTATAGGGTTTGCCACAGGTAGACAAAAATGCCTCGCACACTTCCACCGTGCTGTCGGTAGAGCCCGTGTCCAGAAGGGCGACCGCGTCTACGTATTCCAGTGTGGGGCGAATGCACCGTTCAATGATGCGCGATTCATTTTTAATCATCAACAGTAAGATAATCTTGTTATACGCATGAGCACCTGAAGCATTGTCACTAGGAGTAATAGCCATTTTAAATACATGTAATGAGTATCGTTTAGGTTATTTGCATTAGACATTGTCATCCGAGGTATCTTCTTCCGTGGGTGGCTCCCCTTCTATGGCAGGAGGAGCGAAGAGGTCATCCATCATGGTAGGCGGATCAGGCCCTGGCATAGGTCGCATCATTGTCAGGAACGGCTCGGAATTGGTGTACAAATGACAAAGAAGGCCTGTATAATTACAACGGCATGCGAGGAGCATCAAGACGGCAAAGCCCGCCCCCGCAAACGGTATAGAATATCTCCCATCCACGAGTGCAAGGAGGAATAAGAGCATGGCCCCGCAAAAGATGAGAATATGGAGCAGAAAGTTCATCGGTGAGGCAAGCGCGCCTTGCTTCCTCGCCTGTCTCGTATTTCCATTTTTTTTATCAATGAGTGCGTTCAGGCGTTCATGAGTTCAAAAGGACACATCACATACTGCCCTAGGTACTCGTAGAGCTCTGGGGTCTGGCTCAATTCATGAAGCAGTGCTGCATATCCCAGGATCTTCTGGTCCAAATGTAGTTCCACGACCTCCCTGTTTTCGTCATAATACGTAAAAAAGCCGACTTTAAACAATCCAGAACCGAGATTACGAAGAATGATGTTTCGGATTTCATGGGTGTCATTGTGCTGGAAATAAAACGCGATGTTGTCAATGGTACTAACATCATATAATCCTGCCAAATATACTAACTGATCAATGGGTTCATTGATATAACTTCCACCTTTAAAGGTAATTTGAAACGAACGAAGTATAGGGAGCGTATACATCATACCATGTACGTATTGTATGACGTATTTGCTTTATGCCGCCTGTCGTTTTTAAAGAAACTTACTGCCCACAACTCGTACAGGAGGGTCCCGCACTAGGAACGGAGTAGGGGACACTACTGGCTTGATTGGGATAATAACGATACGACAGCACAGGCGCCACAGGTTGCGGAATGGGTGTGATGTTGGCGGTTCCACAATTTGATTTGGTGAGGAGGGCAGGGGCAAGAATATACAGCGACGGAGCGGGACAACTCACCCATGTCGGCATGGGAATGAAGTTCTCATTTTCATAGATGTTGATTTTGTCGGTGTAGTACTGAAGAAGAGGCGCCACAGGACAGCTCATTTTAGTAATACGCCCGATTATTACCCGGACCCAATAATGTTTTCAATCAATAGGATATGCTACTACTAATTTTACTCCTTCTATTATTCTTCTTAGTTGTGCTTTCTCTTCATCGGAAACCAACAACGGAAGCAGAGGGGTTTGCAAACGAATCACCCTCACCATCCGTATCTCCCACGTTGGTAGCAGCGTATCAACGATTTGTAGACTTCTACAACCCATTTTTGATAAACTGGGAAAAGGCCCTTACCACGTCGGTATCTCTAGAGACTCCTATCGCCCCTCAGGACGATCCAGACAATCCCACTCCTCCGTCTTCTCCTCCTCCTATCACGCGCCTCCAACAGAATGAGTATGTGAATCGTCTTTCGGAGAAACTCAAACAATCACTTCCCTTCGTTACAGACCCGCTGCCGAGGGAGATTACTCTCTCCACTCTTCCCACGATTCTACCTCAGATACCAACGGACATGACTCCCTATCAGAATGCCATAGCATGGATGAACGAGCAAATGCGCGCCTCCCAACAACAACTTGCCTCTGCCCTCCAAGGGACACCCCCCGTGTCTGTAATAGAGGGGTTTGATGCAACTACGCCCACATGTCAAGAGATATCACAGTGTTTGACGAATAATCCAACATTTATCACACAAGTCACCCAGCAAGTGAAAGAAGAACAAGAACAGCAGGAAAAGAAATCGGCAGAGGATCAGCAAAGGGAGCTACTGAATCGTATTGTCCCATTTCTAGAAAGCACGTCCTTATCACAAGCCTCTACCACCAATCAGGATCTCGCCAAGCAACTCGCACAGGTTCAACAGCAGGCTGAGAGTGGAGAGTTGTACCAGCAGATCAACTTACCTGATAAGGAACCAGATACACCTGTCTCTCTTCCCCAAGGAGCGTTTGCCCTTTCCACCATGCAGCAAACGAATCCACAACAATATAATCAACTAAAAGATAATTATAAACAGTGGTTTGATATGAAACAATTAATAGAACAAATTAATAGGAGTCTATAATCCTGCCTTTTTAACAACAGTTGTATCCACTGGAGGAATGGGTCGTCGTCGGTTCCGAACTGTCGTGGCTTTCTGACGCATGGCTTCGCGAAGGGCCTGTTTCTTGGCAGTGATGCGTTTCAGTTTGGCTCTTATCAGGGATGGTAGCGTCGTTTGATGCCCTGTACAGGTTAGGGAGATAAAGGGAAAGGCAAACTCGTTCGGTCGTTCACGAGCCTTGACGCTACTATCAACCAGTTGATTGGCCAGACACTCCATGGATCCCATATCAAAATAATCCGAATCCAACAACCCCAGACTGAAATACAAGGTAATCAGCGTGTCCATGGACGCGATTCGTAGAATCTTATCATCGTTCACGGGGATATTAAAATAGGAATGACATGCGGTCTGGTCAATGATAAAAACAAGAGATTGCTTTCCTTGACAGATGATTTTCATGGAGGGAATCAAATCCACACCCTTGGAGGCAACTGTCTTTATGGTAATCGGTATAGGTTTGGAGTCCAAAGATTCCATAGTACTCGCGGTAGGAGGAGGCGCACGAAGCGAACTTAATTCTGCACGGAGCAGCTTGGCGTCATTTTCGGACTCACTGGAAAAGAACAGAATCGGCTTTTTACTGCGAAGAACCCATGATGCACTCTTGCTCTTACTCCTACTCTTACTCTTACTCTTACTCTTACTCTTACTCTTACTTTTACTCCTACCGCCATGCGTGACAGGGGTGAGGCCAAAGGAATGCTCATACAGCGACACCAAATCGGCCCCTGCAAAGATGCGTTTGTGATGGATGATGTAGTTCATAACAAACGTCGTTTGTTCGTGATTCAATGCCCCATGAAAGGGATTCTTTTTAACATGACACGATTTCCCGTGGGAGGGAACAAACTCATTAAACAGCGCCAAGCGCTCATACACTTTCTCCCAACGCGAGACCTCGCCACGTGGCCGACTTAGCTCCAGATACATAAGCATGCGAAGGGTGTTTCCATCCAGATAGGAGATGCCGTCGAAACGGTATTCGCGCTTGGAGAGAATGCGATAGAGGCGAGGGTCCATGGCTGTCATGTCCGCAACGGGGATATAATCTACATACATCTTGACCGTTCCCTCGTGCATACCCTCTCGTGCCGAGATTTCCGTAAATCCAGCCTTCCGAAGGTCCTTCACCAGTGCAGCAATATCTTGTTCCTGTTGGGGCGTAAAGAAATCGTAGTCAGGAATGGATGTCTCAGGATCATAAAACTTGTATTTGGCTGGCAAATGTGCGTTTATGGCCTGGCCTCCATAGCAAAGACGGTGCTTTTTTCGTAAAAAGTCCTCTACTACCTCAATGGCGTGTAGAATGTGATCATTGTGCGCCGATGAATAATCCACTCGCTGCTGCGCGACCTCGGAAGCTTTTGCGATATGTTCCAGTTGGTTTTGGAACGTTTTTCTATCAAATAAGTCAGAATCAATCGTGGTTCGTTCCATTTCAGACTCCATTCTCTTCCACTGCTACTACTACACCATACGAAAATCAACAGAATAACTCGCCCCTCTTTAGTAGTACACAATGTCCCACGTAGAAGGAGACCTTTCTACCAATCCTCGCACGCATTTTCAAGCAGGACTCCATGATCTTATGCGCTTGGACAAAGTTCGCTTTATTAACATTGTTGGCTCCATACAATACGGTATTCTTTATTCTATTATATTTTTCTTAGTCGGTATTGGTATTCATCTTCTGTTTCCACCACTCCTCAAGGGGCAATCGCTTCTTTCCCTCTTTTATTGGATAATTCTTCAGACCATCGTATTGATTATAGCTATATTTTACTGTAGAAAACTCGCAGAGGCAATTCCAGGCATTCTTTCGTTCTTCCCCAACTATTTCAATTTCCCCGAACTGGAATCCAAGGGTCTTATCCCGTATGGAGTCAATGAATATAGGGGCGATATGGCGTCCAATATTGTTTTACTCGGTACACAATACCGATTATTGGAGAAGGTCGCGTATGTAACTAGTGAGGTGGCAAAGCGAATCGTAGCCGCCTAATTACGTGGGCAACGAACAGTCCGTCGGATTGGTACAGTAATTGGTGGTCTGAATGGCATGAAGGGTGTCTGGTGCCGTCCAGGTATCTCCCTCTTTTAGCATACGAACAGCAGGTCCGTCGGCTCCTTGAAACACAACGGCTTTACGCTGTGTCTGAAATCCCTGATTGATCGCCGTGATCTGACGACTATACCCCGTAAACACCATTTGCGCCTGGCGCTTCTCCGTGACAACCGAGGCATTCAGATTGGTCAGATTGCTAGTGCGCGGTTTAATGTAATTCATCCAGATGGGGTCCATGAGACTGCTATCTAAAGAGAATCCACGAAAAAGACCCAATGCCGCTACGTATTCTTTCACTACCAGCAGTCTTTCGGCCAAGTACCACCATCGTCTATCCCCCTTTCAAGAATGGACGCTATTTGGAAGAATATGCCTATGACTACTTGACAGAGCACCAAGGCGTGATTCAAACGGAGTACGTCTACCTTCCCGTGTTTTGGACCAATCTCCAGAACCATATTGCCTTCCAGAAGCAAAAAGAGGGTCTTGCACTCCTGTTACAAAAAGCGTTCGCTCTCCATCCTGCAGCCCAATTCTTTACCATCGTGCAACATGACGATGGTCCTCTTCTACCTCTCCCCAAAGGGACACTTGTCTTCGGATCCTGTACAGGTGACATTCCGCTTCCACTAATTTACGAAGACACGACGAACACACTACTACATGCGCCACGCACCCATCACGCAAACGGTTCCAAGCCCTATCTGGCCTCTTTCGTGGGCACATTGACGCATCCTGTGCGCCAGCAAATGGTCCGCCATCTAGAAAACAAGGCGGACATTGCCCTGATAACCAAGCCCCATCAAGAATGGACCAATCGCGTTTCCACCGATGCGGCAAACACCTTCCTCTCTCTCACCACACAGTCCAAATTCTGTTTGGCGCCCCGCGGATATGGTCGCAGCTCCTTCCGCTTCTTTGAAGCGCTCCTACTGGATACGATTCCCGTGTACATCTGGGACGATAAGGAGTGGCTCCCGTACAAAGACCGCGTGAACTACGCAGATTTTGCCATCTCCCTCCATGAAAAGGACCTGCATAAGCTATACAACATTCTGGAGTCCATCTCAGACGAACGATACGAACAGATGCAGAAGAATCTTCAAACCCATCGCCATCTATTTACGCTCGCGTCCATGTGCGAATACATTGTGGATCATGTTTCCAAATCTAAAGATTCCGTCCCCCTTTCTTCCTAGCCAGTATGCCACTACCCATCGTCCCTTTAGGTAATGAATTTCGTCCACCGACGTCTATCGTGTATCCGCCGTTTAAGAATGGCAAATACATGGAAGAGTATTTTTATGAATTTGCCCTCACACATCAAGCCACCATTCACACAGAGTATGTCTACATCCCTGTTTGGTGGACAAATCTACTAGCCACCGATATTGCGGATCTACAAGTGAAGCTTCTCGAGGCATGTGCAGAATATCCAGTGGACACTCGTTTTTTCACAATAGTTCAGGCCGATTTGGGGACAGGTTTCGTGCTTCCACCCAATACGCTAGTATTTGGGGCTTGTACAGGCGACATACCACTTCCGCTACTCTACGAAGACAAGAATAAGACCTTGTTACGAACACCACGTTTGCCTATCAAAAAGTATGTAGCCTCCTTCGTGGGAACATACAACACACATCCACTACGAATGGAAATGTTTCAGACTCTGGGTAGAAAACCCAAGATTCAATGTGCGGCGAAGGGCGTGTGGACGAATCAGGTATCGCAACACGATGCCACCACCTTTGTACAAACGACGCTACAGTCCAAGTTCTGTCTGGCTCCGCGTGGATTCGGTCGCAGTTCCTTCCGATTCTTTGAGGCAATGTTGCTGGACACGATTCCCGTCTATTTCTGGGACGATGTAGAATGGCTCCCATACAAAGAGATATTGGATTATTCCAAGTTTGCGCTGTCCATACCCAAACACCGCATACAGGAAGCGTATCAGATGATGACATCCGTGCCGAGTAGCACCTATGCCAACATGGTGGAAGAACTCAAACGAGTTCGGCATTATTTCACACTGGAGGGAATGTGCGAATACATTATTCAGAAGATTACATAACGGTTGGTGCCCGTAATTTGCCCTGGTTCGCGTTCAACAATTCGGAGGATTTGGCGGGAATGACAACCGTCGTGGTATGTCGTAGCTCGGCGGGCTTGGGAAGGAAGCTGTACGTCTGGAAGTAGCCCTCGCCAAACAGGAAGGCATTGCTCTTGTCAAAGATGACCGCAGGAACGCAGTGTACGCCATACGTGCGAGTAATCTTGTCATACGCCTTCTTGGACACAGGTACACTTGGATCCTTGGCAAGGCACATGGTCCAGCGCATCTTCGTGTTGTCCGCGGTCTCCTCCACACGATCCGACGGAATCAACAGGTAATCGTCCGCCGTCTGCAGAATACCGAAGACCGCGCCTGAGTCGTTTTCGGTCACACCCATCTTGGTCTGTGTGTAATGGAGCCGTAGATTGACCAGGAAGTCCAGATCTTCGTTGGGTGGATAGTTGACTTCGCGGAAGCCGTTAGTATTTGCGTTGCTGAAGACGAGTACCTTACCGTTGTAATCGGTGATACGATTGGTAAGAAGCCTGCCCTCCTGTTTCTGACGGTAAAACGTACCACCGTCCAGTTCGTTATGAACCATACGGTCGCGGAATGGCGAGAGGGCCTTGGCGACATGGGAGTAGTAATCCAGCACGGTCTTGGATTTGTAGGAGCCAGGAGGCTGTCGCAGGAAGTAGAGCACGACAATCACAGGGTCCGCGGCGTTCTGTGCCGACGACGCGAAGGCGTAGAAGTTGATTTTCTCACACAGCGTACGAATGGTGGAGTGCTCGGGTGTATTACACAGGGGCTCACTGGATTCCTTGCTTATCAAAAGCCGTCCGTGAACATCACGAACAACGATACGCGGGAAGTATTTCATGATGTCACCGCGGCACTCCTCAATATAGTCTATTTCCAGAACGAAGACGCGACTACCGCCTTGAACGGCGAGTTGGACGGCTTCGTCAGGCTGAAACACCCCGTTCTCCATGGGGCCGAGATAGCCCGTGAATCGTGTGCCGAGTGCGTAGAAATTCACCAGACTCTGTTGTGCCTCGGGCATAAACGAGGGGTCCGTCTTATCCCCAGACACTAAAGTTACCAATTCATCAGACACAGGGCGTCGTGCACTGGCACGGTCGGTTCCTATGACATCATTGATAATGGGGCGAGTATCCACGGGATGAGACGGGACCGAACGGAAGATAAGGTAGAACATGTAACACAAGACAGCGACAATGACTACAATCAGAATCGCGGCAAATACGCCTGATACACCGTCTCCTGTACCGCCTGCACCCTCAGGTAGCATCATTTGAAGTGCGCCCTCGAGTACGGACAAACGAGGAAGTTCTTTTCGGTTATTCATAAGTATTCTATGACATCATAAGAAGTTAAAACACCTAAACACAAGCCCTGCTAGGCCGTAGAATACACATGGTCTACCAGGAGGACCCCCTCTTATCGCTTGGGTAGATTCGGCAAAATGGAGCCAGCAAGGAGGGTGCCAATCAGCAAGGCGATTTCAATGGACTGTGTGGTAACTCCAACACCGACAACAACTAGCAGATAGACAAATGCCACTGCGGCAGTAATAGGGATGTTGGTGTGATAGAACAGAACAGGAAGAATCACACAAAGGGAATAAAGAATTACCAAAAAGAAGTACAACATAAATGTATCCGCCTCCATTCTGATGAATGCCCGAAATAATTTCCCACCCTAAAGTATGAGGTAATGCAACGATGACATACACCACCACACTCACACGATCCCTTCATGAAAGCGACAAATCCATCATCATGGACATCGGACGCCGCGTGTTCCGAGAAGAGGATGAAATTCCCCTTCTCCACAAAGCCTTGCAATTATGCGTCCCCCCTTTATCCCTTGTGGCCGTAGACGAACATAACAAGGTCCTAGGGTTCACCCTTGTGTGTAAAAAAATAACAAAGGAGTATTATCAATTTCTAGGAAGCATACCTTCTTCGTATGAATTAGCCTTTTTGGGTATATCCCCCTTTAGCCAAGGACGTGGGTTGGGTTCACGATTGTTGAAAGAGACATTACACGCCATCTTTCAAGCATCCCGCCATTTCACGTGTTGGCTTGTGGTAGATAATAGTAATACTGCGGCAACTCGGCTCTATGAGAAACTCGGCTTCCGACATTGGGCCGAGACCCAACAGACCCTGTATCCTGGGAGGATCATGGGTCTCAGTCACCGTCGTTATCATGACCGCGGGACGATATAGCTCGTAAGAGAAACGAACGATAATCCCCCTCGCAGACCCATAGGCCATTGCGTGGAACGCAACGACTGATGTGTTCTCCTCTAATCAAAAAAATAAATAGACGGGTCATAGCCACCCACATGCGGAATCTAGAAAAGCATCATAGCTACAAGGCGTCCCATCAACCAAATGACATCTATTGGGGTCTAGGCCTAGAACACGAGACCTACCTAGAAACCAATAAACTCAAGCAAGTTACGCCCAGGGAACTTAAAGAAAACAAGGAACCTGAGCGATATTCCGTGCGTTATTATGACGTCTATGAGCCGACCCTCTGGGAGAAGACCATAGATGATCTTTTTGCACCCGATGCCAAACTCCTATTACCGATTCTCCTCAACAGTCATACGTTCCAGAAAACCGACCTCGCGGGTGAACATCCACACACGGCGGACCGTATTTACAAGCTCAATCCCAAGTTTGACAACACCACGTTCCATGAGTGGACCAAGGAACAGAATCCAGATGTGTTTCGCGACCAATATGACAAGTCCTTCACGTTTGATGGAGACTCCATAGAATTCAAGACGCAACATTTCTACAAAGCCACGGTCAAACAAGTCTTGCAGGAGCTTGCCACGGCGGAGAGGGACTGGATGCGCGCCTTGAATTCGCTCCCTCGCGAGGGGCTACTCAAGCTCTATGCCCCGCTCCAACTTGCGGCTCAGAATTATCCCTTCGCCACCTACATTACGAATCTGAAGCACAATGCGATGTTTCACAACGGAACCATTCATATCAATCTCACACTTCCTACCAAGCTAGACCATAACGGCAACATTCAGGACATGCCTCTTTTTGTCCAGCAGCACCGAGC
>Ga0214921_10005350_pt1 | contig 18181 bp, 17 predicted proteins | sample LL1505_MetaG_FD_177992 | JGI IMG/M metagenome (GOLD analysis project Ga0214921, IMG submission 177992) | Freshwater microbial communities from Lake Lanier, Atlanta, Georgia, United States - LL-1505 | ecosystem: Environmental > Aquatic > Freshwater > Lake | place: USA: Georgia | collected... | reverse complement strand
AGCCTGAAAATTCATCGTCATTCATAAGATAACCACAGATCTTTGAAACAAAAGGTCGATGAGGACAAACCTTTAACAGCAGCCTTGGACCGCTGGTGCCCGGGGCCGGAATCGAACCGGCACGCCTTGCGGCGGGGGATTTTGAGTCCCCTGCGTCTACCAATTTCACCACCCGGGCGCGGAGGAGAGACGAATATTATGACATAGAGCTGTCATGTGGCTCAGTGCGTGTGAGTGGGGGATTTGAGTAGGCTTTTAGCCCCATGTGTTGATGTTCGTACCGCGTCCCAACACCGCTAAAAGGCTGGACTGTTGTGCTTTGAGACTGGCGTGCGCTAAAGCAGCAACTGTCTTTTGTGCTGGCGTTGACGCAGCGATGGCGCTGTTTTGGGTTGAGTTGGCAGAGCTGCTAGCGTTTTTACCGTGCTTGCCCTGCATGTCGAGTGCGGCTTTTTGCGCGCCTGCCAAGTCTTCATGGCGCAGGGCTTGATAAAGACGACCGAGGGGGCTGGTGTTATTTGCAGCCATGGGTGGCATGCCTGAGGATGCATACGCTTTTTGTGCCGATGCCATATCGCCAGACTTGAGAGCGGCAAACATGTTGTTCATGTTTTGTTGTTTTTGTTGAAGGCCGCTGGCATAGGTGCTTTGACCAATGGTGTTGACTGTCATTTTTTTCCATCTCGAATTAAGAGATATCAAGCAATAAACAGGCCTTGCCGAATTGACGATATTGAGCGGCAACTTTTTGCCGGCTATTCCGATATGTCAGTTCAACCGATACTTACTTGTCAGGTAGTTATGTTTGGTGGAGCTGTCGTTTCAAGCGATACACATCACACAAGCGATAAATCCCGAACACCTACTTGGACTTGGCTAGCCCAAACAGCTCGCTGAAACAAAGCTATGCGCTTTAGGGTACGACTTTGAAGCAAACGCAATCGGCTGGCTCGACTCTATTAAGTACTAAGTGTCGGTTGGACCGACGGTTGGTGGTGAGGGGGTTGTTGCTGATCAGGGCTTACGTTCAAGTTGAGTGAAGTAAAGGATTGCAAACCCTTTTGTCGGTGGTTAGATTACGCACCGAGCCACTGAGAAAAACCAAAACCACCTTCGGGTGGTTTTCTCATTGGAGACTTTGTGTTTTAGATACCCCTTCATATAATGAATTTTTGATCAAAAGTTAATGCAACAGCTATGTTCAACTTCTCTAAGTTAGGCGTTCCGATTATTCAGGCGCCGATGGCTGGCGGCACCAATAATCCATTGCTAGCCTCAGAAGTTTCTAATGCTGGCGGTGTTGGTAGTTTTGGATTCTCTTATAGCACTCCACAAAAAATTAGCGAAGATTTAGCGGCTACGAGAGCCTTAACAAATGGCCCTATCAATGCCAACTTCTTCGTGTTTAGCCCAGTCGATTTGCCATCTCAAGCGATTCAAACGCAAGCCATTGAAGCATTAAAGAATTTGCCTGTTGCAGGCGAGTATTCAGTTTCCACCCCTCAAGCCCCGTTTTATCCTGCTATTGAAGATCAACTTAATCCTATATGGACGCATCGTCCAGAAATATTAACTTTTCATTTTGGAGTTCCGTCGCTGAGTCTTATTGAAAAAGCGCATTCACTAGGAATTACTGTTGGCATTACTGCGACAAGTCTTAAAGAGGGAAGGGCAGTTGAAAAAGCCGGCGCTGATTTTATTGTTGCGCAAGGCATTGAGGCCGGCGGGCATCGAGGCATATTTAACCCTGACGGAGAAGATGAAAAATTAAGTGCAATCGGTTTAACTAAGCAACTGGTTAAAGAATGCTCTATTCCTGTTGTTACCGCAGGCGCAATAATGGATGGAGCAGATATTGCCAATGCGTTAAAGGCTGGCGCTGTGGCCGCTCAAATGGGAACAGCCTTTTTATGTTGTGATGAGTCAACTGCCTCTTCTGCTCATAAAGAGTATTTGCTCAAGCACCATGGCAGGGGCTCAGTATTCACGACAGGATTTTCTGGAAGGCCTGCTCGGGGAATAGATAACGAATTTATTCAATTGATGGATGGCAAAGTGGTTTTGCCTTTTCCAATACAAAATACGATGACAGCATCTCTAAGGCAATTAGCGGTAAGAACAAATAACGGTGAATATCAAAGTTTATGGGCTGGTCAAGACTATTCCAGAACAAGAAAACTCAATGCTAAGAGCTTGATGTTGGCATTAAAAGAAGAGCTTTTGATTGCCCTTGACTGATAAGTTCAGTAATTTACAAAGCGTTAAAGCGATCGCCTTATCCCTATTTCTAAATAAATGCATAAGGTATTTATTTTTTTATCCATCAGTCAGTGCTGTTGCGGGTTATTGCAAAAGGGGCAAACTTAGCAAAGAGATGAGACGCGTTCGATCGAGGTGGTATAACGATGTAAGATTTAATCAAACCAATAGACTTCATGACAAGAAAACTCTTTTTCCGAGTCTTTGCAGCTTTTTTTTTGATAAGTGCAAGCACGACATGCTTTGCGCAAAATTTAGTCATGGCATCCACAACTTCAACTGAGCAATCAGGACTGTTTCAGCACCTGCTGCCAGAATTTAAGAAGAGCACTGGAATTGACGTCAAAGTTGTCGCACTAGGAACTGGTCAATCACTAGATATGGGTCGCAGAGGGGACGCGGATATCTTGTTCGTACACGACCAAGTTGCAGAGGAGAAGTTTGTTGCCGATGGATTTGGCATCAAACGTTTGCCCGTGATGTACAACGACTTTGTGTTGATCGGACCAGCCAATGACCCAGCCAAAGTGGCTGGCAAAGAATTCATCAACGCCTTGAGAAGCTTGGCAAAAGCTAATGCTTCTTTCATCTCCAGAGGTGACAAAAGTGGGACGCACGCTGCTGAACTTCGATACTGGAAGAATGCCAATCTTGAAAACAAAGGAACTGGCTACAAAGAGTGCGGATGCGGTATGGGGCCAGCTTTAAACATCGCATCATCTACTGATTCTTATGTGCTCGCTGACCGTGGTTCTTGGTTGAGTTTCAAGAACCGTGGCTCTATGAAGATTCTGGTGGAAGGTGATAGCCGCCTATATAACCAATATGGTGTGATGGCTGTTAATCCTGCCAAACACCCACATGTCAAAGTGGATTCAGCGCAAAAATTCATCGATTGGGTTGTCTCTCCTGTCGGGCAATCTGCTATTGCTAGCTACAAAATTGGTGGGGAACAATTATTCTTTCCCAATGCGGGCAAATAATTCAAATACATTCCCCCCTCTAATTGCGAAGTCGAATTAACGTGGGAAGCATTTAATGGGTAACTGTTACAGTTTGATGCTAAACACCATGTAAGGAAACCGCATATGCGTATATTTTTAACTGCCTTAATTTGCTTCGTGCTAGCGTCATGTAGTACAGCCGTAGCCGTTGCAGATGCCGCAGGCAGTGCGGTTGTCTATGGCGCTAAAACTGTCGTCAATACGGTCGACGCAATTACCCCTGACATCGTGAACAAAAAGAAAAAAGATTAATACTTTTTTGGTTATCAGTGATCCCTTAGAACTTTTATGCAATCGAATAACTCCACACCCAATTACCCCACGATCGAAGACGCTATCGGCAAAACGCCTTTGGCTGCATTGCAGCGTATTGGTGCCAAAGATAATGCAGCGCGTGGCAATATCATTTTGGGAAAGTTAGAAGGCAATAACCCTGCGGGCTCAGTTAAAGACCGACCTGCGTTGTCGATGATTCAACGCGCCCAAGAGCGTGGAGAAATCAAACCTGGCGACACCTTGATTGAAGCAACGTCTGGCAACACAGGCATTGCCTTAGCGATGGCAGCATCCATCAAAGGTTATCGCATGGTGTTGATCATGCCGGAAGACCTTTCTATAGAGCGCGCCCAAACTATGAAAGCGTTTGGTGCAGAACTTATCTTGACGCCTAAAAGTGGAGGCATGGAATACGCGCGTGACTTGGCAGAAACCATGCAGAAAGAAGGAAAGGGCCGCGTGCTCGACCAATTCGGCAATGATGACAACCCGCGTATCCATTTTGAAACCACAGGCCCTGAAATTTGGAAAGATACGCAAGGGCGTGTTACCCACTTCGTCAGCGCGATGGGTACCACTGGCACCATCACTGGGGTCTCGCGTTTTTTGAAATCCATGAACCCTTCAATACGCATCGTTGGTGCGCAACCGCAAGAGGGTTCCCGTATTCCTGGTATTCGCAAATGGCAAGAAGCTTATTTGCCCAAAATTTATGACGCTACCAATGTCGACGAATTGGTGTTTGTCAGCCAACAAGATGCAGAAGACATGTGCCGCCGGATGGCGCGAGAAGAAGGAATATTTGCAGGTATTTCCGCTGCAGGTGCCTGTTGGGTCGCTTTGCAAATAGCACAGAAGGTGGAAAACGCCACGATCGTATTCATTGTATGTGACCGTGGTGATCGGTATTTGTCAACTGGAGTGTTTCCATCATGAGTGCATTTCGTTTTTGTCCAAGCTGTGCAACACCATTGGAATTGATTCCTAAACAAGAAGACGGCGGATGGGTCGAGCGTTTGCGTTGTGTGGCATGCGATTGGACGCATTGGAATAATCCAACGCCGGTGCTAGCTGGCATCGTGCAATACCAAGGGAAAATTTTGTTAGCGCGAAACGCCGCTTGGACAGGCAGACGTTTTGCCTTAATCACTGGCTTTATGGAGGCGGGCGAGTCTCCCCAAGAAGGCGTCACAAGAGAAATTGCAGAAGAAACTAACTTGCAAGTCAGTGCCTTGCAGTTGGTAGGCGTGTATGACTTTCAGCGTATGAACCAAGTCATCATCGCGTATCACGCAGTGGCAAATGGCGAAATTAAGTTGTCGCCAGAATTGGCTGAATACAAACTCTACAAGCCTGAAGACGTCATCTGCTGGCCAGCGGGCACTGGCTTTGCAGTGGGAGATTGGTTACGCACCCAAGGCATTGAGCCGCGCTTCATGACATGGGAAGAGCGCGCCGCGCAAAATATAGAATAAAAACCATGCATATCGATCTCGAACTCGACACCCGTGGCCTCAATTGCCCTTTGCCTATTTTGAAAGCCAAAAAAGCATTGGCCACTTTGCAAAGTGGCCAATCATTGCTAGTGAGATCGACCGACCCAGGTTCTATGCGCGACTTTGCAGCTTTTGCCAAACAGACTGGTAACGAGTTGTTATCGCAAGAGACAGTGGGCAATGATTTTGTGCATGTTCTGAAACGTCGTTGAAGCTTCTCTGCAACCGCACAAAGGCTGCCAACGCAAGTTAGGCGACCTTTTATTTATCTAAATGCGCCAACTGCGCACGCACCTTTGCCAACATCGCAGTAAATTCATCAACCCTTTGACGCTCTTGCGCAATCACTTGAGTCGGCGCTTTGGCTACGAAGGCTTCATTGCTCAGTTTCACGCCGGCACGGGTGATTTCATTGTCTAAACGGGCAGCCTCTTTTTGAAGTCGGGCTTTTTCTGCTTCGATGTCGACTTGCATGAACAAGCACAAGCGTGTTTCGCCCACCACAGCAACGGGTGCTGACTGTGCTGCGCTTTGCCATGCGGTCTGATCGTCAAACACTTTCACTTCACTGAGTTTGGCTAAGGATTGCAACACCGCTGCATTGGCACGCATGAACTCTGCATTACCCAACGCAAAAAGTGGCATACGTGTCGCAGGAGACACACCCATCTCACCACGCAAGTTGCGGCATGCATCGACCAGCGCTTTAAGTTGGTTCACGTTGTCAATGGCTTGGGGATCAATTTTGTTGAGTTGTGCTTCGGGGTAGCGAGCAATGCTCACCGATTCACCAGCAATACCAGCGACGGGAGCGACTTTTTGCCATAACTCTTCGGTAATGAACGGAATGATGGGATGCGCCAAACGCAAGATGGCTTCTAGTGTGCGTATCAAGGTGCGGCGTGTCGCACGTTGTTGCGCTTCAGTGCCAGTTTGAATTTGTACTTTTGCAATCTCCAAATACCAATCGCAATACTCGTTCCATACAAACTCGTAAATTGCTGTGGCAACGTTGTCGAGGCGATAGTCCGCAAAACCTTTGGCGACTTGGTCTTCGGTTTGTTGCAACAACGACGCAATCCAACGGTCTGCTTGGCTAAACGACATATAGCCATGCGCAGGGCCGCCTGGTTGGCACTCTGCTTTGGTGTGTTCTTTCAATCCACAATCTTGTCCTTCGCAGTTCATCAGCACAAAGCGGGTGGCGTTCCACAGTTTGTTGCAGAAGTTGCGATAGCCTTCGCAGCGTTTGCTGTCGAAGTTGATGCTTCTGCCTAAAGAGGCTAGGGCTGCAAATGTGAAACGAAGAGCATCAGCACCGTAGGCCGGAATGCCGTCAGGAAATTCTTTTTGCGTGTTCTTTTTGACTTGGGGTGCAGTCTCGGGTTTGCGTAGACCTTGTGATCTTTTTTCTAGCAAGGGTTCTAGTGCGATGCCGTCTATCAAATCTACGGGGTCGAGCACATTGCCTTCTGACTTGCTCATCTTCTTGCCTTGTGCGTCGCGCACCAGGCCGTGGATATAGACGTGTTTGAAGGGGACTCTGCCTGTGAAGTGGGTGGTCATCATGATCATTCTGGCTACCCAGAAGAAGATGATGTCGTAGCCTGTTACTAATACGCTGCTTGGCAGGTATAGGTCGTAGTCATGGGTTGTTGTTGCTCCGCTAGCGAGGGTGGTAGCCCCGTTCGGGCTCATAATCGCTGCGCTCGCCAAATCGCCCGAGCCGGGGCTACCACCCTCGCTAGATCCGGTTGTTTGCGGCCAACCCATTGTGCTGAAGGGGACTAGGGCAGATGAGTACCAGGTGTCTAGTACGTCTTCGTCGCGTTTTAATTTTTTATCTGGAGCTTGTGCTTGCGCTTCAGCTTCATTGCTTGCGACGTAAACATTACCTTCTTCGTCATACCACGCAGGGATTTGATGGCCCCACCACAACTGGCGTGAGATGCACCAGTCTTGGATGTTGTTCATCCATTGGTTGTAGGTGTTGACCCAGTTTTCTGGAATGAAGGTGACTTGACCTGTTTGCACTGCGTCGATGGCTTTTTGCGCGATGCTTTTGCCGGTGGGGTCAAGGTCACTGATTTTGTTCATGGCCACGAACCATTGGTCGGTGAGCATGGGTTCCACAATTTGTCCAGTGCGCGCGCAACGTGGGACCATGAGTTTGTGTTTTTTGATTTCTACCATGAGCCCCAATGCATCTAGGTCTTTGACGACTTGCTTGCGTGCGGCGAATCTATCTAAGCCTTGGTAAGGTTGGGGGGCATGTGTGTTGACGGTAGCGTCTAGGTTCAAGATGCCGATGATGGGAAGTTGGTGACGTTGGCCTACTGCGTAGTCGTTGGCGTCATGGGCTGGGGTAACTTTTACTACGCCGGTTCCGAATGCTTTGTCGACGTAGTCGTCGGCAATGATGGGAATGGTTTTGTTGCACAGTGGTAGTTGCACTTGCTTACCAATCAGGTGTTGGTAGCGCGCGTCTTCAGGATGCACCATGACGGCAACGTCGCCGAGCATGGTTTCGGGTCTTGTCGTTGCAACTACTAGACCTTTTGCGCTGACGCCATCGACTGTTTGCGGTCCATCTGCAAAGGGGTAGCAGATGTGCCAAAGGTGGCCGTCTTCTTCTTCGCTTTCTACTTCTAAATCAGAGACCGCGCTTTGCAATACGGGGTCCCAATTGACTAAGCGTTTGCCACGATAGATCAGACCTTGTTGGAAAAGCTTGACAAATGTGTGGGTGACAACTTCAGAGAGTTTCGGGTCCATCGTGAAGTATTCACGCGACCAATCGACGCTATCGCCCATACGGCGCATTTGTTTGGTGATGGTGTTGCCGGATTGTTCTTTCCACTCCCATACTTTGGCGACAAAATTTTTACGCGCTTCTGCGGGTGTGGGCCCCATATCGTGGCGGCTGATATTTTGCGCTTGGAGTTGGCGCTCCACCACAATTTGTGTGGCGATGCCTGCGTGGTCGGTCCCGGGTATCCATGCGGTGTTGAAGCCTGACATGCGGTGGTAGCGCGTCAAACTGTCCATGATGGTTTGGTTAAACGCATGCCCCATGTGTAAAGTGCCCGTGACATTGGGCGGTGGCAACTGAATCGCAAAGCTGGGAGCATCTGCTTGTGGCTGTTGTGTGCCACGAAAACCAGCGATGCCGTAGCCACGTTTTTCCCATTCAGGGCCCCAGTGGGCTTCTAGTGCAGCGGGTTCGAATGATTTGGAGAGGCTTTCTAGCCCAGGTTGCGCGGGAGGTGTCGTAGTCATACGGCATTTTAGCTAGTGACTAAAGGGAAAACCAGTATGCATAGCCTTTGTCAATGATAGGTATTGATCGATCTTATTAGACCTAGTCATCGTTTGCCGTTACGCTTGCGTGTCTTTGGCTCACACAAGCCAAAGCATTTCTTTAACCAATTGGAGATTTTCCCATGGCAGCACTCAAAGGCTCGCGCACGGAACAATGCTTGAAAGACGCCTTCGCAGGTGAATCACAAGCTAACCGTCGTTATTTGTATTTCGCAAACAAAGCAGACGTTGAAGGCCAAAATGATGTGGCCGCTCTGTTTCGTTCTACCGCTGAAGGTGAAACAGGCCACGCACACGGTCACTTGGAGTTTCTAGAGCAATCTGGTGATCCAGCGACTGGTATGCCGATTGGCTCAACCCGTGACAACCTAGCATCTGCTGTTGCTGGCGAAACACACGAGTACACCGACATGTACCCAGGCATGGCCAAGACTGCACGCGAAGAAGGCTTTGACGAAGTGGCAGATTGGTTTGAAACCTTGGCCAAGGCCGAGCGTTCACACGCTAACCGCTACGCCAAAGCTTTGGCTGAGTTGGTAGATTAATTGACATGATGGCTGCACCCCAACGGGTGCAGCAGTAATTCAAACGGCTTGTTTTACAAGCCGTTTCTGTTACTAAACCTTGTACATACTTTTTTATATTTGGAGCACCGCAATGGCTAAAGAAGGCAATTTAGAAGCCCCTACACGCCACCCGCTGGATTGGCAAAACCCAGACTTCTACAACGAAGAAAAATGCTTCGATGAACTCGAGCGTATTTTTGATATCTGTCATGGGTGTAGGCGTTGCGTGAGTTTGTGCGGCTCCTTCCCAACGCTATTTGACTTGGTAGACGAAAGCACCACGATGGAAGTCGATGGTGTCGCCAAGCAAGACTATTGGAAAGTGGTCGATCAATGTTTTATGTGCGATCTATGCTACATGACGAAGTGCCCGTACACGCCACCGCATGAGTGGAATCTTGATTTCCCGCACACCATGTTGCGCGCCAAGGCGATCAAATTCAAAAAGGGTGAAGTCGGTGCTGCAGAGCAGTTCTTAGCGTCGACCGATACACATGGTTCACTGGCAGGAATTCCTATCGTGGTTCAAGCGGTCAATGCTGTGAACAAAACAAAAGCCGCACGTAGTGTGATGGAGTCGGTGTTAGGCGTTGACGAAAACGCTTGGTTGCCTGCATTGGCAACGCGTAAATTTCGATCCTCTGCAGAAACTGCCACCGCCACCAAAGTAGTGGATGGCGAAAAAACACCTGGCAAGGTGGCAATTTATTCCACGTGCTACATCAACTACAACGAGCCAGGTATTGGTCACGATTTGTTAAAAATCCTGGACCACAATGACATACCGTATGTTTTAGTGGAGAAAGAAAAATGCTGTGGCATGCCCAAGCTGGAATTGGGCGATTTAGATTCTGTTCATGCGTCCAAAGAAGCCAACATCCCCGTGTTAGCCAAATACGCCCAAGAAGGCTACGCCCTCATGGCGGCAGTGCCGAGTTGTGCTTTGATGTTCAAACAAGAGTTGCCACTCATGTTTCCCGATTGCACCGATACACAGTTGGTGAAAGACCATATGTGGGATCCGTTCGAATACTTCATGGCGCGTAAGCGCGATGGCTTGTTGAAAACAGAATTCCCGCAAGCGCTTGGCAATGTGAGTTACCAAATTCCTTGCCACGGCCGCGTGCAAAACATTGGCAAGAAAACCGAAGAAATGCTCAAAATGATTCCTGACACAGAAATCAACACGATTGAGCGTTGTTCAGGACATGCCGGTACATACGGTGTGAAAAAAGGATCGCACGAATACGCGATGAAGATTGGTAAACCTGTTTTCAAAGCCATGGCCACCATGAAAGACGGTAGCAAGCCAGACTTCATCAGTTCAGACTGCCCATTAGGCGGTCACCATATTGCACAAGGTTTTGAGGTCAATGGTTTGGGTGCACCAGAACTCAACCACCCGCTTACCTTGGTGCGCAAAGCCTACGGCTTGTCTTAAATTGAAAGAATTTTTATGCAATTAACTGGAAATATCACGCCTGAGAGTTTGATGTCACTGGAGGCCTACACCAAGTGGCGCAAAGTACACAAGCCCGAGGTGATCGCGCACCGCAAACTACGTAGCGTGCAATTGGGCGAGCATGTCAACTTGCAATTTGAGAGCGAAACCACGATTCGTTACCAAATACAAGAAATGCTGCGTATTGAAAAAGTATTTGAAGAAGAGGGCATCTTGCAAGAGATCGAAGCTTACGCGCCTTTGGTGCCCTCGGGCACCAATTGGAAGGCCACCATGATGTTGGAATACACCGACGTCAATGAACGCAAGCGTGAGTTGGCAAGATTGATCGGCATAGAAGACCGCATGTTTGTCGAAGTGGAAGGCCATGCCCGCGTCTATGCCATTGCAGACGAAGACCTAGACCGCGAAAACGACGAAAAAACGTCCGCTGTGCACTTTGTGCGGTTTGAATTTGATGTGCCGACCTGCGCTGCCATCAAAGCGGGTGCTGCAGTCAAGATTGGCTGCGACCACACCAACTATCCTGCGCACTTAGAAGTCTCCGCTGACACCCTGGCTAGTTTGGCGGGCGATATCGTTTAATTTTTCTACTGAGGTCGCTTGGCCTTCGAGTGACCGCATAATGAAGGCTTCCTTGTGAAGCCTTTTCTTTTGAACCATGCTATTTCTGCTTTCACCTGCTAAATCTTTAGACTTTGAAACACCTGCTAATGGTGTGCCGCACTCTGAGCCTCTGTTTGTCAAACAGTCGACTGAACTCATCAAAGTATTAAAAACACAATCGCCCCAAGCGATTGCCTCTTTGATGAATTTGAGTGATACCTTGGCCCAATTGAATGTGGCCCGCTATCAGGCGTGGAAACCCAAATTCACCGAAAAGAATTCAAAGCAAGCGGTATTGGCTTTCAACGGTGATGTGTATGAAGGCCTGGACGCTAAAAGTTTGAAAGCCAAAGACCTCGCTTGGGCGCAAGACCATGTGGCCATCTTGAGTGGTTTGTATGGCGTGTTGCGACCACTCGATTGGATGCAACCCTATCGGCTCGAAATGGGTACGGCTTTGCAAACACCCAAAGGTACATCGCTGTACCAATTTTGGGGCTCGCAAATTGCAGAGCATCTCAATACGCGCTTATCAGAAAACAAAGAACCCACGATCGTTAATTTGGCATCCCAAGAATATTTCAAAGCAGTCGATCGCAAGACATTGAATGCACGCATTGTGGAGTGCGTGTTTGAAGATTACAAAGGTGGCAAATACAAAATCATCAGCTTCTTCGCGAAGCGTGCCCGTGGTTTGATGGCGCGCTACGCCATTGAAAATCGTGTCACCCAAGTTAAAGGCTTAGAGGGCTTTGATCTGGAAGGTTACGCCTTCGATGCAAAAGCCTCAGACACAGACCGAAAAGTATTTCGTCGCAAAGTAGCGCCTAACTAATGAATACGCCAGAACAATCGCAACTGGGTAAATCATCTACCTACTTTGACCAATACGACGCGGCGTTGTTGTTTCCAATTGCGCGAAGACCCAAGCGCGATGAAATCGGTCTTGCCGCAACCCTGCCGTTTTTTGGTGCTGATTTGTGGACAGCGTATGAGTTGAGTTGGCTCAATCCGCGCGGTAAACCGCAGTTGGCGCTCGCACGCATCACCGTGCCTGCTGAATCAACGCATATCGTCGAGAGCAAATCGGTCAAGCTCTACCTCAATAGTTTTAACAACTCAGTGTTTGCGGATGCTTCGGCGGTGCAGACACGTCTTCGTGAAGACCTGAGCGCCGCTATTTGGCAAGGTGGAGCGGTCATGTCGAGTGTTGGTGTGCAATTGGTCTTGCCGCAAGATTTCGACAAAGAACCTGTGCATGAACTCGACGGTCTCAACCTGGACCGTTTGGATTTGGAATGCGCGCACTACCAGCCCGCGCCAGAGTTGCTGACAGCGCAATTGAATGAAGCGCCAGTGACTGAAACCCTCACCAGCCAATTACTCAAAAGCAATTGCTTGGTCACAGGCCAGCCCGATTGGGGTAGTGTGCGTATCAGTTACACAGGCCCGCAAATCGACCAAGCGGGTTTGTTGCAATACATCGTGAGTTTTAGAAACCACAACGAGTTCCACGAGCAATGCGTAGAGCGTATCTTTATGGACATTTGGCGTGCGTGTAAGCCATCTAAATTAGAAGTCTATGCACGCTACACACGGCGCGGCGGTGTGGATATCAACCCGTGGCGCACCAGCCATCCCATGGCTGCACCTGTGAATATTCGAACTGCGCGCCAGTAATTCGAAAATTTAGAAAAACAAATCCGCTTGGTCTTGCGCGTGATCGCTAGCAAGCTCTGCTGTTGTTTCAGTAGCTTGTTCGCCTGCTTTGATCAAAGAGCCCACGCGCACGCCCAGTAATCGAAATCGCCTGTTCAGGTCGACGCGCTTTAAACACAGACCTGCCGTGTGACGAATGGTGCTGGCTTGGTCCGAGGCAATTTCAAGCGTGTGATCACGCGTCACACTTTGAAAATTCTCATAACGTAATTTGACACCAATGGTTTTGCCTACATAGCCTTTACGCTGCAAGTCGGCAGCGACTTGTTCACACAAGCGCGTGAAAACACCACTAAGTTCAGTGCGATCGTGTGTTGCGTGTAAGTCACGCGCGAAGGTGGTTTCGCGACTGATGCTTACCGGTTCGCTGTGGGTCACCACGGGCCTGTCGTCTTTGCCGTGCGCAGCGTCGTGCAGCCACGCACCATAGGCCTTGCCGAAGTTTTCTATCAGCCAATAGTTTTCTTTTTGTGCCAATTCGCCAATCGTATGAATGCCATGCGTTGCCAACTTGGCTTCTGCTTTAGGACCAATACCATTCACCTTACGACAAGGTAGTGGCCAAATAAGCGTTTCTAAATCGTCTTCATACACAACGCTGATGCCATTGGGTTTCTTCAATTCGCTGGCCATCTTGGCCAGAAGTTTGTTGGGCGCAACGCCAATCGAGCAGGTCAAGCCCGTGTCTTCGAATATGGCTTTTTGAATCAAGCGTGCCAGCACACGACCGCCTTCGCGTTGACCGCCAGGCACGTCGGTGAAATCGATGAACACTTCGTCGATGCCACGGTTTTCTATGACAGGCGCTATTTCAGCAATCGTCGATTTGAAGCGTTGCGAATAGTGTCTATAACGGTCAAAGTCGACGGGCAACAAAATCGCTTGCGGGCAGAGTTTGGCCGCTTTCATCAAGCCCATAGCGGAGCCCACGCCAAATTGACGGGCTGCATATGTTGCGGTCGTGATCACACCGCGCCCAACATAACCATCGATGCGAGAAAAGAAACTCAGAGGAATTTCGCCCAAGCGGTCTTGAAAAGTGTCAGTTTCCCAAGCATCGGCTGGAAAAGCATTTTGCAATTGGCGCAACAAGTCGTCTTCTTTACGCCGTGCGCCGCCTATGACAACGGGCAGCCCCGTTAACTGCGGGTAACGCAACAACTCGACTGATGCAAAAAATGCATCCATGTCGAGGTGCGCGATACGCCGAATCAATGCTTGGGTTTAGGGTTTAAGCAGTAGGAAAAGTTCCAGGCAACAAAATGCTGGAGTCGACTTGACCAATTTGTGTACGACCACAAAACGCCATGCTCAAGCTCAGTTCGTTGTGGATGATCTCCAAAGCTTTGGATACGCCCGCTTCACCCATGGCGCCCAAGCCGTACAACATCGAGCGGCCGATGTAAGTGCCTTTGGCACCCAATGCAATTGCTTTGAGTACATCTTGGCCGCTACGGATGCCGCCGTCCATATGGACTTCAATTTGCGAACCCACAGCTTGCACGATAGAGGGAAGGGCTTCAATACTGCTTTGTGCACCATCGAGTTGACGTCCACCATGGTTAGAAACAATCAAGGCATCAGCACCAGAGCGCACCGCTAAACGTGCATCCTCCACATCTTGAATGCCTTTGAGAATAAGTTTGCCGCCCCAGCGTTGCTTGACCCATTCGACATCGTCCCAATTCAGCGCTGGATCAAACTGTTGTGCAGTCCATGCAGACAGTGAACTCATATTATCAACACCGCTCACATGGCCCACGATGTTGCCAAATTCGCGGCGCGGTGTGCCCAACATGCCCAAAGCCCAACGTGGCTTGGTAGCGATATTGATGATGTTAGGAATCGTGAGTTTGGGGGGTGCAGACAAACCATTTTTCAAATCTTTGTGGCGTTGTCCCAAAATTTGCAAATCAAGCGTCAAGACCAAGGCTTTGCAATTGGCGGCTTTGGCTCTGTCGATCAAGCGCTCGATAAAGCCACGGTCTTTCATCATGTACAGCTGAAACCAAAAGCCTTCTCCCGCGTGTTTGGCAACGTCTTCGATAGAACAAATGCTCATCGTGGAGAGCGTAAAAGGGATGCCCATTTTGTTGGCAGCGCGCGCGGCCAAGATTTCGCCATCGGGGTGTTGCATACCAGTCATGCCGGTAGGAGCGATAGCAACAGGCATTGCTGTAGCTTGGCCAATCATGTGGGTCGCAGTATTTCGACCTTCCATATTGACAGCAACACGCTGGCGCAATTTGATTTTTTGGAAATCACTTTCGTTCGCTTTGTAAGTGCTCTCCGTCCAACTGCCCGAATCAGCGTAGTCATAAAACATGCGGGGCACACGTTTTTGCGCGAGAACGCGTAAGTCTTCAATATTGGTAATAACGGGCATGAAAAAGTCTCCTTGGTATGTGTCGAATTATTACAAAGCGTGTACCACCACACTGGGCAGTAGACGGTGTACATCAGATGCTTGGCACAGTGGCGTGCCTTTTTGAAGCAAAGCGGCAGCACTAGCGGCCATGCCGTATTGAAACGCATGCAACAGGTCATGGCCTTTGTACAGAGCCCACACCATGCCGCCAACAAAACTGTCGCCCGCACCGATGGTGGTTTGCACATCCACTTTGAGTGCAGCTGCTCGCCAGCATTGGTCTTGGCTGACCACCATGGCGCCTTGCTCGCCGAGGGAGAGGGCGATCACTTGCGCTTTTTTCTGCTCGATCAATGCCTGGCAAGCAGAGATCCAACTTTTTTCATCGGGCAAATCGTGGCCTACGAGTTGACCCAATTCACGCAAACTGGGTTTGAATAAAAACACACCTTCTTGCAGTGCGGCATGCAGGGCAGGGCCGTTGGCGTCTATCACCACAGGCACACCATGCTGATTGGCTAAGCGCGTCAAGCGCGCATAAAAATCAATCGGAGCACCTGGCGCAATGCCACCGCTGATGACTAAAAACTGTTTAGGTAAATGCTGGGCTACATACGCAAAGCAAGCTTGAACTTCAGCTTCAGAAACTTCTGGACCAGGCAAGACAAAACGAAAGTCTTGACCACTACTGTTCTCATGCACAGAAAAACTCTCACGCGTTTCATGGGCAATCGGCAACAGATGGCAGCGCACTTTTTCATGGAGCATCCATTGGTGGTGACGTTCACCAGTAACGCCGCCTGCCATGTAGGCAGCTACACATGAGGCGCCTAGGCGATGCAACACACGCGCAACATTCACACCACCACCGCCTGGGTGCTCTATGGCGTGATCACAGCGCATTTTGTGCGTGCTCTCTACTTTATCGATGGATGTCAGCACATCCAACGCAGGGTTCAGGGTCAGCGTGAGGATGTCGCTTGGCACTTTGCGCTTACGCCAATCGCGCGAGGTGTCTGGCGATTTGCGCTTTCACTTGCACTGGCGCTGTTCCACCCAAGGTGTTGCGCGCGTTGAGTGAACCGACCAAGCTCAAGCATTCAAAAACATCTTGTTCAATCGCGGCGTGGAAGGTTTGCAAGGTGGCCAGAGGAAGTTCCGACAAGTCTTTGCCTTGGTTTTGTGCGGTTTTGACAGCATGGGCGACCACCTCGTGGGCATCGCGGAAAGGCAAACCTTTTTTCACCAAATAGTCTGCTAAGTCGGTCGCAGTGGCGTAACCTTTTTTGGCTGCCAATTCCATCGCCTCTGCATTGACAGTCAAACCACCTTCTTTCTTGCCTGTTTGAGCGTTGGTTTGACCACCAATCATGTCGCTAAAAATCCGTAAGGTGTCTTTGAGCGTATCGACCGTATCAAACAAAGGCTCTTTGTCTTCTTGGTTGTCTTTGTTGTAGGCCAGGGGTTGACCTTTCATCAAGGTCAACAAACCCATCAAGTGACCGACCACGCGACCTGTTTTCCCACGCGCGAGTTCAGGCACGTCAGGATTTTTCTTTTGCGGCATGATGGAACTGCCGGTAGTGAAGCGATCCGCCAGTTTGATAAACCCAAAGTTTTGGCTCATCCACAAAATCAATTCTTCGCTCAAGCGGCTGATGTGCACCATGCAAATGCTGGATGCGGCAGTGAATTCCATAGCGAAATCGCGGTCGCTCACACCATCCAAACTGTTTTGACAAATTTGTGGCTCACCGTGTGCATCCACCATGCCAATAGCTTTGGCCACACGTGCGCGGTCTAAGGGATAGCCGGTACCTGCCAAGGCTGCAGATCCCAATGGCAAGCGGTTGGTGCGGCCGCGCACGTCAGCCATGCGCTCTGCATCGCGGGCAAACATTTCGACATAGGCGAGCAAGTGGTGCGCGAAGCTCACGGGTTGCGCGACTTGTAAATGGGTAAAGCCGGGCATCACCGTTTCAGTATGTTGTTCGGCGACCGACAACAAAGCGCGTTGTAACTCCGATAGCAAACCGATGATCAAATCTATTTCGCCACGCAACCACAAGCGCACATCGGTCGCGACTTGGTCGTTACGACTACGGCCAGTATGCAAACGTTTGCCAGCGTCGCCGACCAACTGGGTCAAGCGGGCTTCGATATTGAGGTGTACGTCTTCGAGTGCCAACTTCCATTCGAAACTGCCGTTTTCAATCTCGGTCCAAATTTGCGCCATGCCAGTGGCAATCGCGCTATGGTCTTCTTTAGAAATAATGCCTTGGTGGCACAACATCTCGGCGTGCGCCAAACTGGCGGTGATGTCGGCTTGCCACAAACGTTTGTCAAAGAAAACGCTGGCCGTGTAGCGCTGAACCAGTTCGCTCATGGGCTCAGAGAACAGCGCCGACCACGCTTGGGATTTTTTGTCGAGTTGGTTTTGTGACATTCCCTGATTTTATGGGGTGCGACTGCTACCATTTGCACCTTCTTATTCACCCCAGTCGCTTATTTGCCATGCGCGTGATCGTGACCCGCCCCGAAACCGATGCGCAAGCATGGCTAGACGCTATCCAAAAGGCTGGCCATGAGGCGGTCTATCTGCCATTGATCGAGATCGGGCCTGCGCCAGATGCACAAGCGGTAGATCTCGCTTGGCAGCAATGGCCGCGTTGGCAAGCGGTGATGTTTGTCAGCGCCCAAGCGGTACGTATGTTTTTTGCCCAACGGCCAATGCAAGCGGGCCCAAGATTTTGGGCTACCGGACCTGGAACCCGACAGGCCTTGATAGAGGCTGGCGTTGCTGCCAATGCCATAGATGCACCCAGCGCAGATTTCGCGCAGTTTGATTCCGAGGCTTTGTGGCAAGTTGTTTCGCCATCTCTCAAAAAGCAGGCCCCTGTATTGATCGTGCGTGGAAATGAAGACTCGTTGGGTAACAATCCAACACTATTTGGAAACGCAAACGCAAATCTAAACACAAGTTCAAGCACAAGCACAAGCACAAGCACAAGCACAAGCACAAGCACAAGCACAAGCAATAACCAACCCGTCAGCCTCCAAGGTGTAGGACGCGATTGGTTGGCGCAACAAATCATCCATGCTGG
>Ga0214921_10005349_pt1 | contig 18182 bp, 19 predicted proteins | sample LL1505_MetaG_FD_177992 | JGI IMG/M metagenome (GOLD analysis project Ga0214921, IMG submission 177992) | Freshwater microbial communities from Lake Lanier, Atlanta, Georgia, United States - LL-1505 | ecosystem: Environmental > Aquatic > Freshwater > Lake | place: USA: Georgia | collected... | reverse complement strand
GCACAACCACTGGCCGGTGCGGGGCCGCACCAGCCACCCCCTGCTCTTTGATCGCGCCTACCAGCCCAAACCCGCCTTTGAGGCCGTCCTGCAGGCCCCCTCCGCGGCCCGCTAGCGCCGCCGCCGTAACCGCCAGTCATTGATGCCGTCGGTTTTGCAAACCGCCATCACCCCAGCTCAGGGTCTTTTTTGATCGAACCCTTTATGCGGGACATGACCTCCGATGGCTTCGCCTTCGTCCAGATATCAGCCATCAAACCGCCGCCTTTACGACCGGACACGTCGCCAGTGTATTTATCCTAACGTGCCTGGGGTCACTTGGACGACATGTGGTGACCCATGTAGCGTCTGGCTGCGTGAGTGCTGCGGATTTGGCAGCGGTGTTTTCGGACCCTGGTAGTGAATGGAAATCGGCCTTACGCCAGAGGATCTACTGTTAAGGCGGTTAGATCGTGCGCGCCTCCTCATAAAGCGCGGCTGGCATGGGATAATTAAGTTCCCAAACGATCGAGATAGGGCGGTCACCCGTGGCGGAAATCAACCGCTTAGCCTGACCTAGAAAAAGGAAAGGTGCGGTTTCCTCATCAACGCGTTTTTCCATGCGCGCAAAGAACAGGATGGTGTAACCACGCTCTTGGAAATGAAGGTGATTCTGGCCCGTGGGGCTAGCCTGCGTGGTGACCGATTGGCTTTGCCAATGCAGCTCGGTGCGACTGATCGGGTAGTCGCTGTATTGAGTCGTGGGCGAGAAATCGTTTTCTGATTTACGAAAGGTGATGAGGTGAATGTAGCACTTGAGGTGTTCGGCGTGAAGAACACCGACGCCTGTTGGTCCCGGTCTTTCCAGAGTCGCCAAGCCGAGTGCCGCCTTGATCTCGGCCGAGCCGTAGGCGGCATGCAGTTGCAGTGTGCAGGGGAAGGGCAGCTCGGTCTTGGCTGTTGGGAAGGCGTGTTGGGCGCGTCGCCATGCCACCACTTCTTTAAGATCTTTGCGGGCAGATTCGTTGCGATGCCACTTCGCCAGTGATTCCTTCAAAGTGGCCGCGCCGACATCGCCCCCCTTTTTTCCCCACAGGAGATAGTGGAGACTCACGGCGTCCGTCGGGGCCCATTCCGAAATGGCTTCGTCAAGTCGGTCGGTGGATGAGAAGCGATCGAGTTGATCCAATTGCCGGGGATCGGTTCGTAGAATGACCCGACGCAGTGCTTGACGGCAAGCGTCGAGATCGGGATCCATCGGCTCGGGACTGTGCCGGGCAAGAGCCCGCCATTCGGACCAGGTTTTATTTTTGAGCAGCGTCAGCGGCGAGATGCCGGTGGCTTGGACAAAATTGCCAAAGGTCGCGGGCTGGCCGTGATCTTGCTCAAAAGTCGCGAGGCTTTCCGTCACGAGGTTGGCGAGGTTGCGAAGGCTCTCCCGGATGTTGCCGAGAACGTGTTCGCGAGCGATGCGCTCCAGCTGAATGTTGCATCCCGGCGGGAGGTGGGGGAAGTCGGTCTCCACCTCTTGGTCCATGCGTTGTCGGTCGCGGGTGAGCAGGGCGGCAAACTTTCGGTCGATGCGGTAGCGACGATGGCTTTGCCCTATGAAGTCGAGCACGGTGAGGCAGTCTTTGCCGGGATGGTGGCGCAATCCGCGCCCGAGTTGCTGGAGAAAGACGGTCAGGCTTTCCGTCGGGCGTAGAAAGAGGACGAGGTTGATTTCCGGAACGTCCACGCCCTCGCTGAATACATCGACGGTGAATAGGAAGGGTATGCGACCGGCGCGAAAATCCGCGACTAGGCGAGTGCGCTCGGCGGCGGGGGTTTCACCCACGATGACGGCGGCGTGCAGGTTTTGCTGGTTGAAAGCCGCCGCCATGTAGCGGGCGTGGTCTACGCTGGCGCAAAAGCCGACGGCGCGGGTATTGCGCAGGTCGGGTTGGTAGCGGCGCAGGCTGGCGAGGATGATGTCGAGGCGTTGGCGCGCACGCAGGTCGTCGCCGGTGTAAACTTGGGTGAGTGCTGCGGTGTCGTATTTCCCGTTGCGCCAGAAGCGCTCGTCGGCGAGCGAAACGGGATCGGTGACGCCGAAGTAATGAAACGGGCAGAGGAGTTTTTCTTCGAGAGCCTCGGGGAGGCGAATCTCGGCGGCATAGGCACCGCCAAAGTCAGGCAGAATCGAGCTGCCGTCCATGCGCTCCGGCGTGGCAGTGAGCCCGAGCAGTATATCGGGCCGGCAATTCTCAAAAACAGGGCGATAGGTCGGGGCCGTGCTGTGGTGGGCCTCGTCGATGACGATGAATCGGTAATGTTCGGGCGAAAACGTTTCCCACGGACGGGCGCCCAGAAGGCTTTGCACAGAGGCGAAGACATGGGACCAGGCAAGGGGGCGCTCGCCGTCCACAAGCAATTCGCCGAAGTTTGCGTCACGCAAAACGGTGCGGAAGCAGTCGCGGGCCTGTTGGAGAATTTCTTTGCGATGGGCTAGAAACAGAAGGTTTGGGCGCTCGGCTGTGGCAGGGGTGGACTTGGTTTTAACGGTGGCGAAGCGGAGGTAATCGAAGGCGGCCATCACGGTTTTCCCCGTGCCGGTTGCAGCCACGACGAGGTTGCGTTTTTGGCCGGAGAGCCGGGCGGCGGTGAGCGCCTCGAGAATGCGCTCTTGAAAAGCATGCGGTCGGATGTCGGCGAAGAAGCGAGGTCCGTTGGCGGGGTTGCCGTTTTTTGCGTAGTGGATCGCTTCGCTTAGGCGTTGGGCCTGCGTTGAATCGTAAGTTTCGAAATCTGGACTGCTCCAGTAGGTCGAAAATTCGGCAGCGAAGCGCTGCAGGATATGGGGCAGGTCGCGCTCGGTGACTTTGACCGTCCATTCGAGGCCGCTGGTCATGGCGGGACGCGACATGTTGGCGGAACCGATGTAGGCGGTAGAAAAGCCGCTGTGGCGGTGGAAGTGGTAGGCCTTGGCGTGGAGGCGCGTGCGCTCGGTATCGTAGGAGACTTTGACCGAAAAACCGGGGCGGGCGGCGAGGGCGGCGATCGCATCGGGGTCCGATGCGCCCATGTAGGACGTGGTGACGATGCGAACCGGAATACCGTGAGCGGCGAGATTCTCGAAGGCAGGTTCGAGCAGGCGCAGGCCGCTCCATTTAATAAAGGAGACCAGGATATCCACCCGGTCTGCGGTCAGCATTTCCTGGCGCAGTTCGTGTTCGAGCTGTGGATCATGACGGGCCCCGGTGAGCAGGCTGCTGGTTGCGAGCGGGGTTGTGGGACGTGGCAGTGGTGGCGGCAACTGATCGCCGGGCGCGGGAGGCTGAAGCGAAAGCAACAACGGAGAATCCGAAGCAATCAGCCTCTTGCGCTGCAAGTATTCGAGTCCATCCGTAGCCGAGATGAGCTCAACGAGGCGGTTAACCAAGGGAAGTCGTTGCTCAGGTTTTCGAGAGCGCAGGGCCTGGCTGATGAGTTGCAGGAGAAATTGGCCGTAAGTGTGAGGCGCCTCCTCGTCGTCCAATTTGCCCAAAATGGCGCGCAGTTCCGGCTGGGCCGCGAGTTCGTCGGACAAATCGGCGTCGAGTAAACGCTCGTAAAGACCGGCCACTAATCGCGAAGGCGCCGGCTGGCTCATCGTTCAATCTTAGAATTTGAGTCAACCTGCGCGCCAGCCTCGAAATTTCCCAGCACCTCGCCGCGGATGACGGTAAAGGTGAGGTTGCCGGAGCCGAGGTCCACGCCGGGCAGGAAGTCGTCGTCGAAGGCGGAGAGCAGGGCGGGCACCGCCTCATCGGCGATGTTCGCCGAGGCGAGCAGCGTGACCGTGCCGGCCACCGTGCCGTCGGGCAGGTAGTGGAGGTCGATGGCGACAGCGTCGGCGCCGTCACTAACGCCGAGAAAACGCTCGGATGAGGCGGTTCTTAAGGTTCTTTTCCAATTCATGAGCGTGACGAGGTGTGCGCGGAGGCGGAGCGCGGTAGCGCGGGCGAAGGGCGCGAGCCCGCAGGTGGTCGGTGCGGCACGCGCCGGCCTCGGAGCGGAAGCGGAGAGGTGCCGGATCCGGGTGCCCGCAGCGCGGGCGGTAAGCCGGCACAAATGGTGAGCGTCGAAGCCGCTCGCCCCGGAGTGAGCCGTGCGAACGGAGTGGGCGACGAGGGCGGGTGCCCGTAGGGCGACCGAGGAGCAAAGCGCTCGGAGTGGGGGGTGCGGAGGGTTCTTTTCCAAGTCATAGCGGTTGAGATCGGTTAACCACGAAACATGAGAAGGTGGAGGCCGTAGGGAGTCGAGGCGGAGGACGGGGCTGGAAGGTAGTGGCTAGGGGCTAGCGAGTGGGCGAGCGCGTGATGATGACGTCGAGCGGCAGGGGCAGGCCTTCGGGCGAGAGCAGGACGTTCGCAGGATGAACGTCCCAGAGGTCGAAACCCTCCAAACGAAACGCGAGGGAGTTTTCGTAGCCGAGCCCGCGCCACGGCAACAGGGTGAAGCCAGCCGAAACGAAGGCACGCTCAAGCGCCTCCAAGCTGGAGCGGGCACCTTGGAGGCCTGGTTGGGTGGTCACAATGGACCAGCGGTGCGCTTGCGCCTCCCATAAGCCAACGAGCCTAACGTCGTCGCCAAGGATCTCGTTTAGCCAGAGCAGGCGCTGCAGGTAGTCGAACGGGCTGGCGTTGCTCAGGTAGGGCGTGTCGGCGGAGTCCCAAGTCACCGTGTAGCCGCAGGCGGCGGGTTTGGTGAACTTCACCCAACGCCCGGTGGATTCGTCGAGTGAGACGTCGTGCTCGCGACCGCCCACCCGTTCGGGGCCGGGGAAATCTAGGGGCAGGGTTTTTCCGCAGGAACGCGCCCACTCGATGAGCGCTGCCCACTGCCGCTCCGGGAGGGAGAAATCGACGGTCTCCCCATCAGCCGCTCCATCTGGGCGTAGGCATCTTGCGAGGACAGCCGCTGCATCCGTGAGCGCGCTGCTCGAGCCTGCTTGGAGTAGCTGCTGAGTTTCATGGCGCGAGAGCATAGGGACGGAGGAGGCGGATGCAAGGATGGGCGGTGGCGGCGGGAGAGAGCGTGAGCTAGGAGCTAGGGACCAGGAGCTAGGTGCTCGTGGTCAGCCACACGCCGCCGGCGGCGAGGCCGAGCAAGGCGACAAGGATAAGGAGGCAGCCCTGGGCGCTGGGTTTGCTGGACGGGGTGCGGTAGCTCAGGCCCGAGCCGGGGACGTTGAAGGTGGTGTAAGTGCGGCCGCGGCTGCTCTGGGTGACGCGAAAGCCCGGCACGCCGGCCGACACGCCGATGCCGGACTTGCTGAAGTTGAGGCGGAAGGGCCCAACCCCGAGTGATTTGCGGTATGAAAAACCCATAGAAAACGCGTTACCCTACTCACACCGTAAATCCACTAATATCGCAAGCGCCATACCACATGCGCCCCCAAAAAATTACGTGCATAATCTTATTTAATTTAAAGGGGTCAAACCCCGCTCCGTTGCACCCAGCCGCTGAACCGCTCTTGTCGGTGGGTGGAACGTTCTTGCGCGCCGCTAGAACGTTCTAGCTGGCGGGTGAACCGTTCTTATCGCCGGGTAGAACGTTCCTGTCGCCCAGTGAAACGTTCCACCCAGCGGGTAGATCGTTCTACCCGTCGGGTGCATCGTTCTATCCGGCCGGTGCATCGTTCTATTTGGCGGGTGGAACGTTCTAGCCGCCCGGTAGATCGTTCCATCCAGCCGCTGCAACGTTCTGGCTGGCGGGTGCAACGTTCCAGCGGGCGGGTAGATCGTTCTAGTCGCCCGGTGCATCGTTTCAGCTGGCGGCGGCACCGTTGGCTACGCGGGTTTGAGGCTTTTCTGCGATTTTAAGAAACCGCGAAGGGCGTGGCGGGCGGCGTAGGGCGGGAAGTTGAGACCTGAGGGGCGGAGCGGCGGAGCGGCGGACGGCGGTCTCTAAGCGGTCGCATACATCTCGCCAAGGAGGTCGCGGAGGCGGGCGGCTTCGGGCGGGGAGAGCGTATCGATTTTTTTCACCAACCGCTGAGTGCGGAGGGTGCGAATCTGATCGGCGGCAATCTCGGCCGACTGGCCAGCACAGGTGACCGGAAGGCGGGTGCGCCAAGTGGGGTGCAGACTAGTGGTGAGCGGGCAAACGACCACGGTTTCGACGTGGCGATTCAGGGCATCGAGGCTAACAACGACCACGGGGCGAGTCTTGGCAATCTCGCGTCCGATTGTCGGATCGAGCGCGGCCAGATAAATGCCGTAACGTAACGGGGTGTCTTTGCTCATCGGTCGAGGGAATCGAGGCCATCCGTCGCGACTACATCCATATCGGCGAACTCATCGCCTTGGGCGAGATTCTCGGCCGCTATCGCCTGGGCGGTCGCTTCCCACGACAAGGCCCCATCATCGGCCGCGGGGCGGAGCCAGAGACCTTCGGGGTGGGCCTCGGCGACGACATGGTCGCCAAATCGATAACGCGAAAACCAAGCGGCCGGCAGGCGCACGCCGCGCGAATTGCCAATCTGCACGATTTTAAGCGTCTGATTTCCATGTAATTACAGTAATTACTTAATGGGCGCTGGGTCAAGTCGAAGCATGCGTGAGGCGGAAAGCGGAAAGCGGAAACCGGAAAGCGGAAAACGGAACAAAGAAACAACGGACAATTTTACCACGGAGGGCACGGAGAACACGGATAGTCGGATGGTTAAGATGACGGGGGCGCGAGGACCTCCCAGTGACCGCCCTTGGCGGAGCCGATGCGGCGGAGGCGATTTTCCTTTTTAGTTTCGTAAGTTGCCACTCCACGCCTTTAGCGGTGCGCCCGAGAAGGGCAGCCAGTTCCGCCGCCGTGGTCGCAGGAGTGGCGGATATGAGGTCGAGGATTTTGACCCTAGTTTTCACCCTAGTTTCCTCCGAACGCATCTCTGAAGTTTCGGCAATGTCCAAGGTGTTGGCGGAGGTGAGGGGATGAGCCGTAAGGCGGGAGCCGGAGCGGAGGAGCGATGCGTTGCTTCACCTCTCCGAGCTAAACTTAGAAGGTATCAGGAGCAGGCGGCGCGACGGCGATCGTGGAGAGCTGTTTGGCTTTGCTCATGGGTGCCAGCGGCCGAGGCTCATTTTGGTATCGGCCTTTTTGCTGCGAATTTGGCCCCCAACAAAAACATCGAAGAATCTGTTTACTCGGCCAGCCACAGGATTTTGATCTCTTTTTCGAGCGGCTTGAATTCGGGGTCGCCGGTGACGAGTTCGGCTTTTTTTTCTTTGGCGAGGGCGGCGGCAAAGGCGTCGGCCAGACTCAGGCGGTGGGTGGCTTTGTAGGTAGCGGCAAGATCGGCCAATTCGCGCGTAGCGGGGTGAAACTTGATCGGGAGACCCTCCATCAGAGCCTCCACTTCCCGCCATTTCTTGGGGCCGTCTTTCTTGAGCAGGATGTATTTCAACTCGGCATAGTTGACCTCGGTCATATGCAGCGGCTGGTGCTGGCGGGCGGCATCGTGCAGCATTTTCTCCACCACCCGCGCACTGGGTTCGCCTCGGAAAAACGCCAGCAGCGCGTAGGAATCGAGGACGGCACCGGCCACTTGCTAGTCCTCCAGTTCGTGTTCCTCGCGCTTATGGTCGGCCCACCTTTGCGCAAAGGACTTTTCACCGGGTTCACGTTTCAGGACGCCGAACCCGCGGGAGATGGATTGGTTTGTGATGGGCCGAAGCAGGATGCCTTCCGGGGTGATGGTGACCGAGGCCTTGGTGCCATCCTCGATCTGGAACTCCCGCCGGACGCGCGCGGGGATCACAATCTGCCCCTTGGTCGTGAATTGGACCGTTGCGGTTTGAAGGTTGGATCGCATGACCAATAGAGGATTTTTCTAGAAAATAAGTCAAAAATGAAACGTAAGACTTTTTGAGATTGTCGTGCGCGCGGCGGCTCGGCGCCGCCGGCGCAGTTCAAGTGGAGAGTTCAAGTCGAAGCATGCGTGAGGCGGAAAGCGGAAAGCGGAAAGCGGATAGTCGGGGGCTGGTGCCGGCGCGGGGCCTACTTTTTCGCGGCGGCGGCGGTGAGGCCGCCGGGCAGGCAGGCGCCGCAGCCTTGGGCGAAGAAGTCGTTGCCCTTGTCGTCCACCAGAATGAAGGCGGGGAAATCCTCCACCTCGATCTTCCAGACTGCCTCCATGCCGAGTTCGGGGTATTCGAGCACCTCGACTTTTTTGATGTTCTCCTTGGCGAGGATGGCGGCAGGGCCGCCGATGCTGCCGAGGTAGAAGCCGCCGTGTTTGTGGCAGGCGTCGGTCACGGCCTTGGAGCGATTTCCCTTGGCGAGCATGATCAGGCTGCCGCCAAGGGATTGAAAGAGGTCGACGTAGCTATCCATGCGGCCGGCGGTGGTGGGGCCGAAGCTGCCGGAGGCGTAGCCGGCGGGGGTCTTGGCGGGGCCGGCGTAGTAGACGGGGTGGTTTTTCAGGTAGTCGGGCAGACCGAGGCCGGCGTCGATGCGTTCCTTCAGCTTGGCGTGGGCGATATCGCGGGCGACGACCAGCGGGCCGGTGAGAAGCACGCGGGTGGTGACGGGGTGTCTGGAGAGCTCCGCGAGGATGGCAGGCATCGGCTGGTTCAGGTCGATGCGCACGGACTTGTCGTCCTTGATCTGGCGTTGGGCGGGGGCGAGGAAGCGGCCGGGGTTGGTCTCGAGTTTTTCTAGCCAGATGCCATCCTGGTTAATCTTCGCCTTGAGGTTGCGATCGGCGGAGCAGGAGACGCCCATGCCGATGGGAAGGGAGGCGCCGTGGCGGGGCAGGCGGATGACGCGCACGTCGAGGGCGAAGTATTTGCCGCCGAACTGGGCGCCGATGCCGGTGCGGCGGGCGAGATCGAGGATTTTGCCCTCCCATTCGAGATCGCGGAAGGCGCGGCCGTGCTCGTCGCCGGTGACGGGCAGGTCGTCGTAGTATTTGGTCGAGGCGAGTTTGAGCGTCTTCATGGTGGCCTCGGCGGAGGTGCCGCCGATCACGAAGGCGAGGTGGTAGGGCGGGCAGGCGGAGGTGCCGAGGTAGCCGAGTTTATCGGCGACGAATTTTTCGAGGCCGGCGGGCGTGAGCACGGCGCGGGTTTCCTGAAACAGGAACATCTTGTTGGCCGAGCCGCCGCCCTTGGAGACGAAGAGGAATTTGTAGTAATCGCCGGGGGCGGCCATCAGGTCGATCTGGGCAGGGAGGTTGGTGCCGGTGTTGACCTCGCGCCACATATCGAGCGGGGCGTTCTGGGAGTAGCGGAGATTTTCCTGGGTATAGGCCTCGTAGATGCCGCGGGAGAGGGCCTCGGCGTCGTTGGCGCCGGTCCAGACTTGCTGCCCCTTATAGCCGAGGATGGCGGCGGTGCCGGTGTCTTGGCAGAGCGGCAGGATACCTTGGGCAGCGACCTCGGCGTTGCGCAGGAGGGTGAGGGCAACGTAGCGGTCGTTGTCGGAGGCCTCGGGGTCGGTGAGAATGGCGGCGACCTGGGCGAGGTGGGCGGGGCGGAGGTAGAAATTGGCGTCGTGGTAGGCCTCGCGGGCGAGGTGGGTAAGGGCCTCGGGGGTGACTTTCAGGATGGTTTTGCCCTCGAAGGTGGCGGTGCTGACGCCCTCGCTGGATAGCAGGCGGTATTCGGTGGGGTCGGCGCCGAGGGGGAAGGGCTCGGAGTAATGGAAGGCGGGCGTGGGCATGGGATGACTGTAGTCACTTTTCGGCAAAACGGGACGATGAAAATAATCGCCTTGGTGACGATTCGCCAAAAGGCGCCGGGGGCGGGGCGCGGGCGGCGCTAGACGATCTTTAGCTTCGGCAGGTCCTGGCCGTCGACGAGGCCGACGGGTTTGCCCTTGGCGTCGACCACGATGAGATCGTCGATCTTGTGGGCTTCAAAAAGGCGCAGGGCATCGACTCCGAGGGCGTCGGCGGCGATGGTCTTGGGACCGCGGGTCATGAAGTTGGCGGCGGGTTTTTGCAGGAAATCGGGTCCGGTGAGGGCGCTGCGGCGGAAATCGCCATCGGTGAGGATGCCGGTGAGCTTACCGGTGCGGGGGTGCACGAGGGCGATGCTGCCGCTGCGGGCCTTGGTCATGCGCAATATGGCGTCCTGCACGGTGATGTTCTCGGGGGCGACGGGCAGGCGGTCGCCGGCGCGCATGATATCTCCGACCTTCAGGAGGAGCACGCGGCCGAGGTTGCCGGCGGGGTGGTAGCGGGCGAAGTCATCGCGGGTGAGGCCGCGGGCCTCGAGCAGGACCATGGCGAGGGCATCGCCGAGGGCGAGGGCGGCGGTGGTGCTGGCGGTGGGGGCGAGGGCGAGCGGGCAGGCCTCCTTCGGCACGGTGTAGACGAGGCGCAGGTCGCAGCCTGTGGCCAGGTCGGATTCAGGGCGGGCGGTAAAGGCCACCAGGCGCACGCCGAAGCGGCGCAGCAGGGGGACGAGTTTTAGCACTTCGTCGGTCTGGCCGCTGTTTGAAAGGATCAGGGCGAGATCGCCCTCCGATACCATGCCGAGGTCGCCGTGCAGCGCCTGGGTGGCGTCGAGAAAGCTGGAGGGGGCGCCGGTGCTGTTGAAGGTGCCGGCGAGTTTCTGGGCGATGTGGGCGGACTTGCCGACGCCGGTGAAGACGAGTTTGCGGCCGGCGACGAGGGTCTCGTGCACGGCGCGGGCCGTGGCGACGAACTCCGCCCCGAGCGCCTCGCGGGTAGCCGCGAGGGCCTCCTGCTCGATGCGAAGGACTTGGCGGGCGCGCCGGAGGACGAAGGTAGAGTCGAGGGCCATTTCGGGTTTGTGTCCGTGGAAGAGTCGCAAGACTTGGTTTGTCGGTTTTTTCATTCAACTCCCTTTTCCCTTCGGTTTCCTTTCTGTATCCTATTTCCGCGTCATGCGTCGTCCGTCGTTCCTGTTGCTCCTCCCTGTCTTGGCCCTTGCGCCGCTCCTGCACACGGGGTGTGTGCCGCAGGTGGTCATGCCCTTTACGGCGGAGGCAGACGATCCCGACTACCGTCGAGGCAAGGAATTGCTGCGCATGGGGCGGGAGCAGGAGGCTTTGGCCCAGTTTCTACGCCTGATCGACCAGCGGGGCGGGGCGGCGGCGGAGTCCCACCTCGAGGTGGGCATCCTCTACCACAAACACATCAAAGATCCGATCGCGGCCATCTACCACTACCGGCGCTACCGTGAGCTGCGCCCGGGCACGGAGCAGGCGCGGTTGGTTTTGCAGAGCATCGAGGCCTGCGTGCGCGATTTTGCCCGCACTCTGCCGGCTCAACCGCTGGACAATCAGGTGGAACGCACGGACCTGATGGAAGCGATTGACCGGTTGCAGCGTGAGAACCTGCAACTCAAGGAACAGCTCGCGGGCGCACGGGCGGCGGTGCTCGACACCACGCGCCAGGCGGCGGCGGGCGAGGGCCTCGCCGTCACGCCGGGCTTTGGGATCGAGCCTTCGCAGGGTGGCTATGTCGCCGACGCGCCTTCGACCGGGCTGGCGACGCGCGGCACCGGGCCGGAATATGCGGTGCCGGTCGAGGTCACGCCGGTCCCGGTCGTCCCCGTGCCTTTGCCCGCGCCCGCCCCGGCGGTGCAGGCGGTGACGCCGCCAGCGGCCTCCGCCCCCGCGGCCGGGGTGCGCCGGCATGTCGTGGCCAAGGGTGATACCCTCCAGTTAATTTCCCTGCGCTACTACGGCACACGTTCGCGTTTCCGCGATATTTACGCGGCGAACCGCGATGTCATGCCCAACGAGGGCACGCTCCGCATCGGCATGGAGTTAAAGATTCCACAGTGATCCGTCGTGCCGTTTTGCACCCGAGACGTTCTGCCTGAAACTTTTCCCGATGCCCACCACCTCCCGGCGCACATCCATCTTCACTGAATCGCAGATCCGCGAGATGTCGCGTGTGGCCGCCCGCCACGGCGCGATCAACCTCGCGCAGGGGTTTCCCGACGGGGATCCCGCGCCGGCCCTCATCGAGGCGGCGCGCGCGGCGATGGATGCCGGCCGGCACCAATACGCGGTCACGTGGGGTTCGCCCGAGCTGCGCGAGGCCCTTGCGGCCAAGATCGCGCGTTTCTCCGGACGGCCGGTCGATGCCACGGGCGAGCTCGTCGTCACCTGTGGCGGCACCGAGGCGATGATGGTCGCGATGATGACTGTCTGCGATCCCGGCGACCGCGTGGGCATGTTCTCGCCCTTCTACGAAAACTACAACGCCGACGCCATCCTCACCGGGGCGACGGCGGTGCACGTGCCGCTGCATCCGCCCGGCTACGGCTTTGATCCGGCCGAGCTGCGGGCGGCCTTCGCCACCGGCGGCGGGTTGAAGGCCTTCATCCTCTGCAATCCGAGTAACCCGAGCGGACGCGTTTTCACCCGGGCCGAGCTGCTGCAGATCGCGGCCCTCGCGGAGGAATTTGATACCTTCGTCATCACCGACGAAGTCTACGAACACTTGGTCTACGATGGCCGCGAACACGTCTACTTCGCGACGCTCCCCGGTATGGCGGAGCGCACGCTCACCTGCTCTTCGCTTTCCAAGACTTTTTCCATCACCGGCTGGCGGTTGGGCTACGTGCAGGCGCCGGCGGCGGTCATCGCCCAAGCGCGCAAGGTCCACGATTTCCTCACCATCGGCGCGGCGGCGCCGCTCCAGCATGCGGTGGTGACGGCGCTCGGCTGGGGGCCAGACTACTATGCCGGGCTTTGCGCGGAGTATCAGGCTCGTCGCGACTTGCTGCTCTCTTATCTGGATCGCACCGGGCTCGGTTACTCGCGACCGGAGGGGGCGTATTTCGTGATGCTCGATGTCACGCCGCTGGGTTTCGCGAGTGACGTCGAGTGTTCGCACTGGATGGCGCGCGAGATCGGGGTGGCGCCGGTGCCGGGCTCCTCTTTTTTCCCGGGTTCGGAGAACCGCTACGTGCGTCTGCATTTTGCCAAGGGTCGTGAGGTGATCGCGGCGGCGGGGGAGCGTTTGGTGCGGCTGCGCGAGGGGCGTTCGTGAGTGGCGTGGCCCCGGAGCGGTCCGGACGGCAGACGGTCGAGGCGCCGGGTGCGGTGGCGCCCGGCTTTCGCGAGGCGCTGCGGTTTTGGCTCAAGCTCGGTTTCATCAGCTTTGGCGGGCCGGCGGGGCAAATCGCCATCATGCAGCGCGAGCTGGTGGAAAAAAAGCGCTGGATCGGGCAGGAGCGGTTTCTACATGCGTTAAACTTCTGTATGCTCCTGCCCGGGCCCGAGGCGCAGCAACTCGCGATCTACTGCGGGTGGCTGCTGCATCGGACGCGGGGCGGGCTGGCGGCGGGCCTGCTCTTCGTGCTGCCCTCGGCCTGCATTCTCTGGGGGCTGAGCTATGTCTATGTCTTGCACGGCGAGGCCCTGTGGCTGGCGGGCATCTTAAAGGGCCTGCAACCGGCGGTGGCGGGGGTGGTTCTGGCGGCGGTGCCGCGGCTCGCGGCGAAGTCGCTAACGACGCCGGCGCTAGCGGGCATCGCGCTGGCGGCGTTTGGGTTGATTTACGGTCTGGGCGTCGGTTTTCCGTGGGTCGTGGCCGGCGCGGCGCTTATTGGCTGGACGGTCTGGCGGTTCGCGCCGAGGTGGTTTCAAGCCAAGGCGACTCCGCCGGCTGGCGGCGGGGTGCCGGACCCGGTGGCGGCGAGGCACGAAGCCACTGCGCCGGGCCTGGGGCGGGCGCTGCGGGTGTCCGCGCTCGGGGCCGGCCTGTGGGCGGCGCCGGTGGTGGCGGCGGGTTTGGTGGTCGGGTGGGGGAGCACGCTGGTAGCGCAAGGACTCTTTTTCAGCCGGGCGGCGCTGGTCACTTTCGGCGGGGCGTATTCGGTTTTACCTTACGTCGCGCAGCGGGCGGTCGAGGTGCATGGCTGGCTTTCCGGGCCGCAGATGCTGGCGGGGTTGGCCTTCGCCGAGACGACGCCGGGGCCGCTCATCATGGTGCTTCAGTTTGTGGGCTTCATGGGTGGCTGGAACCACCCGGACGGCGGCCTGACGCCGCTGCTCGCGGCGACCCTCTGTGCGGGTATGACGACCTGGGTGACCTTCGTTCCGTGCTTCCTCTGGATCTTTCTCGGTGCGCCGCACGTCGAGCGCCTTCGGGAAAAACCGGCGTTGGGCGCGGCGCTTGCGGCGGTGACGGCGGCGGTAGTAGGCGTGGTGCTCAGCCTCGCGGTCTGGTCCGCCGGGCAGATTTGGCGGCCGGCAACCGGGGCGGGTGCGCGGTGGGACTGGTTTGCGGTCGTGCTGAGCGTGGCGGTCTTCGTGGCGCTGGACCGTTTCAGGGCCAACCTGATCGGGGTGCTCGCGGCGGCTGGGGCGGCGGGCTGGCTATGGGCGGCCGCGCTTGCCTGAGCTTCAGCGTCGCAGTTGGGCGACGATTTCGGGGTGGGCGTGCAGGTGGCGGGTGAGGCGCTCAAGGGCCTCGAGCGTCTCGCCGCTGATGTGGTGCTCCATACCCTCGACGTCGCGGAAAATCACGTCCTCGGGCAGCTCGAAAAAGCGAAGTAGCTGGGTGAGTAACTCGTGGCGGTGGGCGATGCGGGCGGCCACGGCCTCGCCGGCGTCGGTCAGGACCATGCCGCGGTATTTTTCGTATTTGACCAAGCCCTCTGTATCCAGGCGCTGCACCATGGTGGTCACACTGGCTTGGGAAATTTTCAGTTCGGCGGCGATGTCGACGACGCGGGCGTAGCCCTTGTTTTTTATCAGTCCGGCGATGCGTTCCAGGTAGTCCTCGGCGGCGGCGGTGGTCCTGGGCGGGACGGGCAGGTTGGCGGTGGACTCGGTCACGGTTTGGGGTGGGGAAACGAAAAGGCCGCGATCTGGGATCGCGGCCGGGCGAGTGGGGTGCAGGTGGCGCGGCTTACTTGGCGGCGCGCTCGGCCTTCAGGCGTTTTTCGCCGGCCAGCACCACGCGGAACATCTGGATCGCCATCCAGAACACGCCGGTGACGCACAACGCGGTGGAGGCGCCGAAGAACAGGACGAAGGCGGGGTTGTTGGAGGGGACATGGCTCTTCACCCAACCGAACATTTTGTAGAAAAAAATCGCGACCAGCACCAGATCGACGGCGATGGTCACGGGGGTGACGTGAGTCTGCTCGGCGGGGGCGTGGACGTTGTCGAGGGAGTTCGTTTGCGAGGCCATGTTGGCTAGGATTCAGGGCCTCGTAGCCACCTTGTCGAATGCGTTTTTCAACGGGGTGGTATAATGCTCCGGCGGCGCGTAGGCTGCTTGGTGGATGGTGGTTTACCCGGAGCGGGGCGGATTCCGGAGAGGGCACGGAGAGCCATGACTGGCGTTGCCTAGGCGGCTGAGGGGGATCTCGGGGTGGCGGGGGCTTTGCCCATCGACCTTGTCTGCCATCGAGCGCCGGCGCGGGGCCGGGCGGTGGCCTAGTCCTTTTTAGCCGGACGAAACTCGCGGTGCCCCTCTTTTTGCATGGTGCCGAGGCGGCTAAGAATCGAGGCAGCTTCGTCGTTTTTACCGGCCTTTAGCGCGGTCTCGAGTTTTTGCACCTCGGCGAGGAAGTCCTTCATCTTGGCCACATACGCGGCGACGAATTTCTCGCGGTCGGCCTCTGGGAGCAATTGGGTCTTTTCGGGGATGAGCGGAATCGAGGCCTCGGAGGCGGAGCGCAGGCGGGCGACGAGCTGGAGGGAGGAGGCGTTGGCGTCGGGGTTGGCGATCTGGCTGCGGAGTTTTTTGAAAGCTCCTCTCATCTCATCCATTGTGTCATGCAGCTCGGTTTCCTGCCCGTGCGCGGCTTTCGGAGCGGGGGTGGTCGGGGCAGGGGATTCGGCGTGCAGGCAGGCGCAGCCAGCCAGGAGGACAAAAAGGTGGGTTAGGGTTTTCATGGAGTTGGGGGATTTTTACGCCGAACCAGCCGGGCGGGCCGGACGGAGCTTTTTAAAGGGGGCGGCTGCTGCTCGCGGAGGGCGACTCAGGTCTCGTCGAACTTGCGCGTGAATAGCGCCTCGAGTTCGTCGAGCATGGCGACGGCATCCGTGCCGGTGACCAGGAACTTCACTTTGGAGCCTTTGCCGGCGGCCAGCATCATCAGGCCCATGATGGACTTTCCGTTCACCTGCTCCTCGTCCTTTTCCACCATCACGTCGGATTTAAACTTATTGGTGATGCGCACGATCATGGCGGCGGGACGGGCGTGGATGCCCATCTTGTTTTGCACAACGAGCTCTCGCGTGAGCTGGGAGGCGGTGTCGGTCTTTTCCATTAAGAAACCTACGGTCCAAGGAGGGGGGACGGCTTGCAACCCCAAAACCGACGACGCAAAGTGGGGGTCGCATGAGCGCATCCACGGCCATTATTGTCCCTTGTCGTCTCGAGTCTACCCGCTTCCCCCGCAAGCTTTTACATCGTGTAAAAGGCAAGCCACTGGTGCTCTGGGTGGCGGAGCGGATACGCGCGGAGGCGCCGGAGTTTCCGCTTTGGTTTGCGGTCGACGACCCCCTGCTCGCGGCCCCGTTGGAGGGGGCGGGCTTTCGGGTGGTTATGACTTCGGTGGCGCACCAGAGCGGCACGGATCGGCTGGCCGAAGCGAATCGCGCGATCGGCGCGGCGCGGGTGATTAACGTCCAAGCGGACGAACCTTTGGTGACGGGTGCGCAGATCCGGCGACTGGCGGAATTGATCGCGGGTCCAGCGGCGATGGCGACCCTGGCGACGCCTTTTCGGCGGGCGGAGGATTTCCACAATCCCAATCAGGTGAAGGTAGTCTTCGCGCCGGGTGGGGGCTGTCGCGCGTTGTATTTTTCACGTTCACCGATGCCTTATGCCCGGGACCTGGGCGGACGGGTGGACGATGCTTGGGTGGCGGCGAATCCGTGCTACAAGCACCTCGGTCTCTATGCCTACAAGGCCGAGCTGCTGGAGCGCTTCGCGGGGCTGCCGGCGGGCCGTTATGAGCGCATCGAAAAGCTGGAGCAACTGCGTGTGCTGGAAAACGGGTTCGAGATCGGCTGCGACGTGACCGATGATCCTGGGCTCGGGGTGGACACGCCGGAGGATGCGGTGCGCTTCGAGGCGGCCTTGGTATGAGGCCGATCGGGCTGGTGGCAAAAAAGAGGGGTCGCCGGATTTTTCCGGCGACCCCTTGAAATGGTGGACCCTAGCAGGTTCGAACTGCTGACCTCCTCAATGCCATTGAGGCGCTCTACCAACTGAGCTAAGAGCCCCTGTGTGAAACAGGATGGTCAAAAAGCCCTCTGCTTCTGGCGAAAGCAAGCGGTTTTTCGCGGAAATTTTTGGCGGGCCGGTGAAACCCCTCGGCCTGCGGTTCAGGCTTTAGGCCGAGGGCGGACGGCACCGAGGCCTCCGTCCACGCCCCAGACCTGGCCAGTTACCCAGTCGGCTTCGGGTGTGAGGAGGTAGGCGATCGCCGAGGCGACGTTGCCCGGCGTGCCGACCCGGCCGAGCGGGTGCATCTTCTCGGAAAAGGCGCGTGCGGCCGGGTTGCCGAGCAGGCTGGCGGCGAGGGGGGTGTCAATTAGGCCTGGGGCGATGGCGTTGATGCGGATATTACGCGAGGCATAGCTGGCGGCGGCGGCGCGGACTAGACCCTCGATTCCGCTCTTGGCCGCGGCGATGGCTTCGTGACCGGGCAGGCCGGTGGAAGCGGCGACCGAGCTGAGCAAGACGATCGCGCCCGCGCCCTGCGTCTGCATCGGCCCGACGGCGGCGCGCAGGCCGTAGAAGGCGGAGTTCAAGTTAAGATCGAGCGTGCGCCGCCACTCCTCGATGGACGTCAGGTGGGCGGCTTTGAGGAGAATCGACCCCACGCAGTGCACGTAGGCGTCGAGTCGGCCGCCTCCGCGCGCGGTAAGGTCCGCCATGGCGGCCTCGACCGCTGCCGGATCGGTGGCGTCAACGACCGACGTTTCCAGACCGGGCAACTCCTCTGCCAGCGCGGCGAGCCGGTCGGCGGAGCGGGCAAAGCCGCCCACGCGCCAACCGGCGCGGTGGAGGCGGCGCGCGAGGTCGGCGCCGATGCCGCCGGTCAGGCCGGCGATGAGGACGAGCGGGGCGGGGGAGGTTTCAGTGGTGGACATGGTTGGAATTAAAAAGCGCTCAACGTAGAGCCTCGACCGCGCGATCGTAGCCGGTGAGCTCGAGGTAGGCGGAACCCAGCTCAACTCCAGCGGGTGAGCGCACGCGGCAGGCGCCCTCCCAATAGGTCACGCCGCCG
>Ga0214921_10005348_pt1 | contig 18182 bp, 11 predicted proteins | sample LL1505_MetaG_FD_177992 | JGI IMG/M metagenome (GOLD analysis project Ga0214921, IMG submission 177992) | Freshwater microbial communities from Lake Lanier, Atlanta, Georgia, United States - LL-1505 | ecosystem: Environmental > Aquatic > Freshwater > Lake | place: USA: Georgia | collected... | reverse complement strand
GTTGCTAGCAAAGAGGCGTCTACTCAGGCGATTAGCGAACTTGCAACCAAATCAGCAGAATCTCTAAAACTGGTTGGGGATGAGGTCAAAAAGGTTGAGCAGGCACAGGTTGCAGCAGCAAAGGCAGCAACCGATTCGCTAGCAACACTTTCAGACGTGGTTTTGCAAACGAGTAAGTCAATCAAAGATCTGCAAGAAGCACTGAAAAATACTGTGACGCTCTAATGCCAATGACAATCACACTGAGCGAACGTTACTTGCTCTATCTGAGAGATATGAGTAAAAAGGTTGTGTTTGGTTCCAGAAGTTCTGGAGACTTTTCACAGGTGCTTATTCAAGCATCAAAGCGAAAAACAAAAACCAAATTCCAACGAATAACAGATTTAAAACTTAGGCAACTTATGGCGAGTGGTGCCGAAGGTTATAGGAGAGAATTGGATCAAGAAAAAATTGGAAATGGAATATTCTGCGGTATTGGCATCCTTGGCGGTACATACTCGAAAAAAATTGGAGCAAAAAATACACTTAAATTAATTGCAGCGCCAACAATTTATGGACAAGTTGTTTTTGAAGAAAGTGGCGAGGTAGAGGTATCCGAGTGGGTTGTTAACTATGATATTGCGACCGTCCTAATCGGTCGCAATGCCGATGAAGAAGAAGAAGCATTTGCAGCATTTGACCCAGAAGGAAGTCAAACAGGTAGTCAAATTATTCAAGAGATTGAAGACGTACTAGATGGATTGTCCTCAGATGACACTGCAAGCATCATGACATTATCCGAAAAATACCTAAGTGGATTCAAAAAACTTACTGATACAACATGCGAAAGAGTGGAAACTCCGCTTGCTTGTGTAGAGGCAGCAATTGATGCTAGAGACGTTCAGAAGACTAATAAATTCTTCTTCTGCCCTGGAGATTGGATATTCTTTGCCCCTGTACCCCCTGGACTTAGCACCTATCGGGCACTCAATGAACTTGCAAGAAGGGATTCTGAATCATGACTACGCTAAATAGGTTGCTAGAATCTGTTTTTAGCGGTAAGAAATTTGAGTCAAGTCATTATATTGTACCGGAAGAGGTAATATTTAAAAGACTTGCTCGATTGCCATATTCACTTTCCAAGTCTCAAAGAACTGCAATATATAGAGCGTTAAGAAATGATATTTCGTATATTCAAGGACCTCCAGGTACAGGAAAATCGTTCACAATATCAGCACTAGCAATAGCAGCAAGTGAGATGGGTCTCAAGGTGCTTGTGGCATCTCAAAAAACCCCAGCAGTAGATATTGTTTATGACAAAATTACTGAGGTACTTGGAGAGTCTGCCTGCCTGTATATCTCAGAGGATCAAAAAAGAAAGCAGAATACTAGGGGAGTCATTGACCGTCTACTCAGCAAAGCAACTGACTACCAAACCACCAGCGAAGAAAGTGAACTTAGGAGATTATCGGAGAATGTAGATGTACTGGTGTCCGAGAGATTAGATTACGCCCATAGAATCCAGGAATACGAATCGGAACTTAGGCAGTATTATGACATTAATCAAGTCGCTCAGGACTCAAGGAGTGTTCTTAAGGATGACTTTGGTTTACCTGAGTTGACGATTAAGAAGATAAGTCTACTCAAAGGGAAAGAAAGTAGAGAAAAAGCGCAGTCCCTACTTTCAGAATGCAGACAGATTCGGGAGACATCAAGAAGATTGGGGGGCAATATTCCTATGGAACAAGCAGTGCGATTAAAAATTCTCTCAATTGCAGTCTTAAGGGCGCTTGATTTTGAAATTGAATATTATAAAAAGCACAAGGAAGAAGTTTTAGTCAGGTCTCTGACATATTCATCGAATCTCTCAGATGCTCAATCGTTGCAGCGAATTATCAAAGGGCAACCACTGGAAGTAACCAGAAAGACATTTGACAGGCGAAATAATGAACTTTACCCAAAGAATCCAAGGGATTCAGTTCTTGCAGATTACTTGTCAGCACATCACTCCGTGAGAATAAATAGACTTCTTCAGGGCAAACAATATATCAATGCTCTAGATGCGTTTCACAGAAGATTAAGGTGGAAGAATGCAAGGAGGGCAAGAGCGGCAAATTCAAAGATTAACTTTGATCTGCTTCTTGAAATTTTTCCCATTGTAATGGGAGAAATCAAAGCACTTCATCCATACTTGCCTTTCAAGGAAGAATCAATTGATTTGTTGATTCTAGATGAAGCATCACAGGTGAATCTTGCAGAAATTTTTCCAATTCTCTTTAGGGCAAAAAGATTCTGTATTGTTGGAGATCACAACCAGTTAGGCATCAAAGCAGGTGGCGTTATCTTTATCAGCAAGGTATTTGAAAAGTTGACTTGGCAAAAACAGTTTGCTGGATTGCCTGGATATCCACTTGATTTTAAGTCTGCCCAAGATAGAGATCTTCTCGTTTCAGTATCATCCATACTTGATCTGATACGAAACGACCTTAATCCAGTTACTGCAGCACCAGTCTTGTTGAACGAGCATTTTCGTTCGCTTCCGATGCTCGCTGAATTTACAAGTGAACAGTTCTACAAGGATGATAATCCAGAATCAGGTCTTAGAATTATGACTGCCGTTCCGGATAAGAAGGCACTAAACGCTTTCATGGATATTGAAGTTAGCAGTAAGCGAGAAGAGAACTCACAGATTAATAAGGGGGAAGTAGATAAGGCATTTGAAGTCATAATGTCCTTCGCAAAACAATCACCTACGCCGCTGACCGAAGAAGTTTTTGAGATGCCCCAACTGATTGATAAATCAATCTCAGTAGGAGTAGTCTCTTTTATTAGAGACCAAGTTAACTATCTTAATGAAGAGGCACTTAGGCAATTGACGGATGAGCAGCGGGAAAAAGTCTCTTTGATGATTGGAACTCCCGAAGAATTTCAAGGCAATGAAAGAGATGTCATGATTTTTACTCCTGCTGTTGATGAAGATCAAAAGCGATCAAAAGCATTTATGGAAGACCGGAATCGCTTCAACGTTGCCACCAGTCGTGCAAAGTATTTTACGTATTTTATTCATGGCAAATTACCCTCAAACATGTTGTTGATGCAGCAAATGTTAACAAAAATGGGGCAAGGCAAGACTGACATTAAAGAGATGGATAAGGGTCACCTGCCTATTGGTTGGACATACAAAAAATCTGAATGCGATTCAGATTTTGAATTAATCGTGGCAGATGTCCTTGAAGATCTGATTGCGAGAGAATACCCAGATAGACTCGCTATCTACAATCAAGTTCACACATGTGGATTTAGACTTGATTTTGTGGTTTACGATAGGATTTCCAAGAAAGCAGTTGGCATCGAAGTTGACGGAAAGTACCATTATTTTGACGATGGCAAAAGTTTCACAGATGAGCATCTTGAGCGGGCAAATGCACTAAAAAGAGCAGATTGGAATATCAAGTATTTGCCGTATTGGAATTGGTTTCAGGATGGATGGATAGAGGCAGACGCTTCTGCCGCCAATGAACTGCGCCAATATATTCGTGATTTCTTTGCTTGATAATAATGACTACTATTTTAGGTCTGTTTCAGAATCAGAGCAATTGATTCCTCTGGGTCGCCTTTGGTAAAGGATTAGACATAGATCCCTGTATCTTTCTCCACCTTATGAACCAGTGCCACCAGGTCATCCAGCAGGATATGTAGAGAGACGGATCGCTTCGGATCATTAAGGACACTCATGCTCATTGCTGTGATGCTCACGCTCACCTCCTCCACTGTGATTAAGGCATTCCTGGGTAGTTCAAGGCAAATACGGTCAGGGGTCATTGAACCAAGAAAACTTCCACAAGCATTCCCTGCTTTATCCAGAAACTGCATAAACGGTAAAAACCACTGAGACCAGGCAGACTGGGAGAACGCCCTAGGTGTCCATGACCGACTCAGCGACCTTCACCACCGCCTCCGAAATCGATGAGGAAGACCTGGGCGAGGAGGATCTGGGTGGTCTGGATGACCTGCTGGCATCGGTGAGGTCAGAAGAGGCACCAGCACCCAAAAGGGGACGTGGAAAAGTAAAGAAGGAAGCACCCGCCAAGGATTTCAAGGCAGTCCTCTGGGCGAGTGCCGATAAACTTCGTGCCCAGATGGATGCGGCGGAATACAAGCATCTGGTTCTGGGTCTGATCTTCCTCAAATACATCTCAGACACCTTCGCCGCGCATCGACCGAAGGTGCTGGCGATGGTCACTGACCCTGACTCTGATAACTACGTGGGTGATGACCCTGCCGATCATCAGGCGGCATTGGAAGAGCGTGACTACTACACCCAGGAGAACGTGTTCTGGGTGCCTGCTGATGCTCGCTGGGAATACATCCGTGCCAAAGCAGGGGTCCCAGAAATCTTTGGCGAGGGAGCACTAATAGACAAGGCGCTGGTTGCCATCGAGAACGAGAACCAGATCCTTCGGGGCAAGTTGGACAAGCGATATGGTGCCGCCCAACTGGAACCAGGGCGGATGAAAGAACTGGTGGACCTGATCTCGATTATCGGATTCAGTGATGGGCAGCGGCGTTCAGGCGACGTGCTCGGGGAGGTCTACGAATACTTCCTGGGTCAGTTCGCCTGTGCTGAAGGCAAGAAGGGCGGTCAGTTCTATACGCCTGCCCATGTGGTGAAGACCCTGGTTGCCGTCCTGGCACCTCATAAGGGTCGGGTTTATGACCCCTGCTGTGGATCGGGCGGCATGTTTGTCCAAAGCATCAAGTTCGTCGAAAGTCATGGATGGCGTAAAAAGAAACGAGGTAAACGTGACGACATCTCGATCTACGGGCAAGAGAGCAACCCGACCACCTGGCGGTTGGCGGCAATGAATCTGGCGATTCGTGGATTTGCTGCGGATCTTGGTCAAGAACCTGCTGACACCTTTGCTAGAGATCAGTTCCCTGACAAGAAGTTCGACTACATACTTGCCAATCCACCATTTAACATTTCAGATTGGGGCGGTGAAAAGTACGAAAGTGATCCACGCTGGTTATACGGCAGACCACCAGTAGGTAATGCCAACTATGCGTGGTTACAACATATGCTCTGGAAACTACGCCCTGGCGGTGAAGCGGGTGTAGTGCTGGCAAATGGATCGATGAGTTCCAACCAGAGCGGTGAGGGGCAGATCCGTGAAGCGATGGTTCGTGGTGATGTAGTTGAGGTGATGGTGGCACTGCCTGGGCAACTGTTTCTGAACACTCAGATTCCTGTATGCCTTTGGTTCCTGACGAATGACAAGACCCAGCGTGGTCGTGATCGTCGTGGAGAAACGCTGTTTATTGATGCCCGCCAGATGGGCACGATGAAGACAAGGGTTGAGCGGGTGTTGACGGATGAGGATATTGCCAAGATTGGAGACACCGTTCACGCCTGGCGTGGTGATGGTGAGGTCTCTGATCCTTATGAGGATGTTGCTGGTTTCTGCTACAACGCCAAGTTAGAGGAGATCGAGAAAAATGGATTTGTGCTCACGCCTGGTCGCTATGTGGGGGCGGCGGATATTGAAGATGATGGCGAAGGGTTTGAGGAGAAGATGAAGCGCCTTACTGGTTTGCTCAAGCAGCAGCAGGAAGAGGGAGCAAGGTTGGATCAGCAGATTGCTGAGAATCTGAGGAGGTTGGGATATGAGTTCTGATTGGAAAGAGTGCTCACTAGATGATGTAGCGGAACTGACAGGTGGTTACGCCTTCAAAAGCAGTCAGTATGTAGACGAGGGAGTTTTTGTTTTAAGAACACTGAATATATCCGATGACGGATCAATCATTTTAATTGATGCCGCTTTCGTAAGTGATGAAGATGCGAGAGAGTTCAGTCGATTTCAACTCATCGATAAAGACATTCTTTTCGTAATGGTTGGGGCGACTCTGGGCAAGATTGGGAAGGTCGGAAAGGAAGCGCTACCCGCTTTGCTGAACCAGAATATGTGGCGAATTAGAGCAAGAGAAAAACTTGCGGATCAGGATTTTCTTTATTACTCATTCAAAGAGAGCGTCGCAGAAATCATTGGGTGGGCATCAGGCAGTGCCCGTGGATTCCTTAGAAGAGATGATTGCCGCAATCTTCGGATGAAGATGCCTTCTATTGAAGAACAAAAAGCAATCGCTCATATCCTCGGCACCCTTGACGACAAGATTGAACTGAACCGCAAGACCCTCGAAACCTTGGAGGCGATGGCAAAGGCGCTCTTCAAGTCGTGGTTTGTGGATTTCGATCCAGTCAGCGCGAAGGCAGAAGGTCGCCCTACTGGATTGCCAGCAGAAATCAGCGACCTGTTCCCAGACTCATTTGAGGATTCGGAACTGGGCGAGATTCCGAGCGGGTGGGAGGTTGCTGAACTTGGTGATTGTGAACTTGATATTGAATCTGGCAGACGCCCGAAAGGAGGCATAGACAAGAACCTGACCTTTGGTATTCCTTCAATAGGAGCAGAGAGCATTGCTCCAGTGGGTCAGTTTGATTTTTCTAAAACGAAGTGGGTAGACAATGATTTTGCCGAGTCGTCAGGCAAAGGGTGGATCCAGAACTTCGATGTCGCCCTCTACAAGGATGGAGGTAAACCTGGAGAGTTTCGACCAAGAACCGCTCTCTACGGTAATGGATTTCCGTTTGAGAAGGCGATGGTGAATGAGCACGTCTTTCTGCTCAGAAGCGTTCAACTGGGGCAACCCTATCTATATTATCTGTTCAACTTTGATTTGGTTCTTGCTCAAATCATTCACAAGGGTTCATCGAAGGGGGCACAACCAGGTCTCAATCAAGAGGAAGTGAGAACGAGTTCCTTTGTCAAACCCGAGACGAGATTGCTGGATGCCTTCAATAATGCTGTAGAACCCAGTATCAAAAAGAAACTACTTATAGGCAAGCAGTGCCAAGTGCTGTCGCAGGTGCGTGACGCTCTCCTCCCCAAACTCATCTCAGGTGAAATCCGCATCCCTGATGCCGAGAAGATGCTTGAGGAGGTTGGCATCTGATGGCATTCATCACAGAAGACCATCTGGAGCAGCAGTGCCTTGAGTGGTTCCAGGAACTGGGATACGCCTATGCCTTTGCTCCAGACCTCGCACCTGATGGCACCTCACCTGAACGCACTGACTTCAGGCAGGTCATCCTTACGGGTCGTCTGCGTTCAGCACTTCAGCGCCTGAACCCTGAAGTTCCAGCGGGCACCATCGAGTCAGCGGTGCTTCAACTGGCAAACCCCAACGTGCCAGGTCTGCTGGCATCTAACCGTAACTTCCACCGTTGGATGACTCAGGGATTGCCCATCACCTATATGGATGGGAACCAGCAGGTCGGTATCCGTCTCAAGGTCATCGGGTTTGACGACCCTGCTTCCAACGACTGGTTGGTGGTGAACCAGTTGGCGATCCAGGGCACCAAGCACAACCGTCGCCCTGATGTCGTGGTCTACGTCAACGGTCTGCCGCTGGCGGTGATCGAACTCAAGAACCCTGCCGATGAGAAAGCAGACATCTGGGCAGGGTTCAACCAACTACAGACCTACAAGCAAGACATCCCCGACCTGTTCACGCCCAATGTGCTCCTGGTTATCAGCGATGGCATCCAGGCACGGTTGGGTTCCTTGAGTGCTGATCGGGAACGGTTCCAGCGGTGGCGCACCATCGAGGGGGAGAACCACCTCGATCCGCTGGGCAACCACCGTGATCTTGAGACCCTGGTGCGAGGGATCTTCGACAAGGGGCGTCTGCTGGAGTTCGTTCGCTCCTTCTGCCTGTTTGAGGAAGACGGGCAGATCATCAAGAAGATCGCTGCCTACCACCAGTTCCACGCCGTCAGAGCAGCAGTGGAAAGCGTGGTCAAAGCAAGCAGACCCGATGGCGACAAGAAAGGTGGCGTGGTCTGGCACACCCAAGGTGCTGGCAAGAGCATCGAGATGGCGTGTCTGGCGGGCAAGTTGCTCACTGATCCACGATTGGAGAACCCCACCCTGGTGATGGTCACTGACCGCCAAGACCTGGATGGGCAACTGTTCGGGGTGTTTGCTGGGGCAGGCGATCTGCTGGGTGAGTCGCCCAAGCAGGCAGAAAGTCGCCAAGAACTCAGGGAACTACTAGGCAACCGACCCAGCGGCGGCATCATCTTCACCACCATTCAGAAGTTCGCCACCGAACCTGATGAAGACAAGTTCCCTGCCCTGACTGAGCGCCACAACGTCGTCGTGATCTGCGATGAGGCACACCGCACTCAATACGGGTTCAAGGGTCGCTTCGACAAAAAGACAGGCGAAATCAAATACGGATTGGCAAAGGCACTGCGAGATGCCCTGCCAGAAGCAACCTTCCTTGCCTTCACGGGAACGCCCATCTCCCAAGACGACCGTGACACCCAGGCGGTCTTCGGGCACTACGTCTCCGTCTATGACATCCAGCAGGCAGTGGAAGACGGTGCCACGGTGCCGATTTTCTATGAGTCACGCCTGGCAAAACTGGCGCTGAAGGAACCACTACTGCCCCAGGTGGATGAGCAGGTGGATGACCTCTTCTCAGATGAAGACGACATTCCTGCTGCTGAAAGGGCAAAGAGCAGGTGGGCAGCACTGGAAGCACTGGTGGGTGCTGAACCACGCCTCAAGCAGGTGGCAGCGGATTTGATTGCCCACTTTGAGCAACGCTCACGCACCCAACCAGGCAAGGCGATGGTGGTGGCGATGAGCAGGGATATCTGTGCCCGCCTCTATGAGGCAATCGTTGCTCTGCGCCCTGATTGGCACGACGACGATCCGAAGAAAGGTGCCATCAAGGTGGTGATGACCGCATCGGCATCTGATGAGCAATACCTCCAACCTCACCACACCACCAAGCAGCAGAAGAAGGATCTGGAGAAACGTTTCAAGGATCCTGCCGACCCGCTCAAGATCGTGCTGGTGAGGGATATGTGGTTAACGGGGTTTGATGCTCCCTGTCTGGCGACGATGTATGTGGATAAACCGATGAAGGGGGCAAACCTGGCGCAGGCAATTGCCCGTGTGAACAGGGTCTTCAAAGACAAACCAGGCGGTCTGGTCGTTGATTACATCGGCATCGCCCCACAACTGAAGGAAGCACTGGCAACCTACACGGCATCGAAAGGCAAAGGTGCTCCAACGATTGATACCAGTGAGGCGCTGCGGATCCTCAAGGAGAAACTCCAAGTTGCCCGTGACCTGCTCCATCCCATTGACTGGAGTGGGTTCAAGGATCCCAAGACAGCAATGGCACTGCTGCCCAACTGCCTGGATCACATCCTGGCGTTGCCCGATGGCAGGAAGCGATTTTGCGACATCGTGCTGTCGATGACAAAAGCATTCGCACTATGTGGAACGCTCGATGAGGCATTGGCGGTTACCGAAGAGGTGGCGTTCCTTCAGGCGATCCGAGCACCGCTGATCAAGGGTGATGGCACAGATGGCGGGGATGGTCGTGCTCCAAAGAATGTTGATTTTGAGTTGCGACAACTGCTCTCAGAGTCATTAGTCGCAGATGGAATCACTGATGTATTCAAGGTCGCAGGTCTTCAAAAACCCGATCTCAGCATCCTTTCGGATCAGTTCTTGGCAGAGGTCAGCAAGATACCCCAGAAGAACCTGGCGGTTGAACTGCTCCAAAGGTTGATAAAAGATGAGATTCAGTCACGTTTGGGACCCAATGTGGTCAAGCAGAAGCGATTTAGTGAACTGCTCCAGGCATCCCTGAACAAATACGCCAACCGCTCCATCGAGGCGGCACAGGTGATCGAAGAACTGATTGCGATGGCAAAACAGTTCCGTGATGAAGCAGAGAAAGTGGGGGCGATGGGGTTGTCGGTTGCCGAGGTTGCCTTCTACGACGCCCTGGCGAACAACCAGTCAGCACACGATCTGATGGGTGATGCGGTGCTGATGACGATGGCACGGGAACTGGCAGAGAAACTCAGGGGTAACCTCAGCATCGATTGGCAATACAAGGAGAACGTTCGGGCACGACTACGAACGATGATCAAGGCATTGCTGAAACGCTATAAGTATCCTCCTGATCAGGAGGTGGCAGCGATTGAGTTGGTGCTCCAGCAGACCGAAATGATCTCCGAAGAATGGTCCAGAGAGGATCTTGGCAACAAAATTCAGGCAGTGGTTGCTGATGCTTTAACGAAAAGTGGTGCCCTTCAGATAGGGGAGGTAACCCGATGAACATTGTTCCTCCGTATCACACTCTCATGCTTCCCCTGCTCAAGGTTATGAGTGGTGGAAATGAGATGACTACTAAACAGATGCGTGATGAGGTGGCGGAAAATCTTGGTTTATCTGTCGAAGTATTGAGTGAACGCCTTCCCAGTGGAACCCAAAATGCTTTTGACAATCGAATGGGTTGGGCAAGAACTTACCTCTTCAAAGCAGGTCTACTTGATCGCCCACGTCGAGCAACCTATGCCATCAGCGAAACAGGGAAGAAACTGCTTGCTAATCCCCCATCAGAAATCGATGTTGATTTTCTAAGGTCGTATGAGCAGTTCAATCAGTTTTTCGGTTCATCCAAGAGTGATAAGGAGTCACTTGCTTCTGCCGATATCATTGATAATGAACTCACTCCAGAGGAGCAAATTGAAAAGGGGGTCAGGCAGATTCAGCGTGAACTCCAAGTTGAAGTTTTAGATCGAGTCAAGCAGTTACCACCAGATGGTTTCGAGCAATTAGTGCTTCGTCTACTTGTTGGGATGGGATGTGGCGGTTCGATGGCAGATGTTCAAGGTGTTGCTCGTGGTGCCGATGGCGGCGTCGATGGATGGCATAGTCACAAACCTGTCCAAGTGTTCGGATCACCCTGTTCGCCATGTCATGCGAATTCCTTGCATCGATGACTTCTCGCACTTTCCGAACCAGTTGCCGACCTCCGCTTGAATCGCCAGAGTCCCATTCCAGATCCTTGATGGGCAGATCAGCAGAAATCACCTTGAGGACATGATTTTCAAGATGGCGCTGGCACTCTTTCTGAGTGCTCGGCGCTTTTTTTTGTCGTGAGGGTGACGCCAACCAGGCATCGCAAACTTGCTTGAGAGTCGGAGCAGAGAGCGTGTCTTTTGGTCGGTTCAGCGCCAACCACTGATCATGGTGGGCATCCAGTCCGATCCCTTTGCGCCACTCCTTGAACGCCAGAACCTTCTGACGCGCTTGTACCAGCGTCAGACGCCCTCCTCCTTTGCCGTAGGTGCCTAAGGGCAGTTCGGGTCTCTTGCGGACGCCGTTCGGCAGTTTCTGGACGTATTTATAGACGAATCTCCTGCAAGGAACGTCGCCGACCACTGGTTCGTTGACCAGCGACAGACCACCTCCGCAGTTGTCAACCGTCTTCTTCCCTCCTTTGGGGATGGCAGGCAAAGCACGAATTTGAGCGTCAGTAAGCGGTTTGCGCACCTGCAGAACCCATCTCACATAACGATTCTATCTCACATAATACCGCTTTTCATCTCACACAATCTCTCACATACAAGACCTGGATCTACTGGCATCGCTCGCACCAACCTGAGACACCGAACTACTGAAAAACCCAGTCACAGAGACAATCCTAGAAGGTCTGAACTGTCTCAGGATTGACTTAGAACGGAGAGGGTGGGATTCGAACCCACGGAAGGTTTCCCTTCAAACGATTTCGAGTCGTTCGCTTTCGACCACTCAGCCACCTCTCCAGTGCCCAGGCCAGGCCTGAACCCTTAAAGCTTACCGAGCCCCGGTCAAGGGGTCTGCAGGAAGCCCCGCAGGCCGGTGAAATGCCAACCGGTGGGCCTGGGCTGCTGGCGACTGGCTAGGCCACTCACCCACACCTCACGGCCTTGGGCCAACTGGGCCCAGGGCCCCTGGCGTCCGCGGCGGGGGGGATGGCCCAGCCAGATTCCCCGCAGGCCTGGGGGTGCTAACTCCGGCAATTCACCGGCCGGATGGGGAAATAGGCCCCAGCGCTGGGCCCCCACCTCCAACACCGCCGCCCCCCCAGCTAAATCCAGGCTGGTGAAGCCCAGGCCAGGGCTCGCTAGGTGCCCCTGGGGTAATACGGCCAGGTGGGCGGTGAGCCGTTGCCAGCAGCCGGGGTCCTCTGGGGCCACCGGATCTAGCAACACCAACCAATCAAACCTCGGCACCCCCAGGCCCTCGCGCAGGCGGGCCGCCCTGCGGCAACTGTTGGCATCGGCCTGGTTGCTTACCAGCGCCCCGCGGCCCTGGTGGCGCGCCAGCAACAAACTGCCGGCCGGTTGATGCACCAAAAGCAAGCCATCGGCCAGCAGGCCATGGAGCTGCACCACCACTGCTGCCGTGATCAGGCCCAGCCCCGCCAAACGCCAGCGGCGCAGCGGTAGCAGCCAGGGCAGCAGTCCGAGGCTGAACAGCACCACCAGCCAGGGGTTGGGCCGACCGGTGAGCAGCTGGGCCAGCGGCAGCTGGGCAAATCCCGCCACCAGGCTTAGCAACACCTGGCCAGGCCCGTGGAGCAAAGCCGCCGCCGGCCCCACCAGCCAGGGAAAGATCAGCACCAGCAGGGCACTGCCCATGGCACCAAGGGTGAGCAGGGTCACCAGGGGGCTGGCCAGCCCATTGGCGGGCACCGCATAGAGCGGCACCACGCCGAAGTGCAGCAGCTGCAGGGGCAAGGTCCAGAGGCTGGCGGCCATGGGTACCGCCAGGGCTGCCGCCACCGCTGGCGCCCAGGGCCCTGGCCATTGAGCCTCCAGCCGTTGTTGCAGCCGGGGGGCGGTGAGGATCAGGCCGGCGGTGGCGGCGGCACTGAGTTGAAAGCCCACATCGAACAGCCAGGCCGGTTGCCAGAGCAGCAGCAGGCCGAGGCTGAGGCCCAATAGGCCCAGCGGTCGACTTTTCTCCCCCGTTTGCTTGATTGCCAGGGCGGCAACCCCCATTACCAGGGCCCTCAACACCGACGGTTGGGGGCCCGCCAGCAGCAGGAACACCAGCATTGCCCCCAGGCCAGCGCAGAGCCGCAACGGCGCCGGCGCCCTGCGGCCCAAGGCCATCACCACCCCCAACAACACCGTGAGGTGGAAGCCCGAGGCGGCCAGGGCATGGCTGAGCCCGGCGGCGCGGAAGTTGGCTTGCAGGGCGCTGGGTAGCTCCACCACGGCACTGCCCATCACCAGGGCCGCCAGCAACGGCCCCTGCTCCGGACCGGCCGCCGCCACCAGCCGATCGGCCAGGTGTTGACGCAGGCGGGCCACGGGCCCCTGCCGTTGGTCCAGCACCCGGGCTTCGGCCACCAGCAGCCGGCTGAATACCCCCTGGCGGGCCAGGCGGGCGCCGCCATCGCCCAGCAACGGATGGGCGGCTGCCTGGGGCCGTTGCAGGGCGCCGCTGAGCTCCAGCCGCCAGCCCTCCCGCCAGGCCTGGGCGCTGCTGGCGCAGGGGTTTAGTAAGAGTTCAGTGCGGCCCTGGTATGGCAGCTCCAGGGCCAACTGACCCCTGCAGCCGCCGCCGGCCAGGGGCTGCAGCCGCGTGAGCAACTCGCCCCGCACTACCACTGCTGCCCCCGGGCGCTGCTGGCTGGGATCAAGGGGGCCGGGCCGGGGCCAACGCCAGTAGCCCCAGCTCAGTAAACAAACCCCCAGGGCCAGGCCCAAACACCAGCGCCGCCAACGGCCCATCCCGATGCCGCAAAGGGCCAGGGTTCCCCGCTGGACGGCTGCGGAGCAGCCGATAGCGTTCAGCGATCTGTGCTCCGGCGCCCACCGCCGAATTATTGACATGCCGCGCTGGTTGCGAGCCCATGGCCCCAGGGCCCTTGCCCTGCTGCTGGCCCCCTGGGCGGGGGCGGCCCTGGCGGCAACGGTCACCGTGCGGGCCGGCGACACCCTGGAGGCGATCGCCCAACGCCAGGGGGTATCCCTGGAATCCCTGCGCCAGTTGAACCCCCAGGTGCAGCCCGAACGCTTGGCGGTGGGCACGGTGTTGCAACTGCCGCCGCCGGGGCCGATTGCGGTGGTACAGGCTGGCGACACCCTCGAGGCAATCGCCCAGCGCCAGGGGGTGTCCTTGGCGGCGCTGCTGGCGTTAAACCCCGGCGTTCAGCCCGAACGCTTGGCCGTGGGCAGTGTTTTGAAATTGCCGAGCGGTGGTTCTGGCTCCGCAGCCAAATTGAACGGGAGCCCCCCGGTCGCCCCAGCGGCGGCAATCCTGCCCAGCCCCGATGGCGCCACCAAGGAGGCCAGCGCCGCCCTGTTGATGAGTGCCGCCGAACGGCGCGACCGCGCCCAGCAATTGCTGGTGGACCCGGCCGGTTGGCGTTGGTATGGGGGCACCGCCGTCGACTGGAAAGGCTGGCGGCTGCACCCCGGCGGCGTGCGCATCACCCTGGTGAAACCGAGCAGCAAAGAGGTGGGCACCATCCGGGCCCTGGCCACCGCCGTGGCGGTGCAATGCGACACCCTGCGCCAAACCTGGCGGATTGACGGCCAGTGGGAAGCCTGGAAAACCCCGGGGGGCGGCACGGTGCCCGCCCGGATTGTGCTGGACCTCTGCAGCAACACCACCGACGCCCCGGCGGTGCCGGTGTTACCGCTGGAGCAAGGGGAAGCCCAGGGCCTCCCGCTCCGCTAACCAGGCTTCTGCCACCTGGCGGGCCAGGTGACGGATCCGGGCGATGGTGGCGGTGCGTTCGGTCACGGAGATCACCCCGCGGGCTTCCAGCAGGTTGAAGGTGTGGCTGCACTTCAGTACCCAGTCGAGGGCTGGGGCCGGCAGGGCCCGGGCGCAAAGGTCGCGGGCCTCGGCTTCGTAGATCTCAAATAACTGCTTGAGCCGTTCGGGGTTAGAGGCCTCGAAGTTGTAGGTGCACTGGCCCTTTTCGAAGGGCAGCCAGATGTCGCCGTAGGTGCGGCGGCTATCCCAATGCAGCTCCCAGAGGCTTTCCACATCCTGGAGATACATGGCTAGCCGTTCGAGGCCGTAGGTGATCTCGATCGACACCGGCCGGCAATCGAGGCCGCCGCATTGTTGGAAATAGGTGAACTGGGTCACCTCCATGCCATCAAGCCATACCTCCCAGCCCACCCCCCAGGCCCCAAGGGTGGGTGATTCCCAGTTGTCTTCCACAAAGCGGATGTCGTGGTCGGCGGCGCGGATGCCGAGGGCCTCCAGGGAGGCCAGATAGGTCTCCTGGATGCCGTTGGGAGAGGGCTTGATCAGCACCTGGTACTGGAAATAATGCTGGGCCCGGTTGGGGTTTTCCCCATAGCGGCCGTCGCTGGGGCGGCGGCAGGGTTCGGCATAGGCCACCGCCCAGGGTTCCGGGCCGATCGCCCGCAGCACCGTGTGGGGGCTCATGGTGCCCGCCCCCTTTTCGGTGTCGTAGGGCTGCAGGATCAGGCAGCCCTGGTCCGCCCAGAAGCGGTTGAGGGTCTGGATGATGTCCTGGAAATGCATGGGGGCCCCTCGACCGCTCGAGCGGCCATTCTCAACGCTGACTAAGCAGATGATCGGTGATGACTGTGATCTGAGGGGGCCTAGCCCAGATGGGGCAAGGGATTTGGCTGTAGATCCTCTTTCTGGAGCCCAGGCCCGCTGCCCCCAATGACCTGGGGGCAGCGGGGGGATCTTTTATTGGTAAACAGTCTTTGTGAATACAGCAAACTAATACTAAAATAGGTCTGATTTAAGAAGTCTATATTTGCTTGCAAAGAGGCTTCAAATAACCAGTTATACCGGCTGCTTTTTTAGGGTCAATCGGAGATTATTTTAGCCAATGGGAGTCAACCGTTCACCTTTGGCAACTTGCCCCGTGGCAACCCCCACTGTATTTTGATTGGAAATCTTGCAATCCATGCTGCATATGAATTCCGATGCCATTCCTAGCCCCGCAAGGCGGGCGATCCTGGCCGCTGGTGCTGCTGCGATGGCCAGTCAATTGCTGCCAAAACGGGCAGATGGTCTGGAGCTTAAATCCGGCCCCAAGCGAGTAATTCAAAAGGGCAAGCCCCCTGCGGGCTACAACATATTATTCATTCTTGTTGATGAGGAAAGGTTTTTTCCCCGTTGGCCCATTCCTGTGCCGGCCAGGGAATGGATCAAGGCCCATGGGATCACATTTACCAATCACCAAACGGCTGCTTGTGTATGTTCACCGGCACGGTCAACTGTTTACACCGGTCAACATATTCAGCACTCGGGTATATTTGACCTGCTGAATTGGCCCTGGCAGCCCGACCTTTCCACAAGTGTTGCCACCATTGGCCATCGCTTAAGTAAGCTTGGCTATTATGCCAGTTACCAGGGTAAATGGCACTTGTCGGCCAATTTAGATAAAACTAAAACACCGTTTGATGCTCCAGTCGCTGAATATAACAAGACAATGGAGTCCTACGGATTTAAGGATTTCTTTGGGGTAGGTGACTTGATTGATAGCTGTTTAGGTGGCTACACCTATGACGATGGAACCGCAGCCATCGCGGATGCGTGGTTGCGGCGCCAGGCCCAGGAGTTGAAGCGCAATCAGCAGCCTTGGTTTTTGGCGGTCAATTTTGTTAATCCCCACGACACTACTTATTTTAATTCAGACTTGCCTAATCAAGATGTGCAAGGCAAGGCCAATGTTATGGAAATTGCCCGCACGCCCAATAACGCGATTTATCAAAAGAGTTGGGATCAAGTGCCTTTGCCTAAAACCCGTCACCAACCCTTCGATGAAGTCGGTCGCCCTAAGGCCCAGAAGATATATCAAGACGTGGACAATGTGTTGTTTGGGGATTGGCCGGATGAGGATCGACGTTGGCGTGCGCTTCAAAACTATTACTTCAATGCAATCCGGGATTGCGATCGCCAAGTTCACAGGGTTTTGGATTCACTCCATAACAATGGTCTTGCCGATGACACCATCGTCGTTTTCACTGCAGACCATGGTGAATTAGGCGGCAGTCACCAAATGCGCGACAAAGGCAATTGCACCTATCGTGAGCAAAATCATATCCCGCTGATGATTGTTCATCCCGCCTATCAAGGTGGGAAAGAATGCGCTGCAATCACCTCGCAGATTGACCTGGTGCCCACACTGATTGGTCTTACTGGGAAAGATCAGGCCAGCCAGAAATCTGCGGCCCAGGGCCTTAAGGGCAAAGACTTCTCGGGCTTACTGGGGCGACCTGAATTGGCTCGGCCAAACTCCGTTCGGCCAGCTTCATTGTTTTGCTACAACATGATGTCGTATTTGGATGCGAAATGGGCGCGACGCATTTTCCCTGCGATGGTGACAGCGGGATCATCTTCAGCAGAGCTGAAAGCCTTGCTAGAGAAAGATAAGCCTGATCTCAATAATCGTTGTGGCATCCGCAGTATCTGGAATGGTAGATATCGCTTCTCGCGCTATTTTGCCCCCAATGCGTTCAATACCCCAACCACCCTGGAAGCTCTGCTGGCAAATAATGATCTTGAGGTTTACGACCTTCTCAATGATCCCAACGAAACCAAGAATTTAGCTATTAATCCCCAGGCTAACAAGGCGCTTATCCTCGAGTTGAATAATAGTATGAACCGGCTTATTGCTGAGGAAGTTGGTGTTGACGACGGCTCATTCCTTCCCATTCGAAATGGCACCTTATTGCTGGCACCAGTCAGTGAACGCTAGGGAAAGTTTTTCGCTTGTCTGCCGATGGACCACCTTGTAATCCAGGCGACATACTTGGGCTGCATAAGGCTGTGATTGCTTGACCAGAAACCCAAGCTGACCGCTCGCGGTGATGTCTGGCAATCGTGTTCTTTATTCTGTCCAAGCTTTTTTCTAATGCTGAAGCCATGGGTCACGGCATTTTGCTGGGTTGGTGGCTGATGCTTGCGGGCCTGGGCCTGTCGCCCCAGGCCCAGGCCAGAGATGCCCAGAGCCCAATCCCTGCTAAGGCGCTCCCTGCCGAGCCAATTCCTGCGGCACCCCTTCCAGAATCGCCTCAACCCAGCGCCCCAGCCAGCTCTCAAGCCGACACCCCGCCGAGCCCACCAGCGCCGCTACAGCCAGCGGCCCCTTGGCTCACCTTGCAGCAGCTATTCGACCTGCCCGATTGGATCCAGCTCGGGGTTCAGTTGCAGGCGGAGCCGATGGCAAATCCCTATGGGGGCAGCCGGCAAACCACCAATTGGATGCAGCAGGTTGTTGGCAGTTTGTCGATTGGCACTGGCCTGGCTAAAGATCACAGTAAATGGAGTGAA
>Ga0214921_10005347_pt1 | contig 18183 bp, 23 predicted proteins | sample LL1505_MetaG_FD_177992 | JGI IMG/M metagenome (GOLD analysis project Ga0214921, IMG submission 177992) | Freshwater microbial communities from Lake Lanier, Atlanta, Georgia, United States - LL-1505 | ecosystem: Environmental > Aquatic > Freshwater > Lake | place: USA: Georgia | collected... | reverse complement strand
CCGATGTCGTCGACAACTACATCAACGCTGACGGCACATCCCGCGTGTCACGCCAGACTGTGGAACGCCTCGTCAAAGTGCTGACACAATGGTCACATCGCTTCGTGCCCTGATCCGTAGCATCCTCCTCGAGACAGTCAAGGACAACCACGGCGTCTTCGTCAGCTCGCTTGCAGACGTCACCTGGACACCTGAGAAGGCGCGGATCCCGTTTAGGGTCAACCCGTTCGTGGGCGGATCCCCTGCCTTCGCAGCGTGGCTGAACGACGGTGAGACCACACGTCGCTTCCGCCGAGTGGGCGGTGTCGCTGCACCTGGGGGTCCCGCTGCACCCCGACAGATGAGCGGGGACGAGGTGAGAGACATGCTGGGTCTGCGACGCCTACGTGAGGGTGACATCCCGCCGTCTGGGATGGGCGCGAGAGTGAGACGCCTGGGACGCACCGGGACATTGAAGGGAGAGATGGTGTCTCTGAACGTCCTCCTGCGTGGGCTGTACATCGACGCCCTGGATGCCCACGAGAGCGGGGACAGGGAGACGTACCAGCAGATCATGGGTCAGATCGTCGCGCTTGAGCAGCAGTTGGCTGACCTCCAGACACAGCACGACGCCGCCGAGACAGATACTTAGACATCAGGAGCGCAGGCACAGATGGCAACGCAGTTCAACAGGCGGCAGATCAGGTCACTGATCAAGGAATCTCTCTACCAGATGGTGTACGACAAGCCGTCCGACATGTACGACGAGGAGATGTCCGATGAGATGGGCGGAGATGACGACTTCGCCGACTACGAGACGGGAGACGACGACGTCCCATACGGCGCAGCAGATGTGGCACTGAAGATCGGTCACGACCACAGACGCAAGCGGATGCGACGCGGCGATGACTAGGGACGCGGTGATCGGACTCCTGGACACCGCGATGCGTGAGGCGGTGCAGAAGCGGCAGGCAGAAGAGGGGCGTCTCGCAGCGGAGCGGGAAGCGTACGCAGATGAGCTGGCCGACGACAAAGACACTGACACCTAAGCACAGACACAGCGCAGGATGATATGTAGCTCCAGGCGCGGCTGACGGCCGCCGAAGGAGCTTTATCATTATGAGAATCACTAGAAGCGGGCTGAGAAAGATCATCGCCGAGGAGCACGCCCGCATCCTCGCAGAGATGAAGAAGAAGAAGCCTGCCTGGCAGGTCGCAGCCGAGGAAGGCGGCAAAGACTGCCTCTACATCCTCTACGGAGGTCGCTCAGTGTACTACATCGTCGCACCCTGCGGCCTGACAGAAGAAGAAGCAGAAGCGCAGGCCATCGAGGTGACCGGTGAGATCGCCGGTGATGAGGAGATGGCTAATCCCCTCGAGCTCTACGAGTGGCTCGCCAACCACGACTTCATCACCGCTGTCCACGACCCTGAGTCAGTGGGCGGTGAGGTCTCCAAGGCCGCATTCATGGCGCAGCTCCGTGAAGTGGGCGAGGAGGAGGGTCTCTTTGCGTCAGATGACGAGTTCGTGAACGAGGGTGAGGAGGTGCACGAGGCCGACAAGGGACCCAGCCCACTCGCAGCTGCTGAGGGTCGACTTCGCGCAGCAATCAAGGACATCCATCCCACCAAGGCGTCATCCCTCACCAAGCGCGTCCTCGATCTGATCGACGACGTGATGATGGAAGAGGCGATCTCAGCTGAAGCCGACGGGACCGACGAGTTCCCCTTCAACGCCTCCGTGAAGGTGCTTGAGCAGATGGGTGACACCTTCCCAGAAGACGCCGACTTCGAAGAGCTGCACGCTGCAATCGACGCCGTGATCAAGCCCCAGTGGCGCGGTGCACTGGAATCTGCTGCTGACGCTGAGTCTGATCGCAGAGACGTCGAGGACACCGAGCGCGACCTTTCCCACCCATCCCGCTTCCTCGAAGAGGGTGAGAACGACGCCCTTGAGGAGTACGACGACGCCGATGACATGGGTGACAACCTCTCAGAGGGACGCTGGGCGAAGCTCGCTGGCATCCTGAAGGGCTGATCAGAGAAACAGGGCGCACCCCCTCCTAGGGGCAGACGCTGCAGGGACAGATGCAGGGGGCGCTTCCGCCGATATGGGCCGGGGCGCCTCCTCTAGTGCCTGCTGCAGACAGGGGGTGGGCCCCCCGATAAGGGCTAGTAGAGCCTAGAGGGGGCGCTCCAGGGGGAGGGCCTAGGGGGGTCCCTAGGGGGGCGCAAGCTCACCGGCGGTGCTACTGGCGCTGCGGGGACTAAGGCTACTTGTGCCTCCCGGGAGCGCCGATCACTTTTGACCCCCACTCCTCGACGACAGTGCAGCCCCGTCACTCCCGAGGGTCCCGAGCTACCCGCCATCACCCGTAGACCGTGGCCATCCGAGTCTGAGTTGAGCACCCCACACAACTTTGTGTCTGTCGTGCATAGTTAGACATCGAGAGGCGCAGCATGAGGAACACTGTAGAGCAACTCCGACGACTTGTCCGTGAGGCTGTCACCTCGCGTCGGCACCGGGTCGGGCGTCGCTTCACCAACGAGATCGGCAACTCGATCCGGGTCGTCGTCGAGGAGACCCGTGACACTGGGACCAATGTGACCACCGGGAAGGCGTCGTCCTTCGATGCCCTTAAGCTGGTGGTGATCGGGCCCACGTCGACCTCCGAGAACACCCTCACCCTCCGTGAAGCCCGGGTCCTGCTCGACCTCCTCCAGCGGGTCCTGGAGCCTGAGGATCGGGATTAGGTCAAAAACTGCGCCGGGAAGTGCATCTAAGGCGCTCGCGGGTCAAAAAACTTCCCGAAGAATTCGGGTCGTTTTTGACTTTGTCAAAAAAACTTCCGGAGAAAATTGGGTGACTTTTGAACTTTCTGGTTGGCGACCATAAATACTCTGTAGGAACTTTAAGATGAGAATTACTGGAAGTCAACTTCGACAGATTATTCGTGAAGAGCTCAATCAAGAAATTGATGAGATGGCACTTGCAAAAACATCGTATTATCACGATGTTAAATCACCAGCAGATTTTGGCATCGAGCCTGCTTATCCCTCGTTTAACGATGAGCCTATTAGAAATCCTTCTGCTGCACTTCCCATGAATGCTAAATACATGGAGCGTGCAAAGATGCAACTTCAATCTTTTCCTTTGCCTGTCAACGTGATCTGGCTCGAGGGATCTATTCCTGGTGTGAGAACTAGAACAGTGCATGGTCCAGGAAGCACTGTGGGTCAAGTTTTTTCACAGCTTCATTCCAAGCGTCATGGTTCTGCTCCTGATCCAAATGATTTTAATATTCTGATTAGATCTGATAGCATTGATGGGTTTCGAGGACCCGACAAGATCAACTATTCTATTCAAAATTCTTTCCACCAGCTATTCGATGCTGGGCCGTTTGAAGCCAACTATGCTATTCCTATTCAAAAACTTGCATATCAATACATCGAGAATGTCGCCCCAGACATTGCAGAGTCTCTTGAATTCCAGGAAGCAAAAGAAGTTCTAGAGACAGATTACGAAAACTGGGTTGACTACGATAACTTCATGAGTGATGACAATTCGAGAGAATTTAAGAAGATCTTTACACGCATCTTCCAAGGCAGAACAATTCGACTGGGAATTGCATCTTCTGTCCGCGAGATCTGCAATGAAGCGCTCACTTTCTCGCTCATGGCGCAGCGTGATCCCGTCAAGACGGGTGGTGATCCAAGCAATGTTGAGATTCTAATGAAGATGTCATCAATTGCTAGTGGAGTCCCTGCTCTTGCCGGACAGCTTGTAGGTATGACACTATACGCAGGTTTGTGATTATTTAGATCAAAATCTGCGCGCCAAATTTTTTCTCCCGGGTCGTTTCCTCGAAAAACTTCCCGGGAAAATTTTGCGTCTTTTGACCTTTGCAATTCACAGTATATTTAATCTTTGTAACGGAGATAAAATGAAGATCACGCAGAGTCATTTGAGACAGATCATCCAGGAAGAGATCTATCGCCTACAAGAACAGGACGGTGCTGGTGGTGTTGATATTGCTGTTGATGAAAAGACGAAGATGATGTTCAACCTGCAGATCAGATCTTATCTTCGGGGAAGATCTGATTTTATCGGTTACATTCCTTACACAAAAGACGCTGAGATTGAGCTGAAGGCGATGTTTGGCACAGGTAACACTCTTGTCAACATTGAGTGGGACGTGGATGCTAATGCATACGCAAAAATTGCAAGCTTGGGCAATCTCCAGGGAAAAATTTCTCTCAAGAACGCAACAGGTGAGGACACCACGTACGTTCGTCAGTCAGTCGACCTGGTCAAGATTGCAGGTGAGCGAACAGGTGGAACAATCACACGCAGTGATCCAAATGATGTGAAGTTTGTAAGTTCAGCCGTTCGTCGGCCCGTTCAAATTCCTGTCACTGGTGTTTGGTCAACCGTTGACACAACAGGCGCAGGCATGTCAAATCGAAATGCGCCTCCCAATGCAAAGTCCATCTTGATCAACGTAAAGGTGATTGCTGCTTCTTCTTCTGATAACGACATTATGTCGAAGTTTCCTCGTTAACTTGGGTGCTCTTTGTCAAAGGAAATTATTATTTTAACTGCGTCTCAACAGCTCCGTCAGATTATCCGTGAAGAGCTTCTGCGTGAAGTGTCTGAGGATTTAAATAACTTTGATGTTCAAATCAGTGGCACAAACAATATCACTGTCACAAACAAGCGAACCGGTAAATCTGGGACGTCGAAGAAGATCGAGGTCAAGTCAAGTAAGTGGCCGTCTAAGCTGAGCATTAGAAGTCTGAGTAAGATACTTTACACACCCAGCGCACCTGTCGATTCTCCTATCCTAACCGTGACAGCTAGTATCGTCAATCCTATGCCGTTTAGCGATGATATCCCAGTTGATGCAGGTCTCCAGAATCGTGCAGCAATTATTGGAATTGCAAATGCCATCATCGATGGCACAAAGTTTATCGCGCCTCCTGCAGTGATTAAGGACGGTTCAACAGCTCAGCTTATCATAAACGACATGTCTAAGTAAACAATCTGCTGTCTCGTAGAGGATATGTAGATGTATGGAAATAGAAGAGATACAGCGTCGAATTGCTGCGTTGCACAGTGCGCTCGGCCAGATGGAAGACAAGTTAGAGTTCTATAATAAGTTCCTCACGTCTCCCAATCCGCGCCACCGTGGTATCCCATTTATGGCAGCGTCTGAGGGGTTTGGGTCGTCACAATATGATCCATATGGGCAGTTTCGCAGAGGATTTTCTTCTCTTGCAACTGATCTGGGCTTAGGGCACGTGTGGGAAGCTGCTCGCGGTCGTGGTGGCTGGTCGATGCTCGTGTCAAAAGCAAAGAGAATTCTTTTTCCAGATGTTCCAATGCATGTTGCAACTCCAGAGAATCCTAAAGCACCCAAGCCGCAGCACGATCCTAAAAGAGCCGAAGTTGCGGTGATTTATCTAGAACAAGCGCTAGAAAAGATGAAAGATGATCTTGGCATTCTGGAGCAGACACTTGAAAGTGACTCATCAACATTTTTGCCAGGATTTGACCAAGAAGATGAAGTTGAAACATTGAGTGAAAATCTATCGATTAATCTTCGACGTCGCCTATGGAGATTTTAAATGTCTGTCCAAATATTGCGCAGTGTGATCCGCGACATTTTAATATTAGAGGGTGGTCTTGAGCCGCAGAACTATCCAAAAGGTTATACACCAGGTAAAAAATACACTGCTAACGATGAAATAAATTTTGGGCCCTGGACGAAGCCTGAAATTTTTCCAGGTCAGGACAGTTCTAAGCTTGTATTAAAGCTAAATATTAACCCATCAGAAACTGGAATGACCTTTGATAATGCAAAGAAGCTGGGTGCGCTTCCTGTTCCTGAAAGCTATCTAATCAAAGGATCAGCTTTTGAGAGAGCGTTAAGCAGTAGAGTAACTTCTCCTGTGGCAGTAGCTCGAAATTTAGAGATTGCAAAAGCTAAAAGTGATGATGATGTTAAAAAGTCTTTTCCTTATAATGGCGCGAATAATTTCTATGTAGTTGTTGATGCAGATAATAAGAATATTAGAGACGCTAAAGAAATTCAAAAATATGAAGAATTTGAAGATAGCATTTTAGGTACACTTCTTTTAAATCCAGCATCAGGTTTAGGAAAAATTGTTAATAGACTGCCACCTGACGAGAGAGATCGACTTCTAAAAGCATTTCATGACTTTGCATTCAAGGCAAGTGTTGCAGGTGGTGCAGGAAGTTTGAGTTCAATTGCAGCAAGTCGACTTGCTGCATTGACTGGATTAATTCCTGGTGTTAAAGCAGTAACTGCAGGTGTAACTGCTGCATCCATTGGGCCATATTTGCTTTTGGCTTCATCAGCATTAGATAAAGGTAATGGCAGAGAAGCTGCTACTTATCTATTTAATGCTTTAGCATCGGGTTTAGTAGGTTGGTTTGAAACTGTTGAGGCAGTTAATCTTATTAATGCTGCACCGCTCCCAGCAGGTCAGACAATGACGGCATTAGAAAGAATTGCAGGTCAAAAAGTTGATACACTTGATAGTTTAATCACATTTTTAGATAATCTGAAGAAAGCGTTCCCAACATATGAACAGTGGAAACTACAGACAGATGTGTTTCGTACACTTCCGGAACTTGAATTCAAATTGATTGATTGGCTTGTATCAGATCCACGCTATCTTGCTAATATGATTACTTCTATCAAGGAAATTTTGTCAAATGTAAAATCAGTCATAGCAATAGCATTTCCTGTAGGCTTAGATGCATACGGAATAAAGCTCGATTTAGAAGATCTAGGAAGACAGGAAGCTGTTACTTCTGCTGTATCAGAAAAATCTATTAGTGATGCTGAAATAGCTTCATTTACGAGGTCATTTATAGCAAATATTCATCAAAAAATGATGAATTATATCGGAACAAGAAATTATCGAGATTTCTATGAAAGAAACAGAAAGGTTAACTCAACAGTTGTTGTCAACATTGATGACCCAAACCTTCCTAGGAAAGAAATTGAGAAAATTACTATAGATAATAATCGTATTGATAATTTGTTAGTAACTAAAGAATACTATGATTCTATCAATCAGGTAATTAAATTTGGTTCAATTAATAATCCTAGAAATATTCTGTCATTTGAAGACAGTAATCGTGCATTACTAGTTATTCCTAAGTACCGTATTGAAATTTCTAAGAAATAGAAGCTAGAAGTCTACACCTGTCTGCTTGATAAACCTCTTCACGATTAGACCTGCCTTAGCATTTGCTTGGTCCTCGTGGAATCCACCCTCGTCCTTCACAGGACCTGTGATCAGACCTTTCTCCTGCTGCATCATGTGGGTCATCTCATGTGCAAGTGACCTGAGGCAGTCAATTATCATACGTCCCTTAGCATAGATTTTTATTGTATTGTCTCTAGGGTCGTAAAAAGCAGTAGTCTTGATACCATGCTTCTTTCTATCGTCGACAAAATATATTCTGTAGCTGCACTCTTCATCGATGCTGAGTTCGTTGTTGCAACGCTCGATGAAGTCTGATATCATTGAAACGTTTTCAACCATATCAGTTAGATTTTCTGAGATGTAAAGTTTTCTGTTTGACATTCTATTGATAACTATCTACTTTATGTTCCTTTCTTTCTAGATATTGTTTATTAGAATTAGTATTAGTTTAGAGAGCACCTAAAGACATTAGTACAGATGCATCATCTTTACAAGAGTACTTTTAGCAGTCTAAATTGAACATATGACTACTTGCTCTTGATAGTTATCAATAGGAGCAGAATATGTCAATCTTTAGAGAGCACAAGACTACAGCTGACAGATCTGCATCTGATCGTTCACGGCATAAGAAGAAGATTGAAAAAGCTATTCGTGAAGGAATCACAGATGTCGTAGCTGATGAGTCCATTATTGGACACGACGGTAAGAAGAAAATTAAAATTCCTGTTCGAGGAATCAAAGAGTGGCAGTTTATCTACGGTGACAATGAAGGTCACAAGCAAGTAGGATCTGCTCCTGGTCAAGATGTCCAGAAAGGACAAGTTGTCAAGAAAGGTCAACAACAACAGCAGGGTCAAGGTAACAAGGCTGGAAAAGATAAAGGCGAGGAGATGTATGAAGTTGAGATCACTCTTGAGGAGCTCGCTGAATATCTCTTCGACAACCTCCAGCTTCCCGACCTAGATAGAAAGAAATTCAAGAAGCTGCTTGACGTTAAGCCCAAGAAACACGGAACACGTCCTCAAGGTATTCGTCCACGTCTTGATAAAAAGAAGACAGCAGTTGAACGTATTAAGCGTCTTGCTGCTTCAAGAAAGATGGGAACTGTCGAAATTAATCCTGAGACGGGTGAAGAAGAATTCCCATATCATGATAATGATCTGAGGTATCACTACATCAAGGATCGTCCTAAAGAAGCAACTGACGCAGTCATCTTCTTCATGATGGATGTTAGCGGATCAATGACAACTAACATCAAGTATATTGCAAGATCATTCTATTTCTTGCTCTACCAATTCTTAAAGCACAAGTATGAGCACATCGAGATCGTATTTCTAGCTCACACCACAGAAGCTGAAGAAGTTGATGAAGAGCGTTTCTTTAAGCGAGCAGCTGCGGGAGGAACTCACGTCTCCTCAGCACCGAAACTTGCAATGGAAATCATCAATAAGCGCTATCATCCATCATCATGGAACATTTACGCTTTCCACTGCACAGATGGTGACAACTGGGAAGAAGATAACGCTGCTGCATTTGATGCAATAAAAGAACTTGCCAATATCTCTCAGATGCTTTGCTACACTGAGATCTCACTAGACAGTGAGCGTCCTAGCTGGCAGTCTGATAAGACATCAAAGTTGTGGAATAATCTCAGCAAGATTGAGGGTGGAAGCTTGAGACTTGCAATGTTAAGCAATTCACAGGATATTTGGCCCACATTTAAACGTCTCTTTGGAGGATTACCTGATGTCTGATTGGACTTTTGAAGAGCTTCAAGAGTGGGACGAGAAGATTGTTAAGATTGCTAAGTCATATGGGCTTGACTGGTATGACATTGCCTACGAGACAATTGACTATCATGAGATGATTGGTGCCATGGCTTATCACGGCATGCCATCACACTTTCCTCACTGGTCTTATGGTAAGTCTTTTGAGAGAACTCATAACATGTATAACATGGGCCTCGAAGGTCTCCCATATGAGCTCATTATTAATTCAGATCCATCAATTGCTTACTTGATGAAAGAGAACCCTCTCTACCTTCAGGTTCTAATTATGGCACACTGTGTTGGACACTCTGACTTCTTCAAGAATAATCGTACCTTTAGAGATACAGATGCGATAAATGTATCACGTCGGTTCAGAAGTGCTAGACAGAGAATTCAGAGTTATATTGAAGATCCAACCATTGGCATTGACAAGGTTGAAGATCTAATTGATTCTTGCCATGCAGTTCAGTACCAAATTGATCGTCGCGGTAGAATGAGGAAGTCAGAGAAAGAACTTCGTCTAGATTACATCAACCGCATCAAAAATGACAAAGATGGCAAGTACAAGAATTTTAATATTGATAAGCTTCCTCTAGAGCCTGAGCATGATGTGATGCTGTTTATCACAGAGAATTGCAAAAAGCTTGAGAACTGGGAGCGTGACATTATCAACATTGTGCATGAAGAATCGATGTATTTTATGCCTCAGATCAGGACAAAAGTTATGAATGAGGGTTGGGCTTCATTCTGGCACTATAGAATCTGTCATGAGCTAGAACTTCCTGACAAGCTACACATTCCATTCATGAAATCACACAACCAGGTTCTTCGTCCTTGGGGCGGTCGCATTAATCCTTATCACCTTGGGTTTGAGATATTCAAGCGTATCGAGGAAACAAAGGGTATTGAGGAATGCTTCTTCGCCAGAGAAATCCATAATGACGAATCATTCATCATGGAGCACCTCAAAGAGGATCAAGCCCGTGAACTCAATATGTTCACTTACAGTCCAAAGGGTAGGAAGAATCCTGACTGGTCGGTTGATGATGTTGTAGATGATGAAGGTTGGCCAGAAATACGAGCAGCTCTTATTAAATCAATCGGTGGAAATGGAATTCCCATCATCTATGTTGATGATGTTGTTAAAGACACGCTCATTCTGAGACATGAGCATGATGGTAGAGATCTAGAGTTAAATTACGCAGAACAATGTGTCAAACACATCGGTAAGATGTGGAAAGGACCCGTTAAACTATTCACCTTGTTAGAAGATGAACATTTCGAGATTTCATAAAGGAGAGAAAATGGACTTTCTTAAGATTATTCAGAATCAAAGGTCAGGTGCACAGAAGGAGTCTTGGAATGGTACATTTCTTGACTACCTAAACGAAATTCAGCAACACCCAGAGCATGTTAAGCTTGCACATAAGAGAATTGCAGATGCAGTTGAGTCTTATGGCGTTGAGCCAATGTCGGAAGCAGATCCACGCTGCCGCAAGCTGTTCGATGGCGATAAGCTGAAGACATACAACTACTTTAAGGATGAGTTCTACGGTCACGAGCGTGTCATCGCTAAGATCATGCGATTCCTCAAGTCAGCAGCACTCAAGGGTGAAGAGAGCCGACAGGTTCTTCTCCTCATGGGACCTGTAGGATCAGGCAAGTCGGCTCTTGCAGATGCAGTCAAGAAGTCTCTTGAGAAGGCAGCTGAGTCTATCTTCCACCTAGAAGGTTGTCCAGTTCGCGAGGAGCCACTTCACCTCCTCCCACGCTCTCTTCGCGACCAGTTCGAGAAGGAGCTCGGAGTTCACATCGAAGGTGACCTCTGCCCAGTTTGCCGTTACAGACTTCTCAATGAGTTTGGTGGTGAGTATGAGAAGTTCCCTGTAGTTCGCAGTGGTTTCTCTCAGCGTGGACGACGCGGTATCGCTGTTGTGCCGCCAATGGATGCAAACTCACAGGACGTCTCAGCACTTATCGGTTCAGAGGACATCTCCAAGCTTGATAAGTACAGTGAGTCGGATCCCCGAGTTCTCAACCTCGACGGTGCATTCAATGTGGGTAACCGCGGTGTCGTAGAGTTCGTTGAGATCTTCAAGAATGAGATCGAGTTCCTCCACACAATCCTCACTGCAACACAGGAGAAGAACGTTCCTTCACCTGGTAAGAATGGCATGCTCTACTTCGACGGTGTCATCCTCTCTCACTGTAACGAGGCTGAGTGGAATCGCTTTAAGTCCGAGCACACCAATGAGGCAGTTCTTGACCGTATCGTGAAGATCGAGGTCCCATACGTCCTCGAGCTCAACCAGGAGATCAAGATCTACGAGAAGATGCTTCGTCGCTCTGACTTCAAGGCACACCTCGCACCCCACACCATCAAGGTGGCAGCAATGTTCTCAGTCATGAGCCGACTCAAGCCTTCACAGAAGGTTGACATCATGACCAAGATGAAGATCTACAATGGTGAGGAAGTCATTGAGAAGGGCAAGGTTCGCAAGGTTGACATCAAGGATCTCCGTGAAGAAGTTCGCCACGAAGGCATGGACGGTATCTCAACCCGCTTCATCACTAAGGCTATCGACTCTGCATTGACTGATTCTGACAAGAGCTTTATCACACCTATGCGCGTCATTGATTCGCTTATCAAGCAGGTCAAGGAGCAGGTTGTTGATGAAGAGAAGCGCAAGACATATCTTGAACTCCTCCAGAAGTCAATCCGTGAGGAGTACCTTAAGATGCTCGAGAGTGAGATTGCCAAGGCGTTCGTCACTGCCTACGAGGAGCAGGCACAGTCTCTCTTCGACAACTACATGGATAATGCTGAGGCATTCACCACCAAGCAGAAGATGAAGGATCGCGTTACTTCTGAGGAGCGTGAGCCAGATGAGAAGTTCATGAAGGCAATCGAGGAGCAGATCGGTATCGTCGGTTCTGCACGTGATGGCTTCCGTTCTGACGTCACAGCTTACATGTTCACCAAGATGCGCCGCGGTCAGAAGGTTGACTACAAGTCCTACGAGCCTCTCAAGGAAGCAATTGAGAGCTACCTCATCGCCTCAGTGAAGGACATGGCACGTATCGTGACCAAGTCTAAGAGCCGTGACAATGAGCAGCAGAAGAAGTACTCTGACATGGTAGAGACCATGGTTAGCGAGTACGGTTACACACCTGAGTCTGCTGAGGAGACAATCATGTTTGCCGCAAACAACTTATGGCGTGACAGCTAAGATTATTTAGATCTAAGATAATAACTTTTATGTGTGCCGCATATGTTTGTGTATGCGGCACATTTATATTTTTAAGAATACAGTTGATAATAAGGTTTATGTTGGACAATCTAAGCATCCAAATAAAAGAAAGCTTGAGCATCTTTCATCTGCAAGAGATGGTGTAACTGGCAAGTTATATTATGCAATTAGGAAACATGGAGAAGATAATTTTATTTTTGAAGTCATTGAAGAGTGTGAAGATGAAATTTCAAATCAACGTGAATCATTTTGGATATCTCATTATGATTCTTTTCAAAATGGCTATAACCTGACAACGGGTGGCGATCATTATCAACTCGCAGATGAAGTAAAAAATAAAATAGGTTCTGCATTTCGTGGTAAAACTCTCTCTGATGATCACAAGCAAAAGTTACGCGAAGCAAATTTAGGAAAGAAGCCACCGCATCATTCTGAAGAAACTCTACAAAGAATGTCAAATTCAATGATAGGAAAAAATACGGGTCCTAAGTCTGAAGAACATAAAAGGAAGCTGTCTTTAGCACACAAGGGCAAAACTCTTTCCGAAGAGCATAAAGAAAAATTAAGAAATAAGCCTATAACTGATGAAACTAGACAAAAAATTTCAAATGCTGGAAAAGGAAGAATTGTAACAGAAGAGACTAGAAAGAAGCAATCAGAAGCACTGATGGGTATTAAACGAGGTCCACAAGCAGAAGAAGTCAAAGAACGTAGAGCACAAAAGTTAAGAGGTAGAAAGCAAACAGAAGAAGCAAAGCAGAAGATGCGTGATGCGTGGGCTAGGAAAAGAGAAGAAAGGAAATTGCTAACAACAGATAGTAAGTAAAAGCTTGCATTTCTCTGTATAATCAGACAGAAATGCAAATTAGACAACCTAACACACTCGAAAGAGAGACAAGAAGCTCGCTGGTGGACATCTTTGATGCCCATCATGCGGGCCCACTTGTTATCGGTGACCAGCAATTCAACGATCTTGTTCAAAAATTCTTTCTATCGAAGGGAAAAGACGAGATCTTTGAAAGAATTGTAAAGCCGATGATCAAGAGAAACTTGTATGAAGCTGAGGGTAAATCAGCGGGAGCAGCAGAAGTCTTTTTAAGACTTTGCGCAATGCATTTTGATCATGAAGGAAGACAAATCCTGTCTAAAATAGACTGGGATAAAACCCGGCAGCATATTTTAAAATTAACAAAAATCAAACCTACAAGATCTGAAATTTATAGTCTAATTGACAAGAGAAGCACATGTGATGTATCAGAATTATTAAAAAATGCACTAGTTATGTCATCTAGAGATGACATCATAGAGGTTGTGAGAGCGTATGATGTTAAGACATCAATCACATCTGAGATGGGCTGCACATTTAATGATATTAAGATTGATTCATGCTACTATAGTTCAAAGCCCTGGTCAAAACAACAAGTAAATGTCATTCTTGTTGATGGCATCATAGAGAAGTCAATTCATGTTGAGCATATTCTACAAAAGTCAAATGTTGACAAAGAGCCCTACATAATCATCTGCAGGGAAGCAACCGAAGAAGTCAAGAACGTGTGTAATACTAACTTCTTAAGACAGACAACAGACGTCGTGCTTTGCACAGCACCTTATTCTGAGAAAACAGCACACATCTTTGAAGATTTAAAAGTTGTCACAGGCTGCGATGTTGTATCTCCAGAGCTAGGAGACATTATAACAGCACATATCTACAAGAAAGCATCAAAGATCAAGAAAGCAAACATTACACTTGGCAATCTTGTTATTGAAAATAGTAATCAAGATAAGATTAAGCGCCATCGTGAGAGTCTAATTGAGAAGATGAATCAAATTAATGACTCTGATGTTACTGATCTAATAAGAAGACGTCACAAGTCAATGACTGGTAGAAGAATTTTGATAAAAATTGGTAATGATATGATCTTAAATCAGAGAAATTCTATTGAGCAGATCGATAAAACACTCAGAGAAATTCGTGACGGAATTACAAGCGGCATCTTGCTAAAAGTTGATGATCTAGTTTTTCTAAATCAGAAAGATCAGTATCGTCCTATTCACAGCATAAAGACAGCAATTGATGCATATATCTCATTCACTACCGTGCTATCAAATACTGGGTTAATTCTTTTAGAAGAGTAATTTACTTTTTCCACCCGGTGTTAATGTTTTAACTAGGAGATAGAGATGGCTACCGATGCCGACAGAGAGATCAATAATCTTGTTGTGACACTTTCATCATTTATTACAGATGTTGTAACAACAAATGTTGCAGAGGCAAAGCAGAAAGGTATGGTTAGGGTTGATGATGCCGAACTTCGCAAGGTTATAAGCATTGCTGCATCTTCAATTGAGCAAGCTGTATCAAAAGCACACGGGCAGATTGAAGGAACCAAGCGTGCACTGAGAGAGGTCCGTGGCCACTGAAGGTATTAAGCACTTAATTGAGTGTCACTGCATTCTTCCACAATACAGAAAGCTAGAAAACCCAGTTTATCACAAATTTGTGGTCTTTTCTGTCATTGAAGATGATGTAGTAGAACCAAAATTTGTACAGTGTAATAACTGCTCAATTATCCATAAAGTTACAGACATTTGTAAGTCTGAAATTGTTGCAGGACTTGAATTTTCAAATGCTGTTACAAGAATCGATGAAATTCGTGAAGCTTTACCAGATCAGATTGCATCTTTTCTAGAAAAAGCAAACAGTGATATGGCAACATGGGAAAATGTTGCTTTTCTACTAGAGAATAGCTTGGGTGGATTTGAAGTTCCGATTGCCAAGGAAGAAGTGAGTGGTTTGACTCAAGTAAAGATGCTATCTGTTGATGAAAAAGGCAAAGTAAAGATCAAAACTGTAACAAGAAATGATATTTTGGAGCCATAGACGTGAAGATAGGTCAAACTGAAATTGATAAGAAGGCAAGATCACTCACAAAGTGTAGAGAGATCATCACAGAGATCAATAATTTTGGCGTTAACGACTTTGAAAGATTACAAATAATTCATCTAATGTCTCTAGAGCTAGAAGATAGAGATTTAATCAATGATTTTGCCGAGGTCATTAAGGGATACCGCGGCGATGTCTTTGAAGAAAAGAAAACTGAAAATACTATTATTCAATAAAGGAGAAAACATGGCAAATCTAAGTGAGCAGTGGGACCAGCTCAAGGTCCTCGTTGAGAGTCTTGAGGTTGATATTCGCAAGAGCCTTAATGGCAATAAGTCAGCAGGTGTTAGAGCACGCAAGGGCCTCCGACTTGTTAAGAACAGCGCTGCTGATCTTATTCGCACATCACTCACAGCATCTGGTGATACTTCTGAGACAGAGTGATAGCACTCTAAACAATGAAACCCGCCTAAAAGGCGGGTTTCTTGCTATTTGGCGTCTTAAAGAATGTAATCAGCAAGTTTTTCTATAACTTTCTTCTCAATTTGGCAAATTCTCATTCTTGTTACACCTAAAATATCACCAATTTGTTGGAGTGATAGCGGTCCGCTCTTTGATGCAACCAATGTGCAATTCTGATATTCACTTGAATTTATCCAGAGCTTGCATGTCTTGTTTGCGCAATCTTTTTTGCAGCTTTCGTGCAATTCGAAGCATTTCATATGTTTATTTGAACCTCTCTGTATAATAGTATCAAAAACGCTGTTCTTTTACTATAGCGAGGAATAATGACTAAGTCAAGCACGGGTAGGAAGACATTTATAGTTGATACATCAGTTCTTCTGTATGATAAGTGCTCAATTCACTCATTTCCAGGTAACGATGTTGTTATTCCACTCATCGTACTTGATGAGCTTGATCGGTTTAAAGATAAACCAGGTCTGCTTGGTGAGTATGCCCGCTATGTTAATCGTTATCTTGATGACCTAAGAAACGTTGGGTCACTTCACGATGGCGTAACAATCAATCATGACCAGACAATTCGTGTAGACATAGACATACACGAAATTCCTGATAGTCTTGATGGTAACACAGGCGACAATCGGATCATTGCAGCAGCACTCTCTTTGAAGGCTGCATCAGATCAGCCAGTTGTGATGGTTACTAAGGACATCAATTTTAGAGTAAAGTGTGACTCTCTAGGAATCTATTCAGAAGATTACTACAAAGATCGAATCGTACATGATAAGAGTGAAATCTACTCGGGACAGGCAGAAGTTGAGGCAATTTCTCCCTCTGTAATCAATCATTTTTATGATGATGGCAGCATATCTACTGAGCACCTTGATTTTGACTTAAATAGCAATCAGTATGTTACAGTTAAATATGGAAATCAGTCTCTAATTGGCGTCCATCGCGGCGGTAATGTTGTTCCTCTCATCAATAATCTGACCAAAACAATCGGCATTAATCCCCGTAACAAGGAGCAAAAGTTTGCCATTGATGCACTGACAAGAGATGATGTCAAACTTGTATCGATGACTGGTCTAGCAGGTTCAGGTAAGACTTTCCTTACGCTGATGGCGGGAATGTCGGGCCTTCAAGATAAGCGGTATGACCGAATCGTCATCACTCGATCCCTACAGACAGTTGGAAAGGAGATTGGTTTCTTGCCAGGCGATATCGATGACAAGATGAGCCCGTGGCTGTCTCCTATTCTTGACAATTTTAGAGTTGCTTTTAAAGATTCAACATACTTTGAGATGATGCGCCAGAAGGGTCAAATTGAAGTTTCACCTCTTGCCTTCATACGTGGCAGGACATTTAACAATACATTCTTAATTGTTGATGAAGCACAGAACTCTACCATTCATGAGCTAAAGACGATTATTACAAGAATTGGTGAGGGTTCTAAGGTCGTCCTGCTAGGCGACACTGATCAAATTGACACACCCTACCTTGACAGCCTATCTAACGGTTTGACTGTTATTGTTGAGAAGTTCAAGAAATATGACATTGCAGCTCATATTACTCTAATGAAGGGCGAGAGATCAGAGTTGGCTACCTTGGCATCGCAGGTCTTGTAAGAGATAGTTATCCTTGCAGGGAATGCTATATGGGAAGAGTCAAACTAACATCCAGGAATCTAAACAGGTACACGAAAGTGTACCCGTATGTTAGAGCTCAACCTCGTTATGCTTATTTTACTAATGAAGAGTTTGTTCTAGAAAGTGCTGTCGTTAACTTTGCAGGAAGCAATACTGTGACTTATACATTCACAAATTCATATTCAGCAGTTCCAACTGTTATTGCAACTGCGCTTAACGACTCATTCAACGTTTTTGTTAGTTCTGTGTCAACAACGCAAGTTGTAATAGGTGCAAGCATCCCAAATAGCGACTCTGCATCAATTGTGGTGGTGACAACATAATGTCTAGAGTATCGACAGTAGAAATGCAGTTTGGAACTGCAACACTTGACTCATCAGGTGTTGGACCCATACTTGTAACAGTGACAGGATCAGATGCTAACATAGCAGTTACTTTGTTGCCAAATGAAAATGTGAACATGTCTGCTTATACATTATCAAATCCTCTCTATGCAATTGCTTCCTCAGAACAAAATGCAGTGGTCTATAATTACCTCATAGTGAGCTCAACATAATGGCATTGAAACCACCAGATTTTAAAGCTTCTGGCATTAGAGTTGAGCGCCTAATTGCATCAGGTAGCACAAAGAAACCACAGTTACTCATCTTTAATGAGACAGCTGCAGGAAATGACGGGATTACAGTTGATACAAACAACTTAAAACTGTCTGGAACAGGATCAGATACGTGGCTCTTCGTCTCAGGAGCTAAAGGCGGCAATGATCGTGTAACATTTGGCGGCGATGTCTACATCTCAGGAAGTCTTTTTGGTGTCTCAATCGGGGGTGCTGGAGCAGGCAACTGGAATGAGCTTAGCCCATCACCTCGAATCAATACTACAGCATCTGTTGCAATTGCAGGTGACCTAGGTACATCTTATGCTGCACAATCAGCGGGATCAGATGTCTTT
>Ga0214921_10005346_pt1 | contig 18185 bp, 13 predicted proteins | sample LL1505_MetaG_FD_177992 | JGI IMG/M metagenome (GOLD analysis project Ga0214921, IMG submission 177992) | Freshwater microbial communities from Lake Lanier, Atlanta, Georgia, United States - LL-1505 | ecosystem: Environmental > Aquatic > Freshwater > Lake | place: USA: Georgia | collected... | reverse complement strand
TCGGTGGTGGAACATTTGACGTCTCCCTATTGGAAATCGGCGATGGTGTTGTAGAAGTAAAAGCAACCGCTGGTGATAACCACCTTGGTGGAGATGACTGGGATCAAGCACTTGTTGATTACTTAGTTCAAACATTCGGTTCGAAGAACGGAATCGATTTAACTAAGGACAAGATGGCGATGCAACGCGTTCGTGAAGCTGCTGAAAAGGCAAAGATCGAACTCTCATCATCACAGCAAGCGTCAGTTAACTTGCCATACATCACTGTTGATGCAGAGAAGAACCCTCTCTTCCTTGACGAAACAATTACCCGCGCGCAATTCCAAACACTTACAGCGCCACTTCTGGATCGTTGCAAGAAGCCATTCCAGCAAGTTCTTAAGGATTCTGGAATCGCAATCGGTAACATCAAGAGCGTTGTTCTTGTTGGTGGTTCAACTCGTATGCCTGCAGTCGTTGATTTAGTTCGCGATCTAACCGGCGGAAAAGAGCCAAATAAAGGCGTAAACCCTGATGAAGTCGTAGCCGTTGGCGCATCACTTCAAGCAGGCGTTCTTAAGGGTGAAGTTAAAGATGTTCTCCTTCTCGATGTAACACCACTAACACTTGGTATCGAAACTAAGGGTGGCGTTATGACCAAGATGATCGAGCGCAACACAACAATCCCTACAAAGCGCAGCGAAATCTTCACAACCGCTGATGACAATCAACCAGCGGTGCAGATCCAGGTTTACCAGGGCGAGCGTGAAATGGCTGCTTACAATAAGAAGCTAGGCATGTTCGAACTAACCGGAATCGCTCCAGCACCACGCGGAGTTCCACAAGTTGAAGTTACATTCGACATTGACGCAAACGGAATCGTTCACGTTGGTGCAAAGGATCTAGCAACCGGCAAAGAACAGTCAGTAACAATCAGTGGTGGATCAGCTCTTTCTAAGGAAGAGATCGATCGCATGATGGCCGATGCCGAATCACACGCTGCTGAAGATAAGCAACGCCGTGAAGAAGCGGAAATCCGCAACAACGGAGATTCTCTTGTCTACCAGACCGAAAAGTTCATTGCAGATAATGCAGAGAAGCTTTCAGAAGGTGAAGCAGCTGAGAAGAAGACCGAAGTTGAAGCAGCACTTGCTGAACTTAAGACTTCACTCGGTGGCGCTAACTTCGAAGCAATAAAGTCAAACACTGAAAAGGTTGCAACGCTTAGCCAAGCACTTGGTTCAGCAATGTATGCCGCAGCAGGAGCAGCAGCCGGAGATGGCGCAGCAACTGAAGATGGTGTTGAAGATGCTGAGGTTGTTGACGAAGGCAAGAACTAATGTCGGAACAAAGTACCGAAGAAGTTCTTTCTGAAGTTATAGAAGATGTAAATGCAGTGGAGGCTGCCTCGGTTCAGGAAACTGATCCGGTGGCAGCGCTCACCGCTGATTTACAACGACTTCAGGCTGAATACGCTAACTACCGCAAGCGCGTAGAACGCGATCGCGCGCTAGCCCACGAGCTAGCTATTGGTGGCGTATTAACTGAACTTCTGGCAACTCTCGATGACATTGCCCGCGCAACTGAACACGGCGAACTAACTGGTGGATTTAAATCTGTTGCAGATCAAATCGCTGCAGTTACAACTCGCCTTGGTTTGGAAAAGTACGGCACTGCCGGAGATGAATTTGATCCACAAATTCATGAAGCGCTTCTGCACGACACAAGTGCAGATGTAAAAGTGCCAACTGCGACAAAGATCTTGCAGCCAGGATATAAATTTAAAGAACGTATCTTGCGCCCGGCTCGTGTTGCAGTAACCGATCCAGCCGAAACGACCGCGGAGTAATTACTTTCCATGGCCGCTAAAGACCTTTACGAAAAGGATTTCTACAAGATTCTCGGAGTTGGCAAATCTGCCAGCGTCGATGAAATTAAAAAGAAATACCGTTCCTTAGCGCGCGAATTGCACCCTGACAAAACTAAGGGCGATGCTGCTCTCGAAGAGAAGTTCAAGGCAGTCTCTGAGGCTTACGACATCTTGTCTGATGGAAAGAAGCGCGCCGAGTACGACCAAGCGCGCGATATGTTCGAACGCGGTGGCTTCCGCGCACCGCAAGGTGGACAGAACTTCCAAGGTGGAGATTTCTCAGACATCTTCGGTGGTGGAAATCCACAAGATATCTTCGCTAACTTATTTGGCGGCGGTGGCCGCCGCGGCCCACGTAAAGGACAAGATCTACAAACTGAATCAACCATTACCTTTAAAGAAGCTGCATTTGGTACAACTTTAGAACTTCGTTTATCTACAGATGGCGGACCGTCACAAACGATTTCAGCGCGCGTACCTGCCGGAGTAAATGATGGCGCCAAGATTCGCGTTAAAGGTAAAGGTTCAAAAGGTGAAGCAGGTCCTGGTGATCTCTTCATCTTGCTACATGTAAAGCCCCACGCTGTCTTTTCACGTAAAGGTGAAAATATCGCGCTAACTGTTCCAGTCACCTTTACCGAAGCAACTCTTGGTGGAGATATAAAAGTTCCAACTCTGTCTGGTGAAGAAGTCACTTTGCGAATCGCACCTGGTACTTCTAACGGACGCGTTCTGCGCGTTAAAGGTCGTGGTATCACCAAAGGAACAACTGTCGGAGATTTACTTGTAACTATCGAAGTTCAAGTACCACAACGCGTTGAAGGTGAAGCGCTCGAAGCGCTTAAGAAATATGCCGAGATAACCGCTGATCAAGAAGTGCGAAAAGAATTTAACACTAAGGCGCTGCAATGACAGAGAAAGAGAATCTAGATAACCAGCAACCAGATGATGAGGCAGGTCTCTATGTCATCTCGGTTGCAGCTGAACTTTCTGGGCTGCACCCACAAACACTGCGCCAATACGATCGCTTAGGTTTAGTTTCGCCAAACCGCACAGTTGGGCGCAACCGTCGTTACTCACTTCGTGACATTGCATCTCTTCGTATGGTGCAACGTTTAACTGGTGAAGGAATCAACCACGCCGGTATTAAGCGAATTATCGAACTCGAATCTGCGATGGCCAATATGGCGATCGAGGTTGCACAACTTCGCATCGAAGTAGATGCGCTGTTGAAGGAGAACCCACCAAAATTACTTGCCACACGCAAGAAGAATGAAGTAATCGTTTACGAAGAAGATAAGTAATTAAACCGGCTTAAACGCTTTAACTCGGCCGCTCCAATTATTTAAAATCTTTTCCGCAGGCGTCAGCAAGACAGAGTCAATAACCGAAGAGTAGACATCACGGAAATCTGTTGTCACCGCAAGATCACCATCAATTAATTTAGTAAGCGAAGGTTGATCGCCATACATTCCACCTTGGACGCGATCGCCAATTAAGAACATAGAACCCGCGGTGCCGTGGTCAGTTCCATCAGAACCATTGCCCTTTACGCGACGACCGAATTCGCTATAAACCATGACGGTTATATCTTTTGATCGGCCAGATGCATTCATCTGCGAGAGGAACTTGGCAATACTGGAAGAAACGGTGCCAAGCAGCGTTGCTTGTGCATTTGCTTCATTGGCATGTGTGTCGAAGCCGCCAAGTGATACCGACCAGATTTTTGTCGGGGATCCTGCAGCAATTAACTTTGCGACGAGGTTTAGCTGCTGGCTAAGGTTCGAATCGCCACCTGCATTTCCACCAGCAACAGTTGGTAGATCATCTGCAAACGGAGCCGGTTGCGCTAAAACTGGAGTAATACTTCCCGATAAGTTAAATAAATTTCGCATTGATGTTGCCGCAGCCGCCATTAGTGGATTGTCGTTCTGCGATTTGGCAGAGAGTCGAACACAGGCTTTTCCAATCTGACCATTCGGGATTGATAGGCCACCCAAGGGAAGTGCAGATCCACTCTGTTTTGTACCGGCCAATAGCGGTGGCAACACAGAACCCAAACTAATCGCCGTCATTGGATCAATTGGTTGTGAATCTAACCAGCGACCCAACCACCCTGTATTTAAATGGTTTTGCGGAGAACCGGTCTGCCAAATAGCCATAGATGAGAAGTGCGAACGATCTGGTTTTGGATAACCAACGCCGCGAATAATTGCCACCTTTTGTGAATCCCAAAGACTTTTAAATCCAGTCATTGACGCATTTAGCGCCATGCCATCACTTAGCGGTAACAAAGTTTCTGGTTTGTAAGTTAAACCAGGCCTTGCTGTGTAGTACGCGGGATCTTGATATGGAATGACAGTGTTTAGACCATCATTTCCGCCGTACAAAGTAACCACGACAAGAATTGGAGTGCCCAAAGGTAAAGGTCTGGTAACTGCGGCGCTGGCTATTTCATCTACCGAAAGAATTGACGTTGCAGCAGCTGCCGAAACCCCAGAATATTTCAAAAATTGTCTACGAGTTACAGTCTTCATACCTAACTGCTCGTGTGAAAAAACTGGTTTCTCGTTCATACGCTCACCACATATTCCGGACTACAAATTGCAAGGATCAAAAGTTTTACTTCGCTATCTCGAACATCTCGAAGCGCGAACGAAGTGCGCGGCGTCCATTCGACAACACCTAGCAAATCCAGTAAATAAGTCGGGCGCTGTAATGGCGCTATTGCAGAAATACTAGATAGATCTGCTTGACCAACCAACCAGGTTGCAAAGGCGACCCTAAATTGCGCACTTGCCGAACTCAACCATGATTCATCTGTGGGCCAACCGCCAACATTTGGTGGTTCAAAAGGAATCTGCGACATCTTTGATAAGTAACCGTAGAGCTTTGGATATGAATCCAATTTTGATGGAGTAAGCGATAAAGCGCGGCACACACCAACAAACCACTCCAATGGTTGCTTCACAATCGAGTAATTTGGATTGGCTAAATCTGCGCCATTTACAAGAGTGGAAATGAGTTGCGACATTTCTCGCTTGTTAAAGGCAGAAACCATCGAGTGGTTTTCAGGAAGTGCGGCGGCCGAAGAAATAAATCTAAACCAGATACGTTCTGCGATAAATTTGCCACAGTCTGCTTGCGAGACTAAGTGTGCAATCGCTTGTTCTGGAGAAAGAACTCCAGTTTTACCGAGAACCGTTACCGCTTTAGTGTCGCGCCGTTTTTCGTTATAGGTGACTACACCGGCACTACGAGTGACTTGATATCCGGTAAATGCCCGCGCTAACTCTTTCACATCGGTTTCGGTATAGCGATTTACTCCGAGAACAAAGAGCTCCATCATCTCTCGAGAGAGATTCTCGTTAGGAGCCTTCACATTGTTATCTCCACCATCTAACCAAATTTGCAAAGCGCCATCCGAGAACATCGCTTGAGCGAAATCAGAGAAGTTACCAAGGGCATATTTTCTAAATGTCTTATTCTGGTTATACATCGGTAGCGCGTAGTTAACTTTGCCGATCGATGTCGCCCAATGTCCGTGCCAAAACCAAACCATCTTCTCTTGCATCTGTCTTTCACTTTTAACCATCTGATCAAGCCACCAGAGCACCAACTGCTGATTTTCAAAACGCAGGCTTTGTGAAAAAGCAACAACACCTGCGCTATTTGGAGCAGGACGTGGTCCTAAATCTGTAATTGGAGGAGCTGGAACTTCGCCGGCATCAATTAGTGGTTGAGATAAAACCTTGCTCTTCGTTTTTGCGATTCCATCAGAGAGCGCTTGCGTAAATTCGCCAGGACGTGGCCCAAAGCCAAAGCGATGAAAAAGACGCGCCGTCTCGAGCCGCTTTAAATCCATGTCCCGACAATAGGTCTGGTGAGTTAACAATGTAAGGTTTATATATGAACTCACACGAACTTCTCCGAGAAGAAATCAAGAACAAAGCCGTAGTACACGGGAAAGTGATTCTCTCCTCCGGAAAAGAAGCCGATTATTACGTTGACCTTCGTCGCGTGACCCTGGATCACGTCGCAGCACCCCTAGTTGGTGAAGTTATGTTGGAGCTAACCAAAGATTTGGATTACGACGCAGTCGGCGGGCTAACACTTGGCGCAGACCCTGTTGCAACCGCGATGATGCATGTTGCCTCCCGCAACGGTAAAAGCATCGATTCATTTGTGGTTCGTAAAGCTGAGAAAGCTCACGGCTTGCAACGCCGCATTGAAGGACCAGATGTTGTTGGCAAGCGAGTTTTAGCCGTTGAAGACACTTCTACAACTGGTGGTTCAGTACTTACCGCCGTTGAAGCGCTTAAAGAGGCCGGCGCAATCGTGGTTGGCGTTGCAGTTATCGTCGAACGCGGTGCCAAGCAAGCGATTATTGATGCGGGCTACGAATACCGTGCCGCATTCCAGTTAGCTGACCTTGGTCTTTAATCGACCGGGGTCTTTAACTTAAATGGCGCTTAGTGCGCCATTCGCGCAAAACTTCTAGCGCAACTGGCAGAACGCTAATCGCGATAATTACTCCAACTATTGGCAGCAAGTATTTATCAACGCTTCCTTTGATCTTTTCACCTAAGAAAAATCCCAAACCAATTACTGATTGCGTCCAAATAATTGCACCGATGACGTTCCAGAAAAAGAATTTCTTGGCTGGGACTCCGACGATGCCGCACATTGGATTGATTAGCGTGCGAACAAATGGAATAAAGCGCGCCAACACCAAGGCTTTGCCGGTGCCATATTTATTGAGCCACTTCTGAGTTGCTTGAACCTTTTTCTGGTTAAAGACGCGGCCATCTGGGCGATCAAAGAGCTTAACCCCATATTTTGCACCGATCCAGTAGCCAGTCTGTGACCCGATGATGGCTACAAGTGGTGCTGCAATTAATAACGAAACGATCTCAATTTGCACACCATCAAATACTTTTGCAGCAGCGCCTGATGCGCCGACGCCAGAAAGAAATAAAAGTGAGTCTCCCGGAAAGAAAAGACCGATCAATAAGCCTGTCTCCATGAAAATAATCGCGAGAATTCCAACTAGACCGAGCGTTGAAACTACAGAGTGCGCATCAAAGAGATTTACCGTTTGGGAAAAATGCATACCTTGAGGATAAGGTACCCGCCATGTCTTCGCACTTAAGACCAGCGTTGCGCTTCTCACCTGAGCGTAATTGGATGAACGATCCCAACGGGTTGATCTATTACAAGGGCAAGTACCACCTCTTCTTTCAACACAACCCTTTTGCAAATATTTGGGGCCATATGTCTTGGGGCCATGCAGTTAGCGAAGATTTGATTACCTGGAAAGAGCTTCCAGTTGCAATAGGCGATGATGAAACCCACGCAATCTTTTCTGGCAGCGCAGTCGTTGATTACTTCAACACCACAGGTTTTGGTTCTATTGAAAACCCACCAATAGTTGCGATCTATACCGCCCATAAACACGATGACTCACACCAAAGCCAAGCGCTGGCATATAGCTTGGATGAAGGTTTAACTTGGGTTAAATATGAAGGCAATCCAGTTCTTGATTTACAACTTGATCATTTCCGCGATCCGAAAGTTACTTGGGATCGCACTACCGAATCTTGGTTGATGTCAGTTGTATTACCCAAGCAACACAAAACCTCTTTCTATTCATCCGATAACCTCAAAGAGTGGCGCCATTTAAGTGACTTTGGCCCATTTGGCGCAGTCGATGGAGATTGGGAATGTCCTGATCTATTTCCACTTGCAGTAGATGGAGATGAGAGCAGAACCAAATGGGTTTTGTTGATTTCAATTAACCCCGGTGGTTTAACTGGTGGATCTGGCACGCAATACTTTATTGGCGACTGGAACGGAAAAGAATTTAGCGCAGATGATGTGAATACACGTTGGGTTGATCATGGGCGCGATAACTATGCTGGCGTAACTTTTAACGATGCCCCAAATTCGCGTCGCATATTTATTGGTTGGATGAACAATTGGGAATACGCACACAACTTTCCGACTGAACCTTGGCGCGGCTCGATGACCGTGCCACGTGAATTAACACTCGTATCCAAAGACGGAAAACTTTCACTCGCTGCAAATCCGGTTGTGGAATTAAATGGATATGTAGGCGAGAAACTTTCTGCTGGTACTGGAGCAGAGCTCTTAGAGATTAAAACCAGCGCATCAACGACTGAAGGACTTTCAACAAAAATTCGCGTCAACGGCGAAAACGGAAGTTACTTTGAATTTGGTTACGATGCTAAAAGTAAATCTTTGTTTGTTGATCGCGCCAAAGCCTGGAACGAAATTCCCTCATCCCACTTACACACCGTGCGAATCAACGGTGAAGAGAAGATGTTAGATATCCGCGCCATTGTTGATCGCGCATCAGTTGAAGTATTTGCCGCCGGTGGTACCTACGTCATAACCGATTTGTTATTTCTGGCCGGAGCCAACCGCAGCGTCACCTTCGAGATCGCCGAGGGGTGCCAAGCCCCCCGCTCGCTCGCCGTTCGAGCCATCTCGCCACGCCGCTAAACCCCCGCGGGGCGCTGTAAAAAACCTGCAAAAAACCTGAAAACGTCATTACATCGTTACGACGAAAACCCCAATTGTCCGATTTTGGATTTCGCGGATCGGGTATTTTTCGCCACGAAACAGTCGGTAACTCTCTGCCGGCTGCCCCTTGAGAGGAAATATATGAAGAAGACAAAGCTCGGAGTGGTTCTAGCCGCTTCAGCAGTTGCACTTTCACTTGTTTCAGTAGCGCCAACAGCGTCAGCTGCAACATGTGCAAAGAAGACAACCGTAACAATGCTCGGAACAATCAAGCCTGAAATCCAAGATCAATTCTTGGCTGCAGTTGCTTCTTACAACAAGAGCCAGAAGTGCTACACACTTAAGTCAGTACCTGGCGATCGCAAACTCACATTCCTTCAGAACGTAACACCTATGTACGCTGCAAAGAATGCTCCAACAATCATGTACACACTTCAAGAGATTCCTGACATGGCCAACAAGGTCTTGGACTGGAAGGGTACAAAGCTTGTAAAGCTTGTCTCACCAGGACTTCTTGCTGCAGCTAATGTTGGCGGAAAGCAAGTTGGTGTTCCATCAACTGCTGAAGCATTCGGTCTTCTTTACAACAAGAAGGTTATTGCTGATGCCGGTATCGATGTTACAAAGATCAAGACACGTACAGATCTAGAAGCAGCATTCAAGACACTTCAGTCAAAGGGCAAGAAGGCAGTTCACTTCTCAGCAATTTGGTGGTCACTTGGTGCACACTTCACAAACATCTACCACGCAAACGCAGGCAAGACTCACGAAGCTCGCCTTGCAGTTCTAGATCAGCTTTCAGATGGATCAAAGGATCTTTCAAAGGACCCTGTATTCCAGAACTGGTTAGCAACATACGATCTACTTAAGAAGTACAACGGATCAACAGTTAACCTAACTGATACTGAATACGATGCTTCAATTGCAAATCTTGCAAGCGGAAACTACGGATTCATGTTCCAAGGAAACTGGACAGAGCCAAACTTGATGACTGCAGCTGCAGGAGTCGACTTCGGCATCATGCCTCTTCCAATCAGCACAGATGCTGCTTCATACGGAAATGATTCAATTCCGGTTGGCGTACCTGGCTACTTCATGATCGATGCAAAGCAATCAACAAAGGCTGAACAAGCTGGAGCGATTGACTTCCTAACATGGCTCTACACATCATCTGCCGGACAGCACTTTGTTGCTGATCCAGTAACAATGGGTGGCATGGGCTTCATCCCTGTATACAGCGGCTTCAAGGTCCAGCCAGCTACAAGCATGGCTCGCGATATCGCGAAGTATGTTGGCGCAGGAAAGACACTTGAGTGGATCAATACCTACTACCCAGCAGGTCTCCAAGAGACAGTTGGAAAGGTATCTATGCAGCAGTACTTCACCGACAAGATCAGCGCAGCTGAACTTGCTAAGGCGATTGAAGGCGCATGGAAGGGCTCAGCAAAGACTTGGCGTGGAGCAGCGAAGTAATTCGCTAAAACACTTACAAGTTAAGAAAAAGTAAATGAAGCCATCCTGGGGCGGGGAATCCCTCCCCAGGATGGCTTTTCTTAAGAGCAATTTGCTGAAATAGTTAGAAGCGAAGGAGGTCCAAGTGACAAAGTCTCGAGCAGTAAAGAAATTTTTAAAGTTCGCCGGAGTTCCACTTGCCATCTTCACTGTCGTTCTAATTGTTCCCTTTGTAAATGGCGTTTATTACACCTTTACAGATTGGGATGGATTTGAAGTAAATAAACTTGTTGGATTTAGCAACTACACAAAGTCGTTCCAAGATCCAACATTTTGGTCAACTCTGCGATTTACCGCGCTCTTCGTAGTCGTCTCTTTGATTTTAGTAAACGTTGTTGCCTTTGGACTTGCGCTCATCGTCACTTCAAAACTTAAGAGCCGTAACATTCTGCGAACTTTCTTCTTTGTGCCTAACCTCATCGGTGGTGTAGTCCTCGGTGTCATTTGGCAATTTATCTTCAATAGCGCAATTGTCGCGCTAGCTAATAAATATGACTGGACGCTCTTTAAAGAGTCTTGGCTACAGGACACCAATAAGGCTTTCTGGGCTTTGATTATTGTGACCGTTTGGCAATCATCTGGTTACATGATGATTGTCTACATCACCGGACTTGTCTCAATTGAGAACGATGTTCTTGAAGCTTCTCAAATTGATGGCGCATCCCCACTTCGCACCTTAATGACAATAAAGATTCCATTGATGGCCCAAGCATTTACTATCGCGCTCTTCTTAACGCTGCGTGGTGGATTTATGGCCTACGACGTAAACGTTGCGCTCACTGGCGGCGGACCATTCCGCACTACTGAACTTATTTCGCTCCACATCTTCCAAGACGCTTTTGCAAACGGAAACTTTGGCACCGGTCAATCCAAGGCGGTTGTGATGTTCTTGATCGTGGCCCTTGCCGCTTTGGTCCAAGTCACGATCTCAAAGAGATATGAGGTGCAGCGATGAGCGCACGCGCACGCCTCGGAAGAAGAGTCACCTTCGTCGTCGGAGCAATCTTGGCCTTCGCCTATTTCTTCCCATTCTTCTTGGTCTTTGTTAACTCATTAAAGCTAAAACCAGAGATCTTGGCTAACCCGCTTTCCATCCCAACCCATATTTCTTGGGATAACTTCCAGCAAGCGCTGACCAAGATGAACTTCTTTAGATCACTTACCAACTCGATCATCATCACCGTGCTCAGCGTTTCACTGCTGATCGTCTTCTCATCGATGATGGCTTATTACTTAGCGCGTACCAAGAACAAGCTTTCAAAGTACATCTTCTTAATTCTTGTAACTTCAATGATCGTGCCATTCCAAGCGTTGATGATTCCGTTTATGGCGCGCTTTGCTCAATTCGTGTCTTGGAACAACCGTGGCGCTTTGATCTTCTTCTACATCGGCTTCGGTGTTGCGCTATCTACCTTCCTTTATCACGGCTTTATCTCAACGATTCCAACCGAAATTGATGAAGCAGCATCAATCGATGGCGCATCTGACATGGTCGCTTTCTGGCGAATCATCTTCCCAATGATGCGTCCAATCACCGCAACAGTTGCGATCATCAATGCGCTCTGGATCTGGAACGACTTCTTGTTGCCACGTCTTGTTCTTACAAACGAAACCCAGACGTTGCCGCTTTCGACTTACCTTTTCTATGGTCAGTATTCAATCGAATATGGTCAAGCGATGGCTGGCCTTGTGCTCGCTGTTATTCCAATCGTTATCTTCTATCTAGTTCTACAGAAGCAATTTATTTCTGGTATCTCACAAGGCGCCGTTAAGTAAATAATGGCGCTTTCTAAAGATAAGAGTTGGTGGCGTCAGGCTGCCATCTATCAGATCTATCCACGTTCCTTTAAAGATTCCAACGGCGATGGCCTTGGTGATATCAAAGGCATTACTTCAAAGATTGATTACTTATCATCGCTAAGCCTTGATGCAGTTTGGTTATCTCCATTTTTTCCATCAGCGCTTGTCGATGGCGGTTATGACGTTGATGATTACCGCGATGTAGATCCAAAGCTCGGAACTCTTGCCGACTTCGATGAGATGCTCGCGAAGTTACACGATGCGGGTATTCGCATTTTCGTCGATATCGTTCCTAACCACTCATCAAATTTGCATCTTTGGTTTAAAGAAGCGATCGCTGCCGAACCAGGTTCTGCTGCACGAAATCGCTACATCTTCCGCGATGGCAAGGGCGCAAACGGTGAACTTCCACCAACTGATTGGCCTTCACACTTTGCACCAAGTGCTTGGACCCACGAATCAAAGATGGGTGGCAAACACAACCAGTGGTACTGCCATTTATTTGCACCAGAACAACCAGATTGGAACTGGGATAACCCTGAAATCGAAGCCGACTTCCTAAAGACTTTAAAGTTCTGGGCAGATCGTGGCGTTGATGGTTTCCGTATCGATGTGGCACATGCGATGAAGAAAGATTTATCAGAGCCGCTCAAGAGCCAACCACGTTATGCCAGCCATAAAGAGCTCGATCAGGCTAAAGGCACCAATGTTTTATTTGATCGCAACGAAGTCCACGAAGTCTTTAAAACCTGGCGCAATCTCTTTAATCAGTACGATCCGCCACGTGTAGCAGTTGCTGAAGCCAACGTTTCTGCTGAAGCTTTAGTTAAATACGCCAGCACTGAAGAACTTGGCCAGAGCTTTAACTTCGAGCTACTAGAAGCCAACTTCAACGCCTACGACTTTAAAACCATCATCGATCGCGCGATTAATAGCTCTAAGAAAAATGGATCATCAACTACTTGGTGCTTAAATAACCACGATCAGATGCGCCCGGCAACCAAGTTTGGTTTGCTACCAACTGTTGACCGTGTTCGTTGGCGCAACTCAAATGGAACAACAAGTCCGCTTGATGTAAAACTCGGAACCCAATCAGCGATTGCTGGATCTATGTTGATCATGGCACTTCCTGGTTGCACCTATATCTATCAGGGCGAAGAACTTGGCTTGCATGAAGTTACCGATATTCCGGAAGATCAGATTCAAGATCCCCAATATTTGCGCAACCTAAAAGTTGATAAAGGCCGCGATGGTTGCCGCGTTCCACTTCCTTGGACTAAGACTGGTTCATCATTTGGATTTGGCGCCGCTGGTGCGCACCTGCCACAACCAAAAAATTTCGGTGATTATTCAGTTGAAGTTGAAAGCGCAGATCCAACTTCACCGCTTTCAATTTTCCGTAAAGCACTTGCCCTTCGCAAAGAATTGCTCGCACCGGAGGAGATCACCTGGCACGAGACCGGCGATTCCAATGTGTTGCACTTCTCGCGCCCAAACGGGCTAAATTGCATCACCAACTTCGGACGTAACTATTACAACTTTGATGCAGTCTTAAAAAGCGGTGGCGAAGTCATCCACTCATCAGCTCCACTTGCCAAGGCCGGGGTCTATCTCGTCCATGGCGTTGAGACCACCGGCAACGATCTGCCTCCGGCCACCACCGTTTGGGTCAAGGCCAGCCTTTAATATCCCTCTAATCACGCTCGTTTTTGCAACGCAATAGATATGTATATGTAGACTCACGCCCATCTTCGCGTCCGTACTCTCGAAAAGGACGCCCTGACTCTCCAACGGAGGAGAACCAATGCGAGCATCTGCCGCCCTGTCCAATGTGCAAGTAACCGGCGCAAACCTAAATATCACCTACGTGGTCCTAGCGATCTCACTTATCGCTCTGGCGATCGCCTGGGTTCTGCGCGCTCAAGTTCTAGCTGCCAGCGATGGCACAGACAAGATGCGCGAGATCGCCGAAGCAGTTCAAGAAGGCGCCGCCGCATATCTTGCGCGACAGTTCCGCACACTTTCATATTTCGTAGGAATTGTTTTCTTCCTGCTCTTCGCACTTCCTGCTGATACAACATCAATCCGTATCGGCCGTTCACTCTTCTTCCTTATGGGCGCAGGTTTCTCTGCACTCGTTGGATACAACGGTATGTGGCTCGCAGTTCGTGCAAATGTGCGCGTTGCTGAAGCTGCTCGTCAGAAGTCTGCCGAAAAGGCAGTACAGATCGCATTCCGCACCGGCGGTGTTGTTGGTATGACAACAGTTGGTCTCGGACTCATTGGTGCCGCTGGCGCAGTTGTTATCTTCCGCGAAAACGCACCAACCGTTCTTGAAGGTTTCGGATTCGGCGCAGCGATGCTCGCAATGTTTATGCGCGTCGGTGGCGGAATCTTTACCAAGGCAGCAGATGTCGGAGCTGACCTTGTAGGTAAAGTTGAAAAGAATATTCCAGAAGATGACCCACGCAACGCAGCAACAATTGCAGATAACGTAGGCGATAACGTCGGAGACTGCGCTGGTATGGCTGCAGACTTGTTCGAGTCATATGCCGTAACACTTGTTGCAGCACTTATCTTAGGAAAAGCTGCATTCGGTAACGAAGGTTTGATTTATCCGTTGATCGTTCCTGCAATCGGTATCGTCACCGCAGTTGTCGGTATCTTCCTTACCAAGATGCGTTCAACAGATAAGTCAGCAATGGCTGCTATCAACCGCTCATTCTTCTTATCAGCAGTTATTTCTGCTGGTTTAACTGGTCTTGCAACTTTCACATACCTACCTGCAAAGTTTGATCAACTAACAAACTTCTCACCTAAGGTTCTTGAACAAGCAGGCAATATCAACCCACGCGTTCTTGCATTTGGCGCAGTATTAATCGGTATCGCGCTCGCTGCAGCAATTCAGGTACTTACCGGCTTCTTCACCGAAGTTGGCAAGCGTCCAGTGAACGATGTTTCAGCATCATCACAAACAGGTGCAGCAACAGTTATCTTGGCTGGTATCTCAGTTGGTTTCGAATCAGCGGTTTACTCTGCACTCCTTATCGCAGCAGCAGTATTCGGCTCATTCTTGCTCGGCGGTGGATCAATCGTCTTATCCCTTTTCGCAATCGCAATCGCAGGTACTGGTTTGCTAACAACTGTTGGCGTAATCGTTGCGATGGATACATTTGGCCCAATCTCAGATAACGCACAAGGCATTGCAGAAATGTCCGGCGATGTTAAGGGCGAAGGCGCACAGATCCTTACCTCACTCGATGCAGTTGGTAACACAACTAAGGCGATCACTAAGGGAATTGCAATCGCAACTGCAGTACTTGCTGCAACCGCTTTGTTCGGTGCATTCACCGATGCAATCAAGGAAGCTGTTATCAAGGCTGTCGGCGAAGGCAAAGGCGTTGCACTTCAATACCAAGGAGTTCTCGATGTTGCAGATCCACGTAACCTTGTTGGCCTAATCATTGGTGCCGCAGTTGTATTCCTCTTCTCAGGTCTTGCTATCAACGCGGTTTCTCGCGCAGCTGGCGCTGTTGTTATGGAAGTTCGTAACCAGTTCAAGATGCACCCAGGAATCATGAACGGAACTGAAAAGCCTGAATACGGTCGCGTTGTTGATATCTGTACTCGCGATTCACTCCGTGAACTTGCAACACCAGGTCTTCTTGCAGTTATGGCACCAATCGCAGTTGGCTTCGGTCTTGGCGTTGGCGCACTAGGTGCATACCTTGCAGGTGCAATCGGCACCGGAACACTGATGGCTGTCTTCCTTTCAAACTCAGGCGGAGCTTGGGATAACGCAAAGAAGATGGTTGAAGATGGAAATTACGGCGGCAAGGGCTCAGATGCTCACGCTGCAACCATCGTTGGTGACACTGTTGGAGATCCATTTAAGGACACTGCAGGCCCTGCAATCAACCCACTTATCAAGGTTATGAACTTGGTTGGTCTCTTGATCACACCTGCGATCGTTGGCTTTGCACTTCCAACTCAAGCCAACACTTCGCTGGCCATCTCACTCGTTGCAGTTCTGCTAATCGTCGGTGCGCTAATCCGCAACCGTCGCCAAGCAACTTCTATCGAGTACTAAGAAAATAACTTCCCCACTCTTAGGACTGAATTAGGAATAGATGGCAAAAGAGTTTAAGAAGCTGGTGATCGTTGAATCACCAGCTAAAGCGCGCAAGATTGGCGACTACCTCGGCGATGGCTTCATCGTCGAGGCTAGCGTCGGTCATATCCGCGATCTGCCACAGCGCGCTGCTGATATTCCTAAGGAAGTAAAGAAACTCGCCTGGTCTAAAGAAGGCGTCGATATCGAAAATGATTTCGCACCTTTATATGTCATCAACCCAGATAAAAAGGCGAAAGTTGCCGAACTTAAAGAGTTGATGAAAGACGCCGACGAGTTATTGCTGGCAACGGATGAAGACCGCGAAGGTGAAGCAATCGCCTGGCACTTAGTTGAAGTCTTGCAACCAAAAATTCCAATTAAGCGCATGGTCTTTAACGAGATCACCAAAGAAGCAATTCAATCTGCCGTTGAAAACACTCGCGACTTGGATTACAACTTGATTGATGCCCAAGAAACTCGTCGCGTTCTAGATCGTCTCTATGGTTACCGACTTTCACCAGTCTTGTGGAAGAAAGTTATGCCGCGAATCTCTGCCGGTCGCGTGCAATCAGTTGCCACAAAGTTAATCGTTGAAAAAGAACGCGAACGCATGGCCTTTATCTCATCATCTTGGTGGGATCTAAACGCAACTTGCGAACTCGGCTTCACCGCCCGCCTGCTCTCTGTAGAAGGCAAAAAAGTAGCCTCCACTAGTGACTTTGGAGCCGACGGCGCCGTTAAAGAAAAGTCCCTTGAAAACATCTTGCTCCTTGATGAAAAAGGCGCACGTTCACTTGTTGATTCACTCAAATCAACTGCGCTAACTGTTAAATCGATGGAGGAATCTCCACGCACTGAACGTCCAAAGCCACCATTTACAACTTCGACCATGCAACAAGATGCCGGTTCACGTCTTGGTTGGGGCGCACAGATCACTATGCGAGTTGCCCAGCGCTTGTATGAAAACGGTTACATCACCTACATGCGTACCGATTCAATCAACCTTTCTGCGCAAGCAATCAACGCAGCCCGCGCCGCCGCTAAATCTCTTTACGGCGCTGATCATATGGCAGATGCACCACGCGTTTACCAAGGTAAATCAAAGAACGCGCAAGAAGCGCACGAAGCGATTCGCCCTGCCGGTGATTCATTTAAAACTCCTGGCGAACTAGCCCCAGAACTTTCCCGCGATGAATTCGCACTCTATGACTTAATCTGGAAGCGCACGGTTGCATCTCAAATGGCCGATGCCAAAAAGATGCAGATGCGCGTTGACTTCGATGCCAAGACATCAGATGGCAAAGAAACTATCTTTCGCGCCAACGGCAGCGTTATTACCTTTCCGGGATTTCTCGCAGCCTATGACGATATCGTCGATGAAAGCGCCAAGGTCGATGAAGAAGCAACCGATAAGCGCCTTCCCGCAATGAGCGTTGGCCAATCAATCAAGGTCAGCGAATACAACTGCGAAGGCCACGACACCAAGCCACCTGCTCGTTACACCGAGCCAACTCTCGTTAAGAAATTAGAAGAACTCGGTATTGGTCGCCCTTCAACATTCGCATCAATCATTCAAACAATTCAAGATCGCGGTTACGTCTACAAACGCGGTCGCGCACTTGTTCCAACATTCCTTGCATTCTCAGTGACAGGCTTGCTCGAAACCCACTTCACCAAGCTCGTGGATTACGACTTCACCGCCTCAATGGAAGAAGACCTCGACAAGATCGCAGCGGGTGAAGCCGGCCGCATTGATTGGCTCCGCGATTTCTATTACGGCGTAGATGGCCAACCAGGACTTGATGAACTCTCACTCGATCTCGGCGGCATCGATGCGCGTGCCACAAACACCATGAATTTATCTGACACTATCGAAATCCGCGTTGGTCGCTATGGTGCTTATCTGCAAGAAAATATTCCAGATCAAGATCGCAAACTTGCCAACATCCCTGAAGAACTCGCACCCGATGAGTTAACTCTTGAAAAAGCAATTGAACTTCTTGCAGCGCCATCAGGTGAACGCGAACTCGGTACAGATCCAAGTACTGGCCTTGAAGTAATCGCAAAGTCCGGACGCTTCGGTCCTTACATCACCGAAGTTTTCCCAGAAGAACCCGTCGAACTAGATGACAAAGGCGAACCAAAGAAAAAGCGCAAGAAGAAAGATGCACCAAAACCGAAGACTGCATCTCTTCTTTCCACAATGACACTCGACACCATCACAATTGATGACGCTCTAAAACTTCTCTCACTTCCACGCATTCTTGGCACAAACTCAGCCGGTGAAGATATCACCATTCAAAATGGTCGCTATGGCCCATATCTAAAAGCTGGCGCAGATTCCCGCACATTAACAAGCGAAGA
>Ga0214921_10005345_pt1 | contig 18187 bp, 13 predicted proteins | sample LL1505_MetaG_FD_177992 | JGI IMG/M metagenome (GOLD analysis project Ga0214921, IMG submission 177992) | Freshwater microbial communities from Lake Lanier, Atlanta, Georgia, United States - LL-1505 | ecosystem: Environmental > Aquatic > Freshwater > Lake | place: USA: Georgia | collected... | reverse complement strand
TTCAACCACCTTGAGTGGTGTTAAGACTCAAAAGCCAACTTGGAAAAGGGCTATAGATGCTACAAATGCCACTGTTGGAGAATTGCTTGGACAACTGTTTGTAGAAAAAGCTTTTAGCCAAAATTCAAAACAACGTGTGAATGTGATTTTGGATAATATCTCAGAAGCCTTTAAAGGTCGTTTGCAAAAATTAGATTGGATGAGTGGTGAAACAAAAGTGAAAGCACTCGAGAAATTAGCTGGATTTACACGCAAATTAGGCTATCCTGACAAATGGAAAGATTATTCTAAATTAAACATCACAGAAGGCTCATATTTTGAAAATCATATGAATGAAAACATATTCTCTTACAATGAAATGATAGACAAAATGGGTAAAGCTGTTGATAGAACTGAGTGGGGAATGTTGCCTCAAACAGTAAATGCATATTACAATCCACAAAATAATGAGATAGTGTTTCCGGCAGCTATCATGCAACCGCCATTCTTTAATGCTTATGCGGATGAAGCTGTAAACTATGGTTCAATCGGGGCTGTAATCGGGCATGAGTTCCTTCATGGATTTGATGACCAAGGTAGCAAGTATGGCCCTGATGGAAATTTAAAAAGTTGGTGGACAGAAGAGGATAGAAAAAAGTTTGAAGTAAAAACGAAGATGTTGGTGAATCAGTTTAACTCATACATTGTAATTGATAGTTTGCATGTGAACGGTGAATTGACATTGGGCGAAAATATTGCTGATTTAGGGGGCTTAACTATGGCCTATGAAGCATTGAAAATGTACTTGAAAAATAACCCTTCAGCCAATAAAATTATTGATGGATATACACCTGAACAAAGATTCTTTATTGGTTTTGCACAAGTTTGGAAAAACAATGCTAGGCCAGAAGCTGCAAGACAGTTGATATTAACTGATCCACATTCACCCCCTCAATTTAGGGTGTTTGGTACACTTTCAAACATGGGTCAATTCTATGAAATTTGGGGTGTAAAGGATGGAAATAAAATGTATCGTAAGCCAGAAGAAAGAGCTACAATTTGGTAGTTGTTTATTAAATTCGAGATTGACCCATTTGATAACAATTTGGATTACTTTTTATAATAATTAACCTTGTAATATTTCAATCAAATACGAGCATGATTAGAATTTTCTATCGAGAAGGTGACAAAGTTTTAAAAGAAACGGATGTTAAAAAGTTATCTGTTTTGGAGAATATTATTTGGGTTGATTTACAATCACCCAGTTCTGATGAAGAGGAATGGGTAGAGAGTAAATGTGATATAAGCATTCAAACACCTGCAGAAATAGCCGAGATTGAAAGTTCATCACGATACTTTGAGCGAAACAATGAGATAACTTGTAACTCAACCTACTTGCGTTTGGATGATGGTCAGTTTTCAAAACACCCTGTTTCATTTATCCTAAAGAAAAGCACCTTGTACACTTTTCGTCAAGCTGAATTGAGCACCTTTGCCGATGTAAACCGTAAGATAAAAACGAATAATGAAATATTTAATTCGGGCTATGATGTGATGATGAGCATTCAAGAAACCCGAATTGATTTGGATGCTGATATGATTGAAAAGGTATCACACGAAATATCTGGGTTTAGTAAATTGCTTACCACTGGTAGTAACAAATATTCTGAACTTCTGCTTGAAATAACAGGATTGCAAGAAAATACCATGACCTTGCGCGAGAGCATTATTGATAAACAAAGGGTATTGTCTTATCTATTAAAAAGTATCAATTTCCCAGAGGATAAAAAGGGGCGTTTGCGAATTGTACTTAAGGATATAAATTCACTAATTGAACACTCTGCCTTTAATTTTGAGCGGTTAGAATACCTTCAAGATACCATTACAGGTTTGATTAATATTGAGCAAAATCGCATCATGAAACGTTTTACGGTTTTTTCGATTGCCTTTTTGCCACCCACATTAATCTCGGGTATTTTTGGAATGAATTTCGTGGTAATGCCTATGCTTAGTTCTGAATGGGGTTTCTTTGCATCCATAGTATTGATGATGTTATCTTCTTCAATAGTGCTTCTAATTTTTAAGCGTAAAGGTTGGATTTAGAATTTATTTCAAATTAAATTCATCCGTATCTTTTTCAACTGGGAAAGATTTTCTATAATCATTTATGATGCTTTTTTCAATCACATGCGTATAAATATCTTCATCCTCTTTTTTCCTATATAGGATTTCACCTAATGGGTTTATAAATGAAGTATCTCCAGAATGATAAATTCCATTACCGTCATTTCCAATTCTATTTACACCTAGAACATAGGCTTGGTTTTCAATGGCCCTTGCCAATAGCAGGGTTTTCCAATGTTCCGATCTTCTTTGGGGCCAATTGGCAACAAATAATAATAGGTCATATTCGAAATGTGGAGTTCTTCTTATCCAAGCAGGGAATCGCAAATCATAACAAACCATGGGTGCAATGTTGAAGCCTTTGTATTGAATTATCTTTTGAGATTCACCTTTTACATAATGTTGGTTTTCTTCTCCCATTCTGAAAAGGTGGGCTTTATCGTAATATTGGATTTCATTTTGATTAACAAAAAGAAAACGATTAACATATTGTTCTACTTCATTTTTTATGATAATGCTTCCACAAATAGCCGTATTCTTTTTAATTGAAAGTGCTTTCATCCAGGCAATGGTTTCACCCTCCATGGTATCGAAATAGAGCTCAGGTTTCATAGTAAATCCAGTGCTAAACATTTCGGGCAGTACAATAATATCTGTTACATCAATATTTGAAATTTTTGCATCAAACATACCAAGATTTGCCTTGCGATTCTCCCAATGCAAGCTGGATTGTATGCTGGTTAAGCTAAGTTTCATCTTTATATTTTTAAAAGCTTTTCAGCCGCCTTTTCAAGAGTTTCGTTTCCTTTGGCAAAACAAAAACGCAACACGTTATGGTCATTTTTTTTATGGTAAAAAACAGAAACAGGTATGCTAGCCACTTTATGATCAATCGTTAATCTTTTTGCAAAATCAAGGTCTTTTTCTTGAGTTATCTTACTATATTGTAAAAGTTGAAAATAGGAACCTTGGCAGGGCATCAATTTAAATTTAGAGCCTTTGACCAAGGACCTGAAATAATCTCGTTTCTCTTGGTAAAAGGCATTCAATTGCATGTAGGCATCTTTGTCATCCATATAATCGGCTACTGCATATTGTATGGGTGTATTGGTGCTAAAAGCAATAAACTGATGTGCTTTTCTTAACTCAACAGTAAGGTTACTTGGAGCCAAAATATATCCCATTTTCCAACCAGTGGTATGGTATGTCTTTCCAAAAGATGAAACGATAAAACTCCTTTCGGCAAGCTTTGGATATCTTGCTATACTTTGGTGTTCCACTTTATCAAAAATAATATGTTCATATACTTCATCGCTTACGATAACGATATCTGTGTTTTTAACTAATTTCTCTAGCTTTTGCATGTCCTGAGCGCTCAGGATACTTCCACTTGGGTTGTGAGGTGTGTTTATAATAATAAGTTTGGTATGGAAGTTAATTAGTTTTTTTACTTCATTCCAATCTACTTTATAATCTGGTTGCTTTAACTCCACATAAACCGCTCTACCTCCATTTAATTCAATGGCGGGAACATAACTATCGTAACAAGGTTCTAAAATAATTACCTCGTCACCTTCTTTAATCATAGCTGAGATAATGGCGAAAATACCATGTGTAGCACCAGGTACAATTGTAATTTCTTTGTCAGGATCATAAACTGCTGAATATAATTCCTCAGTTTTGGCAGCAATTTTTTCCCTCAATTTCATTACCCCTGGCATAGGCGCATACTGGTTCATTCCGGCTTTCATATAATGGTTAACCAACTCGGTAAGTTTGGGATTGACATCAAAATCTGGGAAGCCTTGAGCTAAGTTAATGGCTAGGTGTTCGTTGGCTAAGGCGGTCATTACAGCAAAAATGCTGGTACCGCTTTTTGGTAGTTTAGATTTAATTGAACCTGGGAATTCCATATCAAAGCAATTTACGAATTAGCGATTAATTTCAATGAAATTGTTGCTTTCCATTTCTATGTTATTGGTTTTATGAGATAATAATTATCCTTTGGGGCCAACCTTAATTCAAAAAATGTTTATTTGTTCAAAATTATCTTTAGGTCATTTTTTAATAATATTTTAATATTACACATGTTTAAATTAGCAATAACAGCATATTTGCAAAGACATATTTTTAAAGATTAACATCGCCAAAAACAGTATTTAAAATTATTTTTGAAAACTATTTTAAATTCCCTTTGTATAAGCATTAAATGAAAAATAACCATCAAATTGTTAGATTAATTGAAGAGTTTTCAAAGGCTTCTAAACATGCTTTAGACCATGTTGAGCTGCAAAAAGCCAAAGCAAGATACCAGCAAAACATATCAAATAATTTTGATGTATTTTGGGAGCAATTAATAAATATTGGAACTTTTGCCAAATTTGCCTTTGAAATCAGAACTGCTTCTATAGCCGAGTTTGAAGCGCTCTTAACAAAAAATACTTTTCCTGTTATTTATTTTGATAAATCAGATAAGGGTTTAACCCCTGTTTTGCTTAAACATTTTCAGACCAAAAACTATCAAACCATAGTTTTTGAAGATGATACTGAACAAAGTGCTGAATATAAAAGCATCGAAGAAATATCAAGCAAAGCAAAAAACATTAACCAATTGGTTTTAGAAAATGATTACCAAAATGAAGATGGTAAAGACGATCAAATATTATTCATTACTGGATTTCACATAAATCCTATTTTAAATTTAGAACATAAAAAAGGAATATCTCCTTTTCAAAGATTTTTAAGTTTACTAAGGGCCGAAAAACGAGATATTAAGTACATCTATTTCTTCGCCATTTTAATTGCCATTATTAATTTAGCCTTGCCGCTTGGGGTGCAAGCCATAGTTGGATTGATTTCAGGTGGTTTGTTGCTAGAATCGGTTATTATTTTAATTGCATTGGTTATTGCTGCTACAGGTCTTTCGGGTTATTTGCAAATTCAGCAGTTAAAAATGGTTGAAATATTACAGCAGCGGGTATTTGCCAATGTAACTTTTGAATTTGCATGGCGATTGCCACGCATAAAAATTGAAAGTTTACTAAAACATTATACACCTGAAATGGTGAATCGTTTTTTTGATGTTTTAAATGTTCAAAAATCATTACCAAAAATATTAATCGATTTAACTGCAGCATTAGTTCAAATACTATTTGGTTTGTTGTTACTATCACTTTACCACCCTGTGTTTATTGGTTTTGGTTTTTTTATTTTAGTAATCATTCTAGTTATATTTTATACAACAGGGAAAAAAGCACTTGAAACTAGTATTTACGAGTCGAAATATAAATACAAAGTAGCCTATTGGTTGCAAGAAATTGGCAGAAGCATTACTTCATTTAAACTAGCGGGAAATTCAAATTTACCTATTCACAAAGCAGACAATTTATTAGCTAATTATTTAAAATACCGAAATAAACATTTTAGTATATTAGTTAAGCAATATGCAGCGATTGTATCATTCAAAACATTAATAACGGCTTCATTATTAATTTTAGGTAGTTTTTTAGTAGTCAATAGGCAAATAAATTTAGGTCAATTTGTCGCTGCTGAATTAATTATTGTTTTAATCATAAATTCGGTTGAAAAGCTTATTTCTACCCTTGAAGTAGCGTACGATTTACTAACAGCTTTAGACAAAATTGGACATGTGACCGATTTAGAAATCGAAAGTAATGAAGGTCGTGAATTGCACGATTTAGAAATAGAGCATAAACTGCTTTTAAAAACCAGTAATTTAAGTTTTAAATACCCTAGCAGCAAAAAAAGTACATTAAGCAATGTAAACTTCGAAATTGGAAAAGGCGAACGAATTGCTATAACTGGCCACAGCGATAGTGGAAAAACTACTTTTATTAAAACATTTTCAGGTTTGTATTGCAACTTTGAAGGTTCTTTCACCTTAAATGGAGTTTCATTGCGCGAGCTGAATATAGATTCATACCGAGGAATTGTTGGCGATAATTTATCGCAAGATGATGTGTTTGAAGGCACAATTGAAGAAAATATTGTGATGGGTCGCGCAGGAATTACATTTAAGGATGTAATGAATGCATTGGAAAAATCATGTTTAACCGAATTTTTAGCCCAATTAGAATATGGATTGCAAAGCAATGTTAACCCAGGTGGTACTAATTTCCCCAAAAGTGTTGTTCAAAAAATATTATTGGCTCGCAGTTTTGTTCAGAAACCTAAGCTATTACTAATAGATGATTTTTTTTATAACATGAACCAAAAAGAAAGTGCCACTTTGGTAAACAATATTTTTGATAATAAAGAATGGGCCATAATTATTGTTTCATCGCAAGTGACTATTTTACAGAAATGTGATCGCATTTATTTAATGCAAAATGGTACTTTTATCAAAAACGATACTTACCAAAACTTGAGTCAAAACGATATGTTAAGCCCATTTATAAACTAATATTCCACTCCAATTTATACCAACAAAATGGATCAAAATCCTTATAACAATACCTTGAAAGAGTTTAAAAATAGTAACCTTTATACCGTTCAATTGATAAATACGCCAAAAAAGTTTAAAACCATTAGAAATTGGCTAATTGGCATTTTTTCATTGGTATTTTTAAGTTTGTTTTTGCCTTGGCAACAAAACATAAATGGAAAAGGAAAAGTTACCCCTTTTGCGCCCGAAGATAGACCACAAAATGTTCCATCAATTATTGGTGGAAGAATTGAAAAATGGAAAGTGGTGGAAGGTCAATTTGTAAAAAAAGGGGATACTTTAGTTATAATTAGCGAGGTTAAAGAAAAGTTTTTCGACCCTGAATTATTATCCAGAACCCAAACGCAAATTGCAAATAAGGAGGATGGTTTGGAAGCAAAAAATCGTAAAATAATTGCTTTAGAAAAACAAATCGATGCGCTTAAAAGTAGTGTGGCCATTAAGCTTAAAATGGCTAAAAATAAGATTTTGCAAGCACAGTTTACTGTGAAAGCCGAAAAAGGAAATTTTGATGCAGCTAAAACAAATGAAGAACTTTCTCGCAATCAGTTTGAACGTTTAAACGAACTGTATAAAAAAGGATTGGCTTCTTTAACTGAAATTCAGAATAGAACCAATAAAATGCAAGAAGCTAAATCGAAAGCTATAGAAAGCGAAAACAAATACGACAAAGCAGAAAACGAATTAATAAATGCCCGTATTGATTTAAATTTTATTGAGGCTGAATATTTAGATAAAATTTCGAAAGCTGAAAGTATATTAGAAGAAACAGCTGGCGAACTTTTTGAAAGCCAAGCCGAGCTAATCAAATTAAGAATAGAATACAGTAATTTATTGTTAAGAAGTGGATTTTATGCCATTAAAGCTCCGCAGGATGGTTATTTGGTACAAGTTCTAAAAGCTGGTATTGGCGAAACCATTAAGGAAAATGAAAACTTGGCTACCATTGTTCCTGCTAATACAAAAACTGCAGTGGAAATGACGGTAAGGGCTTTAGATATGCCACTTTTATTTAAAGGCTGTAAAGTTCGTATTCAGTTTGATGGTTGGCCTGCCTTGGTTTTTAGCGGGTGGCCAAGTGAAAGCGTTGGAACCTTTGGGGGTTTAGTCCAAGCCATTGATAGAAATGCTGATGAAAAAGGTAATTTTAGAATTTTGGTAGTACAAGATCCAAACGATGTGCCTTGGCCCGAGTTGATTCGAGCTGGCGGGGGTGTATATGGTTGGGCCATGCTAAATAGAGTTCCTGTGTGGTATGAGTTATGGCGTCAGTTTAATGCTTTTCCTCCCGATTTTATGGACGAAGCCAACCAAATGAAAAAAGATGAGGATATCAAAACCAAAAAGGATAAATAGCCATGAAACTTAAATTTATTCAGTTAGGATTTTTATTTTGCATTTGCAATGCAATATCAGCACAAGATTCGTCTGTATTTTCTTTCCAAGATTTTTATTCCATGGTAGTTAATTATCACCCGGTTTCAAAACAAGCTAGTCTATTAACTCAAAGCGCTAAGGCTGAATTATTAGCTGCTCGTGGAGCCTTTGATCCAATAATTAGCACTATTTATGAAAACAAAACTACCGATGGAAAAAACAGCTACACTTACTTTGAGCCTCAAATAAAAATACCAACCTTAATTGGTGTAGATGTAAAAGCAGGATATGATCAAAGCGATGGAATAGCAGTAAATAATGACCGTATAAAAATTATAGAAAACAATGGCCAATATTTTCCGCAGTATGGCGAATATGGAATGCTTTATGCGGGAGTAAATGTACCTATATTAAGAGGATTTCAAACTGATGGTCGCAGAGCATCATTGCGCCAAGCTCAATATTTACAAGGACTAAATGAAGCCGAACGTGTTAAAGTAATTAATAAGTTGCTTTTAATTGCAGCCAAAGATTATTGGGAATGGCAATTAGCTTATGAAAAACTTAAGCTTATGCTGTTAAGTTATAGTTTGGCCGAAAACCGATTTACTTTTATTAGCAGCCGTATAAAAGGTGGCGAAGATAAACCCATTGATAGTATAGAAGCATTAATTGAACTTAAGCGCAGAGAAACACTTTTGTTGGAAACAGAATTTGAATTTAAAAATGCAAGTTTGAGTATCAGTAATTATTTATGGAACGATAAAAATGAACCATTGCAATTAAAAGCATCGGTTTATCCATCAGCAATTGGTACCGAAATTAGGAAAATAAGTACCGACTCATTGCAAAGAATGGTAAATTACACCGAAGGCAATCATCCAGAATTGATAAAATTGCAGTTTAAAAACAAGCAATTACAAATTGATAGAAAGTTGGCTATTGAAAATTTAAAGCCTCAACTAAATATTGAATATTATCCTTTTCAGACTTACAGCAAAGGAGCACAAAACGATGTGAACAATATTTTTAACCGACAGTATAAGTTTGGTGCAAGTTTTTACAGCAGTTTGTTTTTAAGAAAAGAAAGAGGAAAACTGCAACAAGCCAATTTAAAACTTAAAAGTATTGATTTTGAAGCCCAATTAACAAAGCGAGAATTGGTTAATGAAGTTTTTGCAAACTATAACAATATTTTAAACCTTGAACAGCTAATAAGTATTCAAGAAGTTTTAGTTAAAAATGCTACTGCACTTCGCGATGCAGAACAAACCAGGTTCGAAAATGGTGAAAGCTCACTTTTTTTGGTGAATACTCGCGAGCGTAGCTTAATTGATGCCCAAATAAAGCAAGCTGAAATAAAAAGCAAATACGCAAAAGCCAAGGTTCAATTGCAATGGGCAAGTGGAATTAGGCTTTTTTAAAAGGAATGTATTGACGAAGTAATGATCCTATAATTTCAGTTTATTTTAGAACCCTACTCATTTAATTTAGCTTTGTAAATTCAGAATTGAGGCAAGCAATCTTTATCTGCCGTATTCTAAATCCTGGTTATGATTATGGCATGAATACTGAACAAAATATTGGATTGGATAGATTGAATATGAGTTGAAACTAAATGTGTATAAACTTGAATTTATGAAAACTAGATTACGACTCATTAATTTGGGAGGGATTTAAGTTTTAAATATTTAAAGAACTGTTTAATAGCAATTGAATCATTGTAAGTTAAAAAAGAATTAATTTATAGTTATTTTTTTTAATCTTGTGCCAGATATTTTTAATTTATTTAAGTGGATGGTACAAAAGAATAGTCTTTTTTCAGATATTTCGGCCTCATTGGTAGTTTTTTTTGTTGCATTGCCACTTTGTTTGGGTATTGCTTTGGCATCAGGAGCCCCAATTTTAAGTGGACTTATTGCTGGTATAATTGGTGGCATTATTGTAGGGGCTATTAGTGGAAGCCACACTAGTGTTAGCGGACCAGCAGCAGGATTAACTGTAGTCGTATTATCTTCCATTCAGCAATTAGGTGCCTTTGAAATATTTCTTGTAGCATTGTTGATAGCAGGAGTTTTACAAATAGCTTTTGGTTTTTTTGGTGCTGGTATCGTAGGTAATTTTATTCCAGCCTCAGTTATTAAAGGTATGTTGTCGGCCATTGGTTTAATTTTGATATTTAAGCAATTGCCGCATGCCTTGGGCTACGATAAGGATTTCGAAGGAGATGAAAGCTTTTTACAAAATGATAATCACAATACCTTCTCCGAATTATTGGAGTTAACAGGTCACTTTACAGTGGGTGCTGTAATCATTGCCTTGGTGACTTTTTTAATATTATTTGCTGGCGAAAAATCTTTTATAAAGCGACTTTCGATTTTTAAAATTTTCCCTGTTTCTCTAATAGCTATTTTGGTCGGAACATTAATTAATTTAATACTTTCCAGTTATTTACCAAACTATAAATTGGAAAATGAGCATTTGGTACAAATTCCAAATATGCATAATTTATCGAATTTTAATTTTCCAGATTTCACCCAATTGGGAAATGTTTTGGTGTATGCCATTGCAATAAAAATAGCTTTAGTAGCAAGTTTAGAAACATTATTAAGTATTGAAGCAACCGATAAATTAGATACTGCAAAGAGAATTACACCTACTAGTAAAGAACTCATTGCTCAAGGTTCCGGAAATATGGTATCAGCCTTATTAGGTGGATTGCCAATTACGGCAGTTATCGTTAGAAGTAGTGCTAATATAGTTGCAGGTAATAAAACAAAATTATCAGCGATATTACATGGATTTTTACTTGCCATTTGCGTGATAATATTCCCCGAAATACTAAATGAAATTCCTTTATCTGCTTTGGCTGTTTTACTGATTTTTGTGGGATATAAATTAACCAAACCGCTATTATATAAGGAACAGTTTAATGCTGGATTAGATCAATTTTTACCTTTCATGGCAACTATTGTGGCTATAGTTTTCTCAGATTTGTTAGTAGGTGTTGGCATTGGCTTAATGGTTTCCTTCTTTTTTATTGTAAAATCAAGTTTTAAGCAATCTATTTCAATAACTCAAGACAATACTAATTATTTAATAAAACTAAAGGGTAATGTGTCCTTTCTTAACAAGGCTTTTCTAAGAAATGAATTCGAGAAAATGCCTAATGATAGTTATTTGTTGATTGATGGAACTGGTGCCAGTTATATTGATTATGATATTATTGAACTATTAGATGATTTTAGTGAGTCAGCGTCCCATAAATCTATCATTATTGACAAGAAAAAATCAACGTCTAGTTTAAATCCTTACTTTAGAATAAATCCTTAATTTAAATGAACGAATACGAAAAACTTTTATTGCAAAACAAGGCTTGGGCTAAAGAGCGAATTGAGCTTGATCCAGATTATTTTAATCGTTTAGCACATATTCAAACCCCTCAATTCCTTTGGATTGGATGCTCCGACAGCAGAGTGCCGGCAAATGAAGTAACAAATACCCAGCCAGGCGAAATTTTTGTTCATCGTAATGTGGCTAACTTGGTTGTTAATACCGATTTGAATTTATTAAGTGTTTTAAAGTATGCTGTAGAAGTACTTAAAGTTAAGCACATTATTGTTTCAGGTCATTATGGATGTGGGGGCGTGAAGGCAGCTATGACCAATACTCACTTTGGTTTACTGAATAAATGGTTGAGAAATATTAAAGATGTTTATCGAATTCATTCAGATGAATTAGATTCAATAGTTGATAATGAAAAAAGAACAGATAGATTGGTTGAACTTAATATTGTAGAACAAGTATATAATCTTGCGAAAACCTCCATCATTCAGAGGGCTTGGGCTAATCAAAATGGTCCAGTTTTGCATGGAAGTGTATATAGCTTGGAAAATGGAATCATGAAGGACTTAATTGCACTAGATTCCAATTCTTCTCTACCTGAAATGTACCGATTTGAGTTTAGTGATGATGGTGTTGAAGATTAGTATGTTATAAAAATTAGAGCATTATTCAATTAGATTTTGAACAATATTTTGCCAAACAAAATGTTTGTACACATTTTATCTTCTTGTTGTTTGCTGATAATGAGATAAAAGTAAAGTGATATGTTTTGTGTATTATGTGTTAGTTTCTTCTTAAAGGTGCATGTTATTTTGCCTTTTTATTTGAATAGAAATACATGCTTACATCACTTACAATTATCAATTCTAAAGTTTATGGTAAGGCTGAAATTCGCTTTAATGATTGCGATAGTCTTCAGCTAGTTGGACCCAATAATATTGGCAAATCAACTTTAATATATGCACTGAATTTCCTTTTTATCATTGATGGAAACAAGATGACTTTCAGCGGTAACAGGAGGGGTGACAAGGATACGATACATCACTATTTCCCGAATCCAAATCAAAGTTACATCGTTTTTGAAATCTTTAAAAAATCATACTACTGTATCTTGTTAAAGCGTGATGGTGAAGGTAATTTAGAGTATTACAAATACCCAAGTGATTATAAGGAAAGTCATTTCGTAGATGCTGAAAAGCGATTAATGAAATTTGATGAGGTGCAAGCCAATTTAGCCAAAGAAGGGATTGAATTGGAGGCCTTCAAAGATAAACGAGAGGTTTTTAATTTTGTGTACCAACGTGGTAGAAGAAATAATGGAGTTGTTTGGCTTGATGATAACGTGAAGAGTGATGGATTGAGTAATAATTTCTCTAAAATTTACAGGTACCTTATCAATACAAAATTGATAACGAACAAAAACCTGAAAGAGGCTTTAATCATTGCGGATAACAGGGAAAATGAGGTTCTGAACTTTAGTCAGAAAAACAAAAAAGACATCTATGATTTACGTAAAATCAATAACGAGATTCGTAATTTAAGATCTGTTAAAAACGAGTTTGATGATTTTAGAGAAATCGTAAGTCAATATTCGGCTAAGAACAAAATCATTAGTCAGTTGTATGCTGCTTTCACACAAAACTATGAGCATACTCTGCCGAGCTTGCAAGGCCAATTGGTTGACAAAACGCAATCAAGAGCTAAAATACATACTGAGATAAATGAAGATTTAAACCCTAAAAAATCTGATTTAGATAGAAAAATAGGTGGGAAGGTTGCCGAAATACAGCATGAAGCTGAAAAGTTAAATGAAAAGGAGGCTGAGTTGTTTGCCATCACCTCTTTTGAGCCAGAAAAAATACTGAATGAAAGTCTTGCCAATTTTGATAAAAAAAGGAAAGAAATAGAGAGCAGACTTACCATGATTGATATCCAAAAACTGAAATCAAACCAGATTGAATTCAGGGTAATGAGTTTGAAAAAACAGGTTCAAAATTTCGAGAATCAAATTAAGAACTACAGTGATTTGTTGATCAATAAAATCAGTGGTAACAAGGATAATAGGAAGCTGTTAAATGCCATATTAAGTGAGCAAGTGAAGGCATTGCCAGGCAAGCAGGTGAAAAAAGCCATTCACAAGATTAGTGATACCTTAAAAATATTTGATGGAGAGATTGACATCTCAAAAAATATTGTTCAAAAAGACTTTGAAAGTATTGAAGAGATAAAAGAAAAATTAGAACAAGCCAAGGCTGAGTTAAAAAGTCAAGAGCAATTGCTTGATACAGTAAAAGACATGGAGAAATCTCAGTCTGACTTGCAAGTAATATTGAATGAGATTGAGACTATTAAAATCAAATTGCAAAAGATAAAAAGCAAGCCTTCTATTCTTAAAAACATTGAGAAATTGAAAGGTGTAATCACTGAAATCAATACCCAAAAAGAGCATTTTGAAAACGAGTTGAAAGCCATCAATAAAAAGATTGCGCAAAAATCAAATGAGTTAAACGAGATAAATGATGAGATAAAGAAACGTGGAGATAGGATTGCTCAGTTGCAAGACTTCAAACGAGAACTTGAATCTCTAGGTTTGGTTGCTGATGAAGACTTTGAAAGCACTGAAGATTTGGATTTGCTTTACAACAAAATCAAGTTGAATCAAAATGATAGATTTACCCTAAAAATAAATAAAGACAATTTGTTTGAAAAGTTGAGGGATAAACTACAATCGACTTTTGCAGATGAGCAAGATTTTATCAGGTATGTTGAAGAAGAGATTGCTTTGATTGATGATAAAGAACGAAGCATTCAATCACTTTTGGAGAGTATCAGCACACAGTTTGCAAACCCAGCCTACACCTTGTTGAAACGTTATGATGAGTTTAAAGAATTTATAAATAATAAGTTCAACCATAAACTATCACAAAGCCGTATTTCTGATATTGAAAGCTTAACCATTGAGTTAGTAGATAATAAAAAACTAGTTGAAGAGGTGAAGAAAATCAGCCAAATTCAGCAGGTGAAAGGCCAATTGATGTTTGAGTTTGACCATTCAGAAAACTTAAAAATTCTTGACGCTTATTTAGAAAGTGGTAAGAAAATAGATTTTGAAAACTTGTTTGATATTACCCTTCATTTGACTCGCAAGGGTTCAACCAAGCCAGTGGATTTGAATGAGCAAATAGAGAGTGATGGAACAGATAAGATGATTCGTTTGATGATTGTGATGAACATCATCAATCGATTGGCCATTGCAGATGATGAGAATAGAATTGTATTGTTTATTGATGAGGTGGCAACCATTGATAAGCAGAATCGACCTGAATTGGTGAGGTTTTGCAGAGAGCATTATTTCATACCTATTTTTGCGGCCCCTGATGCGGTGGCAGGATTTGGTAAGTATTACTTTATCTATCCAAATGCAGGCAAGATAAACGTGAATGAGAAAGTGAATGCGATGTATGGTGAAAATAATACCGTGGTATCAAGATAGAAAATGAATATTATAAATGACTTTTTTATTAATCTGAAAACTGAGAAACGAATCGCCAAAAGTTCGGTAGGTTCGGTTGTTCGTAATTCAAAGTTGTTTAAACTAATGGAACAGGCAAATGCTATCGAATTTGAGAAAATGGGCAGGGGTAGTAATTTGATAATTGTTAATCAGTATGTATTTGAGGAGATTTTTAAAAGTCAAATAAATAGTGATGTAATCAATGTTACCTCAAAAATTGATGCGGCTAAAAAATTCGGAAATAGTAAGATTATAGGAGGTCTTGAAACCAACCCTTATTATTTTTATCGAGGAAATAACATAGTTAAAGTGAATAATGAAACAATAGACTTAGGTTTTTACACTAACAAATTTGGTTTCTTTGGATGTAGCAATGTTTCGTTAGAAACTGATAGATTATGTTGGATTGAAAATAAAGATTGTTTTGAGGTAGCAGAAAAAACCATAGGCAAAGACTATGTATTCGTTCATAAATATGGAAGACTAGGGCAAAATGATTTTTCTAATTGGCGTGTAAAAGAAGTGCTATTCTGTCCTGATTATGACTTTACAGGATTGGAAGAGTATTTGTATTGTAAAGATAATTTTCCCAATACCACTTTATTTATACCTTCAGATTTTCAAGAAATATTAAAGCAATCAAGAATGCCCATAAAAGGCGAAATGAAAGATAGGTTGAAAAATACCAATGATGAAGTAGTATTGAAGATTAGAGATTATATTTTGAGAAATAATAAATTCTTAGAACAACAAATTCTATTTAATTAAAAATATTGTTGAATGTTAAAAGCAGAACCAAAAACCATACTCAACTTTTTAGCTAACCATTTTGATAGCTTAAAAGATTTGTTTGATATACAATCGGATGAGGGTATTATTCGTAAGGAGCAACTTATTCAAGTGCTTTCTGAGAGAAATGACCCTATCGAGACACAGCTCATTGATTACAAAATCATTCGCAAAATTGGCGATGATTTTGAATTCAGGGATGTTTACTTTAAATTGTTTGAATTCATTTTGAATGAATTTAGACCACTGTTACCTGAAACCATTCAGAAATACGAGCAATCCATAGGTAAATTATTTAGTAAAATACGTGAAGGCATCAAAGGTGATAACCTTATTCTAAAAAATAGAATTGATGATTTAAATAATGAGATAAGGGAGTTTAGCGAGGCTGTAGAGAAAAACACCATCCGTTTATTAGCCGAAACAAGAGAGTTAAAATCTAATGTTGAGAAGCTTGACTATAAAGAGAAAGTGCGCAAGGCCAGTTTCTGGATTGATTATTATATCATTCCTTTAAACAATATCCTTGATATTAACCATGCCGAAAGTATTACCAATAAACTCTTTGATATTTCGCAGTATGTAAACGTACGCAGGCTTAATTTTAATGACGAGAACATTCGCCTACAGTTTGAAAAAATCTACAATTTCTTGGTGATGACGAACGACAATTTGCTTCGTCAGTCTAAATTATTAACCAATGAATTGTTGCCTTTAATTGAGCGCATCAGAACGGAATCAATTATTCTTACGGGTTGGATAGAGTTTTTGAAACAACCTTATAAATCAACTGTTCCAAAAATATTTAAGCCTGAAAGGTATTATCCATATAGCAACGACATGTATCTAAATGCCAAAGAGTATTTAGAACAATTTGTTACAGATGAGAATATATTGATGGAAGACCCAGTGGCCAATAGCGATAAGTGGGTATTTAACAAAGAGCTTTATAAAGACAGAATGTTGCAACAATTACCAATTGATAGTTTCTTTGATTGGTGTGGATTGACACTGAGAAGTGAATATAAAGACATAGAAACGGATAAGTTTTTTGCCCTTACAGGCTTGCTTTTTGAAGATGATATTTTCTTGGAGTTAGATGAAAAAGAGCCAGATAGAAAACTCATCAAAACCAGTCAAATGACATTACGTGTACCAAAAATTAAGATATTGAAATATGGAATTTCCTAGATACCACAAAGACATCGTAAGCGATTTAATGGGCGGTAAGTTTATACTTGCCAGCGACCCCAAGTTTGTTTCTCTGAAAGAGAGCGAAGATTTTTATGCTAAGTTTTTCAGAGAAAGCTTTGCATACGAACTTGAAGTGAAAACTGATTTTGCTTTTATCCTATCATACGAAACAGGCGAACAATTGAGCCGAGATATTTGTCTTTTCTTTGCTGTTCTAAGTTTTGAATTAGATAAAGATGGAAAGAATTTTTTGGAAGAAATTCAATATGCTGAATTTGAAATGGATAAGATTGATGAGTATTTCCATAATTCATCTTATGCTGAATTGATATTGAATAACAACCAAATGAAAGACAGCTTTAGCAGAAAACAGTTCTTTACTGCCTTGAATCGTAGGAATATCATAGAGAAAACGGCAGAGAACAAATTCACCTTTACCCAAGCATATAAAGTTTTTGTGGACTTTGCAGCAGACTTTGCCAAAGGAAAACTAAGTGTGGCTGGTGCTGACTAGTATATCGGTGTTGCAAATTTTTATGGATATTCTAGGCTTTACTATACCGATAACAAATCATTGTGGTATATGAAAAAAGTCAGTTTTGGATTTTATTATTTTCGTACTTTCGCAGCATGATAAGTTGGTGGAAGATTCTTGGAATCGTTTGTGTATTCTATGCCATTATTGGTGGCTTAACCATGCCAGTGCCTGATTTGCCTATTTTAGAGCAAAGCATTAGGAATTTGTATTACCACGTGCCTATGTGGTTTGGGATGATATTGTTGCTATTGGCCTCTATGATAAATGCCATTCAGGTATTGAATAAAAAAGATTTGAAATACGATATCAAATCGGAGGCCTATGCCACTACTGCCATGACCTTTGGAATAATAGGGTTACTTACCGGAATGATTTGGGCCAAGAACACTTGGGGTGCATTTTGGACCAATGACCCTAAACTAAACAGTGCTGCCATAGGTATGTTGATGTATGCTGCCTATTTTGTGCTTCGCAGTTCCATAGATGATGAAGAGAAGAAAGCCCGCGTTTCGGCTGTTTACAATATTTTCAGTTTCCCTGTGTTTATTGTGTTGGTATTTGTTTTACCTCGCCTGACTGATTCCTTGCACCCAGGTAATGGTGGAAACCCAGGTTTTAACAGTTATGACCTTGATAGTCGTTTGCGTATGGTGTTTTATCCTGCGGTTATCGGTTGGTCACTCATAGGTTTTTGGATGTCGGATTTGAGTATCCGCACCTTATTTATCGAACATAAAAAAAATAATAATTAATCATGGCAAATATTTTAAATCTAATTCTTCTTCAAGCTATACATAGCAGCGAACTTCCTGATGCATCTAACTCAGGAAAACTGTATGTAGTGGTAGCAGTCATGTCAATT
>Ga0214921_10005344_pt1 | contig 18187 bp, 22 predicted proteins | sample LL1505_MetaG_FD_177992 | JGI IMG/M metagenome (GOLD analysis project Ga0214921, IMG submission 177992) | Freshwater microbial communities from Lake Lanier, Atlanta, Georgia, United States - LL-1505 | ecosystem: Environmental > Aquatic > Freshwater > Lake | place: USA: Georgia | collected... | reverse complement strand
GAAGAGGATCCGAAGATATTTAAGCGCCATGGGGTGGTCCGTTCAGTAGTGGTTTGGTGGAATCGCTGGCCCAGATTACTCCACCGTAACGGAATGGGGTGGCAAGGGGGTAATAATGAAATAGAGATTCCTCTTGTGAAATACGTCGTGAAAATGAGTCATAAAGGACTTCTTTTGTGGTCTTACTCACTGTATCAGAAAGAGCTTTCAGAGAAGGTTCTAAGCCTTAGGGATCGGGACGGGCTAACCTTCAAAGCCATCTCTGAAAAACTTATTGCTGAGGGGTATAGGTCCCCGAGAGGGTTCGGCCTCGGTCCAGAGAGCGTCTTTTCGATCTATAAAAAGCGCAAGATCCGTGATGCTCGAATGAACGAATCAATGCGAGTGGAAATTGTCGGGATTGAGGTTGAAGTCAAGCCGAGTAAACCCGCTGCACACGATTAGATGCCCTGCCGAAAAGTCCAAAGATAAAGCGACCCCGAGAAGCCATTCGAAAGCTCCTAGAGGGACCGATCAAGCCTCACGAAGGGGGTTGGGAGGGCAGGATGGTTCAGAGGCTCTCGCAACCTCAGAGCGTCTGGCTTACATTTGGTGGGTATTTGCAATCCACACATCTGTTATGTCCGAAGTTGTTTATTACCTGCCAGGCTGGGCTGGCCGTTTGAATACTGGACTCGGTCAAGGACTGATGGATCGGGGCTTTGATGTTTCAGGCAGAGAGACACGTGACGAGTTCCGAGACCTACCATTCTTGGAGCAAGTGCAGTTAGTGGCGAACGACTTACAGAACTACTTTTGGACGCCTGAGTCGAAGGTGGTGGCAAATTCATTCGGTGCTTATCTCTTTCTAAATACACTCCCGCAACTGCCACCGTATGTCGGAAAGGTTTTGTTGCTGTCGCCAATCATTGGAACCTTTGAAGATGAGACAACGGCTAGAACCTTTGAACCACCCTACCCTGAACGCCTGAAGCAACTACTGAACGAAGGGAAGATTCCTCGTCCAATGAATATCGAAGTTCACACAGGCTCAGAAGATTGGCAGAGTAGCCCCGCAGGAGTCACAAGTTTCTTTTCCAAACTGGAAGTGCCTGTAACCATTGCGGAGGGACGAGGACATATGTTGGGCGCCGACTACGTTGGTGATTTGCTCGACCAGTGGGTAAAGTGAATCAAAAGTAGCGACTCAAATATGGCATACCTCTTAGATACGAACATCTTCAATCAATTAGTTGATGAACGCATTTCTTTCGCAGAGTTGCCCACCGATGGGCCATTGCTTGCCACATATTTACAAATGCAGGAAATCGAAAATACGAAGCGAGAAGAACGCCGAATATTGCTGATTAGCAAATTCCAAGAAATTAATCCGCAGACAGTACCAGTAGAAACGTCCTTATGGAACGTTACCCCTTGGGGCGAAGGAAAGTATGGAGGCAGCAGCGTCTTGTACGAGGAACTCTTGGCTGAACTTGACGCAAAAAACAATGCAAAGAAGAACAACTATGCAGATGTATTGATCGCAGAAGTAACCATCGTGAACGGTCATACTCTCATTACTGCCGATCAAGATCTAGCTAATTTGGTGGAAGGTAAAGGCGGAAAGTTGAAGCGTTTTGAAGCATAGTCGCTATGAAGTCACATTCCAAAATTGAAGTCGCTGTAACGGCCCTGCTTCGGGCGAAAGAACTCTTTCTTTTGGGTGACTTAGTTTCTGCGACTATTCTTGCAGGTGCAGGACAGCAAATCCTTAGGGATATTTGCGAAAACAGAGGTATTGAGCCGACGATTACAACAATCAGTGATGTAAGCGGTCATCCTGTAAAGCTAGTTCGCAACCTTGTCGCTGAAACATACAACAAGATGAAGCACGCTGACAACGATCCCGAGGTAATCATTGAAGTTTCCGAGGAAGAACCACGGATGCTTATGACCCTTGCCGCAACGGATTTGATGCGACTGGATGAAATTAAATCTAAAGAAATTTCCGACTTTGTTGATTTCATTCAAGCCATCAAAGTGTCACAACCACCGTCACCAACTTAGAGTTCAGGGCTTGGGAATACGTGAACTGTTTGTTGGGCGACTTGCGGATTGCCTCTAGCAGCTTCTCCTTGCTGATCGAAGTTCCCGCTTTCTCCGTGAGTTTGACTGCTTCGTTGCTCATTCTTCTTTTCCTTATTCTTGCGGATTCGCATCCACTCCTTAAAACTCAACATCAGAACATCTCCGCACGGGCACGTTTGAAGTTCTCGGGGTTGTTGTAGTGCTCGTTGAAGAACTTCTTTAGGCAGTAGCGAATCACTTCCGAGCGGTTGTACCCCAGGCGATCACACAGACCATCGAACTTGTTAACGAAGTCGTTGGTAGAGCGAACGCCTAGGAATTGATTTCGAGAGACCTTGTTTAACACGCAAAACTCCTTTTTTTGTGGTTTTTCTATTTAGGCGTTTTTTGTCGTCAGTAATACCAAGGCCACTCAGAGGTTCAGCTGGTCTAGTGTTTTGTCCTTCAGCAGATAGCTCAGCCACTTATGACCTTCCTCATAGCGAAGTGGTTCGATCAGAAAAGATGAGACGCAATCAAGTGATCTAAGGTCTTTATGCAGGCGGAGGTCAAGTTGATGAATCGAAAAGTCAAAGATTCGTTCTGCCAAGTCTCTTTTCACAGGAAAAACAGCGTGTATGTGATGTGGTGCGCCGTCTTTTGGAACTTGCTTGAAGTAGCTACCCTGCTCGAACTCATACTGATAGATGTAATCGATTGGTAAAACTTTGTTCCACAGGAATTTGGAACGACACAGCCTTCTTCTAACTTTGTTGAGAACTCGATTCTTGTAGTTGTAGGTGGTCCAGCTTTTCATATTCTCGATTGGCTGCTTGGATGCTTGCAGTCTCTTAGTCTTCATTGTCACGGTTGCAGTAAACAGTTGCCAGTCAGGGTTGTGCATCATCCAGTCGAAGGTCAGTCTCAAGTTCCTGCTTGTTTCTTTAGTAGTCATTCCCAGTTCATTGTTTTCATTCATTTCTTGTCTCCTTTTTTGAGTGGTCTAAGGCTTACTCCTAGAGCTGCTAAGAAATCAGGGCGCAAACAAGGCGACCACTCAGCAAACGTTCAAGGCTCTAGACTCGTTAAACGTTCGTAATATTTATAAAAAAAGACCGCTTAAAGCGGTCTTTTGAGAGAAATATTTTTAAATTATTTAAATTTTTATCAGCCAGGAACTAAAAGAAGTTCCTTAGACCCCAAAACCAGTCAAGGACTGTCAATTGCAACACCTCTCGTTTCCTCAAGTGCAATAGACAGTATTGCAAGTTTCAGACTTCGACGCTGGCACTTAAGCGTGATGGATCGATCTGATGGCTGCAATTCACTTCCCAGATATTTGCTTAACTGTATGGTGGTTAAAACACGCTTGAGGCTGCCGAGAGAAACACTCGAGCCTTCCTCCAAGCGTCTAATTAGCTCTCTGATTCGAGCCACACGTTTATCGGTTTTCATAGCGATACCTCCTCGACTGTCACCTCGTCGTTTTGATAAGCCTCAGTAACTAAGCCGTGGTCAACTATCCAATCAAAGCATTGCTTAACGCTCTCTTTGTTAGCATAGAACTCCTCATACTTAACTATCTCCTGAAGAACCTCTAAGTAGACACGAGAGCGATCAGGAACTGCTGTGCAGGCAATTTCTTGTTGCGCAACGACACATTCATCTACGAATTTCTCACTTCGTGAGATGTACTTTTTTATGTAAGAAGTCATCTGATCTTCATATGCAGTCCGTAAATGTGAAATTAAATCCAGGTGACTCTGCTTTTCAAAAATTCTTTGCAGATCTTTTCCGATTGATGTTGTTGATATTTGACTCATATAGATTGCCTCCATTAATTTATTGAATAGTCGTATGCTCATCTTGATCCTCGAAAGAGTAGATTCGCTTTGTTAACGAACGCATCCCTTCAAGAACCTCGAGCTCATCGATTTCACGAAAAGCCTGACTTGCCTCTTCAGATAGTGATTTTTCGACCTCGCTGTAGAACCCTTTAAAGCAACAGGAACAATTGTTCACGTGGTGGCTTAGGAAGCGACGCAGCGTTAGCTCGTACTCAAATCTTGCTTCGTTGTATTGATCCCTATGAATCTTTACCATAGCGTCCAAGTCGTCAGCAGTAGTCATATCGTTTTTTTTAGTCATAAAAATTCTCCTAATAAAGTTATGGATAACTCAGTGAAGTACGTCGTTCAACCCATAGATGTATCTTCTCAAAAAGGCACATTTTTCGGAGCGAATCAATTAAATGTGTTCTTTTAAAGTGTTATGAATTGGTGATATTCTTTCCACTATGAATGAACCAAAAACAGTGCGAGCACGGCACTTTCCATACAAGAGCCCACGATTTGGGACAAAACACAAACCAGCCCCAAAGTCAGCTTGGAGAAATACGATTTACTTCTGGTGGTGGGCATACCTAAAACGCAATGCCGACTACATCGCTTGTTGTGACTCAGGAGGCAAAGGTAAGCTGGCGCAGCTCTACGCCGACTTTGGTGATGTACGGGATGACGACTTCAAGGCTTGGTGGACATTCAAGATCGACGGCGTGAACCGAGGGGCTTACCTTTTTGCAGAACCTAGCGTTGAGTCGTCGGTCAAGGTTCTAACTACAGGCGAAAAAGCCCCTAACGCTTCCGAAGTTCTAACTGCTAGCTTCCCCCTGAACTTTCCGAAAAGATTTCTCGAACGCCGTTTCAAAGAACTTCTAGGACTTGCTCATAAAGGTAAGCAAGGAGTTCAGCTTGCGAGAAACAGCAAGGCGAAATACACCTTCAAAGGACAACCAAATATTCCAGCCCTAGAACAGGGGCTGATGGTTTATGACGCCCTGAAAGCGGTTGAAGGCTTAAAGCCGAAGAAGGCACATTGGAAAATCGCAGAAGAGCTTCGCATCGTTCCCGAGAAGGACCGAGTTCACAAAACCGACACGGTTGGTGTTGCTTACGCCAAGAAGAATGTGATGACTGCAATAATTGGGCGATACAAGCGCAGGGTATCCCTGTCAATCAAAAACACTTCGCTTGGACTGTTCCCGTAATCCCTAGCTCTAGCCTACCGTGTGGCCTAGTACAACCTTCCTCTTAACGAGTGGCTTTATAGATTTTCTCAGGAACCACTCAATCATCTTTATGATAGTTTCCTGATCCTTTCGGTTTTCGTTTCTTATTTCAACCACTGAATCGAAGATTTTTGGATTGGTGGCCACATTCTCAATCTGCGTTTCTTTCGCCCTCTTAAATTGTTCCCCCTGCTTGTCACCCCGAGCTTTGTGCCTGCTCTGCTTTAGTGAGCCAGCCACCATCAACCTTAAAAGAGCGAAGTTCACTTCACAGTCGATGATTTCGCTGAGCGACTTAACTGTGACGACATTCGCCCCCTCGAACAAGATGTTTACAGGTTTGGATGCGTTCTCTCTAATGAATTTCACTAATTGAGGTGGTACCGATTTACTCAGTTTGTCAGTCCCTTGGAAAGTCCCAACCGAATCTTCATAGACCCCGAGAATCCAAGTGTTGAGCTTCTTGCTGTAATAGCCTTCAAGCAATTTCACGGGTTGCACTCTTAACGACCAGTCATCAGCCAACGCAAAAATCTGCTTCATCAGGGTAGTCTTACCGCTTGCAGGTGGGCCACCAATCGCCAGAACGTTTGCACGCCCCTTTCGGTAGGGTGATTGGTATTCCTTAAACCTCTTGCCGTTCATCTCACTGAAGGGCGTGGGAATGAACTCGGCACGTGTTCTCAGTTTTCTAATCAGTGGCGTGGTGTCTTCCCTGTAATCGAGCTTTGAGCGTTGCAAGTGTCCAAGAATTGCTGGCTTCGTGACCTTCACGGTTTCTCGTTCTACTCGGTCGCTTGAACGAATTGGCACGACTGTCGAAAGGTTTTGAAACAACCAATAACTCTCGCCGTCACTCATTACGGCCTGACCTGTCCCAAAGGCTGAATCCTTGTGTAACCAGATACTCAGAGAAGCCTCAAACGTCACCTGTGCGGAACAGATTGGAGCCGACTGAAACTTACTTATCCACGAATGTGATGTGAGGCCAGCCTTGCTCGGCATAAAGTGGTTCACCGTTTTGGCTCTTACTTTTTTGTCTGTGTTTCGCTTGTTCCCCGTCCACCCATAGAGCCTTAGATGAATTTGTTCAGGGGTGACGTTCCAATGGTGCGGTCTTCCTGCCAATGAACGATCTAGCGGCTTGGTTAGAGGCGAATAAGTTCCAACTCGTTCGTATCGAGATTTGTAATCAGCCGAACCGAAGTTGATTGCTCGCTCCTTCCAATGAGCCAATTGAACATTCAAATAAGACAACTCGGTGAGCGAGTGAATCGAGATCGCTTTGCAATAAATGGAGGTCTTCTTGTCCGCAGTGAGCCTGCCTTGGCGTTTCTCGACCTGCTCAGAGCCCAAGTCACATAGCCAGTCGGTTTGGGGATAGTTCTTAAGTCCATCTCTCAAAGCGATGCCGTTGCCTGTTTCGTAGAACTCGAATCGGAGTTTCTTGTTTGTGCGTAGTCGGCGCAACTGGGTGATGGCAGGGATTGAACTTTTATCCTTCTTCGCCACCGATTTGGCCTGTGCCTTGGATAGCGTTGTAAATGCCACTCGATAGGGAGCCTCAGGGATACCAGTCGGAACACGAATCAAGCTGACCTCGATAGGTTGTTTCGAGTGCTTCGATTCATCGACCCTTTCACATAACCAATTAAAGGCGTCACGAGAAAGGCGGTTGATACCCTTAGGAATCGAGTTAGAGAGCTTTCCAACTGCGTTCACGTTGAAGCGATTGTTTGAGAATTTCACAGCCCCGCTTTCGCTTTCACAGTACGAGAGGCACCAGCCATCTTTTCCGATAAAAACAGAGTCCACTTCGGTTGGTCCGTCTTCGTCATTTTCACGGATCCACTTGTCCTGACGTGGCGATTTGAAATGCACTGCACTAAAAAGAGCTTTCAGCGTGTCGAAGTCGGTTTGGTTATCAACATCAACTTTCGCAATAAATTCCCATTTCTCAGACGCAAAGAGGGTGTCTTCTTCATACATCCGTGACAAATGCAAAAGCTCGGAGTTCAGGAGACCAGCTTTGCGGGATTTATCAATCAGCGTTCCCGTGCCACCTAGCTTGGAATGAAGATAGTCAAACCACCTTTCAGATTCCCACATTCGTGCGAACTTCTTTTGACTAAGAACGAACTCGCATCGAAGTTGCTCGTACTCAAGCGTTCCAGAAAATGCCAAATCCTCACGGGCGTAACAGACGAGTGACAACCGTTCCGACTCAGGGTCATCGTTGTTGATAGCCGTGTTCTCGTGGATGTATTCGTGATTCGCCACGAACAACAAATCTCCAGGCTTCAGGCACACCTCGACATTGAACTCAGGAAGCACTAAATGCCCACCTGAAAACTTGCGACCATTGGAAAAAACCGAAATGTTCGAGAAGCCTTGGCTTAAGTCACCAGCGTCTCTATGAGCTGCAGTTCGATAATTTTTGTTGACGGTGATGGTTGTGAAGCACGTTCCTTCGACAACGAATCGAGGGTCGAGCTTGTCAACAAACTCTTTCTGCAAGAGATAGCGATCTGGCAGAGCGGCCTTGAAGCCTGCATCTATTCGCCTGATTAAAGGAAGAACTCGCTCAAAGAGAAAGGGGTTGTTCTTGTTCCAAGAGCATTCACGTGACCAGTTGTTGTTGGGGTCACGCCCAAAGAAACCGATAGTTCCCGAGAGCGCAGGCATCCCGTATTTGCGAGCTGAGATATTTTCTTTTTGAAACTTCTCCACAGCCGAAATTCGCTTGCTTCTGGGTAGTTTGGCTGTATTGCGCCACCAAGCATCAAACTCTGATTGGATTAGCTTTTTGCCTTCGACCCACTTGAACGCCTTGTTTGGCTTTAGACCCCTATTGTTTTCAATCGCCAAATTAAGGGCGTTCATCTTTTGAGGAAGTGTCAGATCATCAGATAGTGTTCTGAGCGTGTCGAGGATAGCCTCTTGCTCAGATGAAACAAAGGCAGTTTTTCCGTCAATGACGATTGCACCCGTAGATGTGGCTCGGTTGTCGGTTCGGGTTGCTGCCGAATTCAATAGACGGTATGCGAAGCGTTGCTCATCCTCTGAAAAAACGTCAGGCAAGTAACGGGCTGCTGGATTCTTTTTGGATGAAAACCACTGCATCTCTTTGACCTCGAAGGTTTATGATTGTTCAGCGAATTTAAATGCATTTAAATTAGGATGGCCACCGATGAAGAAGCCCTCGACAGCGATTAAAACGTCTCGTCAAGACATCATAGAGCCCAGCTTTAATAAGAAGCTGAACATCTTGGTCAAGGCCAAAGACCTGCTTGTCAGCGAAACGGCAGAGTTGGCTGAGCGAATGATTCTCTTCGCTGCATCGTTGACTGAGTTGGAGGAAGAGGCCAAAAGTTTAGACAAGGCGTGCAAAACTAAGGTGCATACCGAAGAATTTGAAAAGCATCTTTCGGTCAGAGCCTTGGGGCTGTCTCCTGCAATTCGTAGCCGATGGAATACCATCGCCTCCCAAGCTCCCGCACTCTTGAAGATTCATACCTCACTACCTGCCACTCGTGACGCTTTGTACGAAACTGCTAGAGCCCTTAAGCAGGATGAGAATGTTTCAATGTGGGTAAAGAAGCAGCAACTCACCCCACTCAGCACCGTCAAAGAAATCAATGACCTGAGGTCAAAGGGCAAGCGAACTGCACCAGCGAAGAAGGCTCCTACAAAGTTCACCGCTTCAACTACGAATAAGAAGTGGATACCTAGCAAGAAGAGCATCCCGCTTGGCATTTCAATCAAAGACCTTCCTATCGATAAACCAGAACAGGCTTTTCACAATGACCTAATGCTTTTGGTAGTGAAGCGAGAGGTTGATCCAGACACAAGCAAATCGAGACTCGTTGCGGTTGGAGTTGTGAATGATCCATCAATGGTTCTTGATCAATAAGCACCCAGCAAGAATTCATTGGGTCGATTAAGGCAATGGCACTCAACCACTATGTGCGAACGCAAGAACGCTACTACTCTCTGCATCATCGGCTCTTTCAAATTGCCCGAATTGCGTTGAAGAATGCAGTCGACTCCGAAGAGGGAAGGGAGTTAAATGTTGTAACTGCAATAACCTTTTCGGCACTAGGCGCAGAGGCGTTCTGTAATGCCCTCGGATACCGTGTTGCCCCAGATTGGGAGGTCTTTGAGGAGCTTAAGACTGTTCAAAAATTCGAGGCGCTTTCGCAATGCTTGAATGTCCCCTTCTCTGAAACATCCAAACCTTGGCAAACTCTGTTTTGGTTAATTGGATTTAGAAACGACATCGTTCACGGGAAGCCAGAGCACATAAAGACTCATAAAGTTTTGCCTGATATTGCAGTCGAAAAAACTAGGCTAGATCATCCGAAGTCAAAACTAGAGAGTTTGCTAACTATTGGCAATGCCAAGAGGGCCGTTCAAGCGACTAAGGATGTGTATGAAATTTTTAGGCTGGCAACACCGATTGATGTAGGCTTCGAGATCTTTCAAGACGGTTGGTCTGGTTCTGTCACAGCATTGGTTGATAAAAATGGACCGGAAGGATCTCGATAAAGACTGTCTCTTAACTCTTGTCTAAGTCGTTTTACCTCTAGCTCATCAGCCTCAATTTCTCTGTCTGTCCGTCCACCTGACCCAAGACCTGACTTAGAGTTATATGCAAACAGGCCAGCCCAAGTTAATTCGTCTGCCGTTTTGGCGAAACGAATAGATTGAAATAGGTATCGCCGATCTTGTTCTTTATTCAAGATCTCAGTGGCTTCAGCCAACTTGAATGCCCTATAAAAAAGATACCCAGCAAGTGCAATCAACAGGAAGCCGAACAGCCACTCAGATGCAATGCAAACAACTATTGCAACAGACAGTGTCACACCCATAATCGCAGACACACCAATCGCTTTTAGCATCATAGAAAAAGCCTTCTTTTGAACGCTCAAGACCTGATCTGACATCCCAAAGGCTTTAAGCCTCTCATTGAATTGAAAAAAATCATCAATGCTTTGTTCTTCTGGCACGCCCTGTTGCACGTTCTTGAGTGAAAACACAAGTTGCTCTAATTCGTCACGATCTAAAGTGCTCAAGAAATCGGTATTTTTCTCAACCCAATTTCTCAGTCTTTTGGACTGAATGAAGTAATCTGCTGAAGAAGTTAGACTCATAGAAAATTAACTTTCTGCGTTTAAGCGTTTAGCTTCAGCCAAATCAATCTTGAACGAGTAACCGTACTTCTGGAGCAACCCCAGCAGCTCCTCACCATTGAGTAACGTTATGGGTTTGTCCTTGGAGAAGTTGTAAGCATCTGGTCCGTAGTGGCTTGTTGTAACCAAAATTCCTTTGGTTGCACCTTCGTTAATGATTGCCCCATACAAATCACGAACAGCAGAGACATCCACTGTATTCGTGTATCGCTTAGCCTGAACAACAATCTTTCCGCCACGAAGAACGTCAGGGTCGAAAATTACAGCGTCAACGCCTTGGTCACGGCTGGCTTGAGTAACTTTCACTTCTGCTCCTGAGCCTGCAAATGCTTTCTCAAAAAGCTCTCGACATAAATGCTCAAAATCTTCCCAGTCCATTGCCGCAAGGTTTTCACCTTGAGCCATATTTGCCAAAACATCTTTGGCATCCACGAACCGCTTGTCTTCCGTATTGAGCTTGAGAATTGGTGCAATAGGAGTGAGCTCAAGACTTCTTGCGGCAACTCCTTTAAGTGCAGAGAAGGCTGCTAGCGGATCAGCTGCCGCCAGATTCAGACTGAGCAGTTGAGATTTGGTGGCGAAAAGACTAGAGCAATAGGCTCGCTTAACTTGACCCGTGCTTTTTTCTGTGTAGTTTGACCACCCATTAACAACTATCGCTTCTACAGAATCATTCAAATCGAGCCTCACCAGCTCACACGCAAATCTAAGACTAAGCGTGGGATACAGATGATTCGCTGATTCCTTTGCTTCCTTTTGGTTTGCAGGCTTTGCTGTCAATCCGCTTTTTAGAGTGACTAGCTTGACCCAGTTGATGCTGCCGACATCAGGGAATTCGTGTTCAAGTATGAGGATCTTTGAAGCCTCGTCATACCTAAGCGCAAAATTTGAAGGAACAAATGACGGAAAACTCTCTAGCTTTAATGTTTGCTCAGCTCTTGCAATTAAGCCCTCGGAGGTGTTCGATCTCGCAAGAGTGACAAGAGACTCCAGCTTCATCTTTTCTTGTGAATAGGCCGCAAAGAAGGCCTCCACCCGCAACTTGTCTCTTTCTTGAATCTCGGACCAAACTTTTTCTTGCTCCTTCTGAGCCGTGTCGTATTTTTTTATTGCCTCCCGATAAAGCTCCTCAAGTTCTTTGTTTCTCTGAGTTGCCTTTTCGATTGCTTCTGACTCTCTGTGTTTGAGGCAATTAGCTTGCTCAATTGCTTTTTTGAAGCTCTTTTCAACAAAGTAGTTCAACGGTTTAAGGAGCCCGCTGTAGAGTGGTTTTGCAACTTCATAAACAGACTCTTCGCAAACCCAAGGTGTCCACTCCTGCGGCTTTGTAACTGGCCGAGGCTTAGGAACTGGAGGATGCGGGAATTTAGGTGCTGGCTCTTCGCTGACGACACGCAACACCTCATATGCGGGGATTGAACTTAGTTGAGTAAGTTTTTGAATGTCTTCAATGTTGATGTTTGTGGTTACTACTGCTCCCTCTCGGGAGAACAATTTCGGAAGCTCTTCTTGATAGGTTGCTTCTTCTAGGGGGCCAGGGGAGTAGATGCTTGGCTCGTAGTTTTTTAGCTTTGTTTTATCAGCATCTCCAGCTTTGAGCTTTGCTTCAAGTCGGGTCAAACTTTCGGACTCTTGGTAGATGCGTGCAAGGTGTCGCTTCCCCAAAATATCGAACAATCGGCCAACACCTAGCTCGGTAGTATCAATCACTCCTCCAGACAATGAAACAATCGCCGAGAGTAACCATCCAGCAGCAAGCAGCAGTGCCCAGATAACTCCAACTGCAATTACTATCCACCCGATCAGCGTCATCTGCTTTCTTTCACTTAATCTGCAACGACCAGCAATACTGACAAAATTATTTTAGGAACTGAACTAAACCAACCTAGAAAAACGGCAGTTTGAGCCAGTACTGCGTAACCACGTTTACCTTTGTATTTTTTAGAGGCTCTCCAAATTGATACCGTTACGAGGACTTGGTAGGCAACTATGGCCGCCAGCATAGAGAGCTTTACCAACTTGTTGCTGGTGGCATTGAAAAGCTCAGTAGAAATGCCGTAGATAACTAGGCTTCCCACGAAGCCAAATAGCCAATAGGTAATCACTAAGGGGATATCACCACGCCAGAGCGTTTTGAGAAGACCTATGAGCTGAGAATTTGAATTTAGGCTTTCCGATTTGCCCGTGCTTTCCAAGATTGCGGGTCCGGTAGATCGGCTTGTCGCATCGGTTTTGTCCATTTCTTGCGCTCCCAAGAGTGTGCTTCAGCCGATAGTAGCTTAAGGCTATCGAAGTAACAAATGAAGAGCCCAGAGCGGGCCGAAAGTCAACAAATTTATTGTTTCGTTAATTTTGACTGGTTTGCACAGTAATCCGCCAGTAGGTGTTGTCTTTGACCTGAAAACCGCTAATAGTTCGCTCCCAAATTTCTTTCAGGAGCGACCAAATGACCGTCTTTGCCTACACCCGTGTTTCGACCCTCACACAAGCCGAAGAGGGCGACTCCCTAGAAGCCCAAGTCCGTCAAGTCCTGGCCTACGCTGCATCGAGGGCGTTAGTGCTAAACGAGAGCGATGTTTTTGTAGAGCGAGGTGTAAGTGGAGGCCAGGAGTTCGGTTCACGCCCAGCGGGGTCTAAGCTGCTGGCCGCATTGCAGTCTGGCGACATCGTCATCTTCCCGAAGCTAGATCGTGGTTTCCGAAACACTCGTGACGCATTGAACGTGCTTCATACGCTTAAAGAGAAGGGCGTCAGCGTCCACTCTATTGACCTTGGCGGTGATGTAACTGGCAACGGCGTAGGTGCCATCATCTTCACGATCCTCTCGGCCTTCGCAACCTTTGAGCGTGAGCGGATCGCTAGCCGTATCAGCGAGGTGAAACAGATGCGAAAGTCGCAAGGTTACTTTGTTGGTGGTCGCCGTGGCTTTGGGTTTGATGTGGTGGACGGCAAGAAGGTGCCCAACGAAGCAGAGCAAAAGCTGATCGAAGAAATGAAGGCGATGCGTTTAGAGGGGCAGAGCCTACTCAGCATTCACCGCTGGCTCACAGGAGTGAAGGGAGTGAAACTTGCGTATTCCTCTTTGAGGATGACCTTGTTGTGAACAACGATGGCTATCAGACACTAATCGTTCAAAGGCGAAACCTTCTTTGGTGATTCACTAGTCTGAGGATGCTATTCGGATGAATGCTTGCCTCGTCTGATGCGGCCACTGTTCTTGGGTTTTGCGCAGGTGGCTCTGGTACTTTTAGATCATATTTTTTGTAGAAGAGTCCAAATCTATCTTCACTCGACGAGGAGCTCGTACGATGCAGATCGATAAATTGCCGACGTGTCATAGGAATGACGAGAGCAAAGTACTCATTGCTCTGAGGCAAAAGCCACCAAAGATCCTCTTCGTCGAAGTCAATGAGCACGTGCGTTCTACTGTTGATCCAATCTCTAAAGAGTGCCCCCTCAGGAAACGTCGATCTCAGATCTGGGTATTTTTTGCTGTGTCTTTCTTCGCCCAGAATTTCAAAAAACCGCTTTTTATCTTTAATGCGCCGAGTTCCGTCAACGACCCAAATTAATTTTTCATAGAACTCTTCTCTAGAACGTCGCTCCTCTGGCTTGATAAGTGAGTGTTGGAACTCAAGCACCCAGCCCCCTTCGGTCTTCACATCCGCAATATGCTTTTCACCGTTCTCTGCAGAGTGAACAACCTCTTGCCAGTCATTGGGGAACTCATTTTTCCAAGCACGATGCCAGTCGGTTTCGTTTTCCCACCAAGGGTCGCAACGGCGAACTCCTTTATGAGCCCAGTGATTGGCTCTGATTTCGCCGCATCTTGCTAGTGTTTGATTACCGCAGCCGATACAGATGCCCTTAAGAGTGGGTTCAGCTTCTTTGCGAACACCATCTATCAGTGCGAATTTCATTGATTTGCTCGCTAGCTAATTCTTACAAGAACTATCTTGGCTCGGTCCAACCATCTACTTTGTCTCGATAGAAGTTCACCTCACTTCGACTTGGGTACTGCCAATTAGTAATTGGACCACTAGCTCCCACTTTTTCAGGCTCACCTAGAACTGCTCGCACGTCGTCAAAGCTCATTCCCTTTTTCAAAGACCGCCAGTTCGCTAAAGACTTCCAGCTATCAGTGAACACTATCGACTTCTGTTGGTTGCTGCTAGCGTTCTGCGGCGCTTCGATCTTTGTTAAACGAAGTTTGAGTTCTTGAACCTCTTTTTCAAGTTGGGTGATTCGGTCGCTATCACTAGCATACGAACTAAAGGCAGTTGTGAGCGCAACAGTACAGACAACGCTCAACTTGAAAATTGATCTGGTCAATGCGTTTGAGTTGTTCATCTTAATTTTCCTAATTTAGGGCAATACGGGAAAGAGGTTAGCAAATTCATTTTCAGGCTCCCACGCTAGCTCAGGATTTAATTGAACTTCGTTGTATATTTTCGATAGGAAGCCTATGCGTTTTTCTAAGGTAACACCAGTCTGGTTCATTAGTGTTTCACGCAACGGATGGTGGCTACCAATCAGGAACTCATTTCTAGTGTGCAACCTCTCAAGCAGTCGAAGTGATGGAATTCGGTCGAACTTGCCACTTGGGCCTCGGTTGCAAGACTGACAAGCCAAGACCAAGTTCCAGACTCCATCGAGGTTCAGATGAAGATTTGACTGTTTCAACTTGTGCGGAAAGAAGTGGTCCACGTCTGTGTTGAAATCTTCACCTAGAAGCCGAAGATCTGCAGCGCAATAAAAGCAACGCCCCTTTTGGTAGCCATTCAAGGCACCCCTACTACTTGTAACTCTCTTGCGCCGTCTTGCTAAATCAAAAGTGAAGATTTCACCCAGCTCGTGATCGTGCTGAACAACTAGGTGGTTAGCTGCAATTCCTAAATTCCAAGCTGTTTCGACCAATCGCCAGCGAGAGTCCACCTCTTGAGTAATGTTGGCAATCTGTATGCCTTGCGCCAGCTTGGAAAACTCATCCGTAATTCGAATGCCTTTGTTCGTCTTACGTTCATCGACGAAGAATCTGTGCAACACGGGGCTGGTGCCAATGTTGTGAAATGCATCAATGACATCTTGGAATCCACCAGCTACAGTAGCTTTCACAAGCGCATCGAGGTTTCCATCTGTGTTGTAGCTCTGAACACTTTGCAGAAACTTTCCAGGCCTTGTGCCTTGCTTAGGTGAATGGCTGATGTGCGTTGCAATTGCTTTGCCAAATACTGGGGCCAAGTCTTCTAGCTTTACCAATTGCCCAGCTTGAGGGTTTAGCTGTAGCAACGATTCAGCCAGAGCGAATTTGTAGGAAGCCGAGTTCTGTCCGTAAAGAATGATTCCACGCCAGCAGTCTTCAACAGATGGATTTACAGGAATGAACGTTGCAGCTGCCATCGGTCTTATGGGTTCGTTAGTTCCATCAAAACCGAAATCCACTCGACAGAATCACGCCCTAGGCTATCGGTGTTGTTCCACTTTGAAATTAGGCTGAAGCCAAGCTGTTCAAAGATCTTTTGAAGTCGATCGGATTGATCGGGAACGAAAAGTCGACCATTGGCATCCCTGTTTTCAGTCACCACATCCAAGCGTTTGCTCGGAACGGAGTACAAAAGGCGTCCGTGGTCCTTTAGGCATCGCTTGATAGTCAAGGCTGCGGGGGCTAGCTCGCTTTCGGCGATGTGCATTAATACGGCAGAACAGAGGACACCATCAAAGCCACCGCCAAACGGAAGCTCAAAATTTGGCAAGGCAGCGTTCAGGACTTTGCCCTTTAGCTCGAGGTGAAGGCTTTGGCTCAGGGACACCAACTCAGGGGTGGCGTCAACACCGAAACACTCGTGGCCTAGAGAGGTCAGTAAAGCCAGATCTCGGCCTGACCCACAACCGATATCAAGAAGCCTAGATCGGGGCTTAAAAGCCTCTCCGAAGCTCTTAGACAAGCTGCTAACCACGGACTCATATCGTTCTGCAACGGAACGAGCGTTGCGAGAATAGTATGAGATGGTTTCGAAGTCCATTTAGAGCTCTTGTATTTGCGCCGATCAGTTGCAATCGTAAGCTATCTGGCTAGATTTGGTGGTCGGGGCGTAGACTATGTCAGCTAGCACTCGTGAGAGAGGTAACAACATAAATGGCAACCAAGTCCAAGACCAAATCGGACCAGATCCTGCACATCTACACCCGTGTATCAACGGCTTCACAAGCTGATAAGGGAACTTCTCTTGAAAGCCAACTTCAGTTAGGTAAGAAAAAGGCAAATGAACTTAAGTTCGCCTTTGAACACTGGAACGAAGGTGGGAAAAGCTCGCATCACGATGACATTCAAGGTCGACCTGTCCTGTATGAATTGTTTCAAGCGATTAAAGCTGGTCAAGTAAAGCATCTCTGGGTCTACGACCAATCAAGGCTCTCCAGAAACGACCAAGTTGCCTCCATCTTTCGTTACGAGCTCAAAAAGCAAGGTGTGACGCTTTACATCAAAGATGGCCAATTCGATCTTGCTAGTCCATCTGACACCCTTCTGCATCAGATGCTCGACGCAGTTGCCCAATTCGAGAATTCCGTTCGAGCTGAACGCTCTCGGATTGGCAAACTAATGAAGGTGAAAGCTGGTTACTGGCACGGGGGTGTCCCTCCCTTCGGCTATGAAATCGTCAAAAGCAAACTGACAGAGAACAAGGGTGAGTCGAAGTGGGTTAAGTTCATATTCAAACAAGCACTCAAGGGCACCTCGATAGCCTCAATAAAAAAGGATCTTGATTCGAATGGTGTGCTCGCTCGAAGGGGTGGGCTATGGACGCTCGGTTCCATTGAGTCGTTGATGACGAACACTCACTACCTTGGTCGCTATGTCTATACCGATGGCGTTTCAGGCGAAAAGGTAGAGGTCACTTGTCCGAAGATCGTTGATGAAGTCACTTGGAACTCAATCAACCTAGAGCGCAAGCGTAAGGCGAGCAGGAAAGATCAGCAGAACGCTACTACCAAAAACTTCTACTTACTCCGAGACTTTATGGTTTGTGGTCACTGCGGTCGCAAGATGGCGGGACGCATCAAGCCAGCGAAGAGCGAATATATGTACTACTGTCCGAACAAGGAGCGGGTTTGGGCAAAAGAAGGCGAGAGCCCCACGCACTATCAACGAGGGACAGGATGCGGGTTCGACAGAGCTATGAACATCCAGCTTACCGACAAAGCTGTATTCGACACGGTCTTGAAACTTCACAAAGACTCAAGCATCCTCAAGGAGGAAGTGAAAAAGAGGGTCTATGCTGAACACGGCATCAAAGGAGCCGCAGCCTCCGTTGAAGAAATGAAAGGCTACGAGCGCCAGCTGCGGAAATACGAGACTCTCTTTAAAAACCTTCAAGAATCCATCGGCAACCTTGAAGCAAATCGCATTCTGAAGCGGATGGAAGATAAGGCATACAAGACAGCCGTTTCTCGAATGAACGATGAGGCAGACCGTCTAAAAACTGAAATCACGAACCTCCGCCTCAAGCTCAGAGGTGAATCCGAAAAGAAGCAATGGGTCGACTGGATGGACCAATTCGGCGTGGAAGTAGACGAGAAAAAGAAGCTGACAGATGAACAGCGCCAGCTTTACCTAAAGGGACTGATCGAAAAGATCGAGGCACGATTCAACCGAAAGACACGTGACCACGAGCTAGACATCTACTTTCAGCATCCAATCGTCGATGATGGAATCAAGTGGAAAGACCCAAAGAAAAAGACCTTGGGCTACAAGGTCTTAAACGGTTCTAAAACGACCCAAATACGGGTGGAAAAGAGGGACGGCAGGGGAAAGTAAATTACCCCCTAGCCATCTTACTCGACGGTCACCGACTTCGCCAAATTCCGGGGCTTGTCCACATCG
>Ga0214921_10005343_pt1 | contig 18192 bp, 14 predicted proteins | sample LL1505_MetaG_FD_177992 | JGI IMG/M metagenome (GOLD analysis project Ga0214921, IMG submission 177992) | Freshwater microbial communities from Lake Lanier, Atlanta, Georgia, United States - LL-1505 | ecosystem: Environmental > Aquatic > Freshwater > Lake | place: USA: Georgia | collected... | reverse complement strand
ATAAACAATAGATTTAGAAGCATTTTAAACAGTTATGATTAACCCCTTATAAATTATAAATATTAGAAAATTATTAATTTTTATTTCAAAAAGTCCTCCAGATTTTTTTCAAAAACACACACAAAAGGTCTGTTTTAAGCTCACAAACCTTGGTAGCTATATTAATCTTTTGTCTTTTGAGTGCTCTTTAGGTGGCAGATATACTTTCTATAGTTTGCTCGCAAATATAATTATATATAATAACTTTTATTCTTTATAAAAATATATAAATAAATAATATATATTAATATTTATATGGATAATCTAGAAAAATATATATGTAATTTATGTAATTATAATACACATAAAAAAAGTAATTTTGTAAGACATTGTACAAATAATAAGATACATAATATTAAAGCTGAAATAAATAAATTATGTATTATTTGTAACAAAACATTTGATACAGATAATATTTATCGTAAACATATGTTAAATGTTCATAAAAATAAAAACAGTGATAATAATACAATAAAAACAATACAAAAAGCAGAAAATAATATTATACATAAACAAGAAGAAATTAAAGAAAAACAAGAAGAAATTAAAGAAAAACAAGAAGAAATTAAAGTAAAACAAGAAGAAATAAAAGAAGAAATAAAAGAAGAAATAAAAGAAGTAAAACAAGTTGTAAATAAAGCCATATCAAAAGCATCATCTTTAATAAGATATCTAATGGAAAATCATCCAAATATGCCACCATTAAAAAAAATAAATCATGAAGATTGTTTAAATAGATTAAAGATCGATTTTAAATGTCCAACAAATATCAAAGATAAATATAATTTACAAAGAAAATTAATAGATGAATATAAATATGGTACATTTATAGAGAATTTGTCACAATCGATTATAAATTTAATTAAAAATAAAGATGAAAAATGGCAAACAGTATTTAATACAGATTCGTCTAGACAAAATTATGTAGTTAAAATAAATAATGATGATTGGAATGAGGATATTGCTGGAAAAAGATTCAGTAATTTTATAATAAAACCATTATTAAAATCAATTGGTAATTTGTTAAGCGAACATAGACAAAATTATGTAGAAAAAGATAAAGGAAAAAAAATGAGTTTTGATGTATATTTAGAATATATGAAAACATCTTTATCATTTGAAAGTGATATAATTAATGGTAAATTATTGAAACCAATCTTAAAAGAAGTATCACCATTTTTAAGATTAATAACTGATGAATTAGAAAGTTTAGAAAAATTTAATGAAATAGAAAAATTTCAAAAAGATTTATTAAATATTGTTAAACCATATGGTGATAATAATTCTGATGATAATAATTCAGATGATGAATCTAATGATGATTTAGATGATGAATAAATTTTATATTACAGACATTCTAAAAGTTTTATAAATAAATTTATCTTTATTAATTTTTTTAATTATATTAAAAATATAATCAATTAATTTAACATACAATTTATTTTTGATTTTATCTTCTAAAAACTCTTTATAAGTATGTATTTTATTAATATCATCACAAATAATATTAAATTCATTTATTAAATTCATAAAATCGTTAATGTTATAAAATAATATCATTTTTAATACAATATAAGATAAGCCTGATGTATTCTGCAAAATATTTATTCTAAATAAATCATTTCCACATTTTCCATTAAAGAAATCAATATATTTTGCTGTTTGAAATAATAAAAATTTTATTTCAATAATATATATTTGTTGTAGATCTATTTTAAAATTATATAAATTGTTTAATTTATAATGTTTCCAACACATATTAATAATAGAGGCAATAGTCTCATTATAAGATTCACTAATATGATTAATTCCTTTGATATTAAAATTATTATTAATTTCTTTAATATCATTATTTGTGAATATATTATGATCAATACCAATATAATGACATAATTCATGAATTAATACTTTTTCATATTCTTCTTTTCTCCACAATGTTACAAATATTTCTATCATGGATGAACCAGAATTCATATTCATAGGTGTAATCATATTTCCAAATAAATATTTTTTTTGATTTCCTAAAAACATTATTACATTATATTTTTTAACATTAGATATTTTATATTTTTCATTAATATTTTTAATAATATATATAATAAAAATTATGTTATTAATATATTCATCAATATTATCAATATTATAATAATAAATAGATAAACTATAATCATCATTATCTATAAAAATATGTTGTAAATCATTGCTTTCTAATTCATATAATATATCAATAGATACAAAATTATTATCGTAAAATATTTTTTTTATTTCTATTCTATCATCATCTTCTTCATATATTTTTTTATATATTTTTTTCATATCGTCATCAAATAAATATTGTTTAATATCGTTAGAATTTAATTGTTCAAGAGTATAATATTTAATAAAATCTGATAAAGATTGTATTTCATTTGGAAAACATTTAGAATATAAATTATATAATAATGGTAATTTATCATTATTTACTTTTTTAATAAATTTAATATCATATCTTGGTATTTTTATTGTTTTTATTGTTTTAATGATGTTATTAATATTTAAAATAAATGGATTATTTATATTTAAAAATGGTAAATCAATATTAATTATATTTATAAATTCAATTATTTTTTTTGAATATTTATCCATATATTAATAATAATATAAAATATATCTTTTTATGAATAATATAAAAATGTGTTATTCATATTATATTTAAATATAATTATATTAATATGAATCAGAATAGAAATAACTTAGTAAATAGATTTAATCAATATGCGAATAATAATACACCTTTTTCTAAAAATCCTCTATTAAATAATAATCCAAATTTAAATATGAGAGATTCATCTTTTTATAATAAAATGAATATGGCAAAATTAGAACAAATTAAAAGAGCGCGTAACATAGATGAAATGGGAATAGATAAAAAACAATTATCAGATTTAATTATTTGTCCAATTGCTATAAATAAAACTACAAAAGATGAATTAACAGAAGCATATAATGAAATAGTACCACATTATGATTCAAAAATAAATAAATTAGTAAAAGATTGGTGGGATACTCGTACAAATCAGCCTTATAAGAATGTTATTAAAAAAGAATTATTTAATAAAGATTTTAAAAAATATTATCGTGATGATATTTTTAATACAAATGTAAAAGAAAAGAAAGATTTATTAGTACATAAAGTTACATCTGAAGATTGGGATAAAATTTTATTAGAAGCAGAATTTGAATTATTATCAAATATATTAGAAAAACATGATAAAGAATTAAAAGTTATATATTCTGCATCAAAAGAAAATCAATATAAAAAAGAATTTCAATATGTTCAAAATTATAAATATAGATTAGAATATAATCCTAAAAACTCAGAAGAATTAAAAGAATTTTATAAAAAAGAACAAAAGAAAATAAATAAAGAAAAGAAAATGATTGATGATGTAATTAATACATTAATAGAGAATGATGAATTATCAAAAGAAGAAATAGATAAATTAAATGAAGAATTAAAAACAACAAATAAAAAGTCTATGAAAATAGATAAAATGGAAGATGAATTAAGACGTGAATTAGGAGATGATTATGATGATATTATGGAAAATATAGATACAAGTGAACTTGATAAAAAATCAAAACATTCAAAGAAATCAAAGCATTCAAGAAAATCAAACACACATAAATCACGAAAATATAGTTCAGGATCTGAATCTGAATCTGACTCTGAACCAGAAGAAACAAAAAAACTACAAAAATCTATTAAAATAACAACACATAAAATAACAACACAAAATAATAATAGAGAAAATGATGATAAAATATTTGAAAAACCCAAAAAAAAAATTACTGTTAAAACTATAACAAAACAAGAGTCAAATTCTGATTCAGAACCAGAAAAACCTATTGATATTAAAGATAAATATAGAAATAGAAAATAATAATATTTGTAAAAAGTAATGTGTTAATATTTAATAAATAAAAAATTTATTAAATATATGGATAAAGAACAAGATATAATGTGTAATGATATAGATATAGATTTTGATATTAATATAATTGATATGGTAAAAAATAAAAATAATACAATACAAAAATCAAAAGATAACGAAGATGAAGATTTAAATGATTATATAATAGGTATAGATTTAGGCACTACAAATTCATGTTGTGCAGTATTTAAAAATAATGAAATAATAATAATACCTGATGAACAAAATCATAAATATATACCATCATATGTAGGTTTTACCAATATAAATAAATATGTTGGTTATGATGCAAAAAATCAAAGTATAATAAATTCAGATAATGTATATTATGAAGTAAAAAGATTAATTGGATTAAAACACTCAGATGAAATGGTACAAAAAGAGAAACAATTTTTATCGTATAAATTTATAGGAGATGAAAACGATAATATAAGATTATTATCAACATTAGGATATACTGGAATAAAAACATTCTCACCAGAAGAAATTTCTGCAAATGTTTTAATAAAAATGAAACAAATGGCATCAAACTATTTAAAAAAACAAATTAAGAAAGCTGTTATAACAATACCTGCACGTTTTACCGATGCACAAAGACAAGCAACATATGATGCAGCATCTATAGCAGGATTAGATGTAGTTAGAATGATTCACGAACCAACTGCTGCATCAATTGCATATGGATTAGCACATAGAAAATTAGAAAGAGATGAATCATTAAATGTTATAGTTTATGATTTTGGCGGGGGTACATTAGATGTATCGATAGTAGAGATAACATGTGATGAATTTGGACAGAATATATTTACGGTATTAGGATCGGCTGGAAATACACATTTAGGAGGTGCAGATTTTGATAATAAATTAGTAGGTTTTTGTATAAATAAGTTTAAACAAAAAAATAAAGTAGAATCAATTTCAGATATAGAATCATTATCAATACAAAAATTAAAACAACAATGTGAAAATGCAAAAAAAATATTGTCTACAAAAACAAAAACAACAATATGTGTGGAAAAATTTTATAATGATATTGATTTATTATTTCAATTAACAAGATCAGATTTAGAAATAATATGTGCTGATTTATTATTAATATGTCTAAAACCAATAGATGATGTATTGGATGCAACTGATTTACAGATAGATGATATAGATGAAATAATATTAGTTGGAGGAATGACAAGAATGCCTTCAATAATTAATAGAATTGAAATGAAGTTTAAGAAAAAACCATGCTTATCATTAAATCCAGATGAAGCAATCGCGATTGGTGCAGGATATCAAGGTGCAATATTATCTGGAACATTAAATCCATTTACAGAAAATGTAACTTTACTAGATATTATACCATTATCAATGGGTGTAGAAACAGTTGGCGGTGTAATGGATATTTTAATAGAAAGAAATACAATCATTCCATATTCTATGACACAACAATATACAACAGATAGTGACTATGAAAAATCAGTTCTGATAAAAATATATGAAGGTGAGCGTTCATTGACAATAGATAATATATTTGTTGGAGAATTTGAATTAACTGGATTAGAACCTGAACCAAGAGGTATACCAAAAATTGATGTGACATTTGCAATAGATGCAAATGGTATAGTAACAGTAACAGCAATCGATACAAAATCTAATGAAAAATCATCAATTATAGTAAATTCAAATAAAGGTAGATTATCTAAACAAGAGATTATAAAATTAATAGAGGAAGCAAAAGAATTAGAAATAAGAGATGAAATTGAAAGACGAAAAAAAATGATGCATTACGAATGTGATGATATATGTAATAATATATTAAATAATTTAAAAAGTTCCCATTATAAATTATCAGAATCAAATAAAGAATTAATTAAAAATGATATAATTTTAGTATTAGATTGGTTAAAACAGAAAAAATATTATGATAGAAGTGATGAAGAATTAGAAAATACATTGGAGAATTTGAAGAGAAGATATGGAACATTAATAGTTAGAGGTGTTCTTGAAAAAGATGCACATGTACAATCATTAGATATAAATAATAATGGAACAGATATTTATGCTAATGATCAAGACGATAATGATATTAACGATGAGAATAAGATTATAAATATAATAGAAGGAGAAAATAATGAAAATTTAACTGATGAAGAAAAAGCAGAATTAAAAGTTTTAAGAAAGGAATTATTTGATTTATGCTATTCAATATTTGATATTATAAATAATGATGGATTTAAAATAGATAAAAATCATAAGAATGAGTTAAAAGATTTTATCGATGATACATTATTATGGGCACATGTACATGAAAAACCTACAAAGATAGATTACAAACAAAAAATAGATGAAGTTAATGATGCATGTGATAAAATATTAAATGAATATAAAGATAAAAATATTTTTGAAGAAAATGAACTTACAAAAAATCCAAAAGATGAATTAGAAAATATGTCTTTGGCCTTAAAATTATTAGTTAATGAACATAAAACAATGTTAAAAAATACAGATATAACATCATTAAATACATATTTAGAGGATATTTTTAAAATAATATATAACAATGATACAAAATATGATGATGAATTTTATAATGTTAAAATTGATGAGGTAAATAAATTTTGTGAAGAGTTATATCAAAAAATAAATAAAATGGATTTATCTGTAAATGTTTTAAATACATCAAATATTATACTAACAAACAATATTGATGATACAAATGGTACAAATATAGAAGATTTATTAAGAATACGACAAGAAGAAGAAATAGAAAAATTATTACTTAGTTAACAAATTATTACTTAGTTAACAAATTATTAGAATTTTTTTTTACTTATTTCGATAAATAATTTGTTAACTTCTGATTGGAGATTTTCTAAGAATTCTATATGATTAATATATAAATTTTGTTTTTCTTGTAATTCATTATATATTTCTTTTATTATATCACATGAATTTGTAATTTCATTGTATTTTTGTATATTAATATTAACAATTTTCTGTAATTCACCAGTAAAATTTTCAGATTCAGATTTAGGATTTAAAATATTATATATATCACTATCCATATATTTATATATTTATATATAATATAAATTTTTAAATTAATTTATTAACAAATTATTCAGATATAGTTGATTTTTCGGATGTTAATATAATAGAACCAGCATCATATGTTCTTATAACAGATTTAGTTTTATCACTAATTAATTGTTCGGATTTTATTGTTAGATCTTTATGATTAACTGATGTATCTGGAATACCAAATGGGTTAGATAGATTTGATAAAGTTGGTATACTTTTAAAACTTATCGAATAAACATTATCATCGTTATCATCGTTATCATCGTTATAATTTTCATCATGTGTATCGATATTTGATTTTATATCAGATGTATCACTTTGTATTTTTTTTAAACATTTAGAAGATTTTGGCGTGTCATATGCATTTGTTATAGTATTAGATGTTTTAGTTAATGTATTATCTGATAAATTATCTGATAAATTATCATTTTCTTTCTTTTGTGTTTTTTTATCAGATTTATTAGTATATTCATTAATTATAAAATCAATATTAATATTTTGTGTATCGATAGTATTTTTTAGTAAATCTAATTTAGAATCAATATTAGATTGTATTCTAATTATTTTATTAATATCATTTTGAATTGATTGATATTGTAATTTTTTAATTTCTAATTCTTCACGAGTCATATTTGATAATTTGTATACAGTACCAATACTGTATCGTAATAATACATCTCTTTTTTGTTTATCAATGTCTGGTTGATCTAATAACATATTAGATATTTTAAGTATTCGTAATAATAAATTATAAATAAATTTATTGTTAGTAATTTTAATTACTTCAATGATATCTTTTGGTAAATCAATCATTTTTTCATATAATTCATTTTCTATCTTTATTATATCCGAATATAATTTTACAAGTAATTCTATATTACCGGTAAATTGAGAATCAGTGTGTGATAATAAATCATATGATTTAGTTTTATCTTTATCATTATCATATATATATTTTGAAATAATTACATCAGCTGAACCAATTACAACATCAATTAAAAACATATCCATATTTTTATTAATGTATTTAAATAATTGATATATGTTAAATGTACCAATTAATTGAGATTGTGCATTTTTAAATGTAAATTCGTGTCGTTCTTTATCATGTTCAACAATGATTGTATTTTGTGATACAGGATTTATTATATTAAAATTATTTACAACATTCTGTTGATTAGGTTGAATTGGTTGAGTTTGTTGAATTGGTTGAATTGGTTGATTCTGATTAATTATTTTTTGCTGTGTTGCAAGCATGTATATAATATAATATAATACTATTATATTATATAATTTTTAAATTATTATTTAGTTAACAATTATTATTTAGTTAACAAATTTATTTAGATTTAGATTTTTGTTTTTTTGTTTCTTTAACTGGTTCGGGAACTGGTTCAGGTGCTTTTTCTACAACTTTTTCAGTAACTTTATCAGTTTTATCAGTTTTTTTAGTTTTAGTTGATTTTGTAGATTCTTGTTTGGATGCTTCTTTTTTATCAGCTTTAACTTTGGGAACAACTTTTACTTCTGGTACTGCTACTTGAGCTTCTTCTTCTTCTTCAAAATTAACATTAAGAAGATCGCCACAATCAGAAAGTTGTGCTTTCTTTACACTGTTTTCATGTTTATAAGTAAGTGTTGCTTTAGTACCATCTTTCTTTGTGATTGGTACTTCAACAGGTTTATCAAGAAGAACACGTGAACCAGTGTAAGCATACATCTTCTTACGGCTATTACGAGTGCATTCTTTAATTAGGAAAAGAAGAGATTCGCCAATTTGGAGTTCATTCTTATCTACAATGCGAGAGCATGCTTTGCGAGCAGCTTGTTTTGGTTTCTTGCCACGATAACGACCAGCGCGTACTACAGAGCCATCTTTTGCTTTGTATACACAATGGAAATAACGTTCTTTGTCATCTTCAGCTTCTTCACCACCTTCAGATTTGGCAGATTTAGTAGATTTGGCAGATTTAGTTGATTTAGTAGATTTTTTAGTCTTTTCAGATTTAGTAGATTTTTTAGTCTTTTCAGATTTAGTTGATTTGTTGCTCTTTTCAGATTTAGAAGATTTATAAGATTTTTTGGTCTTTTCTGATTTTGGAGTTTCTGTTGTATTACCAGCTTCGGCAACTGGTGCTGCAACTGGTGCTGCAACTGGTGCAACTGGTGCTGCAACTGGTGCGACAACTGATGCAGATTGTTCAGTAGTTTGTTTTTTAGATTTTTTAGATTTAGTTTCCTCAACAACCGGTTGTACAGGTTCAGCTACTTTAGCTTCTTCAACTGGTTGAGATTTTTTGGTTGATTTTGAAGACTTTGATACTTTTGCAGATTCGGACATATTAATATACTATACTATAATAATTATTTTTTTAAAAAGAAACACACTAAAAATATATTTAAGGAAAAATAAAAAAATTGTTTTCTATATATTTTTATATTTTTAAAAAGTAAAAATATATTTTTCTATATATTTATAATAGTTACCGGATAAAAAATGCGTTAAAAATGTTATTTAAAAATTGGTAAAAAAAATAAAAATATAATAAAGTGATTTAATGTTTTTTTAAGTTATTATTTATATAATACATATATATAAATGGAATATGTAAATAATAAAGATATCATACTATATTTTTTAAAAAAAGATTATAAATTTTTATCAAATATCATAATTAATCTATCAAATCATATCAATAGATTATATGATAATTTTATTATCACAACTGATGAGAGAAAAAGAATAAATATAATGTTAAGTGATACTATTAATAAATTAAATGATTATTATAATCTAACATCAGGGAAATTATTTAATAATGATGATAATAATGATAATAATGATAATAATGATAATTTTAATAAACAATATAAAATTAGAAAAAATGAGATAAATTTTATATATGAAATTATAGAATCAATACGTGATACAGATACAGTAAATATATTTTATCCTGAAGTAGAATTAATAGATTTTAAAAATATATTAGATGATATAAAAAAAATTTCTGGATTAATAGGTTTAAATAATATAAATGATATATTACAGATTTATAATTTAAATATAGATTTTTTAAAAATAAACAATGTTTATAATAATAAATTTAATATTTTGAAAGAAATATTTGTACCAATATCTATTAATTATACATCAGATAAACGTATTGATAAAAAAAATAATATATTTGAATTTATACAGAATGATTTTGATGATAGATATTCATTAATGTTAGGAAATATATTTCAATTAAAAATAAGATTTTCTCAAACAAAAACAGTACTACATATTAATGGATATATTGATTTTGATTCGGTGAATGGTATAATTAGAACCAGTCAAATATGTAATGATTATTTATATAATATAAAAACAAATATAATAAACGAGATTGAAAAAATTAAAGATGTAGATGAAAATTTTAAACAATCATATATACGTAATTTATCTGTAGGTGAATTATTATTATTTGATCCAAATATTCGTAAGAAAAAGATAAACGATGACTATATAAAATTTCTAAAATATACAAATATGAATTTTAAATCAATTATGAATGATTTTATTCATTCTGATCTATATATAAAATATGAGATAATTAGATTTCTTTTATTGGGTTCATCTACATCAATAAATATTGCAGGATTATTATTTGGTATTACAAAAGATCATAAAGAATCAATTGATAACAATTCTAAACCAACATTAATATCAGATATAATTTATAAAAATCTTAAATTTATTAGTCAAAATAAACTAAAAAAATATGATACAATAATTAATTTAGAATTAGAAAAAATAAATTCAATAAATATTAATGATATTGATCTTAAAAAACAGATTTTAATAAATAAATCTATGCCAGATCACATTAAAAAAATTGCATTAAATAAATTAGAAGAAATAAATAAAGGATCATCTGAAAATTATAAACATATTGATTATGTAAAATCATTAATAGATTATCCATGGATTAGTAAAGATTATTCTGATATATTTAGTATTTTAAATAATAATATGGATGATGCAATAAATTTTATAAATCAATCGAGAAATAAGATGAATAATATAATTTTTGGTCATGATAAATGTAAAGATATAATAATAGAATTAATTGCAAAGTGGATTACAAATCCTAAAAGCATTGGTAAATGTATTGGTTTAATGGGTCCACCAGGTGTAGGTAAAACATTATTTGGCAAAGCATTAGGAGATATATTAAATATACCATTCGCTCAAATAAATGTTGGCGGTGTAGATGATGCATCAGTATTATCAGGACATTCATTTACATATAGTAATGCGCAACCAGGATTAATAGTAAGAAAAATGATACAAGCAGGAGCTCCAAGATGCATTGTATTTATTGATGAAGTTGATAAAACAGGTGCAAAATATGGAATTAATGAAATAATGAATGTATTAATTCATATAACAGATCCAAATACAAATGATAATTTTAATGATAAATTTTTTCAAGAAGTAACATTTCCATTAAGTAAAGTTCTATTTATATTCTCATATAATGATCAATCAAAAATAGATAAAATTTTATTAGATAGAATTGAACAAATAAATGTTGAAGCATATACAACATCAGAAAAAGTAAAAATATTTAAATCACATTTATTACATGAGATAACTTCGGATATAAATATACCATATGATTTGTGTAAATTTAATGATGAAATAATAGAATATCTAATAGAAACATATACTTCTGAATCAGGAGTACGTGGATTAAAAAGAAAGTTAGAAAAAATAATATTAAAATTAAACTTAGATAGGATTTACAAAAGAGGAATCTTTGAAAAACAAATAAATAATATTGTCATAACTACAGAAATAATAGATACAATATTAGAAAAATCAAATATAATAATAAAGAAAATCTTGCCAAAATCACATGTTGGTATAATAAATGGCTTATATGCTATCGATTCGGGATCAGGTGGTATATTACCAATTTTAATATACCGTAATTGTAATGGTACAAATAAATTTAAATTAAAATTAACTGGATCACAGAAATCAGTCATGCAAGAATCAATAGAATTTTCATTTACAATAGCGACAAATTTATTAAAACCAGAAGTTATAAATAAATTTATAAAAAATAATCCAGATGGATTGCATATACATACACCTGATGGTGCTACACCAAAAGATGGGCCAAGTGCTGGTTCTGCATTTACAACTGCATTCATATCAAAGATATTAAATATACCTATTAAGAATAATATTGCAATGACTGGAGAGATAGAAACGAATGGTATGATCACTGCAATTGGTGGATTAGATAGTAAATTAAATGGAGCTAAAAAAGCAGGTGTTGAATTAGTATTAGTACCAAAAGAAAATGAAAAAGATTATGAAAAAATAATAAAAAAGAATCCAAAATTAATAGATGATAAATTTAAAGTAATTATTGTAAATGATATTTACGATGTTGTTGAATATGCATTAATAGATTCAAATAATACCAAATTTAATGTATATGATAAGACATTTAAATGTAAAGATTATTTTTGCGTTTAAAAAATAATATAAAAAATATAAAATTGATTTAAGAAAATATTACTTATATTAAGGTTAATATGACCACAACAATTATTATCCCAACAGAATCCCCAAAAATTGATATTTATAATGATTATAACATTAATCATTATGATGAAATAAAGATAATGAATACACATGTTAATAATACAGATAATTTTACCGAATTTGGGGAATTTGCCGATCTAGATCTAGAAAATCTAGACAATTTAGACAATTTAGATTGTTCGGCATATTTTAACAATATATATAATAATTTAGTAAATACATCGGATATTAAATTTGATAAAAATAAATGTTCTAAATGTGAGTCTAGTGATTTTATCGAGGATTATACAAATGGTATAATTGTATGTAATTGTGGTACAGTAATTAATAATTTGTATGATACATCTCCGGATAATAAACCATATGATGATGAAACAAAACAAGAAAATAAAAGATTTAATAAAGTAACAAATGAATTATTGCCACAATCATCTATGGGTGCAAGATTACCAACAAATATTAAAGGTAGTTTACAAAAATTACAAAATTGGGGGGCAATGCCATATAGAGAAAGATCTCTATATAATGATTTTAAGATTATAAATGCATGTTGTGAAAAATTAAGTTTAAATAAAAATATACAACAATCTGCAAATATATTCTATGCATCAGCAAAATCATGTAAACATCCAGATGGTGAGAATGAAGGTAAACATATTATCACAAGAGGAAAAAATAATAGAGGTATTCAAGGTGGTTCAATATGGATATCATGTAAAAAACATAATATACCCGTATTATCAAAAGATATTTCTGAATTTTTTGGATTAACAATAAAAGAATTAAACAAAGGTATTAAATCATTAAAAAAATTATTAGAAATAAAAAATATGTCGGTTCAATTAAATGTAATTGGTTCAGAAGAATATGTAAGAAAATATTGTACGGAATTAAATGTTAAAACTGAATATATGAATCAAGCAATTCAGATTGCAAAGAACATTGATAAATTAAATGTTATAACCGAACATACACAATTTTCTATTGCTGCAACAAGTGTATTAATTATGGCCGAATTAAATTCTATTACTAATGTTACAAAGAAATCATTAAAAGATATGTTTGGTGTATCTAATGTTACAATAAGTAAGACTTATAAAAAATTAGATAAAATAAAACATATTTTATTAGATGATGAAAAAATTAATAAACTTGTAGAAAAAATTAAAAAATTAAATGCTACTCAAGAAATATCTTCTGAAATTAAAAAACGTATGGAACAATTTAATGTCGATTTAAATAAAAATGAAAAAGTATCAAATAAACAAATAGAAGATAAATATCAACAAAAATTAGAATCTGATTTAGAATCTGATTTAGAATCAAATAAATCAAATAAATCCGAATCATCTAATGAAACAATATATAAGATTAAAATTAATAATAATAAAAAGTTTGACACAAACGTTGTGCCTCAGAAAAAAAGTTATACTTTTCCTTCAGAAAAATCTAAAAAAATAACTAGGTTAACTAAAAAATAACGAGGTTAACTAAAAATAATTCATTTCCAATTTGGATCAGGTTTAGCAATAAAATCAGGAGTATAATTATAATTTATTGTTAATTCTGTATCTTTTTTTATATCTTGTATAGCATAAATATACCAACCATCATTTTTTTCTTTTATAATAGTATTTGCATTATTACTATGATTTATTTTTGTAGCTAAATGTGTTATATTTTTATTTTTTTTAATTACCATCATTATTTTTTGTCCTTTTTTATAATTAGTATTTACAAATACACCGACACCATGTATTTTAGATTTTGCGATATAAAAATTACTATCAAACAATAATAATAATCCAGCCAAACCAAAAATAGATAATATTATAATATTATTAGACATATATAATATAATTTACTATAATATAATTTTCTTCTTTCAAAAAAATTGATAATTAAATATATAATATACTTATATAAGTTAACTATACAAAAATTTATAAACTATAATAATAACAATGCTGACAAAGAAGTCATATTCAAAAAAGTTAATTTGGTCGACTGATATAGATATAACAAAGTTATTATTAGATGAATCTTATTCTGAATTATTTAATAAATTGTTTCTAGATAAAAGATTTTATATATTACAAAATAAATTAAAAAAATATCTTGAAAATAATAATCCAGAATTATTATATCCTAAACCAAATTATCTATTTAAAGCATTTAATATGTGTCCATTTGAGAATATAAAAGTTGTATTTATTGGTCAAGATCCATATTTTAATAATGATAAATATAATGAAAAAATATGTCCTCAAGCATATGGATTAAGTTTTTCAGTCCCGTTAGAAATGGAAATACCATCATCATTACAAAATATTTATAAAAATTTATTAAAATATGGTAATATAAAAAAAATTCCAAATCATGGTTGTCTAGATTACTGGGCATATCAAGGATGTTTAATGTTAAATACCGCATTAACAGTGATTGATGGTCAGAAAAATTGTCATTCAAATGAATGGAAATGGTTTACAGATAAAATAATAGAAGAAATTTCTAATAAATTAAATAATATTGTATTTGTATTATGGGGCGGAGAGGCATACAAAAAAATAGAATTAATTGATTTAGATAAACATAATGTTATAATATCATCTCATCCATCGGGTTTATCGTGTTATAAACCATTACAATCATATCCAGCATTTGCTGAATGTGACTGTTTTGGTAATATAAATAAATATTTAAAAGAAAATAATAAAGAAAAAATAATATGGGATTTAATATAAATTTTATTTATGTACTTGATATATAAACATAATTATTATTAAGATATTTATAATATACACCTTGATAACAAATATTATATATAATCAATTTATATTTTCCTTTTTTGTTTATATCTTCTGAATTCATTTCATAAAATGGATTATCAATAATTAATAGGATATAATTATATTTTTCACCAAAAATATGATGTTGTACACTTATTTTAAACACTAAACCCATAATATTTTCTAATTTATCTGGATTATATTCACCATAATAATATTCATCTTGAATATTAACCATATTATTATATTTTGATTTTTTTGTTTTATTTATCATTGTTACTTCTTTATCATTAGTTATATCACCATAAAAATATGGTTTACTATCACAGAAATCAAAAGTTGCTCTGATTTCTCCAGATTCATCAATAAAATTGATGATATTGTTACGTAATTCATCAGAAAGAGTCTGGTAAGTAGACATATTATATTTATTAAATATACTATAATATTAAATATAATATTATTATAATTTCAATTTTTTAAATTAAACAATTTTTTTATATGTATATAATATGAAAGATATACATATTATAATTATAATATTACTTATTATTGTAGTATTATTATTTTTATATAATAAACAAGAGAAATTAGATGCTACATTAAATTCTCCTCTTTCAAATGAAGCTATCCAAAATATTGCATCAATATACAATAATCAAAATTTACAAGTTACAAATTTAAAAGTAACAAATGATATTAGTGCAAATGGTAAAATTACTATTCCAAAATTATGTTCTCCAAATGGTACATACTGTTTATCAATGCAAAATGATGGTAATCTAGTAGTATATGATAAAGATTTAATACCAAAATTTGGTTCTATACAAGCACAACAAGCAATAGATAAATATAATAGTGGACAATTATGGAGTGCAGATGGAAAATATAAAGTTATAATGCAAAATGACGGTAATTTGGTATCATCTGACAAAGATAATAAGCTTGTATTTGATACTCAAAGTACTCTTGTAAATTTACGCAGTACTGCGTGTAATGCAAGAGGAAATGATTTATGGATGACAGGAGCTGCATACGTTGGTGGATATGCTTTTGCAAAATGTTAAAAAAAAAATACTTTATAATTTTCCCAAGCCATTTAAGTACACAACGCGCTAATATCTCATAATATATTCGCACGGGGTCGGAAAATTTATGATAATTTTCCCAAGCCATTTAAGTACACAATGCGCTAATAGCGCATGATATATTCGCACGGGGTCGGAAAATTTATGATAATTTTCCCAAGCCATTTAAGTACACAATGCGCTAATAGCGCATGATGTACTCACATGGCGTCCGTTGGAATCCATTAAAGTTTGATGCTGCTGCAGTAGTATAAGCTCCAGAATCTTCAATATAAACTGATTCACCAATAGCTAAATCGGGTAGTTTGCATGAATTAGAAATAGTATCCATTGAATCACAAGTCGGTCCATATACCGTACATTCATATACTTTACCGTCTCTCTCATTAAATGGTTTAATATGAGGTTTTGCGTGATCAAACATAATGCAATTAAAAGAACCATAAACGCCATCATTTAGTGTATATGCAAATATTGGTTCTTTCGTTTCTTTATCTATTTTTTTATTTTTTGCAATAACATTTAATACTAAAGTATGAGATGCTGATGCAAAATATCTCCCAGGTTCTGCAATAATTTGTAAATTATAATCTTCTGGAAAATCTTGTTCAGAAAAATATGTATCAATAGATTCATTAATAGTTTTTGATATATCTTCGAATCTTATTACAGCATCATCTGTTCCTGGAAATCCTCCACCAATATCTAAAATTTCAAGTTTATAACCATTATCTTTACCAATATCGAATACTTTTCGTGCTCTCTCGATTGCGGTTCTATAAGCTTCAACATTCTTGCATCCAGATCCCACATGAAAAGATACTCCTACGATATTTAAACCAATTGTTTTCGCAAGCTTCATTAGACCATCAACATCATCTATATCTGCACCAAATTTAGAATTAAATCTACATACTGAATGTGAATCGTCTACTTTTATTCTGATTACTAATTGTGCATTCGGATGATAATTCACAATTTTTAAAAGTTCATACATATTATCAAATGTCATTAAATCTACATCAACACCTCTAGCATAACGTAAATGTGAATCAGCTTTTGCAGGATTAGCAAAAATTATTCTTGATGCATCATTATTAGTAGCTTCTAATGCTAAAATAATTTCATTTTTACTAGCACAATCAAAATTTACACCAAGCATAGATAGAGTTTTTATAAGGAGTTGATCCGGATTACATTTTATAGCATAAAATGGTTTTATTCTGGGTAGAGATTCCATCCATTTTTTATATTGATTTATTACAACAGAAAGATCAACAATAAAAAATCCTGTATCCATATGTGATTTTTCAAGTGTTGTTTTTATGATATCAATAATAGATGTATCTTTTTCATATGCTGTAATATGTTGCTCATTGAAAAAATGAGTAAGCTCGGTAAAGTTATCAATGTTGGTAGTAGTAGTTTGTTCTTCCATTATTATATTATATTTATTTTATATAATATAAAAAAATAAGATACGCAATATATAAAGAAATCAATTTTTTATCAATGAATGTGCAATAAGGAAATGTTAACAACGATACTAAAAATTTATTTTCTTTATTTTTTATAAAATTATATGTATATAAATTATAATTATAATCTATATTTATTACAATAAA
>Ga0214921_10005342_pt1 | contig 18193 bp, 21 predicted proteins | sample LL1505_MetaG_FD_177992 | JGI IMG/M metagenome (GOLD analysis project Ga0214921, IMG submission 177992) | Freshwater microbial communities from Lake Lanier, Atlanta, Georgia, United States - LL-1505 | ecosystem: Environmental > Aquatic > Freshwater > Lake | place: USA: Georgia | collected... | reverse complement strand
AGGTGTACATTGTTTTGCCTAAATTAATGACTAAAATAGAAGAATTACAAAAAGAAAAAAATGAAAATGAAAAAAATAATGCAGAAATTGATCAAAAAATAGAATCATACAAAAAAAAAATAAGTACGATTCATGATGAGAAAAATAAATATTATTTGGAAAATTCTAAATATTTATTTGATTATTTTGAAACAAAACAAAATATTGATAAAAATAATACTCCTAAAAAAACAATAAATTCTTTTTTTAATGTTAAAGAAGAGAAAGAACCAAATTACGAAATTATGAATGAAAGTATTAAAGGTTATTTAAGAAGAAATAATTTTGAATCTCTTGACATAACAAATTTTTCTTATAATAAATCCATTTGTCAACACTGTAATACAGGCGAACTGATTAAAGTAAGTCATGATGGAATTATTATTTGCAATCATTGTTTCGTAACAAATAAATATTTGGTTGATAATGATAAACCATCTTATAAAGAACCTCCTAAGGAAATCTCTTTTTATGCATACAAACGAATTAATCATTTTCGTGAGATTTTGTCTCAGTTTCAAGCAAAAGAATCAACAGATATACCTCATTCTGTAATTGAAATTATACAGAATCAAATAAAAAAAGAAAGAATACAAATAACTAATTTAACAAACAAAAAAATGAAAGAAATATTAAAAAAACTTGGTTATAACCGTTACTATGAACATATCCCTTTTATTAAAGATAAACTTGGAATTAAACCACCTGTAATGACACCACAATTAGAAGATACTTTGTGTAATTTATTTATGGATATACAAATACCTTATTCAAAATATTGTCCAAATGATCGTGTAAATTTTTTGAATTATTATTATACATTATATAAATTATGCGAGCTTTTAGGTGAGACACAATATCTAGAATTTTTCCCAATGTTAAAAGATCAGAAAAAAATAGAACAAGATGAAATTTGGAAAAAAATATGCAATGATTTAAATTGGGATTTTATTTCAACCATCTGAATTATCTAAATTATTATAATTTAATACCATTCAAAATCTTCATTGACAATTTTTTTCAAAATAATTTTCAATGCAGATTCTTTAAATTTTTCTATTAATTTTTGTCTGTATTGTTTAAATGTTATAATTTTATAAAAAAAAGATGTTTTATGAAATTTTTCTTCCGATTCACCATAATAAGAATTAAAATTAGTAGTTCTCGACAAATTTCTAAATATTGCTAATTGAGAATTATAACCATAATATTCATAAAATCTACCAAATTTTGTTTTAGATTTACTTTTACAATTCAAATATTTTATAAAATATCTATCTCCTTTTACAAGTTTTTCAAATTCAACCTTTTCATACATTTTAATTATTTTATTCTATATTTTTAATACCATTCAAAATCTTCATTGACTATTTTTTCAAAATAATTTTCAATGCAGATTCTTCAAACTTTTCTAGTAATTTTTGGTTATATTCTTTCGTAGTAATTTTTAAGTAAAATTTTATCTGTGTTGCATCTATCCACATCTTTGTAGAGAAAAGACTTTGAATCATATATAATGCCCATGGCGGTGGATTTCTACGAAATTTTTTTGTACACCCTGCAACCATAAATATATGATGGTCGTGCATATTTTTTCCAAGATATTCTCCAGGAGAAGATAAATTTATTTTATTAAATACATCTTTAATAAAATAATATTTTTTATATTTTACTAGTTTTTTATAATGAACTTCTTGAAATAACATTTTTATATTGATTCATAATTATTCATTGTTCAATTTTATACTTTCTATCAATTCAATTAATTTTTTTCTCGAATTTCTATGGATAAATTTTCTATCACATATTCTCGAGGTCTATATAGTCAAACATTAGATAGTTAATGTGAGTTAAATAATATATCTCAAATAGATTTTATTGAAATTGATGTAGAAGGAGCAGAAAAATATATTTTTGATGGAGCAACAAAATTATTAGAAAATAAAAAAATAAAATGCGGGGTTTTTGAAATTGGTCAAACACTATATGATGCGAATACACATGAAAATGAAATAGTTCAATTATTAGAAAATTATGGTTACACAATTAATAAAATAATAGATGAAAACAATTACCTATTTTATATACTATAAAATTTCAGTTTTGTATTAAAATCCTTTATTCATTCCGTTGAATCCCACTAAACCAAATCCAACTCCTAGACCTGCACCCTGGCGAGCATTCTGTGCTACAGTTGGAAGAAAAGTATCTAATATACTAAAGGTTGCTGCAGCAACTAAACCAATAATTGCAATTTCATCGAATTTCAAACTTTTCTGAGGTATAGCATAAGCCGCGAGAGAAATAATAAGACCCTCTACTAAATATTTGATGACTCGTTTGAAAATTTCCTGAACATTAAAATCCATTATAAATAATAAAAAGAAAAAAATATATAAATAAAGGCTATATACATTTATAATGTCTATGTCTAAACCTGTTTCCAAATATGTTGATTTACTCGATGAAGATAAACCAATCGCAGAACAAAAGTTTGCTTGTTTATCCTTTATTTCACCAGAAGGTATTATCAAGGATAAACAACGATTCTTTTTTGAAGAATTTGTAAAACAATATGATTTTGCTAAATCAATGGAGAAATTTACTCAATTCATTAATTTTGTCTCCTATAAATATGAAATTAAATCTGACGAGCTTCATGAACAATTCAAAACATTTGTTGAATCTGAAAAGGACAAACTATATACATCAGTAGAAGATGATTATAAGTTTTTTATTGATAATAATGAAACTAAACTAGATGAAGTATATGGAGAAAAAAACGATTTCCAAACATCAGTAAGAGGCCTAAAGGTTCGAGGAGTATTTCCAACCCAAAAAGAAGCAGAACTTCGTTGCAAAATGATTCGTGAGTTTGATCCGAATCATGATGTGTATGTTGGTCCTGTTGGTCTTTGGATTCCATTTCATCCAGAAGCATACAAAACAGGAAAGGTTGAATATTTGGAGAAAGAACTAAATGAATTAATGGATGAGAAAAAGAAAAATGATGAAGTAAATAAACTTGCATTTGATAATCGTGTCAAAGAGTCGAAATTAAATGCAATTCAGGAAAATATGAAAAAAGCTGAAGAAACTAAAAATAAATTAACACAAACCATCAATGATAAAGGAGAACTTGTATCTATTCAAAATATGAATACCCAAGAAAAGAATCTAGGTGTAAATGCATCATTAGAAGAAATTCGTAAAGAATTATTTGAAGGTGATGATATTGTTGTTGGTAAATCAGATCATATGCATAAGCCAATTTCGTCAAGTTCTGAAAAAATTGAAAAATAAATAATTCTAATAAATTATAATAGTATAATGCTTCGTTGTGAAATTTGCAAGAAAAAGTGTGTAATTCATTTCACATGTAAATGTTGTAAGGTATATTGTATAAAACATCAGTTACCTGAAAAACATGAATGTGACTACAAAGAAGAATTATTTAAAATTGAAATTTGTAAACCATTAATAAAATTAAACTATATATAAATAGTATGGCAAGAATCGCAGCAGTTCCTCCGATTACAGTTATACCAGGTATAACGCATACAGTTTTTGTTGATAATGCCGGTACTGTAGATGCATCTTGTGCTTTGATTGTAAATGTTCCTGGTGCTAATTTATTGAATTTGCGTAGTATGAATAATACAAACCAAGTTACATCAATAAATAGTAGAACAATTGGAACAAGATTAGATTTAAGTCGATTTAGTGTTTTTGATTATCAAATGCGTAGAAAAGCAGAAACATTACAATATAGAAAAAATCAAACAGGATTTTCAAAAAAAAAACAGTATTCGCAAATTTCGAATATAGGTGGATTGTATAGTGAGCAAGTTCTTACACGTATTGTAAATGCAAATTGTTCAGTTATTGATATCGATGCTGTAGTTCGACCCCCAACAAATAGTGGTGTGCATGATTATAAATATCCTGGTTATTATTATGACAAATCAGTTCCTTATTTACCAAGCCTTTAATTTATTTTCTCATTTTAGGATTAATACATATGTCTAATGATGGAAATATTTCTCCACTCATACAAACATCTCCTGCATATACATCAACACATTCTCTTTGTCCATTATCATATCCTATATAACAAAAACCATCTGCTGTAACATTTGCCTCTTTATATGGAGATACATTATTTATCTTTTCATTCAAAGTATTTATAGTAGAAGGTGTAGAAGGTGAATTAGAACATGTTTTTGATTCAATCAATTTATCAACTTTTTTATCTAAATCATCAATTTTTGCAGACGTACTTTCTACTTTTGCATGTGTAACCTCTACTTTTTCATGAGTAATATCCGATTTTGTAGGATTTTCTTCATTTGTATGTTTAACTTCTGGAGTTGGAGTATTTGAAAATAACATATTAAAATAATGCATAAACAAGTCTTTGTAATAAAATAATAATCCGATAATCATAACAATGATTAAAATAATTATAATATAAAGAAATTTGAATGGACTTTGAGCCGAAGACATACCAATATTTGCAATTTCTGGAATAGTTAATGAGGTTTTTCTTTCTATACGTTGAGTTTCATTTTGATCAGATCCTATATTCGTATTTAAATTCAGATTTTTATTTAAATCCGAATTTTTAATATTATTTAATAACTCATTTGTCGATTTATTTTTTCCTACATTCAAATTTTTTCCATTCCCATACATATTAGAAAATTCGCTTTTTACTGTTTTTTTAGAATTAGACATATTTATATATTATGGTATTTCTTTTTTTTTAATTTTTTCAAATGCTATAATAATACTTTCTTCCATATTTTTTAATTGTCCAGAGTCTAAAATCGGTATACTATAATCAACCTTTGTTATAATATACATTACAGATAAATGTAATAAACATTTTTTCTTTTTATTATTTTTATATTTAATACTAAATAAGTTTAACAATGATTCAATTGGAGGTTTTTCAAACGATAATAACAATTCCCATATAATCCAAACAATATTTGTATTTACTGAAAAAGATCGTTTTACACATTGTAATTGTTTTTTATTTTTAAGTAATAATGCATCATATGCAATAATCCATTCTATCCAATAAAAAATATCCATTTTGTTTTTTGTTTCCTTTAAATGATACATTAATTCATTCAAAGGAATATAATATTCTTTAGGGTCACCCGTTTTAAAATAATTTTGTATATAGCTAACATTTGGTGCTTTTAAATTAATATACATTTTATCTATTTCAAAATTAAATTCAAATGTTGGTGTATCTAATACACATTCTCTTTTAGAAGAACAGAAAATTAATGTTAATGAAAAAAATATTCTTCTAATTTCATCTATATTTCTTAATTGGATATCATCATTTGTTTTTCCTGCAATTTCCTTAAAATCTAAAAATTTTTTATGTAAATAAATTGGAAGTTTTGGATTATAAATATGGGTATATTTACACATTAGTTCGATGTATGTATCCCATATTTCAATAATATAATTGCTGCATAACAATTCTGCTGTCCAAAAATAAGATTCTTCTTTTTTTTGATAATATATATTATTCATAAACTCTTTTACTGCTACACTTTTTTTATAATTTGAAAATGTTGTTGGAAATACCTTTCTACTATCATTAATTTTACATTCATTTTTATCATTTCGATCATTTTTCATTTATAAGTAATTATTAAAAAAAAATACTATATTATACAAATGATTCTGTATATACTAGTAATCTTACTATTATTATACGTACTTGCTTCTATAAAAGGAAAAGATAATTTTGATAAAAAAACATTTATAGATAATAATATTTATGATAGTTTTTATTGTGCAATTTATGATCATATTTGGGACATGATACCATTTTATACTGCACAAATTGAACTCATGAAACCATATTTCATGACAACAAATAACTTTTTATGTGTTGATTGTAAAACAGGAAATATGCCACAATTATTATCTAATAATATGAAAGTTGTTGGTATAGATAATTCTAAAGATATGATTGAAAAATCCAAGAAAAAATATCCAACTATTCCATTTATAAATACATGTATGTGTGACCCAACCGTTTTTAAACAAAACTTATTTACTCATATTTATTGTCCATTATTTAGTAATTGTAAAGACATGGACTTATTTTTCAGATGTGTTGATAAATGGCTTGTTCCAAAAGGATATCTTTTTATAGTAACCTATACAATGCCGCTAAAGATATCCAACTTTATAGTTTCTGATTCAATAGTTAGTTATGATATTGAAATTAATCATGACAAATTAATAGAAAAAATAAAATTTCATAAAGAGAGAACAAATATTCAGTATCTAACACCAATCGAATTTGAATATTACAAACTTGTAAATAAAATAGAAATATCTGGTTATGGATGTTATTTAAATGTATTCCAAAAGGAATGAAATTACCTACTATATCTTCCAACACGTACAAATGAATCCATTATATAAACAACAAATATTCCTAAAAAACAATACAATATAATTTCTTCATTCTTTTGTCCTGTTTTTATTTCTTTTTGATCTTCAAACATTTCAAGTATTTTATTCATTTTATCAAGTAATTCCTGATTCGTTTGTCTCCTTGGTTCAACTATATTTACATTTTCATTTAATATCATGTAATCATTTGTTTTATATTGAGGAGGAACTTTTATAGAGGTTGCATTTTTTGGATTTATTTCAGATTTATAAAAATTACTTAATTCTGCATCACTTTCATCCTTAAGATTTTTATGAATATCTGTTATATTTGTAGGGCTTTCTTCTAAGCTCCCTTGTTGTATTGTCATTAGTGCGTTTTTATCTATCTTTGCCTTTTCACTTTTTATTTTATTCTCTAAATCATTGTTTTTATAATCAATTGGTGAAGCATAAAATGCAAGAGACATTATTATTTAAATAGAATATAATTTTTTTTTGATTTATTATATATATGAAAAAAAAATCGATTAAACCTAAAACAGGCCTTTATAGATATTTATCAATATTAAATGATAATAAATTTTTTGCAGGAGTTATTATGTTGACAATGAACATTGGTTCTAAATATGTATCTATAGAATTAAGTAAAACTCAAGAAAATTATGTAAAATATTCTCTTGGAAGACAAATACTGGTTTTTGCCATATTATGGATGGGAACAAGAGACATATTTGCCTCGTTAGTATTAACTGCTATATTTATTTTAATTGCTGATTATTTGTTTAATGAAAATAGTAAGTATTGTATTATTCCTGAAAAATATAAAGAACTAGAAAATAAGGTAGTTACAACAAATGAAGTAAATAATGCGATTAATACATTAAAAATAGCACAAAAAAATAAAAATTCAGATGATCCACAAATTAATAATATACTTTACAAGGAAAATTTTATTTAATAATATATAATGATTAATGTTTTACAAAAAGTAACAACATTTCCCTTAGAAATGATAGAATTTCCACTAATTAATACTACTATGACTTGTTCTCAATCAAAATTTGTTCATGCTTATTATACAGATCCATCCATAAATGATGCGAATGATGTACCTGGTAAGAATGCTCCAATCAGTGATAAAAAAATAAAAGAATTAAAAGAAAATGACCCACAACTCGATAATTATAAACGACGATTTATTACATATAATGCAATCTATAATAAACTATTTGCAAATAATCTTAATTTATTAAAAAGTACAAATGAAACTACTGTAGTTGTGTTTCCAACAATGAATCAAAGCGATAAAGGAAGCGTTGAATTGAATAATAATCCAAATGCAAATTTATATTATTATGATAAATTCAAAGATATAAAATCAAATACAAATAGAGAGATAAATGTCACAGATGCAAATAAAATATACTATGTTGAATTAATTGTTTTTAATAGTGAAACAAAAGAAGAATATGCAAAATCGATTAAATCTCAATTAAATGAGATAAAAAAAAATATTATTGATTATAATAAAACAACTATAAAACAAAGAGAGCTAAGAGCAGATTCTCCATATAAACCTGTTCAAAATTTATTATTCATAATAGATACAGATAAAAAAGGGTTATTTACTGGATTTTATAAAAGGCCTCTTAGTAAAGAAAAACAAGATATATTGAATAAAGAATATACATCATTTTTATCTGGTTCAGATTTAAGTATAAAATCAGTAGTTGATGCTGCAATCAATCTTACATTCACAAATGTTGTAAAAGAATCCAAATTATTTACAAGTTTAAATAGTATTAAAATTGGAACAAAAATTTTACAAAATGAAGAGTTTGATAAATTTATTACAGAATTAAAAGAATTATATAAAAAAAATATTGATAAAGAATACAAAAAATCACTTGAACTAAATGATAATATTAAAAAGCTCAAAGTATTTTACAAAATAGATAATGCAGATAAAATATTAGATGAAAAAATTAAAACAGGATCAAATCAATTATATTGTATTTATACTGGTAAACATGCAAATTTAAATGTAATTGGATATTTTTTATTAATAAGTGAAGAAAGAAATATATATCGTTTCAAAGAAGATAAAAGTTCATATAACAGAAGAAAAAAAGCAGAAAAAGAGATTGCTGAAGGTAAACAGATAGACGATAAAGAGCCAGATCAAGGAGACAATCAAATTGAAGTAAAAGAAGAGGAAAAAGAAATAGAAAATAAAGAATCAAATTATGATAAATCTGAAGAAGGTGCACTAGATATTACTGTTCAGATGAAAGAATCGTTTGGAAGATTCAAATATGTACTTACAAGTAATAAAGATGACAAAAATGAAAATGTAAGGTCGGGATATGCTGAACCCTACTTGGATAAAACAGAAGGATCCTTCAAATGGTTTAATTTAAGAGATATTGATGCATCTCTTTTAAATAAAGATGTAATCAAATATTATTCTCAAATTTTATTTGATAAAAAATCATTAATTGAATATTTAAAATCAAAACAAAAATATACTGATAAAACTATATTATCTTATGAATTTTTGAAAATAAATGATAGTCCAGAATTATCCGAATATTGTGATTTTATACATAAAAATTATAAATCAAATATTGATGACCCTTTAAAATTTGAGCTTAATCCTTTCAAATCAAAATTTAATGATAAAAAAATTATTAAAAATATATTAGATATAGTATTTGATTCAAATACACCAATTTATTTACGAGCATCGAAACAAACAAAAGATGAAGCTCGTACTTCAACGACTGATAGTTACAAGGTAGTTGAATATAAATTAGTAGAAGATTTCACATTCAAAAAAGATAAATCATGCAAACCAGTTAAGGGTATTGATAAAAATAAATGTCAATTTGAATATGATAATGAAAAAAAAGAAACAAAAACAGCAATTACATTGATTGTTACTAAATCAAATATTAAAGATGTATCTGAATTAAAAGCTGCTGCTGGATGTAAAACAAAAAAAAATAAATTAATATATGATTACAAAAAATTGTTTAAAAATGTTACAACTCATATTGGTCGTGGTTATTTTGGTGGAGGAAAAATATCATCCAAAATGATAAAACGTATAAAAAATTCAAGAAAATCAAGGAAAAGAGTTTCAAGAAAGAGGCGATTGAAAACGAAACGTTATAAATAAATATAAATATTGTGTTTCTTGTAACGTGCATTCATTGAATATTTCAATTAATAAATCTTTACTGTTTGTTACTCTACTTAATATTTCATTTATGTATGGCCATTCTAATATATATTTTGTAATATAGTATGTATCATCAAAATATTTACTATATTCATAAAGCAATGCTTTAATAAAATAATTTTTATAATTTTTTATAATATTATTTAATAATTTTCTATTTTCATCTAATATTGGAAAATACGACATTACTTTATATTTCAATTCAATCGGAAGATATTTCATTATATTCATTGATTACACTATGAATATAATTCTATATAAATAATGAAAATTCATTAAATTTTATCTGTTTTTGATTTAAGTATTTCTAATAATGTTGTTGCTGCATCACTAATTTGTTTATAATTCGATTCTGTCTCTTTTTTAACTTCCATTAAATATATTTTATTCTCTTCTAAAGAAGCATGTGATCCTTTTTCGCTTTGTAATTGTTCATTGATTTTTTGATAATTTTCTTCTAGTTCTTTTATTAATTTTGTTTTTTTTTCTAATTCATTTGTTAATTTCATAATTTTTGTATCCATTTCTTCCATTTGCTTTTTCAGTGATTCAAGTGCCATTTAATATTATATACATTATTCATTTTAATTTTTAACTTATTTAAACTAATCAAAATGATTAAATCGCTAATGAAATTGTATTTTTATCACTACGTCTTTTTCGGCGACTGGTTGAATTTGTATTCATTAAATCTACTTCTTCTGCACTGATTGTACTATCATTTTCTACATTTACTTTTTTCAATCCAGTTAATATACTATTTATGTTTTCAGGTCCTTTCATTTCTGGCCGGTCTTTTCCAAAAAAAGATTGACCTTGAGATTGACTTTGAGGGCTTTGAGATTGTTGAGGTCTGTATTGAGGTGCTTGTTTTGAATCACGTCTAAAATCATTCATAAAATTACCCAATCCTGGTGTAGTATTTTCCATTGAACTTACAGCAGCTTTCGTAAACTGACTCATTAAATCAGGATTTTGTCTCATAATATCATCCATACCTGGAATAGATGATTTAAACATCGTATTTGTCATGTGAATCATCATACCTGATGCAGCTAACTGGAACAAAAATTTAATTTCAGGTGCCATTTTTGCTTTGGATTTATATTTTTCATGTAGTTCAGCAAAGATTTCATCATAATCTTCAATATTTTCATGAATTTGTTCAGACCATCCATCTAATTTAATATCAAATGGATCAAATTTACTATTCAAAAACTCTAAACCAGTAATAATAGTTGTTAATACTTTGGCCTGAAACTGCACGCTATTTTTTTTTTCTTTTTCTGATAAAATAAATTCATATTCTCCTTTCATTTCATCTAATGGACTATCCATCGAATATCTTTTAGACATTTGAATACCTTTTGCTTCTAATGCTTCTAATTTTTTCAAATAAATAAATTTCTCTCGTAATAATTCTTCTTTTGTCATTTTTTCTACTTTTGGTGCTTCTTTTTCAACATTAATATCATCCATATGTTTAAATATACTTGGGCCTGATGTATCTAGATTCGTTGTCTCTTTTGCCATAGAGATCGGTTCTTTTTTGAATTTGAATCCTTGATTTCCTTGACTGGGCTCTGCATCAATATCAATATCTAGTTCATTCAACTCGTCTTCTAATGAAACATTTGTATCTTTTTTATTTTTTTTATCATTCATTAATAATTCAATTCCACCTCCAAAATCAACCGAAGGATTTGAATCAAGTGAGTCCAAATTTATTTCTTCCATATTACATTAAAGATATTACTATAACTTTATATTTATCGCATTTGTATATATATTTTCATTTAATTCACCCTTCTTTACTAAATAATCTATTAATTGTAAAAAACAATCTGCTAAATCATCTTTCTTTTTCTTTTTTGATATATCATGCTCTGGATAAAATTCTTTTATGATAGTTTCTGTTACAGCAATTCCCATTTTTTTTCTTTCTTTGTATGTTGCAATTTTCTTTACCTTAGTAATAAATCTTAATTTATTTCCTGAATTCCAATATACAACTTCTGATCCTTTTTGTATAAAATACATTGTAATCATTCCTTGTATATTTTTCATACGAATTGCACTTGGACCTATTTGATTTTCAATAATTACTTCATCAAAATGCATGGTAAATTGTTTTTCAAATAATACAAATATCTTTTTTCCTAAATCAATCATATTTGCTTTATTTGCATTTGTCTCACATAATTCAATAATTCCCCACTCTATAATTGTTTTATCATAAATAATATAAGCTAAATTTTTAATACCAACATCAATGCTCAAATACATTATATAAGATGTATAATGTATTTATATTCCATTTTGCAATGGAATTCTTTTTTGACTATCTGTCTTTTCACGAGATATGTACATTTGTTTTGGTAATGAAGTTTCATATCCAAATGGTAACTTATTATCATTTATACCATTGAATAAATAGGGGTAGGATTTTATATTTGCTGGAACAACTTGAACCTGTATAAGATTTTGACAATTATTTTTCATGATTTCATTTGTATCTTTCATCAAATTTTGTCGATAGGTTGAATTATTGAAACTATTCATCTATACTAAGATGAGATTTTTCAACAATTGTTTTTTCAATTAGTTCAATCATTTCATTCTTTTTCATTTTATTTGCATTAATTCCTTTTACTGATAATGCATCTTTTAATTGTTTAATTGTCATTTTACTATAATCATTTTCATGTTTTACATCTTTTTTTTCTTTTTGATCGATATCTTCTACAGATTTAAAATCAACATCAATTTCTTCAATTACTTCAGATTCAACTTCAACTTCAACTTCTGTGTTCAAATTAATTGTTTCCGTATTCAATACAATTCTTTTGACTTCATTTTTTTCTTCACATTCCGAATCACTGTCACTGTCACTATCGGATTCAGAATCAGAATCGGAATCATCTATTATTTTTACTTCATTTCTTATATCTTTTTGTAACATATCATTTAAGTTAATTACTTTTGGTTGAACATTCGTATTTTGTTGAAGTAATTGATATAATACTTTTGCTTGTTCATTTTGAGCAATTTCTAAGTTTTCATATTTTCTCTTAAAATAATAACAAATTAATGCAATTAATAAAAGATTGATAATCATACCTATAAAAAAACTACTAATATCCAAAATTGCTGAAAAGTTCATTATATGATTATTAATATTTAGTTTATTCATTTTTTTACGAATAAGGGTTGAAATATTATATACCGTTATCTGGTAAGTGTAATTGGTTCTCTCTAACGGGCAAACTAGCCCATCCGGGCCGTGTAGGGACACGACCACTTTTTTCTGTAAATCTTTTCATAGCACCGCCAACATCCTGAACATGAGCATCACGCATAGCAGTTTTAATATTATCAATAGTAATTCTTTCAGCGTTAACACCAATAAAACGTTTAATCGCACCGTCAACATCCTGAACATGAGCATCACGCATAGCTTGTCTAACCTCCTCAATAGTAATTTCGGGAAGATCGGAAGCAGGGTCTCTCTGCTTGGTCGCACCATGATTGGCAGCCCCACGTTGATTGGATGGATGTTGTGTACTAGAACGGCGGAGAGGTCTAGACTTACCAGATTGGTGATTTGCCAGACGTGCTTGAAGAGCACTATCAATAGGAAGAGAAGAGGGCAAGACTTCAGAATAATCATCAGGATCATCAAGACGAGCACTCAGATGAACATCGACTTTTTTTTTTGGGTCGGCTATTCTTGCAATAGCAGTATGAGCACCACCCCAGCCACCGCCACCGCCACCGCCACCAGCACCACGAATAACAGCATTATAAGATTCAGAATCATGATCACCGGTGCCATCAGCAGCACTAGTACCACCAGGACGAGCAGGATCAGGAACCACTTTTTCTAGTGCAATTACATATGCTTTAATAGCACGTATTTGATCTTCTGTCAAATTGTTATCACGACCTATAGTACCTGCAATTGTGGCCGCCGCCGCCCCCGCCCGTTTATTGATATAATTTTGATCGACTCCTTCCCCTGGTGTCACTTGTTTTCTCGCGTCGGACGCTGATTTTTCTGCTTCTGTTTGTATTCTTTGTATAAGAGATCTATCAACACCAGAAACAATAATATGCTCTAATAGAGCATCAGGATTATCACGAATATTATCAAAAGAATAATCAGCATCACTAGTACCGCCAACACCACCGCCACCAGCACCACCAGGACGAGTAGCAGAACGACGATGACGACGACGAGCAGAACGAGCATCACCAGCAGCACTAGTACCACCAACACCACCATCAGCAGCACCAGCAGCAGCACTAGTACCACCAACACCACCGCCGCCACCACCACCAGGACGAGCAGCAGAACGAACAGCACCGCCAACACCACCAGCAGCATCACCAGCAGCACTAGTACCACCAACACCACCATCAGCAGCACCAGCAGCAGCACTAGTACCACCAACACCACCGCCGCCACCACCAGGACGAGCATCACCAGGACGAACAGCACCGCCAACACCACCAGCAGCAGCACCAGCAGCACCAGTAATACTAGGTTGGACACTTTGATTACCTAGTGGGTTTATTTTTTGCAATAAGACATTTTTGTCTAATGACAATATTGTATTACACGCTTTCACATATCTTAAGTATATATTATCTTGTAATTTCATATCCTCTGATGTTATGTTAAAATATGAAAAATATGAAGAATGCTTTATAAGACCCAGCCATAATCGAAATTCATTAATAATTTGTACACTGTAACAATTATCTAATATACTATACATTATTTCGTGAAATTTTATTGATCTGCTGAACATTGAGCGTGGTGGATTCATTTGTGATAATTGTTCAATATCATCAATTGTAGTTTGTTTTAATGTTAATCTTCCAAATATACCATAATTTGTTCCTGTTGATGTTTTTATACAATGTTTTTTCATACATAATAAACTAAGTAATTTCATAATATCGGAAGGCGTAATATTAAATTTTGTCATTGATATAGTTGCAAATGTTTTATAATCGTAAATTTTATTTGTTGAAAAACTTTTTTGGTTTATAAATCTGTCTAATACATCTAAAATGTCCTCTAATGATAGGGTTATGTCTTTTCTACCTTCTTTAAATTTTTGAATAATTAATTCATTATCACTTTTATTTTTAAATAATAATCCTATTAAATTCAATACATCCGGATCAATTGAGATTTCCTCACTAGGTTTAGTTTCTAGTTTACTACCTAATTTTTTTGCATCAGTAATTACTTTTGCATCATCTGCTATAAAAGATGAATCAATCATTTTTTTAGAAAGATTTAATACCTCTGTTTTTTGTTCAGGTGTAACACTATCACAATTACATTCAGATAGATTTTTGAGAGTTATTGCTAAGTTAGATAATTTTTGAGATATGCCTTTAACTACAGGAATAGGTCTTCTTAAAAAAAATGAACCTCCTTTGAATTTTTTGATTCGTCTCTTACTTTTTTTGATTTGTCTCTTAGTTTTATTTATTTTTTTATTTATTTTTTTATTTATTTTTTTATTTATTTTTTTATTTTTTATAGTTTTTTTCTTTTCTTTCATTATAATATTTAAGTATATTATTTTATAGGATAATCCATATCTTTCATTACTTGTTTTCCACCATGAACATGTGATATACCATTTATAACAGTGTATAAATATTCGATTTTATCTTCTAAAACATTGACATTCATTTTCAAATTCAATATTTTTTTATCAAACGCTTCACATAATTTAATATAATGCGTTGTCAAAACATAGTCAACATTTTCTTTATATTTATTCATTTCTTCCAAATAAATAGATGCACAATCTACTGCATCATTTGGGTTTGTTCCAGAATAAAGTTCATCAAAGATACAACAATGTTTTTTTAAAGGATTTTCTACAATATTTACAAGAATATCTTTGCATCGACGTGCTTCTGCTTGAAATAAACTATCTCTACCTGATGTATCTGGAATATTTAAATAAGAATGAAATACATCATATATTTTTACATTTGCTTTTTTATAACACCCGTACCCAAATTGTTGACTCATTAATAAATTGATCAATAGAGCCTTCAATATAGTTGTTTTTCCAGATGCGTTTGGCCCAGTAATCATAATATTTTGAGACAAATCAATCGTATTCAATACGGGGGATTCATTTATATGTGGTAAATAATACATTCCACTTATTTTAGTATTTTTTTTGAAATTACATTTATTTAATTTTTTGCGAGTCAAAGATTTTAAAGAATTGACGTCTTGAATATATTGATTCAAATAGACAGAATACATAAATGATTCATCATACTCTTGAACCATGTATATTTCATAATTTAAATTCATAATAATTCCTAATTGACTTATACGTGCAATTGTATTTTTAAATGGCATTATTTTTGTTAATCGATAATATAATTTTGTTAATTTGTTTTTGTGTGCATCAATATCATTATAAAAATTCTTGTAGTTTTTATATTTTTGAATATTTTTTTGAAGAATATCCATAGTATCAATGCTTTTCTTAATATGTATTTTGTAATCTTCTAAAAATTCAGAAACACTGTGGATATTTCTATAAAATGATATGCAAGACATTATATTTGAATATATTTGAAAAAAATAAAAGAAAATTGTTACTAAAGTTGACATTTTTTGTTGAAAATTAATTTGATTGAATTTTGTAAATAATGTATATATACTATTTCGTTTAATCATTATTTTAAGAAATTCCACATAACCTGCGATTGTTATAGGTAGGCCTTTCATTTTCAAAATAATAAATGGAACAATTAAAACAAGAAGAGGTGTAAATAATGAAATAAGCGGGGATGCAAGATTATATAACCCAAGACCATGTAAAAATGTACTCGAATAATTAAATTTTTTAAATAATCTTAAACCAATATATTGATATTTTTCAACAAAACTGGTTTCTCCTTTGAATTTTCTATATTTTTCAAGGAATGTATTATCGGTTGTCATTGTTGGAACAGATTTAATATGACGTTGGGTGTCTTTTAAAAAATCCTTGTTTGTAGTATAATAGGATGACCAATTATCTAATAAAATAGAATCACCTATTAAATTTTTGTATATTTCAGGCATTTCTAAATCCGTTTTGATAATCTGATTTACTTCATTTAATTCAACATATTGTATTGGAAGTTTAAATGTATTTGATTCGTTATATTTACTATCATTGTCATACAATTCATTATACTTTTTTTCATATAACTCTAATAAATTCATTTAACAATAAGTATATATTTAAAATAATAAATTATTACGAAATAATAATGAGTATAAGTGAAGAAGCAGATAAAAATAAAACAGATAAAAATGATGATAAATATGAAACTTTTGATAGTCAGTTTAGATGTATTACATTAAATACGTTGGTTGAACTTATTGATACTTATCATAATACAATATTGAAAAAACAGGAAGAAGATTTAAAACTTATTAAAATCAAAAAAGATAAATCTATAGTAAACGCTGCTGAAATGGAAGAAAAAAATAAAAAAGAATCTGAAGAAAAATTAAAAGTAAATGCAAATGCCAAAGAAGAAACTAAAAGAAAAACAGATTTAGAGACTAGAGCTAAAAGTAATCTTCCAAAAATCAAACGACTTGGTAAATCATCACAACAAAAAAAAGAAGATAAAGAAAATGATGATATTATTAATATTGTACTTGCTCTTAAATTAAATGAAATAGAAAATAATTCGAACAATATTCCGACACCTAATATTACAGATCATGATTTATTAATATCTTCTGCGGCATTATCTATATTTTATAATATGTTTAGAAAACGTTAATATATATAATTTAATTATAAATATATATATTAATGTCAAGATATAATGAGTTGAATCAAATATATAATATATTAACTAAAAACAAAATACGTCCTGATGTTAAACTTAATGAAAATGATTTAAATGATTTGAACGCACTTTTAACACCAGATATGGTTGAATTATTATATCTAATCCAACTAACCTTTTCTAATCTTATTCGAATGAATGAATCAACTAAAAATGAATTATATGGCGTTGTTCACACTAAATTAGAAAATTTTGCTCGTGAGGATCCTGCTCTTGCTTCAGGTAGTGCTACTTCTGCTGCAAGTAGTGATCTTCCTTCTGTTCTTGATCCACCTGATGATCCTGATCTTGCTTCAGGTAGTGCTCCTTCTGCTGCAAGTAGTGATCTTCCTTCTGTTCTTGATCCACCTGATGATCCTGATCTTGCTTCAGGTAGTGCTCCTTCTGCTGTTCGTGCTTCAGGTGCTGGTGCAAGTAGTGCTATTCCTGCTCTTGGTGCTTCTCTTGCTGCAAGTATTGGTACTGATCCTTATGGACGTAGTGTTGTTTCTAAACCTATGATTAATCCTTCTGCTGCTGTTCTTCATAATATTGAATATCATAATCAACATACTGTGATTCCTCCTCCTC
>Ga0214921_10005341_pt1 | contig 18195 bp, 13 predicted proteins | sample LL1505_MetaG_FD_177992 | JGI IMG/M metagenome (GOLD analysis project Ga0214921, IMG submission 177992) | Freshwater microbial communities from Lake Lanier, Atlanta, Georgia, United States - LL-1505 | ecosystem: Environmental > Aquatic > Freshwater > Lake | place: USA: Georgia | collected... | reverse complement strand
TATCAAAGCTTGTGCTCTGTGTAATTGTTTTTCACAATCTTCTACATCGTTGTGTTTAAACACAAATCGGTGACCTGGAATCATTCTTAAACCATCAATAATACATGCATGACATTCTGCATCATACACCACTACATCGTGTCGACCACAGATGGCATCAATGGCACTCATGATCCCTTGGTATCCATAATTCATTAGGATCGAGTCTTCCATATGTACAAATTCTGCTAATTCTTTTTCTAATTGTTCGTGTAGGTCACTGTTTCCACTCATCATTCTAGCACCCATTGGTAAGGCCAAGCCGTATTGAGCAGCTCCGTCTGCATCTGCTTTTCGCACTTCTGGATGATTGGCTAAACCTAAATAATTATTTAAACTCCAAACAATCATTTCTTGGCCTCTAAATTTCATTTTAGAGCCAATCTCTCCTTCTAATTTAGGAAATGCAAAATAACCATGCGCTCTTTCACGATGTTGACCAAGTGGTCCGTAATTTTTAATCAGTCTTTCAAATATATCTGCCATAAGTATGTGATTATAGCCACAAATTTAATAATTTTTTAGCTTACAGCGGCTTTAATTATGCGTATTTTGCAGGTCTAAAATCTTATGAAAATGCGTAATTTATCCATTTTGTGTTTTTTATTCTTTTCTATTGTAAGCCATGCTCAAGCGCCAAAATCAATCCAATCAACCACTTCAAGAAAACCTAAACTAATTGTAGGCATCATGGTGGATCAAATGCGTTGGGATTATATCAATCAATTTAAGCCCTATTTTACCTCCCAACAAGGCTTCTTGCGCTTTTTAAATGAAGGTGCTAGCTGTAATAATAATATCATCCCTTACATACCTACTGTAACTGCATGTGGACATGCGTCTGTGTACACTGGCTCAACACCGGCTTTGAACGGAATTGCCGGAAACCAATGGTTTGATAATATCCTTCAAAAATCAGTGTATTGTGTAGAAGACCCTAGCGTTATTTCTGTAGGGATAGAAGGCAGTCCTGCTGGCAAAATGAGCCCAAGAAATTTATGGACAAGTACCATAGGAGATGAAATAAAATTAGCAAGTAATTTTAAAGGTAAAGTGTATGGTATTTCAATTAAAGACAGGGGTGCCATCCTACCTGCCGGCCATAGTGCCGATGGGGCATTTTGGTATGATAGTAAAACTGGAAAATTTATAAGCTCTAATTATTATTATAAAACTTTACCATCATGGGTTTCTAATTACAATGACCAACACCGAGTAGATAGTTTATATACCAAAGGATGGGAATTAAGTTTAGCGAATGCGATGTATGAAAAAAATTGTGATGGTGATATCAATAGTTATGAAGCTACTCCATTGGGTGCAAATCAAAAAGGATTCCCTTATGCCCTCAATCAATTTATAGGTAAGGATTATGGCAAAATAGCTTCCACACCTTATGGCAATAACTTGGTGACAGAAATGGCCGAAATGGCATTGGTGAATGAGGGATTGGGAAAAGATGATGTGACCGATTTATTGGCAATCAGCTTTTCTTCACCAGATTATATAGGGCATTCATTTGGTCCAAATTCTTGGGAAACAATGGATGGTTATATCAAATTAGATATACAGTTGGCCCAGCTTTTTGCTAGTTTAGACAAGCAAGTAGGGAAAAATAATTATACCGTTTTTTTAACTGCTGATCATGCGGTGCAACATATACCTGATTTTGCAAAAAAACACCATTTACCTGGTGGGTTAATTAGTGAATCAGATATCAAAAAAGAACTGAATCAAGTTTTAACAAAAAATGGTTTAGACCCAAAAATGATTTCAGACATTGGAGAATACTATGTTCACTTCAATCATGAATTAATGGATAGCTTTCATGTAAGTCAAGAGAAATTAGTACAGTTAGTCTCCAATAGCTTGGAAAAAAATCCTGGCATCTTGCAAGTGGTGGAAACAAGAAAAGCGGCAACTGCATCCCTTCCGGAAGCCTTAAGAGAGCGTATTGTCAATGGTTATAATCCACAAAGAAGTGGAGATTTATTTATAGTGACAAAATCTGGCTACATGGATGGCAATACAACCGGTACAACACATGGTACTTTATACAATAATGATGCACATATTCCATTGTTATGGTATGGGAATGGTATCAAAAAAGGAACCATCAATACAGAGAATTACATGACTGATATTGCACCTACTGTGACTACCCTTTTGGGGATTCAAATGCCAAGTGGATCTATTGGTAAACCCATTTTAGAAGTATTGAAATAATCGTATCTTTATCATATTAAATCAACATTATGAAAAAAATAACTACTGTATTATTTGCTGCTGTATTATTATTAGCTGCAAACACTGCTTCTGCAAATTGTGGTAAAAAAGATTGTAAAGATTGTAAGAAAGAAGCGAAAGCGCATAAATGTGATAAGAACTGTATGAAGGATGGCAAGTGTAAAGAAATGAAAAAGGAAACGCCAAAAACAAAGACAAACTAATAAAAAACCCGATAGTGATTCACTACCGGGTTTTTTTATAAGTTGAATTTAGACAATAATACTAATGCTAGACGAGCTTTCGAGCACTGCGCAGAGCGAGGAGAGAATTTGTATTATTTCTAAATTTATTTCCTTAATTATTGAGCAAGCTTTTTTTGCAAATTAGCATCCAATGCATCCAAGAATTCTTCTGTATATACATAGTGTTCACCATGTTGTACTTTATTCCCATGCACACAGATTGCTAAATCTTTTGTCATAATACCTGACTCTACTGTTTCTACACAAACTTCTTCCAAAGCTTTAGAGAAATGAATCAGTTCTTGGTTATTATCCAATTGACCTCTAAATTCTAAACCTCTTGTCCAAGCAAAAATAGAAGCAATTGGATTAGTAGATGTTCTGTTGCCTTTTTGGTGCTCACGGAAGTGACGCGTTACTGTACCATGCGCTGCTTCAGCTTCCATCACTTTACCATCTGGTGTAATTAAAGTAGAAGTCATTAAGCCCAATGAGCCGAATCCTTGAGCAACAGTGTCAGATTGCACATCACCATCGTAGTTCTTACAAGCCCAAACAAAATTGCCATTCCATTTTAAAGCGCTCGCTACCATATCATCAATTAAACGATGCTCATAAGTGATCCCAGCATCTGCATATTTTGTAACGAATTCATTTTGATATACATCTTCAAAAATATCCTTAAAACGACCATCGTATTTTTTTAATATCGTATTTTTTGTAGATAAATACAGAGGCCATTTTTTTGCTAATGCTTGGTTAAAACAAGCTCTTGCAAATCCATAGATGCTTTCATCTGTATTGTACATAGCCATGGCTACACCATCCCCTTTAAAATTATACACTTCAAATTCTTGAACTGTTCCATCCTCCCCTTCAAACTTTACAGTTAACTTACCTTTGCCTTTTGTGACAAAGTCTGTTGCACGGTATTGGTCTCCAAATGCATGACGTCCAATACAAATTGGAGCAGTCCAGTTAGGCACTAATCTTGGTACGTTAGCGCAAACAATTGGCTCACGAAATACGGTACCATCTAGGATATTTCGGATGGTGCCATTCGGGCTCTTCCACATTTGTTTTAACTTAAATTCTTGAACTCTTTGCTCGTCTGGTGTAATGGTAGCACATTTGATACCAACGCCATATTGCTTGATTGCATGGGCAGCATCAATCGTCACCTGGTCATTGGTCTCGTCGCGATACTCCATACCCAAATCATAATATTTGATATCTAATTCTAAATAAGGTAAAATCAATTTATCCTTAATAAATTTCCAAATGATTCTTGTCATTTCATCTCCATCCAATTCTACAACCGGATTGGCAACTTTAATTTTTTGTACCATGTATTTTTAAAATTTTGTATGCAAATGTACTAAATGTAACTAAAAAGCACCCAGAATATTAAGTCGTTTGTTGAATTATCAACACAGGAATCTTGACCTTATGCCTTACTGATTCTATGGTCTCTCCAAAGAAATAATCTTTCCAGCCATAATGGTGGTGCGCGCCCATGACTAATAATTGAGTATCTGTGATTTTTACAATACGTACAATCTCATTAACCCTATTATGATAGCCTAAAATGAAATTCACCTTATACCCATTTTCAGTCAATGTAGCTGCATATTGTGCGAGTCGTTCTCTGTCCTTCCTGGACTCTTCGTCATCACTTGTTTCTTTAAAATAACTTGCTGTGACACTCTCCACCACATGGATTAAAATAAGCTCTGTACCTGAATGGGCTTGAGCAATAGCAGATTTAATTAAATGCGCATCTCCAGCAGTAAAGTCAACCGCAATTGCAATTCTATCAATTGGTGCTGCTTTGGTCCAATCTAATTCAACTGCAGCTCCATGTAATGCAGTTCGTTCTTGTCTTTTCTTTAACTGAATCATTGGGTAAACGATGATGTATAAAAGCAATGCAATAAAGAAAAGAATCAATGCAATGAGCAATATTTTTATCCCTAAAGCAGTTGGTCCTACTAAAAAAGATTTCGCAAAATTGAACACTAAATTGGCATTTAAAAAGACTAAGATGCTGGCTACCATCCATGCTATAATCTTAACCCAAGATTGAATGGCAAATTCACCCATTGTTTTTTTATCACTCACAAAATGAATGAGTGGAATGACTGCAAATCCTAATTGTAAACTAAGGATCACTTGGCTAAAAATAAGTAACTCATCCACCCTGCCCTCACCCAACAAACCTATCACCAACACTGCGGGCACAATGGCAACTAGTCTTGTAAGCAATCTTCGAATCCAAGGGTTTAACCTTAAATTTAAATACCCCTCCATGACGATTTGACCAGATAAGGTACCAGTGACTGTTGAACTTTGACCAGCTGCAATTAAAGCAACTGCAAATATAATTGGGGCTAATTTTGAACCCAATAAAGGTGCTAACAATGCATGTGCTTCTTCGATCTTTGCGACAGATTGATTTCCGGTTTTGTAAAAAGCAGTGGCTGCTAAAATTAATATTGCCGCGTTCACAAAAAATGCTGCATTTAAAGCAATCACACTATCAATAAAATTATACCATAATGATTTTTTGATGCCTTCACTTGTTCTTTCGATTTTTCTGGTTTGAACTAGTGCTGAATGTAAATATAAATTATGCGGCATCACTGTAGCACCAATCATACCTACCGCAATATATAAAGCACCAGGCGACAAAGCAGAAGGGACTAAACCCTTAGCTGCACTCACTAAATCGGGCTTCGCAATAATCATTTCTGTAAGGAAACTACCTCCAATGGTGGCCACTAAAACAAAAATAAATGCCTCCATTTTACGCATTCCATAGCGTTGTAAGAGCATGAATAAAAAAGTATCTGCAACTGTTATGATTGTGCCATACATCAGTGGCAAGCCTGTTAATAATTTGATCCCAATAGCCATCCCCAATACTTCGGCTAAATCCGTGGCTGCAATCGCCAACTCAGCAAGCAAGTATAAACAGAAATTAACAAATTTAGGATAGGTCTCCCTATTCACTTGTGCTAAATCCAAACGCCTAACAATGCCCAACCTTGCACTTAAACTTTGTAGCAAAATGGCCATGATATTACTAAGGAGTAAAATCCAAATTAATTGAAATCCAAAAGCAGCGCCCCCTTGTAAATCGGTGGCCCAGTTTCCAGGATCCATATAACCAACACTCACTAAATACGCAGGTCCAATAAAGGCAAACAACCGTCTCCAACCAGTTTTATTTTGCACTGGAACAGACTCATGTAGTTGATCTAAAGATTTATGAAACATAATTGTTATGTAAATTTAACTATAAACCCATTGTTAAAGGCATATAGTTGCCTATTTTAGCAAAAAATAGACTGCCATGCGCTATCTAAGTAATCTTTTGATCTTATTGGCATTCTTTGGGTGTGCTGAATCAAAAACCGATCTATCTGGAAACACCCCTTTGAAAATAAATGATTTTAATGCTGCTTTCAAAAATATTGAATTACCCATTCGTATCAATGATACCAATTTAGCAGCCTATACGGATACTTTAGAAATTGGCAGAAAAGCCTTAGAGCAATTTTTACCAGACTCTGTAGTCAATGCCATTGCTCCAAAGCAAATTAAAAATGCATCCCTTTTTACTGTTGGTAAAATTGAAAAAGAAGCAGAATATTATTTATTGTTAAACAACAAAGATGTAAAAAAACAAACTGTATCAGTCCTTGTATTTAGCAAGAAAAATATTTTCTTAGACTATAAAAATTTGACTGAATTTGATTTAACACATAAGGGTTCTCAATTTTATGGTAAAACATTAATGATCAATAAAGAACCAACTTTTTTACTAGAAGAAAATAAATTAGACCCAGCACAGGGACTCACCAACGAAAAGCAAGGTTGGGCCTATACAGAACAAGGATTTAGATTGATTTATAAAGACGCCAATATTAAGCCCGAACAAAAAGCCATTTTAAATCCAATTGACACCTTGCCAACACTCAATATTTTTAGTGGTGATTATGCTAGAGATAAAAAGAATTTCATTGCATTAAGGGACTTTGGCAATGCTAATAAATACCAATTCTTCCTTCATTTTGAAAAGAAAGAAGGCACATGTGTTGGCGAACTTAAAGGCTTATTAAATTTCAATAAAAATCAAGCTACTTACTCTGAGAAAGGTGATCCATGTACGATTCAATTCACCATTACAGGAAATATCATCAAAATTAAAGAGGATGGGAATTGCGGCAATCATAGGAACATGACCTGCTATTTTAATGATAGTTATGATAAGAAAAGAAAGCCAAAGCTTAAGAAATAATCCACATTCTGCCTTTGCAAACGATTGTTATTCACACTAGGATTGCCTTAGAGCAAATTTAAAGCCAAATAGGATATATTGCGGGTCAAATTAACCAAAGATCAAAAACATGTCGTTTAGAAACTTCCAAGTTCCTTACCCTATTAATGAAAAGTATTCCAAAAAAGCGGCTTATTTCTCTATGGAGTTTGCCATTCACCAGCCATTAAAAATTTATAGTGGAGGATTGGGTTTTTTAGCCGGTTCTCATTTAAGAAGTGCTTTTGAATTGAACCAGAATATGATTGGAATTGGTATGCTTTGGAAATTTGGTTACTATGATCAATCAAGAAATCAAGACCAAACATTGCAAGTCACTTTTATGGAGAAGATGTATAGCTTCTTAGAAGACACTGGCATTAAATATCAAATTTTAATTCATGACCATCCAGTTTGGGTAAAAGCATTTTATCTAGCTCCGAATACTTTTTGCAGTGCCCCATTGTTTTTATTAAGTACTGATTTACCAGAGAATGATTATGTTTCTCAAACAATCACACATCGTTTATACGATGCCAACGTTGCTACAAAAGTGGCACAGTTTATTTTGTTGGGTGTTGGGGGTGCAAAATTGATTGATGAATTAAATTTTAATCCAGAAGTCTACCATTTAAACGAAGCACATGGGTTTTCTGCAGCATTTTATTTATTAAATAAGTATAAGTCATTAGATGAAGTCAAAAAACGTCTAGTATTCACAACTCATACTCCAGAAGAAGCTGGTAATGAGAAGCACGATATTTACTTATGTCATAATATGGGCTATTTCTGTGGTTTAGGTTTGGACGAAGTGAGGAGATTAACTGGGATTCAGGACGATCAATTTAACCACTCATTGGCTGCACTTAGGTTTGCAAGAAAAGCCAATGGTGTATCTGAATTACACGGACATGTGAGTCGTGAAATGTGGGGTAAATACGAAGGGATTTGTCCAATTGACCATATTACCAACGCTCAAAACTGGCGTTATTGGGCAGATAAGCAATTGTATAAATTTGCAGAAGCTGGAGATGAAGCCGGATTTGATGACAGAAAGTGGTATTTGAAAAAACGTGCTTTTGAAATTGTAGCAGACCAAACTGGAAAAATATTTGATCCAAAAGTCTTGACCATTGTGTGGGCAAGAAGATTTGCAGGATATAAGCGTGCTGATTTCTTATCATGGGATTTAGAAAGATTTGAGCAATTGTTAACTAATTTAAAATTTCCTGTTCAAATTATATTTGCAGGAAAACCATACCCAGTAGACCATCCAGCTATTTCTCAATTCAACCATTTAGTGAACCTAAGTAAGAACTATAAGAATGTAGCTGTTCTAGTTGGATACGAATTGGCACTAAGTAAGCGTATCAAGCAAGCTTCCGATGTTTGGTTGAATAACCCAAGAGTTCCTAGAGAAGCCTCTGGAACAAGTGGAATGACTGCAGCTATGAATGGCGCTGTCAATTTCTCAACAGACGATGGATGGATACCAGAATTTATCAATCATGGTAACAATGGCTTTGTGGTGCCTAAAGCAGATTATGCCAATATGAGCACAGAAGCACAAGATGAATACGATTTAAATGAATTGTACAAAATATTAGAGCAGCAAATTGTACCAATGTATTATGAGCAAAAAGATACTTGGAGACAAATTACTCAAAATGGCATGAAGGATGTTCGTTTCCAATTTGATAGCAATAGAATGGCAGATGAATATTATGAAAAGATGTACAACATTTAATCGCTAATTTTGTTATATTCTTATGCCTAACAAAATCATTATTGCCATCACCGGCGCAAGTGGTGCTATCTACGCAAAAGCACTGTTAGATAGCTTAAAACAGATTCCTACTCAATATGAGGCAGTTGGTATCATCATGAGTGATAATGCAAAGACGGTTTGGGAAACCGAATTGGGTAATCAGGATTATTTAAATTATCCTTTTGACTTTTACCATAAAATGGATTTTAATGCCCCTTTTGCCTCTGGATCTGCTAAATACAATATCATGTTTGTGGTGCCATGTAGCATGGGCACATTAGGCAGGATTGCTTCTGGTGTAAGTGATGATTTAACAACAAGGGCAGCCGATGTGATTTTAAAGGAAAGAAGAAAACTCATTTTAGTAGCACGCGAAACCCCATACAATCTCATTCATATCCGCAACATGGAAACAGTGACACTCGCTGGAGGCATCATCTGTCCAGCAACACCAAGCTTCTATAGTGTTCCAAAAACTTTAGAGGAAGTCGCCATGACAGTGGTTTCAAGAATGATGGACCTAGCAGGACTTGATATCAAAACTTACCGCTGGAGTACGCCATCTTAATTACTGCTCCATCTCAAAAACTTTATGCTACCCTAGCATCAATTTTAATTCATAGATTGATCTGTATAATAGAAAAGGCCCCGAACTTTCATTCGGGGCCTTTTCTATTTAAATTTTATATCGCTTAATCCTGCTTTGGTTCTTTAGGTGCTTTAGGCGTTTTTTCTTTTTCTTTCTTTTGCAAAGTAAAAGTCAATACTGATTTTTCTTTTTCCAGATCACCAACTAAAGTATCCCCTTCTTTCACTGAGTGATTTAAAATCTCTTCTGCCAATGGATCTTCAATATACTTTTGAATGGCTCTATGTAAAGGTCTTGCACCAAATTGAACATCGTACCCTTTGTCTGCAATAAATTCTTTGGCAGCATCTGTTAACACTAAGTTCAGCCCTAGGTTGACTAAGCGAGCAAGGACTTGTTTCATGATGATATCAATGATCAAATAAATATTGTCTTTGGTCAATGAATTGAATACCACCACGTCGTCAATTCTATTTAAGAATTCTGGAGAGAAGGTACGTTTTAATGCTTTCTCAATCACAGATCGGTTGTTTTCGTCTGTTTGTTCCATTCTTGTTGCTGTGGCAAAACCTACACCATCACCAAAATCTTTTAATTGACGTGCCCCAATATTAGAAGTCATGATGATTAAAGTGTTCTTAAAATCTACTTTACGACCCAATCCATCTGTTAATATACCGTCATCTAATACTTGTAATAAAATATTGTAAATATCTGGATGCGCTTTTTCGATTTCATCCAATAAGATAACACAGTAAGGTTTACGACGTACTTTTTCTGTCAATTGTCCACCCTCTTCATAGCCAACATATCCTGGAGGCGCACCTATTAAACGAGAGACAGCAAATTTTTCCATGTACTCACTCATGTCAATACGAATCAAAGATTCTTCTGAGTCAAACATATTTCTTGCCAATGCACGCGCCAATTCAGTTTTACCGACCCCTGTTGGACCTAAGAAAATAAATGTACCAATTGGTTTTTTAGGATCTTTTAACCCAACTCTATTTCTTTGAATCGCCTTCACTACTTTACCAATCGCATCTTCTTGTCCAATGACTTGACCACGCATGTCTTCGGCCATCTTGCGTAACTTAGTCGTTTCAGCTTCTACCATGCGCTTAACAGGTATGCCTGTCATCATACTAATGACTTCTGCAATATGCTCTTCGTTGATTGGGAATCTTTTATGCTTACTATCTTCTTCCCAATTTAATTTTGCTTTGTCTAAGGCCTCACCTAATTTTTTCTCTGTGTCTCTTAAGTTTGCAGCTTCCTCGAAACGTTGACTTTTCACCACCCTATTCTTCTCGTTCTTGACTTCTTCGATTTGTTTTTCTAAATCCACAATGTCTTCTGGAACAGAAATGTTTTTTAAATGTACTCTTGCACCCACTTCATCCAATACATCAATCGCTTTATCAGGAAGCAAACGATCTGTCATATAACGATCACTTAATTTCACACAAGCCTCAATGGCTTCTTGATCATAAATAACACTATGATAGTCTTCGTACTTAGATTTTATATTGTTCAAAATAGTAATGGTATCGGCAACACTTGGTGGCTCAATAATCACTTTTTGGAAACGACGATCCAATGCGCCATCTTTTTCGATATGCATTCTATACTCATCTAGTGTGGAAGCACCAATGCATTGCAACTCACCTCTAGCCAATGCAGGCTTAAAAATATTTGATGCATCTAAGGAACCGCTTGCGCCTCCAGCTCCTACAATCGTATGAATCTCATCTATAAATAAAATGACGTCTCTGTTTTTCTCTAATTCGTTCATGATCGCTTTCATACGCTCCTCAAATTGACCACGGTATTTTGTACCTGCCACTAAAGCAGCTAAATCTAAAGAGATCACTCTTTTATCAAATAAAACACGACTCACTTTGCGTTGTACAATTCTTAATGCCAATCCTTCTACGATCGCTGTCTTACCCACCCCTGGTTCTCCAATTAAAATTGGGTTGTTCTTTTTTCGACGACTTAAAATTTGACTTACTCTTTCTATCTCAGCGTCTCTACCAACAATTGGATCAAGTGCATCCTGTTCTGCTAACTTAGTGATGTCTCTACCAAAATTATCTAATACGGGCGTTTTAGATTTACTTGTTGAAGTAGGCTTGGATTTTGTACCACTTCCAAAACTGCCTCTGCCTTTTTCATCCTCAAAATCATCCTCGCCTTCTTCTTGGTATTCTGAACTTGGACTTGAAGGTGCAGAAGGAGCAGAACCCACCATCCCTAATTCATTGCGGAATAAATCATAGTCTACATCAAATTGATTTAAAATTTGTGTCGCAATATTTTCCTTGTTCTTTAAGATACTTAATAAAAGATGCTCCGTTTCAACCATTGGACTTTTTAAAGCTTTAGCTTCTAGAACTGTCACACGAATGACTTTTTCTGCTTGCTTTGTCAAAGGAAGGCTATTGATATTGGCAATATTCTTACCAGACTTATCTTTAACGGCTAATTCAATCTCCTTTCTTAATTCTCCTAAATTCACATTCAATTGCCTTAATACTCTAATTGCTGTATTTTCTTGGTCACGGATTAAACCTAACATAAGGTGTTCCGCGCCAATAAAATCATTCCCTAATCTTAATGCCTCTTCTCGGCTATAAGAAATGATTTCCTTAACTTGTGTTGAAAAATTATTATCCATATAAATTATTCGAGCTTTACAAGATTAACGAATATTTTTGACCTAAAGTATATGAGTTATGCACTATAAAATAGATACCAAAGAGAAATTTACCGTTTTAACCTTACTCGACCCTAGTATTAGTTCAAATCTCGTGCCAGAATTGAACGATTTGATCAAAAAATTAGGTTCAACGGATCCTAAAAACCTTGTGTTGAACCTTGAGCCGGTAAAACAGTGGGATTTGAGTATTATGGAGCTATTAGCGCAACATCAGGAAGAATTTTATGACAATAATACCAGTTTTGTACTTTGTTGTTTGTCAGATGACTTACAAAACGCACTAGATTTGACTGAATTTGGCGAAGTCATGAACTTGACCCCCACCGAAACTGAAGCCTGGGATATTGTCCAAATGGAAGAAATTGAGCGAGAATTACTTGATAGTGATGATATGGAGTTTTCTACCCAAGAATAGTGTAAGATTTGTTAAATTCGCGCTCCTATGATTACGCCTCAAACCATTCAACAAATTACCAGCCGAATTGACATCATAGATGTGGTGGGTGAATTTGTGAAATTGAAAAAAAGAGGCACTAACTTTTTAGGCAACTGCCCTTTCCATAACGAAAAGTCACCTTCATTTACCGTCTCTCCTGCTAAAGAAATTTACAAATGTTTTGGCTGTGGCAAAAGTGGCAATACCATCACTTTTTTGATGGAACACGAAAAGTACAGTTATGTAGAAGCTTTAAGATGGTTGGCTGCGAGGTACAATATTGAAATCGAAGAAACAGAGGCAAGCCCTGCGCAAAAGATAGCACAACAAACTGCAGATAGTTTATATGCCATCAACCATTTTGCAATGGAATTTTTTACAAAACAATATTGGGATACGGAAGCAGGTGCAACCATTGCACAAAGCTATATGCAGCATCGTGGTTTTTTTCGTCCGATTATTGAAAAATTTAAAATTGGATATAACCCTTCTGAACGAGATAGTTTAGCAAAGGCATTGATTCAAAATCAATTCAATCCAGAACTATTTGCTCGAACAGGTTTAGTCGTGGAACGTGATGGTGTTTGGCAGGACAATTATAGGGACCGTATCATCTTCCCTATTCATAATACAACAGGCAAGATTATAGGTTTTGGTGCTAGACAAATAGCCAAGAATGACCGCTCTCCTAAATACATCAATACCCCAGAGAACGAGATATACATTAAGAGTAGGATTCTCTATGGCTCTTATTTTGCAAGAACTGCCATTGACAAAGCCAATGAGTGTTTATTAGTAGAAGGTTATACGGATGTGGTAAGCTTACACCAAGCTGGGATTGAAAACGTAGTAGCAAGTGGTGGAACTTCTTTGACAATTGATCAATTGAGGTTGGTTAAAAAATATACACAAAACCTGACCATTATTTATGATGGTGACGCAGCAGGTGTCAAAGCAGCGTTAAGGGGATTGGATATGGCTTTAGAAGAAGGATTAAATGTACAATTGGTTTTAATTCCTGACAATGAAGATCCAGATAGTTATGTCAATAAAGTGGGCGCAGATGCATTCCGAGATTTTGTTCAATCTGCAAAAAAGGACTTTATATTATTCCAATTAGAAGTTCAATTAAAAGAAGTTGGGAACGACCTAAATAAAAAGAATAGCCTAGTCAATCAAATAGCTGAGACTTTGAGTAAAATAAATAAGGCAGAAGATTTTACTAAATTACAAGAGTATGTAAGAAAGTGTGCCGACATATTGCGCATTGACGAAACGGGTTTAACCCAATTGGTGAATAAGTTCAAGCGCGACAAAATTGTCAAAGAGGAAAAGAAAATGGCTTATGACGAAGCGGCTATTTTGATGCCAAGTTTCCAAGAATCAACACAGGATCTTGACAATATTGATCTTGTACTTGACAAAGATTTTTTACACGAAAAAAACTTAGTAAGATTATTGATTGAATTTGGCAACGAAATATTAGTAGATGGCAGAATGGTTTCCACATGGATTGCCGAAGAACTTGAGCCCTTTCCTTTGGACAATCAAGATATGATTCAACTGATTAAAATTTATTTTGAGTGGCAGGAAGCAGGTAAAATGCCCAATCATAAAACATTACAATACCATGATGATCTTCAAGTTCAGCAAATGGTCATGGGACTTTTCGAGCCAGAACATGAATTAAGCCTCAGATGGAATGAAAAACTTGGTCTTAAGAAAGTAGTTGAAGCAATCCCTTTCCAACATCAAATTGAAGTGAGTTTATTGTACTATAAACTTAGAAAGATCAAAAAAATGATTCGCCAGAATCAGGAAGACATGGAAAAAGTAAACGGAGAGGAGCAAATACAATTACTGCATATACACAAGCATTTAAAAGATGCAGAACGTGAATTAACCAAGATCATTGGAACTGTGATTTTTAAATAAGTAGCCGATTTATGAATAGATGCACTATTCATTAAATATACCTATTCTAGGAGTGAACTACTTTTATTATTTCTCGGAAGGATTTTGTTTACCAGCAATTAACTTTTCTAAAGTCGCTTCTAAACGCTTTTGCTTGGTTTCATCTTTTTTAGCTCCATTGATCCAACTTAAATATTCCTTTTGATTGATGATTGAAAGCGATGTAAAAAATTCTCTTGCTTCTTCGTGTGATTGGAATAATTTTTCTACTTCAATTGGTAAAGCAATGAGTCTTTTCTCAAAATCGTCAATCTCGATATTTGGAGATTTAAAGCCAACAAAGGCCCTATTTCTATTTGGAATTTGATCGTATTTAGAAAAACGCAATGCTGTCCAAACATGATCCAAAGTCACTTGACGAATGGCTTCATATTCATTGTTGGCTAAAATTTCCCAACTAGCATCTCTATTTAAATCGGAAACAATCTTTGAACTAGTTTTAGGATAAGCAATCCATAATTTACTATCATGTGTCAATGCGGAAAACACTTCTTTTAGAATATTATTTAGCTGCAATTGATTGATTGCGAAAATAAGTGCGAAATCTATTTTTCTTGTCTTTAATAAAGGTGTAAGGTTCTTACAGTAATTCAATTTAGCAAATTGCTTCTCTACACTAGAAGGTAAACCTTGAATCAACAAGTTTTTCTCATCCTTCAACTGTAATTTCTCCAAAATATTCTGACTTATAGACATAAATGTTAGGATTTTTTAGGAGTGTAAAGTTAAGCAATTCTTCTTAGTTGCAAATCAAAAATTGAACAAATCTTTATAATAAATTGATAATCAATTGAAAATAAATCAATTTAAAAAAAATTATTCTTGCTTTTTTCTACTTTTTTTGAATAATGGGGCTTTGTTCTCTTTCCCATGAAGCAACCTCCCAATATTTCTTTGGTGTGTTGCCACCACCATGATCGCCACAATGATGGCAAATAATCTATAGGAGGTTTCCTTTTCTCTGAAAATAAACAAGATTAAGACCATGAATACAACAGCCGCCATCATAGAACTTAAGGACACAAACCTTGTTGAAAACAAGGTAATTAAGAATACAAGTATACAAATTAGAGCTACAATGGGCTGAATTGCCAATGCCATCCCTAAAATTGTAGCAACGCCTTTGCCTCCTTTAAAATCGGCCCAAATAGGAAAAATATGCCCTATGACTGCTGCCATACCTAAAAGAATCATGAAATTGGTTCTTGCCAACTCATTGTGTAAATAAAAAGGCATCAAAACATATAAAGAAGTAGCAATCAATCCCTTACTAATATCAACTGTCATTACAAAAGCACCCCATTTAGAACCTAATACTCTAAATGTATTTGTAGCTCCTGGGTTACCACTACCGTAATGGCGAATATCAATCCCGAAAACAGTCTTACTGACCCATATGGATGTAGGAATTGATCCTAAAAGGTACGCAAGCACTACAAGCATCATTTCATTCATGGGATCTGGTTTGGGGTAGTCAAATATACGTTCAATAAAAATAATGCCTGTTAGTCCCAAAAATTAAACCTTACATCCACCATGAAAGCATCAAAAATGTTATTTACTAAACTGCAAGCTTACCCATCCTTTTAAGGGTTGTGCTTGTAAGAATTGCCAACCTTTTGATTGGGCTAATTCAATCATATCTATTTGATCCTCAATTAACAAGCCGCTCAAAACCAATATTCCACCTGGTTTACCAATTAGGGTTAGTTCATCCATATTGGCTTCAATAATATGCCTATTGACATTGGCTAAAACAATGTCATATTGATTTTTTTGTAAAGCAGATGCCACTTTTTCAATGGTTATGACTTTAGATGCATTGTTTTGAATATTCTCTATTGCATTTTCTATGCACCAATCATCATTGTCTACTGCGTGTACTTTGTTTGCCCCTAATTTTTCCGCTAAGATGGCGAGTACCCCCGTCCCAGTTCCAAAATCATACACTGTTTTGTCTTTAAAATCAATCTGCTGCATTAACTGCATCACAGAAAATGTGGTGGGATGATGCCCTGTTCCAAAACTCATTTTAGGGGTGATCTTTAAATCATAGGTTACCGCAGGCTCAAATTCAGGATGAAAATGCGCTCTAATTCCAACAAAATCACCCACCCTAACAGGATCGAAATTAGATTCCCAAACTGCATTCCAATTTTCTTCCTTAAGTATTGATTTAGAATATTTTAAGTGATATTTATTGAATATAATATCTAATTCATTTTGTACTTGTTCTGCTTCAAATAAATCCTGCAACATGAAGGTCTTACAATGCCCAGCACCAATGCCTAATCCATTAGATAAGTTAACCCCATCATTCTGCCCATCTTCCAACTCCTCTTCATTAAAGCCTTCAAAACCAAGCTCCGATAGTTCAGCCACAAGCATATCAAATTGATCCTGATTGCTAAAGTCGAATCCGATTTCTATGTATTCTTTGGACATAATTTGATTATTTTAAATTTTGCTTTGTTAACTCAATGTTTATATAAAATATAGCTACCCCTCATCCTCATGCGGAAGGAACCGAAATCGGATTTGGGATAAGTAATTATTAATAATTATGAGTATAAAAGATAGTTACCCCTCATCCTCATGCGGAAGGAACCGAAATCGGCTTCGGGGTACTATCTTTTATACTTTACCAACTTATTTTCTATTTATATCCAAGATTAGAATAAATACTATTCCGTAGCGAGCGTTCGAGCTTGCGAGCGAGAGCCTAGGGATAGGTATTTATTCAAATCTTATCAAAGAAAGAAAATAGACAACATTACTCAAAGTTAGCAACAAAAAAATGCCCCGCGGATTAGCGGGGCATTTTATATTTAAAAGCTATAAAACTTGTAAACTATTGTTGAGGACCTCTGTCTTCACGAGGCGCTTGCTCTGGACGAGGCAATAAAGCTTTATGACTTAATTTGAACTTACCTGTTTTAGGGTCTAGTCCAATTAATTTCACCTTCACTGTATCCCCTTCGTTAAAAATACCTTCCATTGTTTCCAAACGCTTCCAGCTTATTTCACTAATGTGTAATAAACCTTGTTTGCCTGGCATAAACTCAACGAAAGCACCAAACTCTTTAATGCCTTTTACAACACCTTCATATTCGTCTCCAATTTCTGGAACAGCTACAATACCATTGATCCATCTTACTGCTGCGTCAAGGCTTTCCTTGTTTGCAGAGAAGATGCTTACTTCACCATGGTTGCCCACTTCTTCAATATTGATGGTTGCACCAGTTGTTCTTTGCATTTCTTGAATAATCTTACCACCAGGTCCGATTACAGCACCAATAAACTCTTTATCGATGATGATTTTAACCATTCTTGGTGCATGTGGTTTCACATCTGCACGTGCAGCTGGAGTACACTCATACATGGCATCCAAAATATGTAAACGTCCTTTTCTTGCTTGAGACAAGGCTTCTCTCATAATGTCCATGCTTAAGCCATCTACTTTAATGTCCATTTGAACACCGCAGATACCATCACGTGTACCAGTTACTTTGAAATCCATATCTCCTAAATGATCTTCATCACCTAAGATATCTGTTAAAATTGCATACTTACCATCTTCTCTAGAAATCAATCCCATGGCTACACCACTTACGTGTTTTGGAATAGGCACACCCGCATCCATTAAGGCTAATGAACCAGCGCAAACAGTTGCCATTGAAGACGAACCATTTGATTCTAAAATATCAGATACGACACGCAATGTGTAAGGGAATGTGGTGCTATCAGGTAACATTTGCTTTAAAGATCGCATTGCCAAGTTACCATGTCCTACTTCACGACGACCAACACCACGCATCATTTTCACTTCGCCTGTAGAGAATGGAGGAAAATTATAGTGTAAGAAGAATTTTGCA
>Ga0214921_10005339_pt1 | contig 18199 bp, 23 predicted proteins | sample LL1505_MetaG_FD_177992 | JGI IMG/M metagenome (GOLD analysis project Ga0214921, IMG submission 177992) | Freshwater microbial communities from Lake Lanier, Atlanta, Georgia, United States - LL-1505 | ecosystem: Environmental > Aquatic > Freshwater > Lake | place: USA: Georgia | collected... | reverse complement strand
TGCCCATTGGGCGCGTGCTTGCCGATGCGGAACAGCCGATCGATATTCATTGGTGCGCCTAAGGCCCCGCTGGGGCGGTCGGGCTTAGCGCTTTGCCCGTCCTTCGGCATCGGGGATAAAATAGGGCATGATCATCTGCCCATCTGGTGCAGCGGTGAACGTCGTCTGCGTTGGATAGGCAAAGGCGATCCCGCGATCCTTGAGGGCGGCTAGGATGCGCGTGTTCACCTTGTGCTTGCGATCCATCGCCTCACCCGGGTCGTCGCCGGCAATTTCGTAAATCAGCAGAAAATCAAGGCTTGAGGGCGCGAAGTTATCCAGCCCACAGCGGCTGAATGTGGCGCCCTCCACGCTGTCGACAACATCGCGCAGCAGGTCTGGCAGGGATTGGCAGACATCGGGTGGCGTTTGATGAACAAGGCTGAGCGTCTGGAAATATCGGCGTGTTTCTTGCTGGGCGAGGTTGCGCAATTCCTTATTCAGCAAATTCGCATTGGAAATGACGATCTCTTCGCCGGAAATGGCCCGAATGCGCGTGGACTTGAGGCCAATGGCTTCTACCGTGCCCTGACTCTGGTCAAACTTGACCATATCCCCTTTGCGAAAGGGCTTGTCGAACAAAACGGAAAGCGCGGCAAATAAGTCAGAGAATATGCCCTGCGCAGCGAGGCCAATGGCAATGCCGCCAATGCCGAGCCCTGCGACCAGCCCTGTGACGTTCACGCCCAGATTGGAGAGAATGACAATGGCGGCCAGAATGAACAGGCCCGCCGTCACCAGCACCCGGATGAGGCCGATGGCGCTCTGCAAATTGCCGGTGGAATCATTCTCCCCCGCCCGGAACTCAACCAGCCCCAGGATCAGAGCTCGCACCCAGACCGCCGCCTGAAGCACGCAGGCAATGACAAACAGAGCATAAATAGGTGCTGCAACCTCCACCGGCGCCTTGCCCGCTTTGGCAACAACCTCAAGTGCAACGGCACTCATGAACCACAGCCGCGTCTTCCCAAGCGCGCGGCCAATAATGCCCGGCCAGTGGGACGATTTGAACCGATCTGCGCAGAGATATCGGCCTGCCAGCTTGAGGCCATGCAGCAAGAGGATAATCAGCGCCGCGGTCAGCGCGCCGGACAAGATTTGGCTTGTGTGGCTGTCAAGCCAGCGCAGGGCAAGCTCTGCCCATGAGTTGATCTCAATCACAACAAAAGAAGGCGGGGTTTGCATGGGGCCACCCTAACGCCGGCGACACAGGTTGCAATCCGTCTGCGCAACCGCGCGCTGATCCGCGGTTCTTGTGGATCTTAACGGACTATTTACCTTTTTTGGCGATGAGTATCCAATCTGGATCTTTTTTGGTCCCTGTTGCGTTGTTTTTGGGGTGGGACATTATGAGGTTCCTTAAGCGATTGCCGCTCGCGCTGACGGTGGCTTGCATCTATTCTGGCGCCATTGCCATTCTGATCCTTGTGGCCCCCAAATGGCAGTTGGAACGCCTTTTGCTCGATCTGCGGATTGGAGAGGTTATTCCGCTATTGGCACCTCCCCTGTCGCAGGGGGCACTTGGCCTTTTGGTGTTGGTGACATCGGGGTTGATAGGCTTGATTTTGTTTGCGGGAATATCCCGCATGCGACCTTCAAAGACCCCGTCGGGGCTGGAGTTGCTTCAATTGCCGTCCTCCGGACTGCTCGACCAGATGCCCCGAAGGACACCGCCGCGCATGTTGCCGCCCCGGCAGATAAAACCTGCCCCATTTTATCGTCAAAGCGCAGGGGGTGAGGCTGTCCGGCCAGATTCTTCAAAGGCAAGCCCACAACCCCAAAGAAGGATGGCAGCTCAAGCAGATGAGGGTTTGATGCTGCATCTGGAGCCGGCTCCGGTGAAGCCGCCTGAGTGATTTAAGCCGCAGTAAAAGCGTGCCGGTCACTTCTGTTTTGGGCTTTTCCCTTGCTTTTTCGGGAATCGGCACGTAGGGGCGCTTCTCTCGTGCCGTTCCGCAGTTTGGGGAAGCGGCATTTAAATCTTTTTCCGCATGCCGATAAGGCACTGCATCTTTGATTTCGGAGTGTGGTTTTTTTATGCAAATTATCGTTCGCGACAATAATGTAGACCAAGCGCTTCGGGCTCTAAAGAAGAAGTTGCAGCGCGAAGGCGTCTATCGCGAAATGAAGCTGCGCCGTCATTATGAAAAGCCGTCGGAAAAGCGCGCCCGTGAAAAGGCTGCTGCTGTTCGCCGCGCCCGCAAGATGGAACGCAAGCGCACAGAGCGTGACGGCGTCCGTTGAGCTAAATAGCTGTTGCTAATTCAAGAAAAGGCGTCGGGAATGTCCCGGCGCCTTTTTTCTTTGTGCTCTTGGCGCACAGCTTCGGATGCGCCATAGGCTCTTCCTGAATTGATCGACCAGATAGAGGTGAGCCATGTCGAACACAGCCGTCCCGATTCGCCCAATTGCTAAGGGCTCAGTCGTAAAATTATGGGGCGGTCTCGCTCTGGTTGCCGCCATCGCGGGCGGTCTTGCTTGGGCGGGCACCGCCAAAGCCGTTGGCCAAAGCTGCTCATCTGGATTGATGCTGCCGACCGGCAACGGCATTGCAAAGGCGGAAACTTCTTCGTCAGGCCTCTTGTTTCAGACGAAAAAGCCCGGGACTGGTGCAGCGCCAACCGATCAGGATATCGCCCTGATCAACTATCGCGGCACATTGGCCGATGGCACAGAATTTGATGCGAATCAGAGCGTGCCTATGCCTGTTGCAGGCAGCATTCCGGGCTTTTCAGAAGCCTTGAAGAAGATGCAGCGGGGCGGATCCTATCATCTCTGCATCCCGGCCGCGCTCGGCTATGGCGCGCAGGCCGTGGGGCCAATCCCTGCAAATTCGGTTCTCGTCTTTGACGTTGATCTGCTTGATTTCCGCAGCCAAGCCGAAGTCCAAATGATGCAGCAGATGATGCAGCAACAACAGGGTGGCGGTGCCGCGGGTCAGCCACAGGGCCAACCGATGCCTGAAGCTCCCTGATCAGATCTGCCAGATTAAAAAAGGGCCGGGGCATGTTCCCGGCCTTTTTTATTTGTCCGCCTGATCGGGTGCCAAACTGGTGAAGGCGCGCCCGGTTCGCAGCGCGGAGACCCAGCTGATCGGGTTCCACAGGCTGCTTGATCCGTCGAGCGAGAAGGTGATGATTTCGGCTCGGCCGCCAATATTTTCCCAAGGAACTGGCCCGCCAAGGCCGCGCTGCCAGGCTGGAAAGCGGCTATCGGCGCTGTGATCCCGATTATCGCCCATGAGAAAATAGGTGCCGTCGGGCACCGTAATCGGCCCATAAATGTCGCCGGGCGAATTGGGGTCGGTGTCGACCGTGTCATAGCTGCGGCCATTGGGCAGGGTTTCGCGAATGATGGGAAGTTTGCACCACAGGGTCCCGTCAGGCTTTGCAACCAGACGCCCCGGATATTCTTCTGGCCTGCAGGGATCATTGGCGTCCACTGCAACCAGCCGGGGTTGCATGACCCGCCGCTTCACGGCCTGACCATTGATAATGAGCGCGCCATCGCGCACCTCCAACCGATCACCCGGAAGGCCAACGACTCGCTTAATATAATCCGTATTCGTGCCGGGCGGGGTCAGGATGACGACATCGCCACGTTCCGGCTCGCTGCCCCAGATGCGCCCTTTCCAGTCAGGCAGTTGCACGGCGAGCGAGTCAACCGGTTCGCGCAGGACGAGCCAACGAAACAGGGCGGGGATAGAGGGAATGGTGGGGGAGACATGGCTCCAGCCATAGGCAAATTTGTTCACCACCAGCCGATCACCGACCAATAATGTCGGCACCATCGATTCTGATGGGATGTAAAAGGGTTTGGCAACAAAGCTGTGAAAGCCGAGCACCGCCGCCAGCAGAACGCCCGCCCCCCGGATTTCGGACAGCCAGTTGATATTATCGTCCTTGCGGCCTTTACCCTTGGTCATGCTGTGCTGCAGTCTTTCTGATCTATTGGGGCAGTTGAGATGCCTTAACGACCCGTTTGGGAAAGAGGCAAGGCTTCGATGATGATGAAGGCCTGCGCCCAAGGGTGATCATCTGTCAGGCTCAGATGGATATGCGCCTCATGGCCGGATGGGATAAGGGCATTTAGTGCGGCCTTTGCACCGCCCGTCAAGGCAAGCGTTGGCGCTCCCGAAGGCGCATTGACCACGCCAATGTCCTTCATGAACACGCCTTTACGAAACCCTGCGCCGACGGCCTTTGAAAAGGCTTCTTTGGCGGCAAAGCGCTTTGCATAGGTCCCCGATTTGGTGAAGGGGCGGCGCGCCGCCTTGGCCCGTTCCACATCGGTGAAGACGCGGTGCTCAAACCGGTCGCCAAACCGCGCAATCGACGCGGCGATCCGGTCTATATTGCACAGATCAGATCCCATCCCGACGATCATGATGGCTCCCGGGCGGCGTCCATGTGCACGCGCATCTGCCGGATTGCTTCTGAAAGACCAATGAAAATTGCTTCGCCGATCAGAAAGTGGCCGATATTCAATTCTGCAAGTTGCGGGATGGCCGCCACCGGGCCAACATTCTCAAAGGTCATGCCATGGCCTGCATGCGGCTCAATGCCATTGCGGGCGGCCAGCGCCGCGGCCTCGCTGATCCGACGCAACTCAACGGCCAGATCTGGGCCGCTTGCATGGGCATATTTGCCGGTGTGTAGCTCGACCACAGGCGCGCCCAATCGAATCGCGGCTTCAATCTGGCGGGCGTCCGGCTCAATGAACAGGCTGACGCGGATGCCCGCATCTGTCAGCCGGGTGACAATAGGGGCCAACTGGTTGTGGAGCCCCGCTGCATCCAGCCCGCCTTCTGTGGTGCGTTCGGCCCGGCGTTCGGGCACGATGCAGGCCGCATGCGGCTTGTGACGGAGGGCAATGTCCAGCATCTCATCGGTTGCGGCCATCTCCAAGTTAATGGGAAGCCGCGTTTCGCGCATCAGCGTGTCGAGATCTGCATCGCGAATATGGCGACGGTCTTCGCGCAAATGGACGGTAATGCCATCGCCACCCGCTCCTTCCACAATCTGGGCCGCGCGCAACGGGTCTGGATGGTTGCCACCCCGCGCATTGCGAATGGTCGCGACGTGATCAATATTGACGCCAAGCCGCAAATGGCCGCTCATGCTGCTTCCCTCCTGCTCCCCGGCTTTATGGCCGGGATGGCTTGGAGCTCTGGGGGCAGCTGGTCCGCCTCATAAGTGGGGACGTCGAGCCGAATGAGCGGGAAAAAGGGCACGCCCAAATCGGCCGTGCCATTTGACCGATCAACGAGTGCCGCCTCGGCAATCACCTCCCCACCTTCGCGCGCCACAGCGGCAATGGCTTCGCGAGAGGACAAGCCGGTTGTTACCACATCTTCGATCATAAGGACTTTCTGCCCCGGTTGCAGTCGGAACCCACGGCGGAGGCCAAACACGCCATCGGGGCGTTCAAGGAACAGGGCATCCTTTGCAAGGGCCCGTCCCATTTCATGGCCAATGATGATGCCCCCCATTGCGGGTGAGACAACAACATCAATCTCAGCCCGAATCTGAGCGGGCAGCGACGCGGCGAGTGCCTCTGCCAGTCGGGCGGCTCTCGCGGGGTTCATGAGCACGCGCGCGCATTGCAAATAGCGCGGGCTTCTTAAACCAGATGAAAGAATAAAATGCCCCTCCAGCAACGCCTCTGCGTCCCGAAACTCCTGAAGAATGTCTTCGTTCGTCATATTGTCCCTGCCTATTTGGCGATAAATCGTCTCACCCGCCCAATAAGGTGGGTAGACGGCGGCGGCAATCCTGCGCAAAAAACCTTTATGGGTTCTTGAGCCGCCGGACTTTGCCGCGTATAGGCCGCGGCGGAACGTCTCATTCTGGCGGTCCCAGAGTCTTTTCCCGCCCGGAAATCCGGGCCGCAACATTGGACAAACAGGTAATGAAGAAGCTGAGATCTGCTCTGATTGCAATTGGCCTGGTGCTCGCACCGGCAGCTGCGATCGCGCAAGCAATGCCGGCTGCTCCGGCGCCCGTGGCTGCTGCCGCTGCGCCAGGTGCTGCCACCGCGGCTCCGCAAGCTGACGCGGCCCCCGCTGCTGACGCAGTGAAGCCCGAGGCGCCTGCCCCGCTGGCGCCAGTCGCTGGAATTGGTCAGCCCGTTCAGGGGAAAATTGGCATTCAACCGCAAGTCACGGCCAATGGTGAACGTGCGCAATGGCTGCACGACGCCATTTTGTTGCCCGTCATCACGGTGATCTCCATTTTCGTTCTTGGCCTCATGCTTTGGGCCATGGTGCGCTATCGCCGCGCGGCCAACCCGACGCCGTCCAAAACGACGCACAACACATTTATCGAAATTGTGTGGACGCTCATCCCGGTGCTCATCCTTGTTGCGATTGCCATTCCGTCGATCAGCCTGCTCGCCGCGCAGTATAAACCGGCCGGCAAAGATGCTGTCACCATCAAGGTGATTGGTCACCAATGGTATTGGTCCTATCAATATCCGGACCATGGCGACTTTGAAGTCGTGTCCAACATGCTGACGGACGCGGAAGCATCCAAGCGCGGAGAGCCCCGTCTTCTCGCCGTGGATAACCGCCTGATTGTGCCTGTTGGCATCGAGATCAAGGCCATTGTGACGTCGGAAGATGTCATCCACTCCTTCGCGGTCCCAGCATTTTGGACCAAGATGGACGCTGTTCCCGGCCGCCTGAACGAAGTGACGTTCACGGTGGAAAAGGAAGGCGTTTATTACGGCCAGTGTTCTGAACTTTGTGGCGCACGCCACGCCTTCATGCCGATTGCGGTTGAAGTCGTGTCGAAGGAAAACTTCGCGCGCTGGGTCGCCTCAAAGGGCGGCAAGATGCCGGGCGCTGAACCCGTTGCCGCGCCAGTCCCGGCCGCTACTCCCGCTACTGCCCCTGCTGCTGCTCCGGCCGCCGCAGAGGGCGCGAATGAAACTGCACCGGCTGCCCCCGCAGCCGCCACCAAGGCGTAAAGACCATGACGACTATCGCTGCTTCGCACGATCATGCCCATGAGCATGAGGATCACCTGCCGGGCTTCTTTGCCCGTTGGTTCATGTCGACCAACCATAAGGATATTGGGACGCTCTATCTGATTTTCGCGATCATCGCGGGGATTATTGGCGGCGCTATTTCCGGTATGATGCGCGCTGAGCTCGCACAGCCAGGCATCCAATATCTGACCACTTGGGCTTCCATGATGGAAGGGCAGGGCGCAAGCCTCGACCAAGCCTATCATATGTGGAACGTGCTGATCACGGCCCACGGCCTGATCATGGTGTTCTTCATGGTCATGCCCGCCATGATTGGCGGTTTTGGTAACTGGTTTGTGCCGATCATGATTGGGGCGCCAGACATGGCCTTCCCGCGCATGAACAATATTTCCTTCTGGCTGCTTGTTCCGGCATTCATCCTGCTGCTCGGCTCGGCCTTTGTCCCGGGTGGCACTGGTCTGGGTGCGGGCACGGGCTGGACAGTCTATGCGCCGCTTTCAACCTATGGGTCGCAAGGGCCGTCGGTTGATATGGCGATCTTCTCGCTCCACTTGGCGGGCGCAAGCTCGATCATGGGCGCGATCAACTTTATCACGACCATTTTCAACATGCGTGCCCCCGGCATGACGATCCACAAGATGCCGTTGTTCGTCTGGTCGGTGCTCGTCACGGCCTTCTTGCTGTTGCTCGCCCTTCCGGTGCTGGCGGCGGCAATCACCATGCTTCTGACGGACCGCAATTTCGGCACGACATTCTTTGATCCGGCCGGCGGTGGGGATCCGGTGCTTTATCAGCATCTGTTCTGGTTCTTTGGCCATCCTGAAGTTTACATCATGATTTTGCCGGGCTTCGGCATTGTCAGCCAGATCATCTCCACCTTCTCGAAAAAGCCTGTCTTCGGCTATCTCGGCATGGCCTATGCCATGGTCGCGATTGGCGTGGTTGGCTTTGTCGTTTGGGCGCACCACATGTTCACGGTCGGCCTCGACGTGAATACCAAAATGTACTTCACGGCTGCCACCATGGTGATCGCAGTGCCAACGGGCATTAAGATCTTCTCGTGGATCGCAACGATGTGGGGTGGCTCCATCCGCTTTACCGTTCCGATGGTGTGGTCGCTTGGCTTCATCTTCATGTTCACTGTGGGTGGCGTGACGGGCGTTGTCCTCGCCAATGGCGGCGTCGATAACTATATGCACGACACATATTATGTCGTGGCGCACTTCCACTATGTGTTGTCATTGGGTGCGGTTTTCGCGCTGTTCGCTGGCTTCACTTATTGGTTTGCGAAGATGAGCGGACGCCATTTGTCCGAAGCGCTTGGCCATCTGCATTTCTGGATCTTCTTCATCGGTGTGAACCTTGTGTTCTTCCCGATGCACTTCCTGGGTCTGCAGGGCATGCCACGCCGTTACCCAGATTATCCGGATGCCTTTGCCTATTGGAACCAGATTGTCTCCTTGGGCTATGTCATCATGGCCGGGTCCATGGTGATCTTCTTTGCCAACGTCCTCTATGCCCTGTTCGCCGGTAAAAAGGCGGAAGGCAATTATTGGGGTGAAGGGGCAACGACGCTTGAATGGACTCTTTCAAGCCCGCCGCCGTTCCACCAGTTCGAGACCCTTCCAAAGGTCGATTAAGGAAAGCGGCGTGGTCCGTTTTCCGGCCACGCACTATGTAAGGATTGTCCGGGACCGCAAAGCTTGCGGCCCGGACAGTCCCAACCGGGTCCAAAACGGGTCTCTCCTTTTATGGCAAGCCTGAGTGTGACAAGCGTAGATACCCTTCCGGCGGATTGGCGCGACTTTCTTGCGCTAACCAAGCCGCGCGTGATGTCGCTTGTTGTCTTCACGGGCCTGTGCGGCTTGCTTGCCGCGCCCATATCGATCCACCCGGTTCTGGGCTTTACAGCCGTGCTTTGCATTGCGCTGGGTGCAGGGGCCGCAGGGGCCCTGAACCAATGGTATGAATCAGATATTGATGCGCTGATGAAGCGCACGGCCAATCGGCCTTTGCCCGCAGGCCGCATGGATCGCCAGTCTGCGCTCCATTTTGGTGTTGGTCTCTCCTTTTTCTCGGTGCTGACCTTGGGGCTGGCGACCAATTGGGTCGCGGGCGCCATCTTGGCGGCCTCAATCCTGTTTTACGTGCTGATCTACACCGTTTGGCTGAAGCGCCGGACGCCGCAAAATATCGTCATCGGCGGCGCGGCCGGGGCCTTTCCCCCGATGATCGGATGGGCGGCTGCGACGGGCAATCTATCTCTGCTACCGATCTTGTTGTTCGGCATTATCTTCTTGTGGACGCCGCCACATTTTTGGGCGCTCGCCCTGTTTGTGAAGACGGATTATGCCAATGCAGGCGTGCCGATGCTGCCCGTTGTTGCGGGTGAAAAGACGACGCGGCATCATGTGCTGCTCTATACCCTGCCCATGGTCGCGTGCGCGCTGGCACCCTGGGCATTGGGCCTGTTGGGCACCGTCTATGGCGTGTCCTCCATGATTTTGAACCTTGTCTTTCTTGCCCTTGCTGTGCGCGTTGCCTTGCGCCGCACGGGTGAGGCGGATGGCATGGGCGCGGAAAAGGCGCTCTTTGCCTTTTCGATTTTCTATCTCTTTGCTCTTTTCGCAGCGGTTGCTGCAGACCGGATGATGTCAGCATGACCCAGCCTGATGATGAGTTTAACCGCCGCAGGCGGCAACGCTCTCTGGTGACAGCCGGTTTGCTGATCGCCATGTGCCTTCTCTTTTATTTCATCACATTGGTGAGGATTCAGGGATGAACAGGACAACGCGTACAGGTTTGTTGGCCGCTAGTTTGGCCTTTGGCATGGTCGGCGTCGGTTATGCCAGTGTGCCCCTTTATCGCCTCTTTTGTCAGGTGACTGGGTTTGCCGGAACAACGCAAAAGGGCATTGGGATGCAGGCGCCCGGCGCAGTTACCGGGAAAACCATGTCGATCCGCTTTGATTCCAATCATGCGCCGAGCCTTCCTTGGACATTCGCCCAGGAATCCAATCGGGAATTGGTGACCATCGGCGCGCAAGATATCACTTTTTACAAGGCCAAGAATCTCTCCGACAAGCCAGTAACCGGCACGGCAACATTCAATGTCACGCCCTCTCAGGCGGGGAAGTATTTCACGAAGATTCAATGTTTTTGCTTTACCGAGCAGACGTTGCAGCCGGGCCAAGAAGTGCGGATGCCAGTCGTCTTTTTCGTCGATCCCGCGATCTTGAATGATCCGGAGGCGCGCAAAATTCAAGAAATCACGCTCAGTTACACATTCTATCCGGTGGACGAGCGCAAAAAGCAGAGCTAAGCGACAATCGATTTTACAGGGAAAGTTGATCACCATGGCAGGTGCAAAGAACCACGATTATCATATCCTTCCGCCGAGCATCCATCCGTTCTTCGGGTCAATGGCTGCGCTGGTCGCCTTTGGCGGCCTTGTCATGTGGATGCACAAGATGCCCTATGGCGGCCTTGTTGCCTCCATTGGCTGGCTCGGGATTTTCTACACATTCTACGCCTGGTGGTCAGATGTGGTGAAGGAAGCCCAAGGTGGCGATCATACCCCCGTTGTGCAGCTGCACCTGCGCTACGGCATGATTTTGTTCATCGCCTCTGAGGTGATGTTCTTCGTCGGTTGGTTCTGGGCCTGGTTTGATTTCTCGCTCTTCCCAGAGCCGATCCAGCTGATTGATGGCGCTGTGGAACGGGTCGCTGGCGCAACATCTGTCACGCAGGTGGTTGGTGCTTGGCCGCCCAAGGGAATCGAAGTGATCGATGCCTTTGGCTATCCCTTGCTAAATACCCTCATTCTGCTCTGCTCCGGCACTACGGTCACTTGGGCGCACCACGCCCTGATCAACAATGAACGCGGTGGCGAATTGCGCGGCCTTTGGGGTGCGATTGGCGTTGGTGCCAACGACAATCTGAAGAAAGGTCTGTGGATCACGATTCTGCTGGGCTTGTTGTTCAGCTCGGTTCAGGTGTACGAATACATCCACGCACCCTTTGCTTTTAAGGGGCTAAACTACAGCGCGGCCTTCTACATGGCGACGGGCTTTCACGGCTTCCACGTGCTGGTCGGTACGATTTTCCTGATCGTCTGCCTTGTCCGCGCCTATAAGGGCCATTTCACCCCACGCCAGCATTTCGGCTTTGAAGCGGCCGCCTGGTATTGGCATTTTGTTGATGTCGTCTGGCTGTTCCTCTTTGTCGTCGTTTACGTCTGGGGCGGTTGGGGCGCACCGGTTCACGGCTGATCATGACGGATTGGCAAGCCCCCGATACGACTGAGGCGTCGATCCGGGGGCTTTGTCCACGCTGCGGCGCCCCGACTCTGTTCGCGGGCGCCGTTCGCTTTTCGGAGGCCTGCCCTCAGTGCAAGTTGGACTTTGGCCAGTTTAATGTGGGCGACGGCCCGGCGGCTTTCTTGATCATGATCGTCGGCGCGATCGTCACAATCGGGGCTGTCATGCTGGAACTTTCGGTTGAGCCGCCTTTTTGGGTTCATATCCTGATTTGGGTGCCGCTCACGGCCGCCTTGGTCGTCGGCCTGTTGCGCCTCGCCAAAGGGGCGCTCTTGGTGCTGGAATATCGCAACCGTGCCCGTGAAGGGCGGATTGTCTCTTGAGGCGCATTCCCATCCTCGCAACCTTGATCGTTGCGCTGGCCATTGCGACCATGATCGCGCTTGGCCTCTGGCAACTTGACCGCCTGGACGAAAAGGAAGCGCAACTGGCCGTCTATCGCGCCAATCTTGGTCAGCCGGCCATTGCCTTTCCCACCGCTGCCCCCATTCCGGATACAGCCCTGTTTCGCCGATCCTCGGCCGCGTGTTCGTCAGTCACAGGCTGGCAGACACAGGCGGGACGGTCGGCCAAGGGTATATCGGGCTATCGCTGGATTGCGACCTGCCCGGGCCTCATCGTCGATGTGGGTGTCACGCGGGATCCCAAGACGCGCCCCTCCTGGTTGGGCGGGTCCGTCACAGGCGTCATCACGACGGAACCGAGTCACACCAGCCTGCTCAGCCGTATGGGCGGCAAAGAGGCGGCGTTGCGGCCCATGCTGGTCTCTGACACGCCAGCGCCGGGCCTAGAGGCCAGTTCGCCGCCATCCCCCGATGAGGTGCCCAACAATCATCTCGCTTATGCGGTCCAGTGGTTCCTTTTTGCAGGTGTTGCGGCGCTGATTTATGGATTGGCCCTCCGCCGCCGCGCCTCTGAATCTTGACCCTGCCCAGCGATCCCATTTTCTATAGTGTTGCCGCAATTGCCGTCATTCTCGTCGGTATAGCGAAGGGTGGCTTTGCCGGGCTGGGGGCGGCCGCCATGCCCATCCTTGTTCTTGTGATGGATCCGGCCCCTGCGGCTGCAATGTTGCTGCCCATTTTGATTGCGCAGGATGTGGTGGGTGTCTGGGCGTTCCGCCGCACCTTTGACATGCCGACTCTAAAGCTGATGCTGCCCGGCGCTTTTGTAGGCGTCTTTCTCGGCTGGCTGTTGGCGACGATTGTACCTGTTGATGCCGTGCGCGCGCTGGTGGGGGCAATCGCCGTCATCTTCGGCGGCTATCGATTGGCCGGAGCCTATGGCCTCAGCCCGACCATAAAGGGAACATTGCCCAATTGGGTGGGTGTTTTTTGGGGCGGGGTTTCCGGCTTTACCAGTCAGGTGGCGCATGCGGGCGGGCCCCCATTTCAAATTTGGGCGCTGGGCCGAAACTTTCCGCCCAATGTCTTTATCGGAACATCGGCGATTTTCTTTGCCGCTCTGAATTGGATGAAGGTGCCTGCCTATATTGCTCTGGGGCAATTTACGGCGGCAAACCTGCAGCTCACGCTCGTTTTTATGCCTGTCGCCATTGCCAGCACTTTTGCCGGTGTATGGCTTGTCCGCCGCCTCAGCCCGGCCCGCTTTGCCACAATCATCTCCCTGTTGATGGTCGTGGTTGGGCTTCAATTGCTGCGGCAGGCCTTCACCTGACCTTGCCCCAGCCGGGCAACAGGGCTAACGCGCGCACTCATGCGGTATATCAGCACCAGAGGGAGCGCCCCGACGCTCGATTTTGAAGGCGCGACGCTGGCTGGCCTTGCGTCAGATGGCGGGCTTTATGTGCCGGATCATTGGCCACGTTTCTCGCGCGAAGAGATCACCGCCCTTCAAGGCCTGTCCTATGTCGATACGGCCGTTGCCATTATGCGTCCCTTTGTCGCGGGCAGCCTAGATGATGCGACGCTCAAGCGGCTATGCACCATCGCTTATGGGCGCTTTTCGCATGACGCTGTGACGCCCTTGGTCCAGCTGGATTCGACGCATTGGCTGATGGAATTATTCCACGGGCCGACACTGGCGTTCAAGGATGTGGCCTTGCAGTTGCTCGGTCAGTTGTTTGAGACATTTTTGGCCAAGCGCGATGCGCATCTGACCATCATCGGCGCGACATCAGGCGATACCGGGTCTGCGGCCATTGATGGCGTGGCGGGCCGTGCGAAGATTGATATCTTCATGTTGCACCCCTTGGGCCGCGTCTCGGATGTGCAGCGGCGTCAGATGACTACGGTGCTCGCCCCCAATGTGTATAATGTCGCGATTAAGGGCAGCTTTGACGATGCCCAAGCGATTGTGAAGGCGCTGTTCAACGACCGTGCTTTCAATGGCCGCTTTACGGTTTCGGCGGTCAATTCGATCAACTGGGCCCGGTTGATGGCGCAGATTGTTTATTATTTTTACACCGCCGTCCGCCTTGGAGCGCCAGATCGCCCCATTGCTTATTCCGTCCCCACGGGCAATTTCGGCGATGTTTTTGCAGGTTACGTGGCGGAGCGGATGGGCCTGCCCATATCGCGGCTGATTGTGGCGACCAATGTGAATGACATTCTGCACCGTGCCCTGACCACGGGCGATTATAGCTGTGGCACCGTCACCGCGACGGCGACACCCAGCATGGACATTCAGGTCAGCTCTAATTTTGAACGGCTCTTGTTCGATCTTGCGGGCCGCGATGGCCCAACCCTTGCCGGGATGATGGCCGGGTTCGAATCGAGCCGGGCGATGCAAATCCCCGCCCCGATGATTGCGGGCGCGAAGGACCTGTTCATCAGTGCGCGCATTGATCCAACGGCCATGGCAGACGCCATGCGCTGGGCCGCCGAACGGACGGGCCAGATCATTGATCCGCATACGGCCATTGGCCTTGCCGCAGCGCGCGCAGCGGGCCTGCCCACCGATGTTCCGGTTGTAACGCTTGCAACGGCCCATCCGGCCAAATTCTCCGACGCTGTCGAGCGGGCAACGGGCGTGCGCCCTGCCTTGCCAACGCGGGTGGGCAATTTGTTCGACCGGGCAGAGCGATATGATATTTTGCCCGCGACCAAGGAGGCCGTGGCCGCTTATGTCGCGGAACGGGCGACCCCTGCGGTATGACGCCCATCACCCTGATTGGTGACGCTTGGGCGGATTATGGCCTGATTGATTCGGGGCATGGCCGTAAGCTGGAGCGTTATGGCCCGCAGCGTTTCATCCGGCCCGAACCACAGGCGCTTTGGGCCCCGGCGCAAGCCAATTGGGATGCGGCGGGGGAATTTGTGCCCGGGTCTGATGAAGATGGCGGCGGCCAATGGCGGTTTGATCATCCATTGCCGCACGCTGGCTGGACGGGGCAATGGGAAGAGGTGCGTTTCACAATGCAGCCAACCCCCTTTCGGCATTTAAGCTTCTTCCCAGATATGGCCCCAGTCTGGTCGTGGATGCGCGGGCAATTGGCGGGCCTCGAGGCGCCGACGGCGATGAACCTGTTTGGCTATACCGGCGTCGGTACGCTGGCGCTCGCGGCCAAGGGCGCAGCCGTGACGCATGTGGATGCCTCCAAAAAATCGGTGGAGGCAGCACGCGCCAATGCCGCACTTTCTGGCATGGCAGATCGTCCGATCCGTTGGATCATCGACGACGCCCTTAAATTCGCCGCACGCGAAGTGCGTCGGGGCAAACGCTATGACGGGATCATTCTGGACCCGCCCAAATATGGTCGCGGGCCGGAAGGCGAAGTCTGGAAGCTGGAAGAAGGCCTGCCGCCTTTGATTGCGGAGTGCCGTAAGCTGCTGGACGCTGATTCGCGGTTTTTATTCCTCACCGTTTATGCCGTGCGCATGTCTGCGCTGGCGATTGGAGAGCTTGTTCGCCAGCATTTTGCCGATCTGGGCGGCCAGGTGGAATGTGGGGAATTGGGCGTACGCGAAGAAACACGCGGTCTGACACTGCCCACAGCCATTTTCGCCCGCTGGTCGCGTTAAGCTATTCGCGCAGCGCCCTGATCCCCGCGCCTGCGGCAAAGGGGGCAATCGCCACGAGCAGCAAAGAGGATGCTGCCAGAAAACGCAGCGCCCCTCCGCCAAAATCCCCAATGCTTCCCGCGCCAAAGATGATGAGGGGCACCGCCAGCGGCAGCATCAATAAGCCGCCCAGCGCGCCGGATCGGCGCACGCCCGCGGTCAGGCTGGCCACCATCACGCCCAAGGCCGCTAGCCCCGGCGTCCCGACCAACAGGCCCAGTTCAACCGCGGCCAATGTTTCCCCATCCAGCCGCAACAGCGCAGCGGCAGGCAGGGCGGCCAGCATCAGGGGCGGGCCAAAGCCCAGCCAATGGGCGGCAATCTTTGCCGTGGCGACGGCTTCCTCCCCAATACCGCGTACGGCATATTGATCGAGCACACCGCTTTCTGCATCGGGCGCAATTAATCGGTCAATCGGCAGCAAGGCCGCCAGCAACGCTGCAACCCAAATCACACCGCCGCCGGTGCGCGCCAAAAGCGCGCCATCTGGCCCAACCGCAAAGGGGTATAGCGTTGCGACCAGCAGGAAGAAGGCAATGGGAAGGCCAATGCCGCCCGCGCCAAGAGAGAGCCTGAGGTCCCGCTTCAAAATGGCAAAGAAGGCTCTCATACCGCAGCCTCCAGTGTCAGGCTGGCTGCGCCGGGCAAGTCGAGCATCTGGTGGGAGGCGGCCAGAATTATCCCGCCCTTGGCTCGATGTGCTGCCATAGCCGCCGCCAGCAAGGCGAGCGACGCTGCATCCAACCCATTGCCCGGCTCATCCAGCAACCAAATCGCGGCGTTTGCGGCATGCACCCGGGCCAATGTGGCCCGGCGGCGCTGCCCCGTGGAGAGCATACGCACCGGAACCTCTGCAAGCCGTGTGAGATCAAAGGCGGCTAGGGCATCGACCACCGTGTCGCGGTTGCCACCATCTATGCGCGCCCAATAGCCAAGGGTCTCGGCCAGCGGCAGGCGCGGGTCGAGCGCCATATGTTCATCGGCAAGCGCAATCCCGCCGCTGGTTTCAACATGGCCCGAAAAAGCGGGCAGCAGACCTGCGATGATGCGCAACAGGCTGGATTTTCCAACGCCATTTGGCCCGGTCAGAAGCAAGGCCTCACCGTGCTGGAGCGCAAAGCCCAGCCCCTTGAACAAAATTCGCCCGCCACGCAGGCAGGATAGAGCCTCAACTGTCAGCCGCGCGCTCATGCCGTCGCCTGTCGCGATGCGTCGATCGCCTTTGCGCTCTGGGCCTGTTGACCTTTACCTGTCATGGCTGCGACATAGGCACAGAATTGATAAGAGGCAAAATATGGTCGAACAACTCACTCCTGAACAACGCGCCGCCGCACTCGATGCGCTGGGCGATTGGGATTATGAGGATGGGCGCGACGCCATTGTCCGCCAGTTCCTCTTTCAGGATTTTTCAGAAGCCTTTGCCTTTATGACACGGGTCGCCTTGCTCGCCGAGGTGCAGGACCATCACCCAGAATGGTCAAATGTTTGGAATCGGGTAGAAATTCTTTTGACCACACATGATGCGGGCGGCTTGTCCGAACGCGATATCCGCATGGCGCGCGCCATCGACGCGCTGCTGGACTAAGTTATCTGCCCCGGATCCAGCTTGCCCGGACAAACCAACCAAGGACGAGGGCGGCGATCAGCACGCAAAAGCCAACCACGCCCCAGAAAGCCCAAGGTTCCTGAGAAAAGGGAATGCCGGCAACATTCATCCCCAACAGGCCTGTCACGAAGGTGACGGGCAGGAAAATGAGCGCTGCGATGGAAATCAGGAGCGACCGCGAATCGATTAGTTCTGCCCGCCTGTCGGTCAGTTCCTCATGGATGAGGGCCGCCCGCTCTCTGATCGCTTCCAGCTCTTCGGTCATGCGGGCCGCACTGTCCGCCGCTTCGCGCAGGTGGATGCGGTCATGCTCATCCAACCAATCCAGCTCGGCGCTCGACAGCCGCTCCAGCGCCTGACGCTGTGGCGCGATGAAGCGGCGGTAAGAAATGGCCTGACTGCGGATTTCGGTTACGCGTCGCCGGGTTTGCAGGATGCTGCCTGTTTCAAGGGCGACTTCGCAATCATCCATGGCATCGCCAAGTGCTGCGACTTGCGGATTCATGAGATCGCTGGTGATTTGTGCAAAGCTTGAGATGAGATCGCCAGGATCGGCAAGTGATCCGCTGAGAAACAGCGTCGTCAGATCCTCCAACGCGCAGGCTGTGCGAAAATTGATAGAGATAACCCGGCCTTTATCTGCCCAAAACCGGGTGGAGACGAGGGCGTCTGGATCATCATCCGGCGTTGTGCCCAGCCCGCGCAAATTCATGACCACTCCGTCGTCAAACAGCGCAGCGCGTGGTCGGGTTTCATGCGCGGTCAGGGCGGCGCGCGCGACATCGGGGATGTCGCTTTGCTGGCCGAGCCAGAGTTGCGCCGCATCATCGCGGCCATCCAAATGGATCCAGACCAACCCACCATTGCGCGGCGCGCGGCTGGCCTCTTCAAGCGTGACTTCTCGCGCGGTCGTCCCAGAAAAGAGAAAGGCGCGGGTCATCCCTGCCACTCCACAAAAACGGTCATGCCGGGTGGCGGCACATCAGGTGCTGTTTCGCATTGCGCCCGTTGCGCATCGGCTCTGGCGCGGTTGAGGATGGCCGGGGCAACCGCGGCTTGATGCAGCACCAAATCCGCCTGTGCTAAAAGCCGGGCGGTTCGGATGCTTAGATCGTCCGGATCATTCGAGGTCACAACCACATGATGGAATCGCGCTGTCGCGCCGCTGCCCGCACCCTCCAGCCATCGAGTGACGCTGGTCTCATCCGCTTCGCCAAAGGGATC
>Ga0214921_10005338_pt1 | contig 18202 bp, 14 predicted proteins | sample LL1505_MetaG_FD_177992 | JGI IMG/M metagenome (GOLD analysis project Ga0214921, IMG submission 177992) | Freshwater microbial communities from Lake Lanier, Atlanta, Georgia, United States - LL-1505 | ecosystem: Environmental > Aquatic > Freshwater > Lake | place: USA: Georgia | collected... | reverse complement strand
ATGCGATTGGCCGAACGCGCCGGTGACGTGGCGTCACGTCCGACCTTCACTCCCTGGGGGACATGGGAGGACGGCTATGTTGTCTTTGACGGCCGCTGGTGTGAGCCGCTGTCGGCAGACCTTGCGCGGAGCCTGAGTCGGCAGCTTATCGATGCGAAACGGGCGCTGGCCGAGCGGCGGACGGCGGGAGTTGGGTCATGAACTGGCATGGGCTGCTCGTCAGCGTGCGCGACGCCGCCGAAGCGGCCGAGGCGATCGCCGGCGGTGCGGACATCATCGACGTCAAGGAGCCGCGGAACGGTTCGCTTGGCCCGGCGGATCCGGCGGCGATCGCCGCCGTGGCCGAGATGGTGGGCGGCCGCCGGCCTTGGACGATGGCCGCGGGTGAACTCGGGGCAGCTCCTGGCGGGCCGTCTGGTGCCGGCTCCGAGCCGGTGATCAACGCCATCGGCGCGCATCTGCGCCAGGTCATCTCGCTGCTGAGTGTGACTGCGGAGCCGCCCGCCGCCGTGAAGATCGGCCTCGCTGGCGCCGCTGGCACCGACTGGCAACGCCGCCTGCTGGCGGCCTACGAGTCGCTGCCTACCGGCAGTGCCCGCGTGGCGGTGGCCTATGCCGACTGGCGGCGGGCCGCAGCGCCCTCACCTCCGGAAGTGATTGCCGCGGCCGATGGTATCGGCTGTGCCACGCTCCTTATTGACACGTTCGACAAATCGGCAGGCAGTCTGTTCGCCTGCTGCCAGCCGGGGCTGCCGGCAGCCTGGGTGGCAGCCGCCCGCGCCGCTGGTCTCCAGGTCATCGTGGCGGGACGGATCACCCTCGCAGAGATTCCCGACGCGTGGGCCCTGCGGCCCGACGTGGTCGCGTTACGGTCGGCAGTATGTTTCAATGGCCGGGCGGGCGTGGTGCAGGCAGGGCTGGTTCGACACGCCGTTGGCTTGGGTGCTCGTCGTTCTGGAACTGTCAGCGTCCCGGGTGGCCTCGTGCCATCACGCTGAAACGTGATTCTCACCCCATGTATGCAGGAGAACAGGCATGAAATCGATTGAAGTACGTGTGCCGCACTCGCTTGAGCGGGACGAGGTCCGCCGCCGGCTGGATACGGCGCTTGTGACGGCCCGCGAAGAGTACGCGGCCACCGTGGGGGACATCGAGGCTGCGTGGGAGGGAGACGACCGCCTGCGGGTCCTGCTGACCGTCAGCGGAATGAAATTCGACGGCACGGTGGACATTCTTGTCGAGGAACTCGTCGTCGGCCTGCAGGTGCCGGGCATGGCGGCCCTGTTTTCCGGCCGTATTCGCGAAGGCATCCAGGAACGACTGGGAGGGTTGATCGGGTCGCAGCAGGCTTAGGGTTCAAGCGGTCTCTCCTGCAAGGGCTCTTCGGAAGGTATGAGTCTGGTCGATTGAAGCGAGACGACAGGCTGCCCTTCCGATCAGTTCCCGCGAGAGTTGATTGACGGATCGATACGATGAACGTCATGCACTCCACGCCTCAGGTCCGTTGGCTGCTGGGCATCGCTCTGGTAGCGGCGATGGTTGCCACCTTCTGCCCGCAGGCGGTGGGCGCACTGATGCAGCCCGACGACCCGTTTGCCGACGAACTCAACCCCTTTGGCACCGGCAAGTCGCCCGCGCCCGCCGCGGTACCGCCGAAGCCCAACCCCGAAGCCAATCCGGAAGCCAATCCGGAAGCAAACCCCGAAACCCAGCCGGCGTCGGAGCCGCAGCGTCAGAAGGCCACCGTCCAGCCGAACGCCCCCCGTGTCAGGTTGCCGCTCCCGTTTCCTGAGACCGCGGAGCAGGATGAGCCCGCGGGCCGACCTGAACGGGTGCCAGGCCGCGGGGCTCGGTCGCTTCTTGACGATCGCCCAACGGAGCCCCGTGGCGGCGCAGGTGGCCCGCAACGTGACCGGATGTTTGGCGGTGAACAACCCGCTGCCGAACCGACCAAAGCCGAACAGAAACTCGTTGAGGCGGATCAGCTCGAACGGCAGGGAAAGCTGGAAGAGTCGCGCGATCTGCTTCGCGAGGTGGTGAAACTTGACCCCGCGCTGACCATGGGCCACCTGGCCCTCGGCGTGGTGCTGCGGCGGCTTGGTGACTTTCGCGGTTCGGTGGAGGCGTGCTCGCAGGGGATCGAGGTCGATCCCGAGGAACCCGAACTCTATCTTCGTCGCGGCATCGCCTGGTTTCATCTCGGGCTCTATGGCATCGCCCTGGAAGACTTCGAGGAGGCTGCGGGCATGGCCTATGACGATCCGCGGCCGGAACTCTGGCGGGGCCTGACACTGATTGAACTCGACCGGCCTCTGGAGGCGATCAACGCCTATGCGTCGGCAATCCGTCGTGATCGCACCTGCATGCTCGCTTATCTGAACCGCGGGCTGGCGTACCTCGCCACGGATGAGCCACGGAAGGCGGAGTTCGACTTCAACCAGGCCATCCGCCAGCAACCCAAGGACGTCCGTGCCTGGTCGAATCGAGGTGTGGCGCAGGCGCGGCAGGGCCGCTACCGCGAGGCGATCGAATCCTACGAGACCGCGCTTGGAATCAGTCCCAATGACAAGCCGGCACGGGTCAATCTCGAGGCCGCGCGGCGCATGGCTGGGCAGGAAAAGCAGCGCAGCCGGTAGTGACCCTTTCAATGGCCTCGCGCTGTTCATCGGCACGATGGAATCGTGTCGCCACAGGGGTGGAGGCAGGGCACGGTGGCACGGGGATGCGCGACCGCAGGGCTAGTTGCCCGGGGCGAAGACACGCAGCGTTGTGTCTGTGATTGCCCAGTCGAGGTCGAGCGGATCGAGAATGGCGCGGAGGAGTTCGTCACGCGAGGCATTCGTGACACGTGCCCGTACGATCTCACCTGGAGCGATCCCTTTGCGGGAGAGTGATTCCCGATCGAGTTCGAGCTGCAACTCCAATCGGGTGGCGATCGCCGCCAGCGCCTCCTCCAGTGGGGCCGCAACCTTCAGGGAGAATGTCTGCCCTTGTACGGCAACCTTCTGCCGGGGAGCGGGGCGGCGACCAGTGGGCGTTCCGGTGGGTGCTCGGGTTCCAGGTTTCCCTGCCGCCGCGGTGGCCGCACGGGACGCGAGTCCGGAGGCGATCGGGATGACCCGGCCTGTGGGAGCGGCGTTACCCCTGGGATCTGCTGCCGTCTTGTCAACCCGCCAGTCGATCCGGAGGTCGAAGGAGGCCAGCAGCAGGTCGAGCCGTTCGGCCAGGGACATCTCCGGGAGTGACGCCGCAGGCAGGTGATCGTGTGGCACTGAGTCGATTCCCTCAAGTGCGATACCCGCCTGGGTAGCGGCGTCTGCCAGGAGATCCCGAGGACGGGCTCCGGCCGGCCATTGCCATGGCTCCTTGTTCGCGAGCATCGATCGCGACCGGGGCGTGAGGGAGGTCAACTCTGCGGCGCGGGCCGCTTCGGCGCGAAGGACCAGATCGGCTCTGCCGCGCGGCACGATCCGGATCGACGACTCCAGCACGGCCAGTTCGCCACCGGCGATCGTGGCGGCGCGGGTGAGCACATCGAGGAGTGGTTCGTTCTGGCACTCGAGGCTGATCGCTGTATCAGGGTTCATGCGGCGATCGATCAGCACGGGGAGGCCCGCCGTCTCGCTGACCCGCTCGGCCCACGGTCGCAGGCCGATGCCACTCCATGTCGCCGTCACGGGGGCGGCGAGGTCTGCCGCGACCGCCGGATCTCCGGCCCCGACGAGCCACCCGCTCATGATCCAGAGAATCCCGACGCCGGTCATCGCCAGGTCGCGGGCACTGAACCGCCGGGCTGCATGGGCAGACGGAAAACCGTGCCGCGCAGTAGGCTCAGATCCGCAGTGGGACAGAACGGGCAGTGGCACGGCAACCCTCTCAAGAACACCTGCGGCCAGAGAACACCTGCGGGTCGGTGCCGCGGAGCATACCGCCGGCAGCGGCCGCGACGACAGACATATGCCAGCCGAAAAAACGATCATCGTGCTCGGGGCTGGCATCAACGGCGCCGCCGTTGCCCGGGAGCTCACGCTCTCGGGAGTCAATGTGTTCGTGGTCGACGACGGCGACATCGCCGCCGGCGCCACCGCCTGGTCGACGCGGCTTATCCATGGCGGGCTTCGCTATCTCGAGTATGGAGAGATTGGCCTGGTGCGGGAAAGCCTGATCGAACGCAACCGGTTGGTGACACTGGCGGCCCATCTCGTGCGGCCCCTGCCATTTTATCTGCCGGTCGAGGGACGGTGGGGCGGCATGTGGGCGGCCGCCGCCCGACTCGCCGGCTGCGAGTCGCTGGCCCGCGCGTGGCAGGGGCGGCGGGGGCGGGGCAGTTGGACGGTGGGAGTCGGGCTCTCTCTCTACGACCTACTGGCCGCCGGTGCGGGCTGGCCGCGGCATCGCCTGGTGCGGGCGGGCCATGGCGGGATGCCGCAGGTCGACACCACGGTCTTTCCACAGGCAGCCATTTATGCCGACGCGCAACTGCTCTTTCCCGAGCGATTCACGGTGGAACTCCTCGTCGATGCCCGCGGTATCGCGGCGACTGCCGGCACGCGGTTCGAGGTCTGCACGCATCGGCACCTGCGGTTCGGCCATGACGGCGCGGTCACGATCGGCCCATCACCGCAGGGTGGCGATCCGCTCGTGGTTCATCCCGATGCGGTCGTCAATGCCACCGGCGCGTGGGTGGATCGCACGCTCGAGACACTCTGCGCGGGCACAGGCACCGCCGCCGGTCGCCACCTCATTGGAGGCACGAAGGGAAGTCATTTGCTGGTACGGAACGCAAACCTGCGGTCGGCGCTCGCAAACCACGGCGTCTATGCCGAGGCCACCGACGGCCGGCCTATCTTCGTGCTGCCCTTCGGCCCGGAGTTGGTGCTTGTGGGTACGACCGATATTCCGTTCAGTGGCGATCCGGCGGCAGCGCGTACCGATGAGGCGGAAATCGTCTACCTTCTGGCGGCGGTAACGCGGCTGTTTCCGGGGGTGGCGGTCCGTCGCGAGCACGTGCAGCAGCACTACTGCGGCGTGCGGCCGCTGCCCAATGTGGCCGGCGATCCGCGGTCACCGGCAGGCGTCACCCGCCGCCACCTGCTCGTCAGGCACGACGGGTCGCCATGGCCGCTTTGGTCGATCGTGGGCGGCAAGCTCACCACCTGCCGCAGTCTCGCCGAAACAACGGCGGCTACCGTGCTCGACACGCTCGGAGTGTCGGTGCGTGGCACATCGCGGGAGCGGCCGCTGCCAGGGAATTGCGCCGGGACGACGCGAGAGGCGGCCGTGCTCGAGTGCCGGCGTCTGGCCGAGCAGGCGGGCGTGCCGCGGGATAAGGCCGCCTCGGTTGCAGAGCAGGCCGTGGGTCTGTTTGGAGCGCGGGCTCCATCGGTGTGGCTGCCAGAGGATCGCCCGGTGACAGAACCAGAACCAGTCAACCGGCCGCGAGGAACGCTGATCCGCGGAATTGGACTGCCGACGGCGGCGGTCGAGTTCTGCCTCCGCGAGGAGTGGGCCGCCACACTCGACGACCTCATCGAGCGGCGGTTGATGCTCGTGTTCCACGAACACCTCAGTCGCGAAGCGATCACGGACGTGGCGGAGATCCTGTCCTCTGTCGGTCGGCTCGCCCCGGATCGGGTGGCTGAAGCCATCGACGGCTGCGTGGGCAGGCTGGAAGAACGGTATGGTCGGATCATCCCAGGGAGCCACATATGACCGCATCGGGGTTGCGGAAAACCTGCATTCTCGCGCTCGATCAGGGGACCACGTCGAGCCGGGCGATTCTGTTCGACCGCCGTGGTGTGCCGCTGGCCATGGCGCAGGAGGAGTTTCCACAGATCACGCGACGACAGGTCGCTCAGACAGCTTCCGGCGGGACTCTGACCACGGCTGACGATGATGCGGCAGAGGTGGTGATCGTCGAGCACGATCCGGAGGCCATCTGGCGATCGCAGCTCACCTGCGCCAGGAGCGTGTTGGAGTTGAGTGGAACGTCTCCGCATCAGGTGGCCGCCATCGGCATCACCAACCAGCGGGAGACGACGATCCTCTGGGATCGAGCCACCGGCCAGCCCGTGGCGCCCGCGATCGTCTGGCAGAGCCGTGTCTCGGCGTCCATCTGCGCACGGCTGCGGGCGCTCGGCATCGAAGACACTGTCCGCCGCGGCACGGGCCTGCTCATCGATCCCTACTTTTCGGCCACCAAGATCATGCACCTGCTGGAGACGCTGCCTGGATTGCGGTCGCGTTGCGAGCGAGGCGAGATTCTCTTTGGCACGGTCGATACGTTCCTGATCTGGCGGCTGACTGGCGGTCGAGTGCATGCCACCGACGTCACCAATGCCAGCCGAACGCTGCTCTTTGACATCCACCGGCTCGACTGGAGCGACGAACTCTGCGGGCTCTTCGGCGTGCCGCGGACAATCCTCCCTGACGTGCGGCCATCGAGCGGTTCCTTTGGCGAAACCGAGGCCGTCTGGCTGGGAGCGTCGATCCCGATCGCAGGCTGCGCCGGTGACCAGCAGGCAGCGGCTTTTGGTCAGGGCTGTGTACGGCCGGGAGACGCGAAAACCACCTACGGCACCGGCGCGTTCCTGATGTTTTCGACAGGGCATGAAGCGGTGGCGAGTCGCCACGGCCTGCTCACCACGCCGGCGTGCACGTTTCCGCACAGCGGGACGACTGCCATTGTTCAAGCGACGGAGTCATCTGCGACGGGCTATTTCCTGGAAGGATCCGTGTTCGTGGCCGGCAGCCTCGTCAGTTGGCTCCGGGATGGCCTGAACATGATCGGGCACGCAGAGGAGATCGAACCGCTGGCTCGAAGTGTGGACGACAGCGGCGGCGTGATGGTCGTGCCGGCACTCACGGGCCTGGGTGCGCCTCACTGGGACCCCTCGGCTCGTGGGCTCGTGATCGGTCTCTCGCGGGCCACCAGCCGAGGCCACATCGCCCGCGCGGCGCTAGAGTCGATTGCCCTTTCGGTGGCCGATGTCGTGTCGTGCATGCAGCGCGATGCGGGCGGGAGCCTCGGCCGACTGCGGGTCGATGGTGGTGCCAGCAGGAATGATCTGCTCATGCAACTCCAGGCAGATGTGCTCGGCCTGCCCGTGGAACGGCCGAGGGTGCTCGAGACCACGAGCCTGGGTGCGGCGCTGCTGGCGGGACTGGCGACGGGCTTTTTCCCCGATTCAGCCGCGGTGCATGAGGCGCGCCTGGTGGAACGCGTCTTCGAACCGAGGCTAGCCGAGCACGCACGCACACGGCTGATTGCCCGTTGGCAGACCGCCGTTGAGCGGAGTCGCGGGTGGGCCCTGCCGACGTAATGCGTCAGCAGGCGTCGGGCATCAACGAACGACCGGACCGTCGCTCGGCCGCCGATTCTCGGCGACCATCGCGCCGGACGTGTACCGCTGAGGGTTGGCTGCGAAGGCGTCGCGGGTTTCAGGTGACGTGAAGAGATAGGTCCGCGACTGATAGGTGACCCCGTAGCGGCGTTGGCCGGGCGTACTCTTGCCGTTGTCAAATGCGAGCACCGGATCGTCACCGGAGAGTGCAGGGGCATAGCGGTCAGGGTCTAACAGGAAGGCCTTCTGCTGCTCCACGCCGGCAAAGAGATAGGTGCGTCCGCGGTGCCGCACGCCCCACTGGGCACGGCCCTCGATCCACACGCCCCGTTCCGTGAGGGTGACCGGGCAGTAGCCTTCGAGCCCGACCGGCATCGAGCCATAGGTATCGGGTTCAGCCGGCGTGGCCGCGGCGGTCGCCACGGTCGTAGGGCTGTCGGCGTTGGCCGTGCTCTCGGCCACTGGCTTCGGCTTGGTGGACCGTGCAAACAGGCTGAATGGTTTCTGAATCGCCGCGAGCAGCGAGGCGGTTGTGGAGGCGGGCTTCTCCGGCTTGGTTTCCGCGAGTGACGCGGCAGGGGGGGCGGCGGGGGCTGCGGCGGTCGGCTGTTCCGACGGGGCCGGCGGTGTCGCCGCGGTGGGCTGATTCTGCGGCGGAGCACCCAGCCATGAAGCCGACGCGGCGGCCGAGTTCGATGGCGCCACAGGACTGGGTTCGATGGCCAGCGGGGACTGCGTCCCTTGGCCGACCGGCGTGAAGCCACTCGATGCAGCAGCCGAACCGGTCGCCACCGAAGAGGAACCGACCTGGGATGGGTCGACGAAGGCCACAGTGGCCGGGCCCGCAGTCGATGCCGTGGTCGCTGAATCCGCCGCGACTGGCTGCGATTCGTGCTTGGTCATCACGTCCGCGGGCGGTGCAGCAAAGGGATCCTTCTGTGCTTCTGGAGAAGGCATCGTGGCAGGGGAGATGGCCAACTGGTCGACGGGGTCTTCTCGGAACGCCGCGGCAAGGGCCGGATTTGTGCTGACAACTGAAGAAGCGTCATCGCTTGCGAAATCGGAAAGCCTGCGGACTTTGGCGGCGATTGCATTGATCGCCTGGCCGCCCGGTGGCACCGTGCCCATCACTTCAGCACGGGCGGTCGTCGGCCGGGCCTTGCCGGGTTCAGTTCCGAATGTGGAACGCGGATCAGATCCTCGAGCGGAGGTCTCGGCAAAAGTCCGTAGGCTGGCCTCCGAAGCGGCCACCGTGGCGTTGGGTTGAGCATGGGAGGCAGCAGCCAAGGCAAAAGCAGCCTCCTGCGCGGCCCGGGCTGCCGCGGCCACGAAGGCAGTCGGTGTCTCGGGGAGTTCGAACTTCGAGAGGAGTTGATCATCAGCCGTCAGGATGCAGGCGGTGGGCACTTTTGAGATACCAAGCCGACGTGTCGCTTCGGGACTCGCGTCGACATCCACGCAGACTGGCTCAAAGCAGGCTGTTATCAAGGCGACGGCTTCGTCGCTGGCGAGCGTGGTTCGGTCAAGCGTTGTGCTCGCCGAGCTCCAGCTGGCGGTGAAGATGGCAAGCACGGGCCGCTGGCTGATCTCTGAGGCGCGGCTGGCGGTGGCGATGTCGGCATGCCACGCCACAGCGGCGGAGGCCGAAGACGTCCAGGCAGACGACAGCGTGACAAGGGCCACGGTGGCCAGCAGGTGACAGATTCGTGATGGAGTTGGCATTGGGATCACCATGCAGGTGGAAGGCATCACTTCAGCCTCAGAGGACATCTGGCGCGATCATCAAAACCGGATGAGCTGCCATCGAGGCTGCCGACCGAAGGGTCGTGCACTGCTGTCCGGCTTCAGATCCGAAAGATGTATCGGTCGAAACGGTCGCAGGAATCGCGTCGAAAAGGCCAGCGGATGGGATTTGGCCCAGAAAAGAAGGCCCCCAGAGGCCTTATGTCGCCCATCTTTCCGGGGCGTTGTGGCATCCTGCCGCCGCTTGACATTCTGGCGTGGTCTGAGGATACTTCCGCCTGACACGTTGAGACGGGGTTTTCAGCAGCGGCTCAGCCGCCGTGTCACTCCCGAGAAGTCACCGAAAGATTTTTCCGTAGAAAGATTTTTCGGGATCGAGGGTCTTTCAAATGGCCCGCCCGGGATCTTCTTCCGGTTTCCCAATCGTTCACGTGGAACGTAGGGCCGCTGGAACGTTTGGGCACTCAAGCCTTGGGCCTCTGAGCCGAATCTCCGAGGTCTTGTTCGGTCGTTTCGACCGTCCCAGCCTGATTGACCGCTGATCGTTCACTGTAAGAACGGTTTGGGCGGTCGATTTGGTGCGGCCGGATTGCACGCGGTACGAACGATGAACGGTTGTGGTCTGATCCTTTTTCCTCAGGTGTGTTGCATCCATGTCGAAGCGGAGGCGATCGCGGGGCCGGGGTGGATTTGGCGGGCAGGGCGGCCAGGCACCAGGCGGCTATGGGGGCGGTGGACAGGGGCAAGGCCAGGGCCAGGCCCACGGTGGTGGTGGCGGCGGCGGTGGCTATGGCGGCCGGCGTCGGCGGTTCCGTCGCGGTGGCGGCGGTGGCGGTGGCGGCCCTGTGCCTTCCGGTGCTGGTGCCGTCGACATGGAGGGAGAGGGCATGCGGCCGCCGGAGCTCGAGCCGGAAGTGGCCGAAAATGGGGAGCCGATCCCGCTTGAACCAGGGGCCGGCATTCTGGAAATGCACCCCAACGGGTATGGATTCCTGCGGAGTCCTGAAACGAATTACCAACGTGAGCGGACCGATCCGTTTGTGCCGGCCACGATGATCGAGCGGTATCGGCTGCGCGAAGGCGTGTCGCTGAAGGTGCTCGTCCAGCCGGGTAGAAGGCAGCAGGGGCCCCGGGTTCGCGAGATTCAGGAGGTAGAGGGCCTGGCCCCCGACCTCTATGCCAACGTCAAAACGTTCGACCAACTCACGCCCATCAATCCCGAAACCTGGCTTCGGCTCGAAACCGGCCAGCAGCCGATCACGACCCGTGTGATGGATCTGCTCACGCCGCTTGGCAAGGGGCAGCGGGCGCTCATCGTGGCGCCGCCACGCACGGGCAAGACCGTGCTGCTGCAGCAGGTTTCTCAGGCCATTTCAGCCAACCACCCGGAACTGAACCTCGTGATGCTCCTCATCGACGAGCGTCCCGAGGAGGTCACCGACATGCGTCGGACCGTGAAGGGGGAGGTGATGGCCAGCAGTCTCGACTGCGATGTCGAAAGTCATGTGCGGCTGTCGCAGTTGGTGATCGAGCGGTGCAAGCGGATGGCCGAGGCCGGGAAGGACGTGTTCCTCCTGATGGACTCCATCACCCGCATGGCTCGGGCCTTCAACAAGTGGGTCGGCAATACCGGCCGCACAATGTCCGGCGGCGTCGACATCAAGGCGCTCGACATCCCCAAGAAGCTGTTTGCGACGGCCCGCGTGTTTGAAGAGGGGGGCTCGCTGACGATCGTGGCGACCGCTCTGATCGACACCGGCAGCCGGATGGACGAGCTTATTTTCCAGGAGTTTAAGGGCACGGGCAACATGGAACTGGTGCTCGACCGCAAACTGGCAGACAGGCGGGTGTGGCCGTCTATCGACATCTCGCAGTCTGGGACCAGGCGCGAGGAGAAGCTGCTCGATGCCAACACGCTGCACGCGGTCGGCATGCTCCGTCGCACCCTTTCCACGATGCACCATGTCGATGCCATGGAACAGCTCACCAAGCAGCTTGCCAAGTTCAAGAGCAATCGCGAGTTCATCTCGCTCATCGCCAGTTCCCGCGCCGACGACTAAGACGCAACTGAGTGTGGTGGAGCACCGGCTTCATCAACTCCCGGCCACGTTGAAAACGTGCCGCCACGGGGGAGAAGCACGTATCGTGCCGGACACTCCCGGGACGCGGCCGCTTATTTCTTCGTTTCCTCTGTCAATTCTTCCTTGTAGACGTTGCCCAGGTCGTCTCGTGTCGGATCGGCGGCCGTGCCTGCTTTCTGCCGGGGCAGATCGCCTTGCGAGGCCGTCCAGTACGGGTTGGGCGTGGTCGGCCATCCGCCCACGCTGCCATCCCAGATCATGCGGCAACGGCGTTCGAGTTCCGTCTGATCGGCGAGCGGGTCCCAGATGGTTTCCGCTACGATCGCCGGTACACGCCGCATTGTGAGGTCGATAAATCCCGCCTCGACGAGTGGAAAGATGCCTTTGGATCGCGGCGGGCCCTTTGCCAGTTCGCCGGACCATTCGAGCAACGTCTGGACATTCGCATTGTCCAGTAGTCGCTTTCCTGCCGGCGGCCGCCAGTCGGAAACGCATGGGTAGCCGACATCCTTGCCGTTCACCACGATCGGCCACTTCTTGCCGGACTCGGGCAGACGGCCTTCTTCGATGTAGTGCCAGAGTTGATCGACGCGGTTCAGCCAGACGCGGTCCTTTTCTCCGCCGTAGGTCTGCCCGACAGCAATGCCGGGCCATCCGCGGCAATCATCTTCAGCGACCCGTCCGCGGCGGCGATGAGCCGAAAACTCTCCGGCACCGTTGCCGACGGTGGATCGACGGCGGCAGGGTCAATGATCATCTCGATGCGGCCACGAACCGGCGCGGTGGGCTCGTTGACAAAGGAAGACCTGGCCCCCTCGCTGGCGAGGTGTTTCTGCAGTTGAGCCACGGCGTAGCGGACCACCGGTTGATCGTTGTGATCCGGAATAGCAAGGTTGACCGCGATGCGATCGTCCGCCTCAGCTCCGCTGCCGGGAGTCGGGAATGCCAGGGGCAGCAGGAGCATGCCGGCTAGAAACAGGCGAGGCAGTCTCGCGCCGAGCGCGTGCCGAGGTGAGAGGCATTCGGCCCATTCACTCGTTCGATAGTCCACGACGTGATCCTCAGGGCTACAAGGGGCGTCGAGCCGGGGCGTGCGCCAACAACGGCCGCGATTCACGTGGGCCGGTTCATCGCCGCGAGGCGGGCCAGCCAGTAGGCGTATTGAGGTTCGCCGTTGCGAAAGGAAAATACGGCGTCGGGTAGCCGCGATTCCTCCGGGCCTTCCGACCGGACCCTGACAACGATCGTTCCGTTGTCGCGTTTCTCGATCGAAAGCTGATCGTCCGGGATCGGTGAAGCTTCCTGCGGCCGTGTCATGATGACCAGCTTCCCGAGAACGCGGGCTCCACTCCTGATGCTCCGAGCCCAAACTCATCTCCCGATGAAGTATGGCGTTTCGGTGGCGTTGAATCCAGCCGGTGGGCCTGGACACGGTCGACAGGCCCCCTCTTTTGACACCCTCCGCGGACCACTCGTATACTAAGGCTTGCGACGCTTTTTCCCCCGGAGTTCCTACGTATGACGCAGTATGCGTCGCTCGCCGACGATTTCTACGTCAACATGAATCTGGCCACCGAGATGGAACTCCCGGGGCAGCGGGAGACAATCCTCCACTTCTTCGAACGTGTGCAGAAGCGTTTTCCGACCATGCGGAAGTTCTACTGCCGCGACAAGCGGGACTTCGTGTTGGAGGAGGACAAGGATCAGGGCCGTTACCGCTGGGCGGCGGTCGAGACCAAGCGGCTCTGCTCGGGTCAGGTCAATCCGCCGTCACTCGATGCCGTGCTTGACCAGCATCGTCTGGTGCTCGATCTGGCGCCGGCATTTCTCTCGATCAGTCCGCTCGATTGCGAGGCGCTCGACCTGCTGTTTGGCTTTGATTTTGCCTTCCGGGGAAACCACAACGCCCTGCTGGCGGAGGCCCTCGGCGTTGGACCGGCCTTCGATCGGACGTCCGAACTGCCCGGCGGCCGGGTCATCAATTACGAGCCGTCGCTGACGATCTCCCTCGACGAAGACTGCCGGGTGCAGGTTCGCGTCAGCACGGAGTCGAGGACCAACGCGTTTCAGGTCCGTACTGGCGACTTCGCCGAAGAGCAGCTGAGCGTCTACGTCACGGCTCGTCAGTATGGGAGCCTCGAGCCGGGCACGACCTACGTGGAGGCGATGGACAGGCTCGCCACGCTGGCTCGCGAGGTGGTCGACACCTGCGTGGTCGATCAGATCCTGCGGCCACTGGCGCGGACGATTTCGCTCAAGTAGTCGGTGCTCGGCTCAGGCTATCGGCCCGGGGTGTCGGCCAGTCGGCGCATACCGGCGGTTCATCAAGCGATTCTGGGCCGGATGGCCAGTATTCGCGTGTTCACAGTCCTCAGCGCTGGTCGCCAGAGCGGCCGCCGCGTCGAGCATCACGCGATCGCTCCGACGAGCCACTGCGGGGCGAGGAGTCGCCCCGCGGTTCGCCGCCGCGGTTGCCATTCTCGCTGCCGCGGGGAGATCGGCTGCGGGCGTCGAGATTGCCGGCGATGACGATCCCGATCGCCTCCACCCAACTGGGCACGTCAAGCACGTCGTTGAGTCCGCTCTCAATGATGCTGTCGTCATCGTCGGCAGGGTGTCGGTCGTCACGGGTACGTCCGTCGTGGCCGGCATCCTCGATGCCGAGAAACTCGAGGCCCTCGTCATCCTCTTCCCGGCCACCAGCCACTGGGGCAAATTCATCGCGACGACCGCGATCAAAGGTGGATGCGGAACGTCGTTCCTCACCGCCACTTCGGCGGCTGCGACGACCGCGTCGTTGGCCGCTGCCCTCGGCGGAGCGGGTCGAACGTCGGCCCGTGGAGCCCTCACGGCCTCCCTCAGTTGACGATGCCGAGGTGCCGCTGCCAGCGCTGCTGCCGCGGCCTTCGCCGCGTCGGCGTCGGCGGCGTCGGCGGCCACCCGCTTCTCCCGGCTCACGGTCTTCTGCTTTTGCGGTGCCAGTTGCGTCGCCGCCTCCTGTCCGCGATGAATCTGATCGAGGTGCATCCGCTGGTCTCGTGGGCTGCCGTACGCCGTAACCCGCCGGCAGCGGTTCGTCGTCGAAATCTCCAGTGGCATCACCCGCGGGGATCCGTGACTCACCGTCGGTGGAGCGACGTGGCGGTTCTCCGCCCTCGCGATCGGCCTGCGAGCGGACGCCGCCGACCTCTCCTTCGCGATCGCCGCGGCCGCGGCGACGGCCACCTCGTCTGCCCCGTCGGCGGCGGCGGGGTGCGGACTCTCCGTCACGATCCCCTTCGCCGGGCGTGTCTCGACGGGGTTCCCCGTCGTCGGGGCCGTTCGATTCCCGTGCCATTGGGGCGCGATCGAGTCGTTCGCCCGCCTCGTCGGTCAGTGGGCGTTCAAAACCCTCGTGAGCTTCTGAGCCTGCCGCCAATCGCTCTGAAGGTGTACGTGTGTCCGAGCCGTGTTCGCCATCCGATTGGCCCGACAGCGGACGATCGCGTCCTTCGTCACGGCGCCCACGCCCGCGGCCACCACGGCGGCCACGGCGACGGCGACCACGGCCCGCACCCTGCTCGTCTTCACCAGCCCGCGGCGCGGAGTCCGAATCGGTTCGGTCGCTATTCGTGCGGTCAGTGCGGTCGCGATCGGTGCGGTCAGTACGGTCGTGTGCGGCCGACTCCGAGCGTTCTCCACCGGAGCGGATGGTCTCAGATCTGAAGGCCTCGGAAGAAGCGGATTCTTCTGTCCGCTGCGACCGCGGCGGGTCACGCCGCTGTACGGAGTCGATCGGTTCGCGGCTCTGCTGTGCCGCCGACTCGGCGGCCGGCCGGCGGCTGCCAAAAGAGAATTCGTCGCGCTCGCGCTCGCTGCGACGTTGCGGCGGTTCCACTGCTTGCCGTGCCGGCGGATCGGCAGGTGGGAGCGGCTTTGCCGGCTGCGGTCGGCTCGACTGAGCCGCCGGTTTCGACTCTCCGGCGGGTTCCAGCCCCAGGGCCGATGCCAGTCCGCCCCAGTCAGAGCGGACAGCTGGAGTGGGCTTTTCGTCGCGCGGTTTTTGCGGAGGGCGGGCAGGCGCGGGCGGCGTCGCTGCGGCAGGAGGTGCTGCGGGCTTGGCGACGGGCTTGGCACCGAGCGTATCGGCGAGGTTGGCCCAGGGATCGTTCTTCTGTTCGTGTTCCGACATCATGACTTCCAAAAAGGCTGGAGTGTGCGGGGAGTCCGACGTGCCACGAGCAGGGCCCACGGCGACCTGTCGCACGGAGGCGTTTCAACCCGCCTGCACCACGACCCCGGCAAGATACTACAAATCCCGCCGCCGTGGCAGTCGGAAGCGGTTTCAAGGCCCTGCTGGGCCACACCAGCCGCGGGCTACCGGGTCCGCTGGCCGCGGGCCAGAGCACGGATCATGCTGCCGTTATCAGCCACGTCGAACAGCGGCCGATACGGGCTGGCCAGACTCCGACGGGCGCGGCCCGCCGGATAGTAGACCAGGTTGGCCGACAGGTTCCACGCAGAGGGAGAAAAGGTGACGCTGGTGCCGCCCAGCGTGTAGGTCTGTGACTTGTCGGGGAGGAGATAGGTGAAGTTGCCCTCCATGGCCAGCGACCGCGCCAGCGGGGCCCGGATCGTTGCCCCGACGATCCCCTGACCGTTGCCCGAGGCACCACCCCAGACGCGGGCCTCGTTGGCATCGCCGAAGTGCAGCCGATAGAACGCGGTATAGAGATCGACGGTGCTGGCCACACCAGGCGTCGGTAAACCGGGCACGAGGCTGCCCTGCTGCTCCAGAACATTGAAGGCACCCCAGAAACCAACTTCATGGTAGCCCCAGACGTAGCTCAACTCGCCGCGGATCTGGGAAACGTCAACCTGTTCGAAGTAGCTTTCGCTCAGGTAGTCGTACACCGCTCCGCCCTGTAGGCCGCGGCCCTCGAACGCCCGCGTGAAGAAGCCGGTCGTCACGAACGTCTGCTGACGCGAGTTCGCCTGGAACCTGCCCTGGCTATCGGAGAGCGTCGGCTGCTGGAAGTTGGTCTGCACGGCACGTCCGCCCAGCTGCCAGCCGATCCCGAACGCATTCCAGAAGGGCATCGCCCAGTTGAGATATTCGTTGGTGCCGTTGTTGGCCAGCAGACCGAAGTTGGACTGATTCTGGAACGAGGTGACGCCGGCACTCGCGGTGAAGTCGCGGTACCAATGCCAGCCGTAGTAAGGCTTGCCGAACTGACGCAGCCAGGCACAGACCCGGCCGTCGTGCGGCCAGCAGGTCAGGAATCCGTCCGCTTCCTCGCAGGCAAAGGGATCGTCATAGAACGATTCGACATGGAGTTGGGAGGGATACTGGCCCATCCACATGCCGCCATCGGCAGGCGACATCGACGGGTCATATCCTTCGGCTCCGTACTCGCCGTATCCCTGCGGGCCGTAGTCCGTCATCTCCGAAGGCATGGTGTTGATCACGATGGACGGATCATCGCTCATTGTGATCGAGTCGGAGGTCGTGGGCGACGGGAGTGTCTGGCTCGGCGTGACGGTAGCGGGCAGTCGACCGGGAACCGAACCGTCGTCGATGGCGGCCTGGGGAGCCCGGGCCATCACGGACGGCAGTCCATCGGCGTTCATCGCCAGTCGCTCGCTCCTTGATCCGGTCGGCCGGCTTGCGGTGGCACTGAACCGCGGGGCAAGTCCGCCGCCAAGCGGGCTGGCCGCGGGTGCGTTGGCTGCTTGCCGCGGAGTGCCCTCGACCGCCAGGACCGGTCGGCCCGTATTGCCCTGGGGACTGCGGAAGAGATTGAGGTCTGTCATGCTGGGAAGTGCCAACTGGCCATTGGTCGCCGCGCTGTCGCGGAAGCGGCCGGGCACCCGGTTGTCGCTGTTCCAATCACCGATCTGGCCCGTCGAGCGCATCCGCGGCGGCGTGGCTGGCTGCGGTCTCGAGGCCTGTCGTCGCTGGGCGGTCGACACGGCCGGCACGCCTGCCGGCAGACCGACGGAGGCGGGCGGTTGAGCAAGTGCTGTTTTCGGGGGGATGGCCGGCAGGGAAGTGGCCGGCGCGACGGCAGTCGCAGGGGTGGCAGCGGCAGCAACGCTCGCCGCCGACTGGCTGGCGTTGTCTTCGGGGGTTGGCGATGCCGCCGGCTCCGTCGAGGTGGCGGACCGATGCGGCGTCCACTTCAGCTGGCTCTGGCCGGCTGCAGCAGTGCCAGCGGCTGGCTGCTGCGACAAGGCGATGCCGTTGCCCAGCAGAACGACCAGCAACATGCCCACAAGGTGTCGCAAACCGAGAGAAACCTGCATGACAATCTCCTTCCAATCCCGCGATCCGGCCGGAGGACCCCGGCCGATATTCGTCAATCGGAATAGATATCGTCATTCGGACGACCGAAACTTCCGCCAAAATCGACGCGACCAGCAGGGTCGACCTAGCTTGCGCAGTCTATTGCGGCAGAGAGATCGGCGATCAGGTCAGCCGAGTCTTCGATGCCGCAGGCGAGGCGAATCATATTGTCGGAGATACGGAATGCCGCCCGCTCGGCCGGCGAATAGTTCCAGTAGCTCATCACCAGCGGCTGCTCGATCAGCGATTCGACGCCCCCCAGGCTTGGGCCAATCCGCGGGATTGTGACCGAGTCGATCACGCGGGCCGTTTGCCGCCAGTCGGCGTCTTTGACAAAGAACGTCACCAGACCACCGAAGCCCCGCATGGTCCGGGTCGCCAGTGCGTGGTAGGGATGGCTCTCCAAACCGGGATAGAGCACCCGTTCCACCCGCGGATGCCCCTCAAGAAAGCTGGCCACCGCCAGACCATTGGCGTTGTGTCGTTCCATCCGCAACGCCAACGTCTTCAGGCCACGCTCGAGAAGATAGGCATTGTGCGGCGAATTCACGCCACCCATGATGCCGCGGAGGTTGCGAACGGGTTGCATCTTCTCCTGATCTCCGATGACGACGCCCGCCAGCAGGTCGTTGTGACCGCCCAGGTACTTCGTCGCGGAATGAAGCACGAAGTCGACGCCAGCCTCCAGTGGCCGCAGGTTGTAGGGAGTG
>Ga0214921_10005337_pt1 | contig 18203 bp, 13 predicted proteins | sample LL1505_MetaG_FD_177992 | JGI IMG/M metagenome (GOLD analysis project Ga0214921, IMG submission 177992) | Freshwater microbial communities from Lake Lanier, Atlanta, Georgia, United States - LL-1505 | ecosystem: Environmental > Aquatic > Freshwater > Lake | place: USA: Georgia | collected... | reverse complement strand
CATGTAAACGGTGTGACTATGGGAAGGCATCTGTGCGACTGTCAATGTTACATCTGCAGCACCACCCGTTGCACCAACACCATATCCACTTCCTGCTCCAATAACGAACCGATCCTGTAAGTTGGGAGTTCCATTTCCACCATTACATAATGCCCAACCCGATGGGATATTCCATGTTTGTCCATACCACATGACAATGATACCATAAGGAACGAGTACTCCGCTTCCTACAACAAGTGCACCCACTGTTAGCGTTCCAGAGAAATTCGCATTACCAGTGCGTGTATCAATTCCTGCACGAACCACATTGTCATAGGATTGAAATCCAATTCCATACCATGATCGAATCATTAGGTTATTATTACCAGTTGGATTGTAGGTATCGATATTACCGTTGTAAATATAACAATCTGATACTCCCGTAAATTGTACGGATGGAGCATAAAACCATCCAGTGGTGCGACCATTTCCACTAACATCCAATGTATATCCTGGTGATCCATTATTAATTCCAAGTTTACCACCTGTATCAATCGTAAGACCAATATTACTTGCTTCCAATCCAATACGAAAATTACTATTGGCGATTGTTCCGCAGTCCCACCATCGACCTGATTGTACACCACCTGCACGGCCACAACGAATGACACAATCGCCTACACCATTACTAACAATATGAGGTTCAGTAAGCATAATAGGCATAATAGTAGCATATTGGGTTCCTGCTGTTTCAGATCGTGAAGTACATCCGTCTCCCCATAAAGAGGTTGTTCTTACTCTAAAATGGCTCCAATAATCACTTGCTCCACCGGTTAAATATACATGAAATCTTGTAGTAGGATTCGCCGTACCAATACCGACATTACCAGATGATGCAATACGCATTCGTTCCGTTCCAGTTGAGGAGAAATCGCCTGTATTTGTGCAGCCCGTTCGAAACATATGATCGCCATTTTGTGTTCCATAAGACAGTCCAGTTCCAGTTCCAGCGGTTATCGCCGCAGTGTTTATATTAACACATTCCCATACAAGTTGTGTACTGGTCGCAGAGGCACCACGCAAATGAAGGGTAGTCGGTGTAACATAAGGGGCAGCATTATTGGTGGTTCCCGAAGAAAGAATGGTGACACCATTGTATACGTGAAATTTACTCTGTGGAGTAAAGGTACCGATACCTGTAAATCCAGTTGACATAATGAACATTCCATTCGAACTATTCATGTTGTTCGCCGAAACAAATCCGACCGTATTGGTTCCCGAAAAGTATCCAATATTAAATACACTAAAACCATTGCGAATAAGTGTCAGATGTCCCTTGTTATCCGAAGCTGCTCCAGGACGGGTTAAATGAAGCATACCATAGGTTCCTCCTAGATCGGCAGGACCGTCTGAAATCGATGCAGCAGGTGTACTGTATGTTCCCGCATTATTATTGACCTGTAATGGAATCGTCGAAGAAGCGGTTCCAATTCCTATCATACCGGTTGCACTAATGGACGCCCAAATACTTCCACTGTTCATGCTGGTAAAGTACAATGGAGCAGCTGATCCAGTTGCACCTGATAGACCTGATTGAATGTACGTGGCGTTATTGAAGGCAATCATACGAAGAAGTCCATAAGGGGCACCCGCATCCGTTGCAATGGCACCCATAACATGAAAGAGTTGAGATGGATTGGTGGTGGCAATTCCTACATTTCCGCCAAGAGGATTCAATGTTATGGAGGAACCGACGTCGTATCCAGCGGTAACATAACTGCTCTGAATGGCGGTTCCAAACTGTGGTGTACCCGTATTGGTATAATACGATCCGAATTTGAGTGTTCCTGTATTGGTCTTACCAGAGATAACCAACTGGGCATCCATGGGATTCAGCGTCATGGTCGCAATGGGAATATCCTCTGCAACCGTCATGAGCCAGTTAGGTGAAGTGGTTCCAATACCAAGATTGGTGTTTTGGAAGAAGGTCTTGTTAGGATCAATGTAAAAGGTGGCACCCGATGGACCGTTTGCCGTTTCGGTTCCAAAGATACCGAGGTTAGCGACGTCGATGGCATAATATCCGACCGCCTGAGATTCGGTTGTGGTCGCAATGGTACTGGCACCCGCATACGCGTAAGCGTATTCACCGCGGAATCCAGTGGTAGGATGAGTTATGGAATACACGCTTCCCGATGCATAAAAATTGTTTACATCCGTTCCAATGCGGTTCACTTCCATGGTTTTAAAGGCACTATTGGAAACGGTGAGGGGGTAGTTGGGGGTATTGGTACCGATACCTGCCTTTCCACCAGTAGACACAGTAAGGATCGTGGATGCAGATATCATTTCCGTACGAATGGATGACCCAACCAGAGAAAGAGGATAGATGACATTGGCAGTTACCGTGCTGATGGTGAGGGTACTGAATGACAAGTTAGTAAAGCTAATGGTACTACCGGTCATACTGGATGCATATATGACATCGCCAATCAAGCTGCTGCCCTTTAGCGTTGAGTAGAACATTTCGGTCATCGTCATGGTGGATCCAGTGAGAGAGGAGTTAATGGCAACGACATTTGCATTTATAGTAGAGCCGGATAATGTGGAATAGGTTCCCTGTCCGAAATTAAGAGTGGATCCAATCAGCGTTGAGTTCCAAAATCCAGTATTCAACGATAGAGTTGATCCCGTAAGGCTTGAATAGGTTCCTTGGTTAAAATTCAAGGTGGAACCGATCAGCGTCGAGTTCCAAAAACCAGTGTTCAAATCAAGAGTCGATCCCGAGAGGGTGGAATAGGTTCCGCTCGTAAAATTAATGGTAGAGACGGTAGCAGTAGATCGAAGAACCATTTGATCCATTTGGATGGTGGATCCGACAAGGGTGGAAGTGGTAAGGGAGTTATGAAGGACAAGGGTGCTCGCAATGATACTGGATCCGATTGTGGTGGATTGAAAGACGATGGCATTGGTACTGAGTGTGGATCCAGCAAGAGTAGAATAGTTCACGCTTCGAACGACGAGACTAGAGCCGTTCATGGTGGAGTTCCAGGTGGCATGATTGAGCGTCATGGTGCTTCCGAAGAGAGTCGAAAACGAGAGGACGGAAGTACTCAGGTTGATAACGGTCATCGTTGATCCGACAAACGTCGAGGAATTGCTCATGTTAATGCAAGATAAGGTAGAGATGACACTGTATTGAAAGTCGGTCGTCACGAAAACGAAGGTAGATGCTCTGAAACTGCATGCCGTGATGATGATATTGTCCATGGTAGAAACGTATGCACTGGAGACCGTTAGGGAAGATACCGTTGCATCGGTGGTAAACGAGGTGGATCCTCGAAGGGTAGAGAAGGAAATAGCGGAAATCATGGCACTGGTTCCAGCCAGGGAGGAATTAACGATGGAGCTACCAATCATGTATTTGTATCCAGTACTAGCAACATTCAATGTTGAAACCGTTACGCTTGATAAGTTTGTGGTACTAACGGCAAGCGAGGAGATCGTTGTCGAATCGAACTTGGAGGTGGAGACATACAGCAGGGAGTTAAGGGTGAACGTACTAAGAACCATACGATTCAAATTGAGATCGGGTGTCCAGTTATGTTTGCCGTTGGAACTAACCGTAAAGACATATCCGTCTTTGATGAACGAGCCGTCGGGATTATAAGCGACGACTTTTCGGAGGATGAGATTATTAAAATCGCCCGAGGCCATCCTATCTAATGGTATTCCGTCATATTTTTTTGGTAAATACATCACTGTTTCAAATCATAACAATATCATGAATAAATAAATATAGACATGTAATAAGGATGGCACTTCCGAATGGTCCCATCGCCTTTTCAGATCTTCGAAGGGTCATTGGGCCGAATGATTCGAGCTCGGTGAGTCTCAGTCAGTATCGTCCGAGTTTTGCTCCTGCATACGGAAATGGAATTCCAGGTGTAACGGATACGAACATTTCCATGTCGCAATTTGCAGGAAAATCAAAAGTATTGAAATCAGGATTCACCTATCGTGTATTTATTGGAACATACTTTGCAGACAATCCCGCCTTTTTCACTACAGCAACCGAGACTTATATTGGAACTACGACGGATACATCTAGTATCAATGCCGCAACAGGTGGTGTTGTTCCAAATGATGCATCATTTGAATCGTATTCTGTGGAATGGTTTGGTTATTTCTATGCAACTGTGACGGGAACGTATACGTTTTATACTGTTTCAGATGATGCATCGTATGCATGGATTGGGTCCACTGCACTTTCGGGATATACCACTGCAAATGCACTGATTAATAATGCAGGTCTACATGGTGCACAAGAAAGAAGCGGAACCATCGCCTTAACAGCGGGAACCTTTTATCCGATCCGATGCCAATTTGGTGAAAACTTTTCAGGCGATAGTTATACCTTTTCTTTTGCCGCGCCAGGTATCGCGCGAACCTATAATATGACAGGGTATGTGTTTTACAGTCTTGGTATCGCTGCTGCATTCCCTGCGGAGAGTGCACGTATTACCAAGGCAGTTTCACCTACCACGAATACGGACGGTATCTATTATATCATTGTGAATGGAGTCTCAACAGCAACGTATTGTTTGATGAATAGTGCGTGGAGCGGAGGCGGATGGATGATGTTGATGAAGGCGACACGTGGAACGACGTTTCAATACAGTTCGGGGTATTGGACGGGTGTCAATACGTTGAATCCGGCCCAAACCAATCGTAATGATGGGGATGCTAAGTTTGATGTTATGAATTACGCGATGATCAAGGATGTATTGGCGGTGTGGCCTGATGTGGGATATACAGGTGGTAGCATTGCATCGCCGCCAGATTCGTGGACATGGCTAGTGAATGATTACTATTCAAGTGGTACACGTGCAACAGCACTAACAGGATTCTCGGCAACAAATACACGCGATTCACCATCCTATCCTGATCCAACTGCATTTCCTGGATTTTCTACTTCCATTTGGTCGTCTCAGACACCTTCAAAAAAGCACGTGTTTGGTGGTGGAACACATTTGGGTGCGATTAATAATGTAGTACGGTGGGGATTTGTGTTTAATGAAAACAATCCTGGTGATTTTAGTTCATCGGATGCGGCGGGTGGTATTGGTCTGGGGATTTCGTGGGGAGGATCTGCACCGAATTACAGCGGTGGTGATTTTTATGGATGTTGTGGTGCAGTCGGTTTGAATCGATCGATGCGTGTCGAAATGTATGGACGATAGAAGGATGTAAGCCAAAGGCGTACATCTGACATGCCAAAGGCATAGAAGGCATAGAAGTTTTAAAAACTATTTTATTGGATTGCAATCGAATAAAATAATTAGATTCTAACTAAGTTTAACACACTTCTAACCAAGACGAGCTGTCAGATTTTGAATCAAATCTTGCTGATGATTCACTTGTTCGCGAAGTTCCTTGATGGATTGTACCAAGGGTGCGATAAGGGCAGTATAGTTCAAACTGTAGATATCACTCTCGGTATCGTAATTGACGGCTTGAGGGTACACTTGATTGACCTCTTGGGCGATCAAACCGATCTGGGATTCACCTGGTTTGTAGTCGGTTCGTGTATACGAGTATCCTGTGAGGGAACAGACGGAGTCCAAGCAGTTATACAAGGGAGTAATGTTTTGTTTGTAGCGCTGATCGGACAAGGCGGTTATGTCTCCTGAGGCATAGATGGCTCCTCCAACATGAAGCGTAGCAGCGGTAGGATTGTTGGTTCCAATACCGACAAAGGAGGTAGGTTCAGGATTAATACATATTTTGGTCCATGAAGTCAATCCCTTATTATGTCCTCCCATTTGAGCAATATTATTGTATTCGCCCACAATGATTCCTGCCGTATCTCCGCCGAAATATCCACGACCTGCCCAAATACCGGTGGTGCCACTCGACGCCTGATAACACACTAAATTGGTAAGAGGACTGTTGGTTCCAATTCCAACAAATCCATATGGTCCACCAAGACGCAAGCATTCACGAAGAGCGTTGCTTCCACCTCCGTCGATTTTGGTAGAAAATGCCATCCATGCACCATAGTTAGTATCGTCGTATGTTTCAATACGTGCTTGAGGAGTAACCGCACTGATCCAGCAATAAAACTCTAAACGAGGACCTGTTCCTTGCGTAATGCTGTAGCCAGTCAGTGTTAACACTGGACTTGTATTTGCAGTTGTTTGAGACCATAAATGTAAGGAAGAACTTGGGTTCGTCGTACCAATACCTACATTTCCTAATCCATTGAAACATAGTGTAGGCGGGCCATTATAAATCTGCATGCCAACATAATTGGATGTATTTCCTGCAGATACTGTATTAAATGAAATCTGGGCAACATTATAATTGGATGCGGTTGCCCCGAGATAGAAATAGGGATTCGTTCCATAGACATGAAGCGCTTGTGCAGGATTAATTGTTCCAATACCAACAAAACCACCTGCTGGATTAATAGAGATTGCATTTGTTCCAAGAGCAGATGACACTCCTTGAATACAAGGTGTTGTTCCATATGCATCTTCGTTATCAATAACAATTCCTTTCTTGGATCCTGGAATATAGCCAAATGTACCACGACCTGATACCTGAAACAAATAGGCAGGATTAGTAATACCAATACCGACTTTTCCATCGGCAGCAACCGTCATGCGAACGGCGTTGCCGGTTGATATGTTGAAATTTGTAGCAGTGGATGTTCCGATAGACATACCATACGCAGTATTATTGCCAAATAGACCTCCGCCAACATCATTCTCTAATCCAAAATAACCATATACCGTTCCATTTGATTTGAATGTCATGTAATTAGGGGCTGTTCCAGATTGTTGCAGTTGTATGGGGCTAGCGGCACCGCTATAGATATGTAGTGGATTGGCAGGACCAGCAGTTCCAATACCGACATTTCCGGTATTGAAGTAAATATCAGCGTTAGATGATAGCCACGTTGATGATCCGCTTGAAAAGGGGACTCCGTTCACGAGAAAAGATCCTGAAATGTTCACGCTTCCAACCACATCTACTGCATAACCTGGAGTTGCCGTTCCGACTCCAAGTCTTCCTGCAGAGGTAATGGTTAAACGGGTCGTCCAAGATGCAGAATTGTTATTGATGGAAAGACTGCCACCACCCGTGGTGATCTGCCATGCAGCCGCAGCACTATCCAATAAATTGAGGGCTACCGCTCCTGATCCATTTCCAGCAATCAATCCAGTTGTTCCACGAGCAACTCCCACTACATCGAGAGCATAGGCAGGCGAAGCGGAACCGATTCCAACCGCACCTGTAGAGGTCATAATGATTCGATCCGCATTAGCAGTTGTATCGGATATATGCAACTTTGAATCATTACCCGAATAGATTCCATACGTTCGTCCAGAGGAATTAACCATTTGTAGACCTGATCCTAGACCCGTTCCACTCGATTCGAGTTTCAATCCAGCGATATTGGTGGATCCTTGATACACATGTAGATAGGAGGCAGATGGTGTAATGGTTCCGATACCAACATATCCGCTCGAATCAATCACCATTCGTGTTATTCCAGCAGATGAGTCATAGACGTAAAAGTTGCCCACTCCTGAATTAGATCCTGTTCCTCCTGAACCAATTCTCCAATAGCGGCCACTGGTGGCAGTATTAACGAGATCCAATGTCGTATCCGATGAAGGCGATGTGAAATAGGCAGTGGGAGTAAACGTCGAATTTCCTTGGTAGATATGGAGTGGATAGGAAGGAACCGTTCCTACACCGAGTTGATTGCTAACAACAACGGTGGGTGTCGCATCGGTAACCGATACACCCGAGAAATACATGACGGGAACGGGGTTTGAAGCACTGACATCTTTATAGAAGGTTAGGTCGGCAGATCCAGTCGCCATGTAATACGAGGCACCTACAATATCACCGATACGTACACAAGTTCCACGTGGAGCACCCGCCCCTGATTGACCGAGATAGACGGCCTGTAGGGTTCCTATGACTGGAAAATCAACACTTGCACTGCTTTGAAATGCCGTTTGTGCCTGGATCGTTCCTGCAACATCCAGAGTTGTTGCAGGTGAACTAGAACCGACACCTACATTACCAGAGGGAAGAATGATGATACCATAGGTGGGATTCGCAAAACCGCCTTGAGCCTGAAGGCGTAGAATACCCGCGTCATTGCGAAGAGTAGCCATACTAATCGCACCACCATCTGCAGTGCGTCCTGAGGAGTTGATAAATAGATGACATCCGAGTCCCGTATCATTGAGGATAGAAAGTGTGGTATAGGAGTTGCCTCCCAGACTTCCGTTTTGAATAGTGGTTCCAATAGAGGTTCCACTGTTTCCATAGACATACAGAGTCGTCGTCGGATTCACCGTTCCAATTCCGACATATCCAGCATTGTAATAAATATTGGCTCCAGCTGTTCCCCACTGACTGCTACCGCCACCACCTCCAGCCAGAGGGGTTCCGTTGACAAGGACTGATCCCGAAACGTTGATGTTTCCAGCAACGTCCAATGTGTAAGAAGGATTTGTCATACCAATACCGACATATCCATTCGAGCTGGGATAAATGTTGGCCATGGCTGTCAGAGAAAATGTGGTGGGAACCATCGCGGTACTGAGAAGTTCCGCGGTAGCAGGATCATAAAGGACATTGCTTCCTGATGCACCTGATACCATCAGATCATAGACAATACTGGTAGTCGACTTGATGTAAATGTATACATCGTATTTCGAGTTATTAATGGCGTAGACGAGATCACATAGACCAGAGGAATTCTGGTATCCTGAAACGGTTCCCCATACTTTCAATCCATTGCGTGTCACAATCGATAAATCGATGTACATGACACCCGTTCCAAGAAATCCACCGATTTGTCCGCGAACATTGACCATACCGAATCCTGCAGAAGTCGTTCCAAGTGTGGCGACTTTGTATAATCCGGCTCCAGACGCGGGGTTATATCCGAGAGTATTTGACGTTTGAGTGTTAATCCATTCGAATTGTTGCAAGTTATAAGCTTGAATCGATCCGAGGGGTGCATCAATACCATATCGTGGATTGGTGGTTCCGATTCCGATACCTCCCGTCAATTGACTAAAGAATCCTTGAATCTGAAATCCGTAAAAAGAGACGGTTTCTCCACCTTGGGAGACAAAAGATAGACCGAATTTACCAGATGGAGCAGTGAAACTTACAGTATAGGTCGCGTACGATCCGGTTATTCCAATGATATTTGTTCCTGGAATTTGTTGATCGGCGGGGCTGGTGGTCAGGTGATTGCATAGGTAAAATCTTGGATTTGGTCCCGTCATTTTGGCAGTAATGCTAAAGGTGTACGCATTACCAGGAACCAGATTGCCCGTGTAGGTCAGAACGGTATTGGTATAGACACCGAGGAGGACGGACATCGCAGCGGGGCTGCCTGATGGACCTGACATGGTTCCGTTGTAGGTGGCGGTAAACGCAGTAGCATCTGTTCCTGTAAAGATGTTGATCCATGATTGGATGTAGTTTCCAGAGAGATTGACCGAGTTAAAGATATTGGTTTGAAGATTGTAGGTTGGGTTCGTCATTCCAATACCAAGATTTCCCGTCGATACTGTGATAAGTGTCGAGGCATGTAGAGTGTTGGTGGAGATGGTGCTTCCGATCATGGAAGAAAAGTTCAGGCGAGTGGTGGTGATGGTCGATCCTGTTAGGGTTGAATTCCAGAAGCCCGTATTGGTGGTAAAGGTTGATCCAAGAAGAGTCGAATACGTGGTATTGATGGTATTTAGCGTTGAACCCGTCATAGTGGATTGAAGAATCAGGAGACTTGTGGTGAGAGTACTTCCCACAACGGTGGAATAATACAATGTGGATGCCGATAGGGTAGACGTAGTAATAGAAGAACCTGTTAGAGTTGAATAGAATCCGTTGTTGATGTTGACGGTGGATCCAGAGAAGATATGGGTAAATAAGGTGCTAGCGGTTCCTGTGGAGAAAGCGATAGTGGATCCAAAGAAAGTAGAGGTGTGAATGGAGGATCCGAAGAGGGAGGAGTAATACAGGGTAGAAACGTTAAGAGTGGACGTGGTAAGAGTGGATCCTGTCAGGGTCGAGTAGAATCCGTTTTTGGTATTGACGGTCGATCCGTAAAAGTCATTGTTGATAAGAATGTTTCCCGTTGCGGTGGAATAAAGAAGAGTGGAACCGTGTAGGGTGGAGAAATAGATGGAGGAACCTGAGAGGGTAGAGGTAGTAATAGAAGAACCGGTCAGGGTAGAGTAGAATCCGTTATTGGTATTGGAAGTAGAGGCGGAGAACAAGTGAGTAAAGAGTGTGCTGGCGGTTCCTGTGGAGAAGGAGATGGTGGATCCAAAGAAGCTGGAGGTCGCTTGGGTGCTTCCCACAAGGGTAGAGTAATAGATCGTGGATCCGCTGATGGTGGAAGTGGTAATGGAGGAACCAAAGAGGGAGGAGTAATACATGGTGGAAACATTAAGAGTAGAGGTGGTAAGAGTGGACCCTTTCGTAGTAGAATAAAATATGTTATTTCCGCTGATGGTAGATGTATCAATAGTAGAATAAACAGTAAGAGTCTCTGTTATGGAGGTGGAACCCGTGAGACTGGAGGCGTAGAAAACAAAAAAAGAACCGTTGGTCAGTCTCAGAGTGGAATTGACGGCGATCGTACTGACGGACAGGTACCGAAGATACAGATCGTTGGTCCATAATTGTTTCGAGTCGGGTCCGATCGTAAAGACGTACCCGTTCTGGATAAAGGATCCGTCTGGGCGAGACGGAACAATATTTCGGAGTGTCACATAATTGAAATCACCCGATGACATTCTATCTACTGATCATTATTTTTAATAAAAGATAATGATACGTATCACGGCCGTATATAAGGTATTAGTTGTGATGTTAATAGTTAAAAATCGCATAGTTGATCGTTGCAGTACTAGCAGTTGCATTGGGGTTCGATACAATCCAGCGTATCGAATTTGCTGAAACGTAGACGAAGGTGCATGTACAATTGAGTGTTCCACTGTTTCTTAATCCCATGGTGACAATCGAGTTTGATGTATAGCCCGTAATGGTTTGATCAAAGTTTGCTGTTGCACCGGCTGCAACCGCTGAGCTAGTGGTATAGGTTCCGATGATGATCTGAGTAACGGCGGTTCCATTGGGGCCTGACACAATGGTCCCTTTCATACTGGATGCAACCATACTCGATACGTTAACGGTTGATATTGTCATGGTAGAAGCCAGAACCGATGATACATTGCTAACAGAGTTGTTTATTGCCGATGCATAGATTTGACCAGTAGAAATCTGGTTGGTCGAAAGATAATTGGTCGAAAGTTGATTGGTGGACATCATATTGCTAATAACCTTATCGGAGGTGACGCTTTGAAGACCACTAATCGAATTAAAGTTGATATTTCCGACATTGAGTGTTATATTCGTTGCATCGATACTGGCATTAATCTTGATATTGTCTACGACGATATTGCTTCCTGCCGAACCCACCATACTAGAATAGGTCAGGTAGCTGGTACTGATTAACGGAGCATTCATAGTACAAACCATGAGAGCCGTGTTGGCATAAATGGACGATCCAGAGATGGTTGAAAAATTAAGCGTGGTCATGGTGGCGGTAGAGGCATATACGGTAGAGATGTTTGCGGTAGAGGCATTGATCAATGCAGTAAAGAGTGTACTCGTTCGAATGGTAGATGCCGATACAGAAGATACATAAATGTTATCAGAGGGAACAAGTTGTCCATTGGAAGAAGTGATGAATACATGATTACTCGAAATGGGCATATCGTAATCTCCAAGAAGATAGGTTTTATTGGAAGAACTGTTATTATAGGTCCGAATGATCAACGGACCACTATTGACTGGCGTGATACCCGAGGAGCTCATCTAGAATGATAGAAGAATGAAAATCACCAATGTGTAAGTCTAAAGTTAAATATCCGGAACAACTAACAGGATGCCAGCGGGTGGAGGTTTACTACAACTCGTCGCAACAGGAAAACAAGATTTGTTTTTGACGGGAAATCCCCAGATCAGCTTTTTTAAAATGGTATATCGTCGCCACACCAATTTTTCAGTGGAATCGCAAGCCATGTATTTCGATGGAACCCCCAACTTTGGACAGCGTATTACCTGTCTGATCCCTCGCCGAGGAGACCTGTTGGGCAAAGTCTATTTGGAGGTTGTCTTGCCACAAATCAAGGATACGAGTGGAAATCCGTTATCGTATACCAACTCGATCGGCCATGCCCTTATTCAGGAGATAACCTTTGAGGTAGGTGAGCAGGAGATCGATCGTCAGACAGGAGAATGGATGGAAATCTGGACGCAGTTAACGACACCACATGGTCAGCGTATGACGCTAAATGAAATGTTGGGACGTGTGGAGCCTTATAACTTGATTGATATTCAGCCCAGTACCCAATCCGATGGTCTGCATTTGTTGATCCCGCTCCAGTTCTATTTCTGCCAGAATCCTGGTATGTATTTGCCCCTTTTGGCGTTGCAATATAGCCCGATTCGTATTAACATAACACTGAGACCGCTTCAGCAGCTCTTCTGGGTTCCTCCTCCGATTCCTCCGCTCTCGCAGGAGGGATGGATGCCGGCCTGCTCGGTTCAAGTGAGTTGTACGACGCCTATTACGAGCATGGTGCTCTGGGGTGATTTCGTCTATCTGGATGTGGAGGAGCGTCGTCGTTTTGTGAGCGAGACGCATGAGTATATTATCGAGCAAGTGCAATATACACCACCTTATGCGATAACGGCCAATCAGACAACTGCTACCGTTCCCATCGAATTCAATCACCCGATCAAGGAGTTTATCTTTGTGGTACAACGTGATTCAATGGAGAATCGCAATGAATGGTTTAATTATAGCAATTTGGCGATTGGTGAATACACACCCTCTGCCATTTTACCGTATGTCAATTCAAATGCACCAGCGGCTCGTTTGGATTTGATTGCCACGGCGAAGCTACAATTGGACGGGTATGATCGCTTTATGGAACGAACTCCGCAATATTTCCGTCTTCAGCAGCCCTATGAACATCATACTACAACTCCGGTCAACTCCTTCATCTATAATTACAGTTTTGCATTGCGACCGGAGGACGCTCAACCAACGGGAACGATGAACGCCAGTCGAATTGATAGTATGGTATGGCAGATTCAAATGAATACGATTTTGAGCAATCCGACTCTGCCTGCCTGGCAACAACGTGGAAATTGCCATGTGGTCGTGTATGCACGAAACTATAATGTGTTCCGTGTCATTAATGGATTTGGAGGTTTGTTGTTTACGATCTAATGAGGCGTTTTTGGGTCTCTTTTTTTAAAGAAGGACTAAGTAATGAGCGCGAGCGTCTCTCAAATTGAATTTTGGCAGAAGGGGCTTGCCTTCAATGGAAATAACAACGGGAACGAGGGTTCAAATGGCGGAACCTTTCTTTCCTATGATGTCTTCTTGGGTCTCTCCATATTGGGTGGATTCCTGGCACTGGATCATTTGTATCTTCGATCGCCATTAACCTTTTTGGCGAAACTGGTAGTCAACATTCTATTCTTTGGAGTATGGTGGGTGTATGATGCGGCACAGGCGATTTTTAATAGAGATATAATCAAAGTGTATGGTCTTGGTATTCCAGGATTGGGACCAAAGGGAATTGCGTGTGGTGTGTTGGCGAAGGATGAGCCAGATAAGAAGCACTTGCGATTTTTTATGTATGCGGCGGCTCTGATTTTTGGAGGAATGTTTGGTCTCGATTCGTTTTTGGTGGGAAACAAACAGCGTGGAATCATTCGTCTCGTGTGTACGATTTCTGTTATTTTTGCACCGATTGCGTTGGCATGGTGGGGATGGAATGTGGTACGTTTCTTTACAGATACCAAACAGGTCGTATCAGAACACGCTGGATTTTTTGGTGCCGCGTCTAGCTCAATGGAGGAAGAGATGCTTGCACGTTTTCCGTTCTTGAGTGCATTATTTAGCCCCGTGCAAACCATAACGAAGATCATCAATGAGATCTTGCAGCCGTTTCAGCAAACCGCGGAGGCGGCGATCAAGACGGTGGATAGTGTCGTGAAAACGGCGGATGATGCATTGGTTCTAGGAAAAACAGCAATTGAGAAAGGAAGCGATATCGTGGGAGAGATTGCGGAAACGGTGGACAAGGCAACGGCAGCGATGTCGTCGGCTTCTTCGGCGTTGCCTGGCTTGGATTTGTATAAGAGCATTTCCCCTGAGTCGATCGCGGCAGCGAAACAGACTGGAGGCGCCGCAAGCACTGCTGCGGCAGCCACAAGTATTGCAGCAATCGCAACAACCGACCTAAATATGCTTCACTTTACTCTAATAGGTACCATCGTACTAATTGCGATAACAGGTCTTTCACTAACTTATTATCGATCCAAGAATGTCCGAACACCACAAGATGACACCCCTCCCGAACCAGGAGTTTTTCGAAAGCCTGATTCAAAAGAACGTTCCGCATGAGCCAATTGTCCTGGTTAGGTTCACGGCCTCCTGGTGCAATCCGTGTAAGAAAATCGATGTTCCGCTATTGCTCTCCCTGAGCGATCGGATCGTCTGGTATGTATGTGATTTGGACGAAAATGATTATACCCCAGGCTATTGTGGGGTAAAAACGATTCCGTGCTTCTTGGCGATTGTCAACGGCGTCCCTCAGCCGATCTTCCAGAGCTCGGATACCATGAAGGTTGCAGAGTGGATCAAGGGTGGTTTTAAACAATAAGCACTTTTTAAGCGGAACGCTTTACATAGTGTGTCGCCAACGGCGACTTTGGAAAAAGTGCTCAAAAAGGATTAGAAAAAGTGTACAAAAATGTTAGAAAAAAATTAAAAGACTGTTTTAAGAACTTGGTATATTTCTTAAAATAATCTATTTTTGGGCACTTTATCTTAAAAAGTGCTTAACTAAAAAAATAGCACATCTGCGGTTTGAGACCCTCATGACGAGCACATTTATGTGCAGAGATAACCTTACCTACACGAGGAAGCATGGGACAACGATGAGAATTCATCTTGAGTTCGGATCGAAAGAAATCGAGAAAGGGGGTAGTGGATCGTTGTTGTTCAGGGTGAAATTGGACAGCGTAGACGGGGTAGTGTTTGGATTCGATGGCGGCGACGTATTCCTTTCCTGATTCATCGAGCGAGGTAGCAAGAACCGAAAAGTATCGTCGTAGCAGGGGATTGGTTTTCATCTCTTCTACCGAGATTCCATATTCATGGGATTGTAGGGTAGATTTCTCTTGTTCTAGGTAATCGAGATAAGGAGAGGGAAAGGATTGGATCATTCGAGAACAAGTGGTATCACGACTGATACGAATGGGGAATAGACCTTCGGCTGGAAAGGATTTCCATGTTCTAGAACCACCGATTAATTCGATCAATCGTTTCATTCCAAAACAGGTTCCCCAGATCGGAAAATATTCCCCTTTGCGTATGGACATTTTGTAGAAGATTCGAAGGGAATTCATGAAGGTCTCGTTTTCGAAGTGGGATCCTCGGTCTGATCCGCGATCGGTTCCTGGAAGGAAGAGTCCGTTGACCATTTGAAAGTAGACTTCGTGATCCTTCGTATCAAATGGGATGGGTAAAACACGGATTCCACGGTGTTCGAACCAATCGATGTAGGATTTCATAATATGGGAGGTTCCATATTTTGATTTGCGTGCATGTGGAATGGTGAGAATTCCAACACAATAAGTGGATTTCTTTCGAGTACGAGACCGTAGGCTCCTCATCCGACTACTAGACTTGCGAATTAACTTTAATGCTTTCGAGTGTTTCGTTTTTTATTATGATGCTTTCGAGTACGACCCCCTTTTTTGGTAGGAGTGTGCATTTCATATAATCCATAACTTTTATTATCGAATGTGATAACTAACCCATTCGTTAACGTCTGTATTATTTTATGGATCATATCGTATACGGGAGCCTCTTCTTTTGATCTTGATACGGAAGATGGTGATACAGATACATAATTTTCATCTGGAACACGAGACGGGACATGTATGTTGATTTTTCCCACATCATTCGGTAATTGAAAGTTATTCCAATACTCTTTAGACATTGTTTCTACTTTTACCCTACAAAAATGATTAACTGGCGACAAGCCATACCAAAGGCGTATTAACTGGCGATAAGCCATACCAAAGGTATGGCAATAGGTTCGCTAACACACATTCGTGGGTTAGCTCGCGAACATAACCTTTCCTCGCCCATCTTTCACGGTATAGACGTTCCATCCTTCGGTAAGAAGACGCATCTCTGCCTTTCGTTGACCCAGAAGGGGATTGGTATTGATATTGGCGAGTTCAATGTATAGTGTTGGGCGGTCGGCGGTCGTCCAATTGATGGTTCCTTCGGGTTGTCTCTCAGCAGGATACACGGTTCCATATTTCTCTCCCGTCGACCAATTCATGGATCCGATATGTGCACCATTGGCCTTTTCATCTTTTGCCAGAGGATTTATACCGTTCCATACATGTGGTCCATGCAATTCCTCTCGGTCCTTGCCTGCGATATTCAACTTGATTCGATAGTAAAACTCGCCGTAGGGTGTGGTATAGGGTTGGACCATTGCGGTGGGGTTTGAATCAAAATAATCATTGTACCAATTGTCCAGCTGGTTTCGATCGAGAGCGTTATAGTTTCGGAAAAACCAAAACAAACGTTCGGTAGGATGGCGACCGTCGATAAATCTGGTACATGCCGCCACACCACCCTTGTCCAAGGGAATGAAATCGAGTTCTCCAAAGGAGAACTTGTTCTCAAATTGTCGACGAAAAGGGATCTGGATCGGTTTTGATCGAAGTTCTTCTTGGATCTCGGGAGGAACATAGTGTTGCACGGTAGATAATACGACAACTGGATTTGGGATTTTGGTGCGTTCCAAAGGAGTAAATGAATAGGACGAGCCGTTGTCATATAGAACCTTCATAGAAGGAATTCTCCAAGGAGCAGGTTTGATAACGGTCGTATCGCTACAGACGATGAGATCTTCGAGCTTGCGTAGGGTTCCGCGGATACGAAAGGTTTGCCAGGACATGGCAACAAGAGGAAATCCGCCATCTCCAGGACATTGTGTTCCAGGAAGAGGAAGATGGATTCGAAGATGACCAGGGGTTGCACGCATTTGGAGACTTCGTGTGGATGCGTCGGTCCATCCTCCTTTGGCCAAGGCAAGACCACTAGAATTCAAGGAACCTTCGGACATTTGTTTTGCCAAAAGACCGTCGCCGCTCCATTCTTGTATTAAGAACTGATCTTGGTAGAATTGAATACTTTCAAAGAGGAAATATCCGACTCCGTTAACGTACCCATAGGAAGTCGAAGAAAGATCGTTCGTGGTGATGGATTGGAGACCGTTAACCGTTGCAGGAGGAGCTAATGCACCAGCGGGGGATCCAAGGGGAAGAGAAGGAAGCCAGGTAGGAAGATCAATTTCTAGAGCACACTCGGTAAGGACATCGCCATAGGCGTCGATTTCGACTTCGAAGGTTTGACCGAAGGCACTGTCATTGAGTGGAATGATGGTTTTTCGTTCAGCCAAATGGTGAACGGAACTCTCATAACGTGCATCATAGGGGAATACACTTTCTTTCGAGTCTTTTACAAAATAATTATCTTTTACACCACGTGCAACGAGTTCAAAGAGAGCCCCTTGCCCACTGGATTGGTTAATGGTGGCCATTCTATTTAGATGATTCTAATGAAAGTTTAGGCCAAAACATGACGTACCACGGCGGTTGCGAGACCTGACATCAACGAAATACCGAGTGCCATGGGTAGATTATAACGATAGGAAAGAACAATAAGTACACCGATGGAGCTTACCATCGCGATCAAGAGAAGGGACACGCTTTCGCTGAGAAGTTCGTGTGGATCCTTGGAGAGAGAGGGTAGTTGACCGATGATCCATTTGGAGAGAACTGCCGTAAAGAGGGAGGCGATGACCATGACGGCAAGGATACCAGACCAACGCAGGTCGTAGACAAACGCGGCAACGTAGACGGCGACAATGTTGAAGGCGGAAAGCACTCCCATTTCAAGGGAAAGTTCAGTGGATGTTTTCAGCATATCTATTGTATCGTCGGTAAAAATTGATATCATTTGTTTTGGATGGAAACAGACAACCATGAACCTCGTCATTGTC
>Ga0214921_10005336_pt1 | contig 18203 bp, 15 predicted proteins | sample LL1505_MetaG_FD_177992 | JGI IMG/M metagenome (GOLD analysis project Ga0214921, IMG submission 177992) | Freshwater microbial communities from Lake Lanier, Atlanta, Georgia, United States - LL-1505 | ecosystem: Environmental > Aquatic > Freshwater > Lake | place: USA: Georgia | collected... | reverse complement strand
ATCCACCTTGCTGGACATCGTCGGCGGCGCACTGCGTCCTGCGAGCGGCCACGTGCGCTACGCCGGCGCAACCCTCACCGACACCGCGCGTGACTTTCACGTCCCCGTCGAAGAACGCGGCATCGGTTGGGTGTTCCAGGAAGGTTTGCTCTTCCCGCATCTGGATGTGCACGACAACCTGAATTTCGCCGCGCGACGCGCCAAAGCGGGTCTGCAGATTCCGCGCGCGCGCATCCTCGAAGTGCTCGGACTCGGCGCACTGCTGCGCCGTCGCCCGCATGAACTCTCCGGTGGCGAACGACAGCGCGTCGCCATCGCGCGCGCCTTGTTGTCACGACCGCGTCTGATGCTGCTCGACGAACCGCTCGCCTCGCTCGATGCACCGCGCAAACTCGAAATTCTCGCGCTGCTCGAAACCCTGCGTCGCGAGTTCGCCGTGCCGATGCTCTATGTCACGCATTCGCTCGGCGAAGTGCTGCGGCTCGCCGACCACATGGTCGTGCTCGAACGCGGACGAGCGGTTGCGAGCGGCGCGATCGGCGACTTGTTCGGACGTACCGACACGCCCTTGCTCTCGGAACGCGCCGATGCCGGCGCATTGCTCGACTTGCAAGTGATCGCCAACGATCGCGCCGGCAGCGTCACTGCACGCATCGGGGCGCAGACGATGGTGGTCGCGGCGGATGTACGCGTAGGCACAAACCTGCGCGCTTACGTGCTCGCGAACGAGGTCATCCTTGCCAGTGCAAGACCGACCGGCATCTCGGTGCGCAACGTCTTGCAGTCGGTCGTGACCCGCCTCGCGCATCGCAACGACGGTTCGGTGATGGTGGAACTTGCGCTCGGCGAGACAGACTCGCCGCATCGCCTGCTCGCCAACGTCACGCTGGCCGCCGCACGAGAACTCGGCCTTGCGCCGGGTCAGGCGGTGCATGCGCTGATCAAGACGGTCTCGGTGGATGCCCCGGCAGGCGCCCGCGCCATCGGCACGGGCTGAGCGATCAGAACATCTGCGAGGGACCCGGAGCGTCCGTATTTTTGGGCGGATGACGCGCGGCGATGTAGTCACCCGTGATCATCGCGTCATACGACTGGCCGGGGCCGACCATCGGGTACACGCCCGCATCGGGGTCGATGATGACCTCGAGGAATGCGGCGCCCGGATGACGGATGAATTCTTCGATGACGCGCGGTACGTCCGATTTTCGATCGAGACGCACGGCGTATTCGAATCCGTCCGCCTGTGCGGCCTTGATGAAGTCTTTTTTGTGCAGCGACTTGTCGCTCGCCGACATGCGTCCTTTGAAGAACAGCTTCTGCCACTGCTTGACCATGCCGTCGCCGAAATTGTTGAGAACGACGACCTTGACCGGCAAATCGTAGGTGGTGACGGTTTCGAGTTCGCCGATGTTCATGCGGATCGACGCATCGCCGTCGATGTCGATCACCAGCGCGTCGGGATTGGCGAATTGCGCGCCGATCGCCGCCGGCAACCCGAAGCCCATCGTCCCCATGGACCCCGACGTCAACCACAAACGCGGCCGCCGGAAGTCGAAATACTGGGCCGCCCACATCTGATGCTGACCGACGCCGGTCGCGATGATCGCCTCGCCTTTGGTGAGGCGATTGATTTCTTCGATGACGTAATAGGGCTGGATCAGCTCGCTGTCGCGATCGTAGTTCATGGCATGCGTGCGCCGCAGATCATCGAGATGCGCATGCCACGCCGCCAGATCGGGGGCGAAACCGACGCGTTGCCCGTAGGCGAGCAAGGACTTCAACGCGGCGGGCAGTTCGCCGACGTGCGCCCAGTTGACGCGCTTGACCTTGTTTATTTCCGCGCGGTCGATGTCGATGTGCGCGATGTGTTTTGCGTTCGGCGCGAAGCGCCCGGGAACTCCGGCGACCCGATCGTCGAAGCGCGCGCCGACGGCGATCAGAAAATCGCAATCGTCGACGGCGTAATTCGCGAACGCGGCGCCGTGCATGCCGAGCATGCGCATCGCAAGCGGATCGGTGGTGTCGTACGCACCGATGCCCATGAGTGTCGTCACCACCGGGATGCCGAAGGCCCGCGCAAAAGCGGACAGTTCGTTGGAGGCTTCGCCGTTGACGACGCCGCCACCGGCGTAAATCAGAGGTCGCTTCGCGGTGCGCAGCATCGCGAAAAACGCCGCGGCTTCATCGTCTTCGATCGCGGCGTTCGAGGTGGCGAACAAGCGCTTGCGATAGCCGGGGATCGGCAACAAGCCTTCACCGCGGAACGTGCCGCTCCAGTTCTGCACGTCTTTGGGCACGTCGATCACCACCGGGCCCGGACGTCCCGTGCGTGCGATCTCGAACGCCGTACGCACCGTCGCTTCGAGTTTTTCGGGTTCGGTGACGAGGAAAATATGTTTGGCGACCGAACCCATCAATGCGGGGACCGGAGCTTCCTGGAAGGCGTCGGTACCGATCGCGGCGGTCGGCACCTGGCCGCAGATGACGATCATCGGCACGGAATCCGCCATCGAATCGCGCACCGGCGTGACGGTATTCGTCGCGCCCGGTCCGGAGGTGACCATGCACACGCCGACTTTGCCGCTGGCGCGTGCGTAGCCCGCGGCCATGAACCCGGCACCTTGTTCGTTCGCCGGAACGATCAACGGCATTTGCGGCTCGCCGCGTTCCGTCCGCTCCTGGTTGTAGAGAAACACGGCATCGTACGTGGGCAGAATCGCACCACCCGAGTAACCGAAGATCGCGGTCGTCCCCTCGTCGGCCAGGACGCGCACGATCATCTCGGCACCGGTCATGGTGGTACCGGCTAGCGGATGCACGGCTGTGGAACGCGTAGTCGAGGGCTCGGACATGGCTGATGCAACAATGCAACGACGGAAACGGGGAGCGTCGAGACTATCAGTTTGAGCGCCCGGTGCAATATGCTATGCGAGGAATCCACGGTTTTTCCGCAATATGCGCCACATCATCGCCATACGACTGCAGAACGAAGCCGGCGCGCTGACGCGCGTCGCAGGGCTGTTCTCGACGCGCGGATACAACATCGAGTCGCTGTCCGTCGCCGCCACCGACGATCCGACCGTCTCGCGCATCACGTTGGTGACGCGCGGTTCGGATTCGGTCATGCAACAAATCATCAGCCAACTCAACAAGCTGATCGATGTCGTAGCGGTCGACGACATGACGCAAGGTCGGCATTTCGAGCGCGAACTCGCGTTGCTCAAACTCCGTGTGCGGCACGAACAAGCCGATGCGGTACGCGGTTACGTGATTCGTGCGGGCGGACGCGTGATCGATCCGGCGAGCGAAGCATTCATCGTGGAGTTCACGGCGAGCGAAGCCGAAATCGACAAGTTCATCGTCGATTTGTCCAAAGGCGCAGAGCTGCTCGAAGTGGTGCGCAGCGGTGCCGTCGGCATCGGCCGTCTCGAGACGACGACACGCGCGCGCAGCGCCTGATCGGTTTCAGCGAAACTCGCGCAACAACGGCGTGACGGCGTCGCGGATCACCTGCGGCACGGCCGTGCTGCGGCGCGTCGCCGCATCGACATAAACGTGCACGAAACGACCGAGGGCGGCGGCGGACTCCTCGCCCGCGGTGAACACGCCGAGTCGATAGACGATGCTGCTGCGACCGAGCTTCTCGACGGCGATGCCGATGTCGAGCAGGTCGGGAAACGAGACCGAACGCAGATATCGGCAGCCGGTTTCGGCAACCACGCCGAGCGCGGGCAAAAGGCGAATGTCGGTGCCCGTCGTCTCCAGCAAATAACCGTTCACCGCCGTGTCGAACCAGGAGTAATACACGACGTTGTTCACGTGCCCGTAGACGTCGTTGTCCATCCAGCGCGTCGGCATGGTACGAAACACGACGAAGTCCGCCCGGGATGTCGGTGACGAATCGTTCATGGGCCGATTGTCCTAGGTACGGCCTGCGTTGTCAGCCCGCGTTGCAGTCGCCCGCCCGCGAGGAGTAGCGTCGCCGACATGAAAACCCGCGCAGCCATCCTCACCAAAGTCGGCGCTCCGGCGCCTTATGCAAATTCGCGCCCGCTGGAGATCGCCGACATCGAACTCGCGCCCCCCGGACCCGGCGAAGTATTGCTGCGGATGAAAGCGGCCGGGCTCTGCCACTCCGATCTGTCGGTCATCGACGGCAATCGGCCGCGTCCCGTGCCCATGGCGCTCGGCCACGAAGGCGCAGGCATCGTCGAAGAAATCGGCAGCGGCGTGACGGATCTCGCCATCGGCGATCACGTCGTCACCGCCTTCGTGCCGAGTTGCGGCCACTGCGCGCCCTGCGAAACCGGACGGCCCGCGCTGTGCGAGCCCGGGATGGCGGCCAATACGGCCGGCACTTTGTTGAGCGGCGCGCGACGCATCTCGCGCAACGGTGTGGCCATCAATCACCATCTGGGTGTGTCGGCCTTTGCCGAATACGCCACCGTCGCGCGCAACTCGGTGGTGAAGATCGATCGCTCGCTGGGTTTTGCTGAAGCCGCGGTGTTCGGCTGCGCCGTCATCACCGGCACCGGTGCGGTGATCAACACGGCTGATCTGCCGAACGAGCGCAGCGTCGCGGTGGTGGGCTTGGGCGGCGTCGGGCTCGCCGCACTGCTCGGCGCGCGCGTGCGCAAGGCGCACACCATCGTCGCGATCGATCTCTCGAACAGAAAACTCGAACTGGCCAAATCTTTGGGTGCGACGCACGCCTTCAATGCCGAAGGCCCGGACGTCGTCGAAGCGATTCGCGCCGCGACGCGCGGCGGCGTCGAATTCGCCTTCGAAATGGCGGGCTCGGTGAAGGCCATGGAGCTCGCCTACAAAATCACCCGACGCGGCGGCACCACCGTGACGGCAGGGCTGTCACATCCGCAGTCGATGTTCTCGATCCCGCACGTCGGCATCGTGGCCGAGGAGCGCACCATCAAAGGCAGCTATCTCGGCAGTTGCGTGCCGTCGCGCGACATCCCGCGATATGTCGAGTGGTACCAGCAGGGTTTGTTGCCGGTCGACAAATTGCTCTCCGAAACCATCGCGCTCGACGACATCAATGCGGGCTTCGATCGACTCGCGAGCGGCGAGACGCTGCGGCAGACGATCGCGCTCTGAAGCGGCGACGCGCGCTCAGATCGGCACGTTGCCGGCGTCGTAGTCGTACAGCGTGCGTACTTCGGTCATGCCGTCGGCCAAGGCTCGCACTTGTTGCTGCGGGTCTTCGGCAAAATACAATTTTGCGCGTGCGCGCGACATGGCCAGCGCAGCCGTGACGCGCGCATGTCGCGCACGCTCGTAGCGCTGCAAAGCCTCGTCCGGATCACTCGCGGCCGCCGCAGCACGCCCCAACACGGCCGCATCTTCGAGCGCCATGACGGCACCTTGACCGGTGAACGGCGGCATCGCGTGCGCCGAATCGCCGAGCAAGATCGCGCGACCTCGCGTCCACGTCGGCAAGGGATCGCGATCGAACAACCCCCAGCGAAACAAGCGATCGGCGGGCGTCAGCGCCAGCAGTCGCGTCGCATCGGAATGAAAATCGGCGAACTCCTGCTCGAGTTCGGACACCGGCGCGGCGACTGACCACCCTTCTTCGGTCCACGCTTCGCGTCTGGCGACGGCGACGATGTTGATGAGCGCACCGCGTCGCAGCGGATAACGCATCAAGAGTCGTCGCGGACCGACGTACATGCACAGCGGCGGTTCGACCAAATCTTTGGGCACGGAGTCGCCCGGCACCAGGCCACGCCAGGCGACATAGCCGGTGAAGTTCGGACGATCGATGCCGAACAACTCCGCTCGCATCACCGAGTGGATGCCATCGGCGCCCACCGCCCAATCGGCCGTTGCGCATTCGCCGCCGCGAAACCGCAGCGTCACGCCGTCGGCACGGGCCTCGACGCCTTCGAGCGCACGTCCCGTATGTATGCACTGCGGATCGAGCGCGACGATCGCGCGCTGCAAAGCCGCATGCAAATCGGCGCGATGCACGTGATACAGCGCAATGCCGTAGCGCTCGGCGCTGCGATCCTGAGGCAAGCTGACCAGAGTGTCACCGCTCGCATAATGACGAATGGCTCCCGAGGTCGGCGTACTGCCCATGCGCAGCAGGTCGTCGCCGAGACCCAAGGCCAAAATCGCCTTGCCCGCATTCGGCGTAATGCTGAGCCCCGCGCCGACTTCTCCGAGCGTCGCCACTTGTTCGAACACGCGCACGCGCTGACCGGAGCGCAGCAATGCGAGCGCCGCTGCAAGACCGCCGATGCCGCCACCGACGATCGCGACCGAGGTGTTTTTCATCGTGCGACTCGAATCGGCAACGGCACGTTGCACAAGTCGATGCGCCCCGCCGGTCGTTGGTAGAAATCGTCGCGTCGATTGCGCCGGGCTTCGGTGACGGCCGCAAAACTTGGCGTATCGGTACGCAGCGCTTCGAGCGGAGTGCGCTCCTCTTCGGGAACTTCGCTGGCATAACGCACGCTGCGGATCGGCAATCGCTCCGCCGCCGTTTCATAGAAACCGAGTGCCTTGGTGCCGCGCGGCAGCGCAGCCAGCAACTCCATGCCCTGCACCACCCGACCGATCACCGTGAGATTGCGATCGAGATGACGTGGTGCGTGGCCGATCACGGCATACAACTCCGCCGCGTTGCCGGAATCTTCTGCCGCATCACGACCGACGCCGATCACGCCATAGCAGTGCGCGAGCCAGATGCGCCCTTGCTTGCGGTCGCCGGCTGCAGCGAAGCCGTCGACGAAGCCGACTTGCGGCGCATAGACGTCGCCATCGCGCAGCGCATCGAACGGCACGTCTTTGGTCCAAGCTCGTTCGAATTCCGGCGCGAGCTTGCGCTCGGCGTACGGCATCGGCTTCCGTTCGCTCGCATCGCCCCACTGCGTGACGAAACCGTCTTGCACGCGGTTGATCGACAAGCCATCGAACCAGCGATTGGCTACCAAGGCCTGCAGATTGGCGAAGTGCGCCTTTGCAAAGCGCGGCGCAAGTTCGATGATCACGCGGCCGGCGTCGAGTTCCATGTAGAGCGTGCGCGCCGGATCGAGCGCACGCCATTCGTCGGCTTTCGAAGCGGCGAGCACGGCGGCCATGCTGCCGACCGGGGCGGCAGGCGACGCAGGGAGCGGCACGCGCGCCACGGTCAACACGCCGGCGGACGGAAACAGGGGCGCGCCGGATTCGCCGTACAGAATGTCTTCGATGCCGAACGTCGTGCGCGTCAATTCATAGGTCATTTCAGGTCGAATGTTCTGGCGGAATGCGGCGCTGCGATAACTGCATTCTTCGCGCTTCACTTTCGCGACGAAACTCAGGGGCCGTGCCCCGCGCCGCCATTTGATCGCGCACTCGAGCGGAAAATTCATCAAGGCGGCAGCTTGCAACGCGGCGATGGCCGCCGGATCTTTTTCGAGATTCGCGCCGCCTTGGTTCGGATAGAACACCCACGAGCGCATGCGGTTTTCCGTGCGCTCCGGATTGCGATCGAAGGCGTAAATTTTTTGTTGGGCGGGACGATCGGCATCGAAGCCGTCGCGTGATATCTGGTGATAGAACACCGTCTCGCCGAACTGGGGCGCTTCGATGCGGACGATCTTGTGGTACAGCGTAATGCGCTTGCCGCTCGCCGCATTGGCCGGATCGGGGACCTCGCCGGCGTAGCGCCCGGGCAGCCACTCGAGCAGTTCGCGCAACTCGCGCTCGAGTCGCGGGTCGGCCGCAATGGCCCCGTTCGGCAGGCAAAGAATCAGCAGACAGAGCAGGCGGGCGATGGTTCGGTGCATGACCCATTCTAGCCGCGGAACACTTGCCCTAAACTTCGCGGCATGAACATCGATGCAAAACGCCGCGCGATGGCCGGCGCGGTCGTCGCCCCTCAGGCCGGCGGCGCCAAGACCATGGTGCGCGTCGGCCGTGAAACCGCGGGTCGAGCCGGCAAGGGAGTCTCGGTGATCACCGGCCTGCCCCTCACCCAGACCGCGCTGGAAGAGTTGGCCAAGCAGCTCAAAAAGCGCTGCGGTTGCGGCGGGACGGTCCGGAACGGCGTGATCGAGATCCAGGGTGACCACCGCGACCTGCTGGTCGCGGAGTTGGTGCGCCTCGGTTATCCGGCGAAACGTTCGGGCGGGTGACGGGCGGCGCGGGTTTCGGCGCCACCACCTCGAACTTCGGCGTCGGCAGGAACGGCACGCTTTGGCGCATCGTGCGCTCGATGTCGCGCAGCAAGCCCGCCTCGTCCGGCGACACCAGCGACACCGCACGACCGGTCGATCCGGCCCGCGCCGTGCGACCGATGCGGTGCACGTAATCTTCCGGGACGTTCGGCAACTCGTAATTCACGACTTGCGGTAATTCTTTGATATCCAGACCGCGCGAGGCCACTTCGGTCGCGACCAAGGCCGTGATGTCGCCACTCTTGAAATCGGCCAGCGCTCGAACGCGCGCACCCTGACTCTTGTTGCCGTGGATCGCGGCAGAGCGAATCCCCGCACCCTCGAGTTGCTGCACCAGACGATTCGCGCCGTGCTTGGTGCGCGTGAATACCAACACCTGATGCCATGCGCCTTCACCCGATGCGCCGTGATCGAACAAATGCACGAGCAAATGGCGCTTCATCTCTTTCGGCACGCGAAATGCGACTTGCTCGACACGCTCCGCCGTCGTGTTGCGCGCGGCCACTTCGATCGCCACCGGGTCGCGCAGAAAGCGCGCGGCCAGATCGCGAATGTCGTCCGAATAGGTCGCCGAGAACATCAAATTTTGGCGTGCCGCGGGCAACATGCGCATCACGCGCTTCAAGTCGTGGATGAAGCCCATGTCGAGCATGCGGTCGGCTTCATCGAGAACGAAGTGCTGCACGCGCGACAAATCGAGCTCGCCCTGGTCGGCCAAATCCAGCAAGCGTCCGGGCGTCGCGATCAACAGATCGCAACCGCCGCGCAAACCGGTGATTTGCGGCTTCTCGCTCACGCCGCCGAAAATCACCTGGGTACGGATGCGTTTGTATCGGCCGTAAACGCGCGCGTTTTCGGCAATCTGCGCGGCAAGCTCGCGGGTCGGCGTGAGCACGAGCGCACGCGGCGTACGGCCGTCGGCCGCGACCAGACGCTGCAACAAGGGCAGCACGAAGCCGGCGGTCTTGCCGGTACCCGTCTGCGCGCCGGCGAGCACGTCTCGACCGGCCAGGACTGCGGGGATGGCTTGCTGCTGAATCGGGGTCGGCACGTCGTAGCCTTTTTCGGCGACGGCACGCAACAACTCGGGCTCGAGCCCGAGATCGGAAAACTTCATCTAAAAATTACCTGATGGTTATGAAATCACGCGCCCAGGACGGGCGTCTAGTTGTGATTGCGCAGTATACACGAAGCTCAGCCGCGCCGGGCTTCCAACGTGGCCCAGCGCGCGTAAGCGGCTTCGATTTCTTCGCCCAGCGTCTGCAATCGCGACAGCGCGGCCGTCACCTCGTCTTTGGGACGCTGATAGAACGCGGGTTCGGCAATGGCGCTTTCGAGTGCCGCCTTCTCGTTCTCCCAAGCTTCGATCGTCGCCGGCAATGCGTCGAATTCGCGTTGATCCTTGTACGACAATCGACGCGCTCGCGCAGGCGGCATCTCGACCGCTTTGCCGACCGGACGCGTCGATTCGGCGCGGCGCTGCAGTGGCGCACGAGCATCGCGCCATTGCGCATAGTCGCTCCAGCCGCCGACGAATTCCTGCACCTGCCCGTCGCCCTCGAGCACCAAAAGACTCGTGACCACGTGGTCGAGAAAAGCGCGATCGTGACTCACCAGCAGCAAAGTACCGTCGAAGTTCGCGACCAATTCCTCGAGCAGTTCCAGCGTGTCGATGTCCAGATCGTTGGTGGGCTCATCGAGCACCAGCAAATTCGCCGGTCGCGCAAACAACCGTGCGAGCAACAGGCGATTGCGTTCGCCACCCGACAACGCACCCGCCGGCGTGCGCAGTTGATCGGGCCGGAACAGGAAGTCGCGCAGATAACTGGAGACGTGCCGGTTCTCGCCGCCGATCGGCACGAAGTTGTTGCCATCGTTCACGTTGTCCTGAACGGAGGCCGCGAGATTCAGCTGTTCGCGCTGCTGATCGTAATAGGCTATTTCGAGCCGGGTTCCGCGCAGAACCTTGCCCGCGACCGGCTCGAGCTCGCCGAGCAGCAACTTCAGCAGCGTGCTTTTGCCGGCACCATTGGGGCCCACGATACCGACGCGATCACCACGCTGAATTTTGACGTTCAGCTCGCGAATGATCACGTGATCTTCATAGGCGACACGCGCGTGTTCGGCTTCGAATACGCGCTTGCCCGATTCGTTCGCTTCCGTGACCGCAAACTCGGCGCGGCCGATGCGCTCGCGACGGTCGCGTCGTTCCGAGCGCATCTCTTTGAGCGCCCGCACCCGCCCCTCGTTGCGCGTCCGACGGGCTTCGACGCCTTTGCGGATCCAGACTTCTTCTTGCGCGAGCTTGCGATCGAATTCCGCGTTCGCCTTCGCCTCGATATCGAGCTGCAAGGACTTTTTGACGACGAAATCGTCGTAGTTTCCGGGCCATGAACTCAACCGGCCGCGATCGAGTTCGACGACGCGGGTCGCCAGACGATTGACGAAGGCGCGATCGTGACTGACGAACAGCAAGGCGCCGCGGAACCCGATCATGGTCGACTCCAACCATTCGATCGCTTCGATATCGAGATGGTTGGTAGGTTCGTCGAGCAACAATATGTCCGGCTCGCTCACCAGCGCACGCCCGAGCAAAGCCCGTCGACGCCAGCCGCCGGACAGATCCGCATAACGCGCCTCACCGTCGAGGCCGAGGCGCGACATGACATTGTCGATGCGCGGCGCGATCTCCCAACTCTCGCCGGCCGTCGCGGGCAAACCCCCGGCGACGACATCGCGCACGCTGGCATCGGCGACGGCATCGAGATCTTGCGCGAGCAAGGCCACATGCGCCGACGGCTTGATCCACACTGTGCCGTCGTCGGGTGTGGCCAACCCCGCCACCAATCGCAGCAAGGACGACTTGCCCTCGCCGTTGCGCCCGACCAGACAGACGCGCTCGCCTTGATCGACGAGCAGCGAAACCCGATCGAGCAGCGGACGAGAACCGAACGCCAGCGAGACGTCGTCGAAACGCAGCAACACCCGCGTTTACTTCAAGGTTTCTGCAGCGCGACGCCGTTGCTGCGCATCCAATCGCAGGCGCGAGCGAAGGCCGGGATCGCATCCTCGGCGCGATAGCTCGGTCGATAATCCGCGAAAAATCCGTGCTGCGCTTCGGGGTACACGATGAGCTCGGATTTTTTGGCCGCAGCCGAACCCTCTTTGGCGATAGCGGCACGCAGCGTCTCGACCGATTCGACCGGAATGCCGCCGTCACGACCACCGTATTGGCCGAGCACGGGTGCCTGCAAGCCACCGACGAGATCGATCGGATTTTTCGGCTGCAAATCGTTGCCTTGACCGACGAGCCGGCCGTACCAGGCGACGCCTGCCGCCACTTCGCTCGAGTGCGCCGCATACAACCAGGTGATGCGCCCACCCCAACAAAATCCCGTGATGCCGACTTTGCCGCGTCCGCCGTTGCGACGCGCGAACTGCACCGTCTCGTCGAGATCGGCCATCACCTGCGCGTCGGGAACTTTGGCGACGATGTCACGCATCAAGCCGGGCATGTCGGCCACGGTCGCCGGATTGCCCTGGCGCGCGAACAATTCCGGCGCGATCGCGTAGGCACCCAATTTCGCGAATCGACGACAGACATCGCGAATGTGTTCATGCACGCCGAAAATTTCCTGGATCACGATCACGATGGGCAGGTTCTTGCCGCCTGCAGGCTTGGCCGCATAGGCCGGCAAACTGCCATCGCGCACCGGGATCTTGATTTCACCGGCGTCGAGTCCGGCCGCGTCGGTGGTGATGACCGCCGCGTGCACCGGCAGCGTGGCTGCGGCGAACCCGGCCACCAACGCGGTGGTCACGAATCCGCGACGGTCGAGTTGGGCGAGCGGATGCAAGCTCGCGTGCTGCGATTCGAAATCTTTGTTGCGCATGTGTTCGGCTCCGAAGTTGACGAGTCAGAGAGTACGTTTGACGATGCGACCGTTCTTGACGATCAGACGCAGGTTTTGTTCCGGGTTTTCGAGCACGCGCACGTCCGTGAGCGGATTGCCCTCGACGAGCAGGAAGTCGGCCCACGCGCCCGGCTCCACGACGCCGAGTTTGCCCTCCGCGTACGGGTTGCGCGTGGCACTCAACGCGAGCAACTCGCCGTTGGTCGAAGTCGCTTGTTTGAGGATTTCGAAGGACGAGAACCAACGCAGACGCGCACCGAACTCGCGCGACTCCCAGGGGAATACTTTTGGGGAGCCGAACACGTCGGTGCCGAAGGCAACTTTCACGCCATATCGCTTCGCCAATTGCATCATGCGGTCGAGGCCGACGGACACTTGCGCGCTCTTCGCGCTCTGCGCCGACGGCTGTGCGGGCGCCGCCGCACCCCCTGCCGCGAACACGCCCGAGAACACGTACGCCTGAGGCGAGAGATATACGCCGCGCTCGGCGATGAGCTTCATGGTCGCTTCGTCGATCAGGTGCGCGTGTTCGATGCTGCGGACGCCCGCTTCAACCGAACGGCGAATCGCTGCAGGCGTGTAGGCATGCACGGCGACGTAGGTGCCGAAATCGGCCGCTGCACGCACCGCGGCACGCAACTCTTCTTCGACGTATTGCACGCTGTCGATGGGGTCGTACATCGACGATATGCCGCCACCGGCGGCCAGCTTGATTTGCGTGGCGCCTTGACGCAGTTGCTCGCGCACGGCCGTGAGCACTTCGTCCGGACCGTCGGCGATCCGCCCGTAGCCCATGCGCTCCAAGGCATCCGTCGGGCCGCCGAAACGACGCGACTCCGCCGTTCGATTGCGAAAATCGCCATGGCCGCTCGTCTGACTGATGATGGCGCCCGAGGGAAAAATGCGTGGCCCTTCCACCAAGCCTTCGTCGATCGCCTGCTTGAGACCGAAACTCGGTCCGCCCATGTCGCGTATCGTGGTGAAGCCGCGCAGCAAAATGTTGCGGCCCTCGGTCGCGCCACGCGCGGCGAGATAATTGGGATCGGCGTCGCGCAGCTGCGAGATGGCGATCGAAATCGTCGGGTGCACATGCGCGTCGATGAGCCCGGGCACCAACACCCGACCACCCGCGTCGATGCGTTCGCGTGCCGCAGGCGCCGCATTCGAATCGACCACCGCGACGATCTTCTGCTGCACGACGACGACGGCGGCGTCCTCGCGCAACTTCTCGTGCACGCCATCGAAGATTCTGGCGTTCACGATGACGAGATCGGCGTCGGCTGCATGGCCCTGCGCGATGCCGAGCATCGTCAACAGAATCGACGCTCCAAGGACGCGCAGTAATCGTTCAAGCATCGTCAGTGACCTGCGGCGGAGCTGCGCAAGGGCAGCAATACTTCGTTACGCCGCATGAACCATGGAATGAAAGGCGCGTCGTAGCGCGCGATGATCGCGGCATCACCCGGCAAAGGATCGAGATGGCGGCGAGCGAGTTGTTCGCGCAGGCTGCGCTCGGCAGCGCGAAAGTTCTCTTCCGTCCAGCGTCCGGAATACCGCCAGGCGCCGACGACCCGCGAGGGTACTTCGCGTATGGTCACGCGCGGATCGCTCGGCACCGGCACGCTGCGTCGATCGAACTGGCGCGGCACCACGAAGGCGACGCGATAGGTGCCGCCGCTCGAGGCTTGTTCGACGGGCGCCGTCATCGCGATCTTCTTTTCGCTGATGTAACGGAACAATCGACCGAAGGCGATGTTGCCGGCGGTGAGAAAGCTCGCATCGACCGCGGTCTCGGCGAGCATGTACGGTTGATACTCGCGCAGCTCGAACGCGCCGTCACTTTCGAGTACGCGATATTCCGGTTGTTCGATCGCCATCGCGACGCCTCCGAAAAAACTCAGCGTGATGCCGATGATCGCGGATGCGAGCGCGCGCGTCATGCGACCTCGAACAATCCGGCCGCTCCCATGCCGCCACCGATGCACATCGTCGTGACGACGTAGCGCGCACCGCGCCGCTTGCCCGCAAGCAGCGCATGTCCGACCAGCCGCTGGCCGCTCATGCCATACGGGTGTCCGAGCGCGATCGCGCCGCCGTCGACGTTCAGTCGATCATCCGGTATGCCGAGCTTGTCGCGGCAGTACAGCACCTGTACGGCGAACGCTTCATTGAGCTCCCAAAGATCGATGTCGGCGACCGTCAACCCGGCACGTTGCAAAAGTTTCGGTATGGCGAACACCGGGCCGATGCCCATTTCGTCCGGTTCGCACCCGGCAATCGCAAAGCCGCGGAACATGCCGAGAGGTTGCAGGTTTTTTCGCGCAGCCTCGTCCGCACTCATGAGCACGCACGCACCGGCGCCGTCGGAGAATTGACTGGCGTTGCCGGCGGCGACGCTGCCGCCCTGCATCGCGGGGCGAATCCGGGCGATCGACTCGAGCGTCGTATCGGCGCGCAAGCCTTCGTCCACCGCCACCGTGACTTCTCGCTTCGACAACGCACTCGTCGCCTTGTCGATCACGGCGGTTTTGACCGTGATCGGCGCGATCTCGGCGTCGAAGAAGCCTGCGGCCTGCGCGGCGCAGGCACGTTGCTGACTGCGTGCGCCGTATTCGTCTTGACGATCGCGACCGATGCCATAGCGCTTGGCGACGTTTTCGGCGGTCTGCAACATCGAATCGAAGATCGCCGGCTTGTTCGCGAGCAACCAGGGATCCTGGAACATGTGCTGGTTCACTTCGAGTTGCACGCAGGAAATCGATTCGACACCGCCGGCCACGTAGACGTCGCCCTCGCCGGCGATGATGCGTTGCGCGGCGAGCGCGATGCTCTGCAAGCCCGAAGAACAAAAGCGATTGACCGTCACGCCGGCGACGCTCACCGGCAGCCCCGCGCGAATCGCCGCCTGGCGCCCGATGTTGTTGCCGGTCGTGCCTTCGGGCAAACCGCAACCCATGATCACGTCTTCGATCGACGCCGGGTCGATACCGGCGCGTTCGATCGCGGCCTTCACCGCATGCCCGGCCAAGGTGGAGCCATGCGTGAGGTTGAATGCACCACGCCAGCTTTTCGCGAGCGGTGTACGCGCCGTCGATACGATGACTGCCTCGCGACTCATGCTGCACCTCCCGTGATCGAGCCACCTTCGGCAGCGAGCCGCTGCAACAACGGTGCCGGCGTCCAGAACGCGGTGTCGGCGTCGGGCAGCGCGGCGAGCTTGTGCATGCGACGCACCACTTCGTAGAGGCCGACCGTATCGGCATAACGCATCGGTCCCCCGCGCCAAATCGGAAAGCCGTAGCCGGTCAGATACACCATGTCGATGTCCGATGCGCGTTGCGCGATCTTCTCTTCCAGAATTCGCGCGCCCTCGTTCACGAGCGCATACACCAGACGCTCGACGATTTCCGCCGCATCGATCTTGCGGGTCGTTCGCCCCGCTGCGGCACGCTCCGCGTCGATGATCTTTGCAACAACCGGCGAGGGATAGGCCGCGCGATCACCCGGCTTGTAGTCGTACCAACCGCTGCCGGTTTTTTGCCCGAAACGGCCGAGCTCGCAAATCGCATCGGCGATCTTGGCGGGCCGTGACAATTTTCCTTCGGCTTGCTGGCGCTTGCGGATATGCCAACCGATGTCGTTGCCGGCCATGTCGCTCATGCGAAACGGGCCCATCGCGAAACCGAAGCGCTCGATGGCCTGATCGATCTGCTCGGGGCTCGCGCCTTCGTCCACCATCGCGAGTGCCTGCGCCGAATACTGGTTGATCATGCGGTTGCCGATGAAGCCATCGCACACGCCCGACACGACCGCGGTCTTCTTGATTTTTTTGGCCAAGGCCATCGCCGTCGCGAGCACATCCGGCGACGTCGCCGCACCGCGCACCACCTCGAGCAGGCGCATGACGTTCGCCGGGCTGAAGAAATGCAAGCCGATCACGTCACCCGGGCGCCGCGTCGTCGCCGCGATATGGTCGACGTCCAGCGTCGACGTATTGGTCGCGAGGATCGCCCCGGGCTTGAGGGTGGCGTCCAGAGTCTTGAAGACTTTCTCCTTGACCGCCATGTCTTCGAACACCGCCTCGATCGCAAGATCGGACGTCGCGATGCCGGAATAGTCGAGCACGGGTTCGAGCAGCGCCATTCGGGCCGCGAGTTTCGATTCGTCGAGCTTGCCTTTTTTGACTTGCCCTTCGTACGTCGCGCGAATCCGGGCGACACCCCGATCGAGTGCCTCCTGACCGAGTTCGAGCAGGCGGGTCCGAATTCCCGCGTTCAAAAAATTGATCGCGATCCCCGTGCCCATGGTGCCGGCCCCGATGATCGCGACGCTCTCGATCGGCCTCGGCTTGACGTCTTTCGGCAGACCGTCGACGCGCGAGGTGGCGCGCTCGGCGAAGAACACATGCCGCAGTGCCGCCGACACGTCGCTGATGTAGAGGCCCTTGAAGAGTCGCTGCTCTTCGGCCAGACCGTCATCGAAGCGCTTGGTTGCGGCAGCCTGTACGCAATCGATGATCGCGAGCGGCGCAGGGTAATCTTTGAAGGCGGTTTTCGCGGTGTTGCGCGCGTACTGCAACACACCCTCCAGATCCGGCTCGCGGACGCGAATGTCGCGTATCCGCGGCAGAACTTTGCCCGCGGCACGCGCGGCAGCGGATTTTTCGGCTACCGCGACCGCGGCGGCGATCACGTCCTGATCGACGATGGCGTCGAACAGCGGTGCTTTCGCGAACATCTTCACCGGCACGGGCTCGCCGCCCAGCATGACATTCAAGGCGTTTTCGACGCCGATGATGCGCGGCAAGCGCTGCGTGCCGCCCGCGCCCGGCAGCAGGCCGAGCTTCACTTCGGGCAGACCGACTTTGGCATCCGCGTGCGCCACCCGATGATGGCAAGACAGCGCGAGTTCGAACCCGCCGCCGAGCGCGATGCCCTCGATCGCCGCAACCACGGGCTTGGTCGAGTCGTCGAGCGTCGCGTTCAAGGACCACAACGTCGGTCCGCGGAACGCCTCGGGCGTGCCGAATTCTTTGATGTCCGCGCCGCCGCTGAAAGTGCCGTTCGCGCCGACGAGCACCGCGGCGTCCACGGCGGTGTCGGCCTGCATGCGCTCGATCGCGGCGGCGAGTGCGCGTCGCAATTCGAAGCCCAGACTGTTGACGGGGGGATTCGCGAAGGAGATCACCGCGACCCGACCGCGTGTGGAGTAACGGACCAATTCGGTCGACATGCGAACCTCGTTATTTGTTTTGCAAACCGCCGGTGAGCACGATGCGCATCGCCGCTTCGACGCTGAGGTCGATGGGCTCGATCTGATCGCGCGAGACGTATACCGTGTAGCCGCCGATCTGGTAGCTCATCGGCATGTAGACCGCGACCAGATCGCCCGTGTTCGATTGCCCGGGCAGTGCCGCGCTTTCCTGCGTTACGAAGCCGATCGACTTGCCGGCACCGAACGGCACGAGCACCACACGCTGCAGTTCGCTCTCTTCGCCTTTGTTCATCAGGCTCGTGAGGTCGCGAATCGCCGCATACACGGTCTTCACCACGGGGATGCGCAAGATCAAAGATTCTCCGAACTGCAGGACGCGGCGCACGACATACGCGTTCACCAGCAAGCCGACGACGAACATCAGCAAAAAGCCGGCGAGCAGGCCGAGACCCGGTCGGTACAACTCCGCGGGCAACAAAAGTTTCAACGGGCCCGACAGCAGCGACTCGGTCGTCACGCCGAGCCAATAGACCAGATAGGCCGTCAAACCGACCGGCAAAATGGTCAGCAGACCTTTCAGGAGAATGCGTCCGAGGGTTTTCATCGCGGGAATCGCTGCGACTCTGGGGCAAGGATTGTAGGTTTTGTGCCGCGCGGTGTCTTGGCCTGCAGCGTGCGGCCGCACACTCGCCCGCTTCGCCATCCGCAAGGACGATCGGCGGCTTGACTTCCTTTTCGAGAGCATGTACCTTTTCAAGACAAGGTACCAACCAATGTCCGACGACACCGGTTTCAACGCGATCCGCAAAGGCCTGCTCGAGTTCGTGGTGCTGAAGATCATCGGCAGCCACAGCGTGTACGTGCCCGATATTCTGCGGCGCCTCGCCGAAAC
>Ga0214921_10005335_pt1 | contig 18204 bp, 17 predicted proteins | sample LL1505_MetaG_FD_177992 | JGI IMG/M metagenome (GOLD analysis project Ga0214921, IMG submission 177992) | Freshwater microbial communities from Lake Lanier, Atlanta, Georgia, United States - LL-1505 | ecosystem: Environmental > Aquatic > Freshwater > Lake | place: USA: Georgia | collected... | reverse complement strand
GTCGCGGTGAAGTTTGATGGCTTGCTGTAACGATCAATGATCACGGAAACATCGTCCTTTGACGCCTCATGGAATGCGCCGAGGAACCAGATACCTCCGTTGTCTGCCCTTCGTTCCGGACGTCCGTCGAGTCCAGCGGCACGAACGTGGAATGTCATCGCGTCGAGTCGCGATCCCTGGTCAAAAACCAGGGCCGAACGGTCGATGGTCCGTCGCTTGATCTTGCCGTTCTTGATCAGGATGGTGACTCCGTCTTCGATCCGGAGTCGGACGCCAGCGAGGACATGGACCTCACCATCGACGAGATACGTGTAGTCTTTTCGAAACGTCGTGTCTTCGAGGATGTCATCCCAGATCGTCACCAGCCTGTTCGCGGCCTGCGCTTCGCCAGCAGCAAGGCAGCCAATCGACGCGGAAAACAGAACAATCGAGCATAACCATCTTTTGGACACGAGTGCCTCCTGACGGGGCACTTATATAATATGCCAAGCCAATTTCAAGGCCTTGAAAGAGATTTCATGCTTGTTTCAAACCCGTCAAGCCCATGGAATTCAGGGTGTGCAGCAGGTCAGGCGTGGATTTGTAGGTGACCGCCTTGATCCCCAGACGCGATGCCGCGTCGACATTTTCCTGGACGTCATCGATGAACGCGCACTCATGCGCATGGCATCTCGCGGCCTCGATGGCACGCCAGTAAATCCTTTCGTGGGGCTTGCATACTCCGACCTGATAGGACAGCACCAATTCGTCAAACAGCTCAGGGAACCGGTAACGCGCCTTGATGAAAGCAAAATGGTCCTCGTTGACATTCGAAAGCAGCACCATGCGGTATCCCGCCGACTTCACGTCCGCCGCAAGTTTTTCCATTTCCGGTTTGGGCCAGAAGATATCGCAGGCAGCCTCGATGATCGCGCCCCCGTCAATCCGGCCTGGGGGCTGGCCCAAGCCTGCCTCAAGCTGTGCCAGAAGTTCCGTCCGTGAAATTTGACCCGCCTCGTAGCGCATCTCGAGGCCACTGGCGAAAAGGACCCGGAACACCTCGGTGGCGGGCCTGTCTACGAGACCCGCGATTTGCTCGCAGGCCTTTTCATGGCTAAAGTTGATAAGCACATTGCCCATGTCGAAAATGACCGAGCGAATGCCAGGTTGAGGGGAATCAGGTTTCATGCAGGCCAAACCTCCGGTTGCGAAAAGATACCGCGCTTCGGTCGTGGTTTGCCACCAGGAATGCCTCCTCGGCGTGAAGCTTCGCGATCCAGTCTCTGGTGATGTCCGGGTCTATCTTCCCGGAGGCGGAATCGAGCGCGGCGAGAGGCCCGCGGCAACGGCGCGCCGGGAATGCCTTGAAGAAACTGGATTTCGCGTTCACGTTGCCCCAGCAACTCCGCGGAACCACAAAGTGTTGCGTTATCCGTTCTTGTGGGGTGGCAAGGTCTATGACTGCACGACGGAATTTTTCACCGGGACATTGATCCGTCCGGGCGCCTTGCCGGTAGCGGTGTCCGATGACTCCTCATTAAACCTCGGACCAGTATGGGTTCCCGTCACGGAGGTTCGTGAGACTTTTGGTTATCATCAGTCGATCCTTGACGTGATCCTGTCGCTGATGGACCCGTGCATCAAGTCGCCAGAAAAATCTGTGCTTTGCGCGTTCTCGGCATTCAAGGGGACTTTGACTGCCGCCGAGGCCTGCTCCGTCGCCGCGAGGATCGCGCGAGACAGCGGATGGCAGGCCACGGAGTTGCCTCTGGCAGATGGTGGACGCGGATCGTTGGATCTGTGGTTGAACGGGCTCAGGAGCGCTGGATCGCCCTGGCGCGTTCTCGATGTGCGGACTGTCGATCCACTTGGCCGCCCGGCGGTCGCACGAATCGGAATGGCGGACGCCCAGGACGGGCATCCTGAGGTTTTCGTCGAGTCGGCCGAATGCCTCGGCCTGCATCTCATCGGCCAGCCCAACCCGGCAACAGCCATCGCGTCGTCCAGTCGTGGGCTGGGCATTCTTTTGCGCGACCTTTCGCGTCGCTTTCCGCAGGGAACCACAGTCCGCGTTGCCCTTGGCGACTCGGCCGTCAGCGATTGTGGTCTCGGGATGCTGCAAGCCCTTGGCTTCAAAATCCTGATCCGCAATAAAGATCAGATCGAGGCCATTGAGGAGGCTGCGTTCAACGCGACATTGATGGCAGACATTGCCGGCATCGAGCCACCGTCCGGTGATTCAGAAGCCGGTAAGGATCTGAGGGCTCTGCGGTCTTTCAAGTGGACGGTACTCTGCGACGTGGCGCATCCGCTGTGCGGTCAGGGTGGAGCGGCACGGGTTTTCGCCCCGCAAAAGGGGGCCCTGCCTCTGCAAGTTCAGGCCCTCGAGGCAGGATTCAAGAATGTCGCCCGTATCTTTGACGGTTTTGGCGGGCGCGTGCGCTGGGCAGTTGCACCTCACGGAGGCTCCAGCGGAGGTGTGGCGGCTGCCATGGGCGCTGTCCTCGGCGCGAGCCTCGTCAGTGGCTCCGGGTGGCTTCTTGATTACTCCGGGTTCGACGGTTTGCTGGCTACCCATCGACTGGTGATGACCGGCGAGGGGGCTTCAGACGATCAGTCATGTGGTCCGGCAGGGGACGTGTCGGGTACTGGCAAGGCAGCGTTTGTCTGCGTTTCCAGATCGCTGGCTGCCGGTATCAGAACAGAGCTGGTTTCAGGCCGAGTGCGTTTGGACGAGTGGCCGGCGTGGGTCCGTGAGTTCCTGGCGGGGGCTACTGCTTGCGGCCAGGATCCCGACGCACCATCGGCGTTACGAGCGGCAGTTTCTGCCCGCATCGCCAGCAGGCCCGGCGGTGAGTCAACGGGCGTCAACCGCCAAAGTCGTAAAAAGCCAGGATCGCGCGATTGAGGTCACGGCTCATCATGAGAGAAATCATGACGTCGACGCTTTGATAGTCGGTCGTCACGGACACCTCGAGGTAGTCCTCCCCCAGCCAACGCGCGGGGATTTCTGCGATGACCATGCAGTCCGCCGAGAGTGTGTGGAATCCAGCTTGATTCGGGTCCAAGGCTGAGATGATGGATTTGGCAAACGCGCTGTAGCGACGTGACACGTATTTCTTGACCAGGTGGCGCGCGCATGCGTTGGGGCCGGCAGATGCCGGCGCTGGCTGTTCCTTGCACCACGAGTCCAGCGAGATTTCCCCTGCCGGGCTCATTTTGGCGATCAATCCGCGAACGATGTCCAGGCCGGACCGGGCATCCTCGATCTCATAAAACTCCAGTTTCGAGACTCCCATGTAGTCCATGTCGCCACGGGTGACCGCGTAGACGCGTTGGACCGATGTTGTAATTCCAGCCGGACCTTGAACTTCATTGAATTCTGCGCCTGCGTCGGCGCGGGCGACCTGGGACGCGGCCAGTGCTCCCGCGAGCGGGAAGATGGCGATGAATCCTCTGCGCAGCAAGGATTTCAAAATGGATTGGGTCATGTTTCGACTCTCTTTTTTTTGTTCTCAATCAGGCTGATCCATACAATCAGACAGGCAGTCAGCGCAAGAGCGCCGCCCACGGAAAATGCGACGGCGACGCCGAACACTTGGAAAAGCCAACCAAACAAGAGGCTTGCGGGTAACGCCGCGAGGCCCGTTATGAAATAAAACAGGCCGAAGGCTGTCCCCCGGAGCTCGACGGGGGCCATGGCCGCGACGATCGCGCGCTCGGATGGTTCAGCAAATCCGAAGTGAATGCCGTAAAGCAGGAAAAGGCTGATGATCGTGCCGGGATCTTTCGCAAGGCCATAGGCCGTGAAAATGACGGCATACCATAACCAGCCCCAGATGAGCATGCGGGCTGCCCCGACCTGGTCCGACAGGCGGCCACCGGCCCAGGTGGCTCCGACTTTCACGACATGCAGCGCGGCCCAAGCCATTGCCGATGCCGCCGGCGGCACCCCGGCGTCATTGAGGCGCAGGATCAGGAAAGCGTCGCTGGAATTGCCGAGAGTGAAAAAGAAAATCGCGACAAAAAGGGTCTTCAGTTCGCGGGGCAGGATTCGCCAGTCTTGCCTCAAGGTCCGCCAATTGAGTCCCGGACCTGCGGCAAGTTGCGTCGCAGGGCGTTTTGTTTCGCGGACGAAGAAGATGAGGACGAGCATCGCGAAAAACGCGGGCGCTGCCGCGACAAGAAAAATCTGGCGGTATTCCAGACCAAGCACAAGCAGGCAGCAACTGGCTGACAAAGGGCCGATGACCGCGCCGGTGTGATCGAGCGCGCGATGCAGTCCGTAAGCAGCGCCCCGGTTCCGCGGGTCCGTCGCGTCGGCCAGCAGCGCGTCACGCGGCGCGGAGCGGATCCCCTTTCCAACCCGGTCCGTGAACCGGATCAACAGGACAAAAGGCCATGACTGGGCAAAGGCCACAAGCGGTCGGACGATCGAAGCGATACCGTATCCGAGCAACACCAGAGGCTTGCGCCGTGGCATCCGGTCAGCAAACGATCCGGATGCCACTTTGAGCAATGCTGAAGTCGATTCTGCGATCCCTTCGATCAAGCCGAGAGCGGCGGGTGATGCCCCGAGCACCTGCGTCAGGAACGCGGGTAGCAGGGGGTAGATCATTTCGGACGACATGTCAGTCAACAGGCTGACGACGCCAAGCGCAACGACGATGGATGGGGTTTTACTGGACGGGGTTTTGCCGGATGTTGTGGGGCGTTTCATCGCAAGCGGGCTTCAGGACAGCGGAAGCGCGGCATGGACGGCTTCCGAAAGTTGCGTCCACGGCAACGTCAGCGCCGCATCGCATTCCTGGCCGGACAATCTCGCCGAGGGCATCCCCTCGTCACTGCGTTGCCGGATTTCCTTTCGCAGGGGAACACGGGCAAGGAGATTCAATCCGCGCCGGCTGATGAAATCCCGGAAGGCTTCATGGCCGAAGATGTGTTCCTCATGGCCGCAATTGGCGCAAGTGAACCACGCCATGTTCTCGACCGCGCCGAGCACTGGCACGGACAGTTTTTCAAACATGGACAGTGCCTTGTGGGCGTCAACCAGGGCGACATCCTGGGGCGTCGTCACGATGATGGCACCCGCGATGGGCAGGCGTTCGGCAAATGTCATCTGCACGTCGCCGGTCCCGGGAGGCATGTCAACGACCAGGTAGTCGAGTTCGCCCCATTCCACGTCGTAGAAAAATTGTTCCAGCGCCTTTGAGACCATGGGGCCCCGCCAGATCACAGGTTGTGCCGGGTCCGTCAGGAATCCGAAGGATACCACCTTGACCCCGTGCCCTTCGAGGGGCACCAGCTTGCGTCCCGAGGTAACCGGCATGCTTCCGGTCAAGCCAAGCAGGATCTGGGCCGAGGGGCCATACACGTCGGCGTCGAGGAGTCCAACGCGGTGGTCCTTGGCGAGGGCCACGGCGAGGTTGGCGCTGACAGTACTCTTGCCGACTCCACCCTTGCCGGAAGCCACGAGGATGACGTGCTTGACGCCCGGGATTGGTTTTCGCGCGAAGCGCACTCCGAAAGGTCCGGACCGGGGCGACGACGGCACTGGCGCCGGACTGGATCCGGCGTCTGATGCCGGGGCGGCTTCCGAGCGCTTGAAGTAGATGATTGGTTGCAGGTCAGACGGAAGCCGGCCGTCCGCCCGCGCCCTTTCCAGAGCCTCGAGGACCGTGCGCTCGATGGCGATTTTCCCTTGGAGGTCGAGCCCTTGCGAGTCAAAAACGGCCCTGATGCCGTCCATTCCTGTGAAGCACCCGGAACTTTGTCCGCAGGCCAGCAAGGCATCGTTGATGATGGGTCTGAGCAAGGTTTCCACGACGAGGTCGATTATCAGGACTTTCAACGGGCGGCAAGCTCACGCCGTTCTTTCCACCAGATCGCGGCGACTTGATACAGGCGATCGAAAGTCAGGCCGATGGGGGAAAGGATCATGTCTGCCGAGGTCCCTCCATGGCTGCTCAGGGCGCTGATCACCCTGCGGAGGGCGTCGGGTTCAAGGTTCTCGAGGGTCAGCATCAGGTAGAGGCTCTGACCATAGATGGATCCCGCCGCCGCCGCGCCAAAACTCATGTAGGACGACGCGAAGTCCCCGGCCGGGGCAAACGGCCCCGGTTTGACCGGGAACGGGAACGAAGCGCCGTACGGCATTTCCCCGATCCTTTGCGCGAGTCCTTCCTCCAGCCAAGGGGGCAAGGCCCGGCCGCCGGTCATGTTCGCGTTCAAGGCATGGACCAGTTCGTGCCGCAGAACCTGAACAATAAGTGGACTCGACGGTCCGTCGCCAGGCTGCGCGCGTTTCACCGGGATCCGCATCCGGCCATCAAAGATACCCTCGGCCCAGTCCGGTACGCCACCAAGTGCCCACGAAAATCTCCCGGTCGGATAAAGAATGACCTCGATGGGAGTGGATGGCTCGCGGTAACCGTACTTCTCGACGAATTCGTCGAGACTGCTCTCGAGGATCTGTGCCGCTTGCGCCACCAGTCCCTCGTGCTGGCCCTGGCGGTAGGAAATGCTGAAATGCTGGGTTCGTTGCGTTTGCTGCAAGTCGCCTTCGCCAGCCCGGCGTCGCATCACTTCCACTCGTTTCGCCAGTTCAGGAGACGGATTCCCATCCTCGAGGATTCGCACGGCGTCCGAGAAACGTCCGTCGCTCTCGTAAACATCCGCCAGCAAAAAACGAGATTCCTCGTCGCGCGGGTTGACCCTGACGGCCTCCAGCAGGTTCTCCTCGGCGCCGCCAGGTTGTCCGTTTTTTTTCAGGCAAAATCCGAGTCCACGGTGGATGTCGGCCAGCATTTGCGGGGCTGCCTCTGCACTTTTTGCCAGAAGCGCCGCGCGACGAAGGGATTCGATCGCGCGTTCGCAATCGCCAGTCCCGATCGATGCCCATCCATCACTGGCGAGGACCACCGGGAGCTGTGCCTGGAGCCAGCCCCGGAAGGCGGGGGAAATGTCTCGCTTCGCGAGGAGTTCATCGATCGTCGTCAGCGCCTTGGCATAAGCCCCCGTCGTGAACGTAACGCGCAATTTTTGCGCGACCTCGATTTCAGCCGGACTGTCGAATCCGAACGCGTCGGCAAGGCTTTCCGTGCGAGCCGGGGCAGTCGCGCCGGAGCCATCGTTTCTTGCTCCGGTCGCCGCCTCTGGTATCGGGCGGGCCGCGAGTCGGTTCCCGGAATCCGGCCCCAAGTCGCGCAATGCCGCGGCCACGGCGGCGATCGTGAGAATCCCGCCACTCGCGTAGAACATCCACTTAGAGAAGTTCATTCAACTTTCCCGCGTCATGCAGGGATTTGAGGTCGGTAAATCCACCGACGAAGTGGTCACCGATGAAGATCATCGGCACGGTGCGCCATCCGTTGTTTTCCCGGCTCAATCTGGCGCGGAGTTCTGGGTCATTGTCGAGATTTGTCTCTGCGTACGTCAGGCCCAGCGATTCAAGCAGTTTCTTGGCGCTGACACAGTAGGGGCAGTAAGTCGTGGTATAAACGTGGATTGGTTTCGTCGCCTTCTTGTCCATTTTGTACCCGTCTCCTTGGCGTCTTGTCCCTGTTTTACCTCTGGCGTATCGCCCTTGAGATTTCGCGGTTGGCGGATTTGGTCTTTTCGCTCTGCCGTTTGTCGTGAGCTTTTTTGCCTTTCGCGAGGGCGATCTCAACTTTGACGAGGCCGTTCTTGAAGTATACCCGAACGGGCACGACCGTCAGGCCCTTGGTCTCCGTCTGATGCGCGATCTTGTTGATTTCCGCCCGGGACAGCAGCAACTTACGCGGTTGCTTTTCCGGATGGTTCATGATGTTGCCGTGACTGTATGGGCTGATCTGGACTTCACGCAGGAAGGCTTCGCCGTTGGTGTCGATATCGACCCAGCCGTCGGTGATGTTGATCTTGCCGGCGCGGATCGACTTGACTTCGGTGCCTTGCAGCACGATCCCGGCCTCGAATTTGGCACCGAGCTCGTATTCGTGGCTCGCCTTGCGGTTTGTGACAACGATTTTTATACCCTGGGCGGCCATAGTGGTGTTAGAGCCTATCCGAGTCGCGGAGGCCCAGCAACTCCCAAGCTTCATGTTGAACATGCAACGTTTACCTGAACATTTTCGCAGCCTTGGCCCTGCCATCGAAAACGAGGGCCTGGGCCATCGCCTGGACGGTTTCCTGGCGCGCCGTTATCCGTTCCTGACCCGGTCTGGTTGGCAGCACCGCATTTTCTCCGGATGTCTGCGGGTAAATGGTCAGCGTGCCTTTCCCGCCTACCGGCTGGAACGGGGCGACCGCCTTGATTTTTTTCATCCGCCCTCCGTTGAACCTGAAGTGGACCGCGGGATCCGCGAGATCTGGCGAGACGGTGAGGTCATGGCCGTCTTCAAGCCCGGCAACCTGCCCATGCATGAAAACGGCCCATACCGGAAAAACACCTTCACCAACCTGGTGTGGGAGACTTTTGGCCGGGAATGGTCGGCCTTGCATCGCCTTGATCGTGAGACGAGCGGGATTGTTCTCTGCGCCGCGACCCCGCAGGCCCGGATGAGGCTGTCCGCGGACTGGGCCGCGCGTAGCGTCCACAAGGAATACACGGCAATCGTCAACGGTGTCGTCGCGCGGGACATCTGGACGGAGAATGGCGCGATCGGGGATCTCAAGGAGTCCTCCATCCGGATCAAGAAATGGGTGGTCGAGGGTGGCCTTGATGCCGAGACGGGTTTTGTGGCCCTTGATCGCGGGCCGGCTCACTCCCTGCTGCGCGCGGTGCCGAAAACGGGTCGGACCAACCAGATTCGCATCCATGCCGCGTTCGCCGGACATCATCTTGTTGGCGACAAGTTGTACCATCCAGACGAGAATGTGTTTCTGGATTACTTCGAGAACGGCAATACGGCGGACGTTCAAGGGCGCGCGGGATTCCACAGGCTTTGCCTGCACGCGGGGCTCCTGCGGTTCACGCACCCCATGACACGCGCCGGGGTTGAGGTCGAGACACCGATGCCGCCAGACATGGCTGGACTCTGGGAAAAGTTGAAGTTTTTATCCGGCCTGCACTAAGGTTTCGTCAACTGGAACTCGTTGGTTACCTCTTTCGAGAGGTCCCTGATGACAACCTTTTCAGCGACAGACTGAGCGCCGTTCATGCCGACAACGACGACGGCTTTGGTGTTCGGTGAAATTCCAACGTCGCCGAAATAGTCGAGACCCTTTGCCGTGAATTCGTAAATGAGTCGGCCGCTACCGTAGTCATACAAGAAAACCTTTTGCCATCTACGCCGTACATCATCTGTTTTCGCGGTGATCAGTGCTAGTTTGCGATCGAAATTTGGCCAGACCTGCGCCTGGGTGGCGCTGTACGCCGGGGGTAATTTCAATCTGTACTCGCCTTCTTTCGTCACTCCCGTCCATGCGGGAATCTCGTGAATGGTGATGCTGTTTTCCGCCGGGGAAATCTTGATTGCGGCAAAACGCGCGCCTGTTTGGAGGAGTTGGTATCCGCTCTTGACCTTGATGCTTTTCAGTTTGCGGGATGCGCCCGGTACCTCGCGCGAACCACTGCTTATCACCGACGAAGTCAGGGTCCTGAGCGCGTTGTCCCAAAGGATGAGTCTCCCGCCAAGGGGGTCGACGTGAATGATATGCGAGCCGGACGGGACTTTGGCAAGGAACCGTGACTGCATTGTGTCCGTATCCAGTTGTAGCAGGTTGCGGGTAACGGGATCGTAGAGGATCGGTACCCGATAGGACGGGACAATACCGAGGAAGCCTTTGCGTCTTACTGGGCCAGATGCGTCCGTGAACCCCGAGACAAGTTCGAGGTCGCCGCGCCCGCAATTCGCAAACGCAGGAGGAAGTATTGCCGCCGCCATGCCCGACGCGAACCCGTGACTGTCCAGTGTCATGACCAGATCCGCGTTCAATGTGTTTTTCAGGCCAAAACGTGGGGTCGAGGCTCCGCTCGCCAGTTGCAGGTCAAAATAGATGAGTTTTCTTGCCTTGGGGCTCTCTTTTCTGAGGCCGCCCCCGTCTTCCTGCGTCGCATTGACAGGCAAGATTGCGTAGCCCTGGGTTCCATCGAGGGAAAAGACCAGTTTGCGGCCGAACGGCAAGTGGAACTCGTTGGCGCAGATTCTCTGGAAGTCCGCGAACTCCATTTCCGCGCCTTTTTGTCTCTCTTTTTGCTTTTGTGCTTCTTTTTCCTTTTCTTTTTCTTTTTCAATTTCGGGTGCAGGAGATGGGCTCGCTGCTGGCGATGCGGATGTGTTTGGTGCGGGCGAGGGGGATGACTTGGGTTCCGGGGACGCTGACGGAGCCGGCTCGTCTTTCGCGAGCGACGTGCGGCAAACGATCAGCAACATGAGTAGTCCAGAAATTCTTGCGACAAGGTGAAGTTTCATGCGGGCAGCTCCTGTTCGGTCACAGTCCGGATCACCCGACACAGTTCCGCAGGTCGGGGGGCGTCAGCGTCCGGTGTTCCCGGACGGATATATTTGGGAAAAAGAATCCTGCCGCTGGCAGGCATTATGATTGCGGAATCTTCCCAGCTGCCGATCACGTCACCGGCGTTCAACCTCTGGAAGTTGACCAGATCAGGCACGAGACGGACTTCGCCCGATTTTGGATAGGGAATGGTTCCCGCCCAGGTGTAGATGCAACCCTTGAAGCCTGGATCGATCTCGATGCACGGGAGTTCGCGGACGTTGGCTGAACCTGTGACATGGAGCGCGCGGAGGGCGCTGGCAAGGCCCGTGGACATTTGCGCCTCCTCAAACCCGGCTTGGCCGAGTTCGATGGTCAGGCCCGTGCCTCCCCTCGAGTTCACGTATTCGTCGGTGCACATGCCGTCTTGCGAAAATGAGCCGGACCAGTGGGTCACGACCGGCAGGTCTGATGAGATCATTCGCGCGAAATCAAATGACCTGCGCGCGAACGGGAAAATGAAAAAAGGGGTCTCCGATGGTTCCCTCGTCTGGTGCAAGTCTACCAGGTAGAGTGAACGCCCGAGCAATTCCTGCAGTTCCCGAGCGCGAGTTCCCTCGTGCGAGGATCCGAGGCTCGCGCCGCCGAAACTCCGGTTCAAGTCCCGGTCAAGAAATCTCTTACCGGCGAGGGCCGCCGACACGTTGCCCAGTCCGAAGGCGACTGGCCTTGTTACCGCTACCTCACCTTCGAGGATCTTCTCGATCAGTGAAGTGATGACCGGGAGGCCGCCGATCTCGTTCCCGTGGATCACTCCGAGGATTGTCAGGTTGATGGTCCCGCCCGGCGCCGTCGCCAGATGGAGCTGCGCGTCATCGGCGGCAACACAAATGGTATCGGGCGCGAGGCAGTCGGACGGAAGTCTTTGGCGCGCCGCCGCCAGCGCGCGACGAAAGCGCTCGAGTTCCGTTCTGAGCTTGCCGTGGGTGTTCTGATCCAAAAAAGGCTCCGCTAGGCCGTCATAATCTGGCATGATCTCTGAAATGGCTCCAAAGAAAATCCTCTCATTTGGGGGGCTTGTCGTGAACCGGATTTGTTCTGTGTCTGACAAAAAAAAATTTTTTCCGTTTTTCCCGGTTGCCGCCGCGCGACTGATCCTGGCCGCAGTGCTCGCTGGCCTGTTTGTCGCTTGCGGCAATTCGGGCTGCGCGATCCGGAAAAAGGGCGGCGGATCGCATGCTGCCGTGGCCAAATCGGGGGCGTCTTCGGGCCAGGCCGCGAGTGATCCACGCCCCGTCCTGGCGGCTCGAGTCAGCCCAGTCTGGCAAGAGTCCTTCATCCAGCGTTCAAGGGAATTGAAAGCCGTCGAAGCCTGGGGATTGTTCTCGGATGGCGGCTGGGTGAACGATGGCCAGACGATGATTTACGTCATGCCCGATGGTTCCGCGAAAGTTGAAGTTGTGTACCCGGGAGGTCGCGGGGTCAATGAACTCAGCCCCGTCTCTGCCGCGGATGTCTTGAAATTGCGGAAAGATCTCGAGCCGCTGGATGGCCTCGAAGATCACGTTGCGGCCGTCTATGACGCGATCGGTTATGAGTTGGTACACCTGGTGCCGGTCGCGCCGGACACCGTTCTTGATGTGAAGACGAGGATCATGGCCGTCCGGCCACTCCCGGAAACAGCGCCAAAGCACTTGGCCGCGATCAAGACCATCCAGGCGATCCGCGACGAGAGGTCGAAGAAGTGAAACTCGGTGTATGCACTGGCGGCGGGGACTGCGCTGGCCTCAACGCGGTCTTGCGGAGCCTCGTTTTGTGCGCGCGCACCAGTGGTGACACCACCCTGATCGGCATTGAGGAAGGCATCAATGGTTTGGCCAGCGATCCTCCGCGGCACCGTGTCCTTTATTCGCCGGCCGGAGGTGGCATCGATGAATTCACAATCGAAAACCTCTTGAACCTCGGCGGAACTTTCCTGACCACCTCCAACGCCGGCAATCCTTTTCGTGATCCCCAGACTGCTGTTTCCTTCAAGAAAAACGTCGAGAATGGATACAAGGCCCTCGGCATGGACGGATTGATCGTCGTCGGGGGAGACGGAACCCATTGCATTGCCGCCGAATTGGCAGACGTGGGCGTGAAGCTCATCGGCATCCCGAAAACGATCGACAACGATTACGTGGATTCCGAGCTGGCGGTGGGATTCAGCTCCGCCGTCGACGTTGCCTCAGAAGCCATCATGCAGGTCAACACGTCGGGGACCTCCCACGGGCGCATCATGGTGGTCGAGGTCATGGGGCGTCATGCCGGGTATATCGCCTTGAATGCGGGCATTGCGGCCGGCGCCGATATGATTCTTCTCCCGGAACGGCCCTTCTCCCGGGAAAAAATGGCCGGGCACTTGAGGACCCGGGTCCTGTCCCGGAAAAATCATGCCCTTGTGGTTTGCGCGGAAGGCGCGCACGCCCGGGGGGAGCCGCTCAAGTACCGTTCGTCCGCCAGTGGCAGTCGTCATCTTGGCGGGGTGGGCGACGACGTGGCGACTTTCCTTCATGAGGCACTGGGACGCGTTACGCGGTGTACGGTGCTGGGACATACGCAGCGCGGCAGTCGCCCGGTGTCCATGGATCGCATCCTTGCGGCAAGGTTCGCCACCCGCGCCATGAGACTGGCTCGCGAGAAACGGTACGGATCCATGGTTGTCTTGAAAAAGGGCGAAGTCGAAGTGACGTCTTATCCGGAACCACGCAGTCGCGGGGGTTCCGCAGCCCGAAGCCTGGATCCAGCCGATCCGACGATCGTCTCGGCCCAGGACATGGGCATTTATTGCGGTGAGAATCCGTAAGTCTGATTGAGACGGCCGGAAATTACTTCTTCGCGGAGCGCTTGCCGTGCGGGCTCTTGGCCTTGCGACGCTTGACGCGGGCCTTCATGGCGGCACGTTTGCGAGCGGTCTTCTTGCGGTTGCGGGGCGGGCGATTCTTGCGCATCGGATACTCCATCGAGACTCATTGGAAACGGAACAGTGGAAACAACAGAGCGGGGGATTTACACCAAGGCCCCGCTCCGTTGCCAGAACAATTTAGAGTTTCATGCCCAAGCTAAGGAAAACATTGTTGAAAGGGCCGAACGTCTGGGCGAACAGCTGCATCGTGGTCTTCTCGCTCTTGGTTTCGGCTGGACCAACGACGGTGGTCGTTTTTTCGATGGCGAACAAGGGCGATTCATAGAATGCCGACTCCAGTTCAAAGAACAGGGTGTCGTCGAGTGCCATGCGCAGGCCGAGACCCGAGCTGTGGAACAAGCCGCTGATCGCCGTATCGATGTACCCGGTCGTGTTGAAGGTTGCCTCCGAGCGCGATTTGTAGGCGGCACCGACAAATCCAAACGGCACCGCGCTCTGGCTGAACGGGCTGAAATAGTAGCGCACGCCGCCCCCCAGGGTCAGGTCGACGCTGTTGTCGGGGGCCCTGCCACTGGCTCCGGACGAGTAACTGTTGACGCCCATGCCGCCGGTCGCGAACCAGCTCATGGTTTGGCTCATGGCGTCATGGTAGCGTCCAGTAGCCCCAAAGGAGGACGTCGTACCGGCATCAACCCCGTCGGTCTTGGTTTTCTGTGAGCTGAACAGGACGGTTCCCATGGTGGCCTCGGTTGCGAAGGCGGTTCCCGTGGACAGGGCCAGCGAGAAGGCGGCGGTCAGCGCGCCGCGGACAGGAAGTGTGAAAATGTTCCGGATGGACATGATGATCCCCTCTGAAGTTCTTGATCTTTAAGGGGATACTACAAGCTGACAGACGGGCTTGTCACGACAAAGAACGAGTATCCGGAGACCTGTTCCTGACACTTGACGGTGATCTTGGCGGTGTACGATCCAGAAGAATCTGTCGCGTTGGACGGGATGACGAATGAATCCTCGGTGCCTGCGATCGAGGCCGAGCTGTAAACCGGCTTGCCGTTGGCGTCAAACACAGTGACGGACCATGTATAGGCGGAGATGGTGCCGAACGGATTCCCGACCCGGTTGATCGTGCGCGTCACCGAGTCCCATACGGGGGTGCTCATCGCCGTCAACGTGAGCGGAGGAACGGTGACCGGGTACTTCGCGCTGGCCAAGGGTTGGGCGGTCGGATTAGCCGTGGCGTCCCCACGACGCGGTTCAAAAAGGATCACCTCGTAGCTTTTCAGGCGTGAAGCGCTGCTGAGGGTGATCCGGCGCGCGAAGATCCCGTCGCCAGCGATGCCGTCCTCATTCGTGCCATCGTCCAGCAAGGTGCCATCCCAGGCACCGGGGCTGCTGCCGCCCGAAACCGTGGCGCCGCTGGTCAGGTGTGTGGATCCGGTGATTTTGATGTCCGTCGCCGTTGCGCCGGGTTGTAATCGCGCGCTGAAGACAACCTGCGCCGTCTCAGTGCCGCTGGCGACGGATGAAAGTTCATATTGGACCGCCGCGTGGGCCAATCCCTCTGTGAAGAAGTTAGGTCCGTGGTTTTCGGCGGCATCCGGACGCTCGTTGCCATCGACGTCCGTCTCGAAGATGTCCAGGGTCCCATTCGCGTTGCGGTCGGGATTCAAGACTGGTGGCAACCCCGTCAGGGCGACGTCGCTGGATGGGCTGCCGCTGACCAGCCCGTAACCGTTGTCGCCATAGGCCGCGTTTGGCACTCCGTTGCCACGGTCGCTGGCGATGGAATCATCGACAGAGTCGACCCCGTCGAGCTCCCCGAAGACGACAATGGGACCGCGCTCGAACAGAGGCGGGAACTGATCCGGCGTGGCCCGGAAATACTGATTGATTTTCGTAGGCGTCGCCGTCGGTATGGACAGGATGGAGCGCAGCAGGTGATCCGGGGAAAGCAAGACGATGGTCCGCGGGCGATCGGCCCGGAGATTTTCAATCGAGTAATTGCCGTTATCGCCGATGACCGCGCTGCGCGCGATCTGGGTCTGGCGCTCGAGGGTCATGATGGTCCAGCCTGCCGTGTCGGCCTGACGTCCGGTCGAGCTCTTGATCGATCCTGTGACGGTCTTGAGTGAGATCGAGTCAATGGAGCTGTCGCCCCGGGGACTGCACATGGAGATGAACGTCGCGCCACCGATGAGCGCGAGGCTCCGGAAGGCGGACATTTTTCCCTGAATCGTCACTCTTTGCCGTCCCTCGAGGGCTTGGTGTCCCTTGATTCCCTGACGGATTCCCGCAAGTTTCTGGGTGGGGTGACGAGGACCTTGTCGACCCTGCGGCCGTCCATGTCCATCACCTCGAATCGCCATCCTTGCCATAATACCACATCCGTCTCGCGCGGAATCCGGCCGACGCACATCATGATCATTCCGCCCAGGGTCTGGTAACCGCCATCTTTCTCGTGAGGGAGGGCTTGGATGTTGAACAGGTCCTTCATGTCCTGGATACCCATCATGCCCTCGACGAGCCATGTCCCGTCCTTGCGCTTGACCGCGGATTTCTCGCTCTTTGCCTCGTCGTCCGGGATGTCCCCGACGATCGCCTCAAGCACGTCGATCAGCGTGATAATGCCAGCCGTCCCGCCGTACTCGTCGATGACGATCGCCAGGTGCTTGCCGGACGACTTGAACATCTCGAGCACCTTCAGTGAAGTCGTTGACTCCATGACGAACAGCGGATCGATCAGCATTTTCCGGAGTTCAGGCCGTTGTCCGGTTGCCAGGACCTGCCACAACTGCTTGACGGAGATCAGGCCCGTCACCTGGTCGGGATTGTTCTCATAGACGGGGAAGTAAGAGTGCGGGCTGGCCATCATCTTGCGCATGTTGTCCTCGAAAGAGTCGGCGAGGTCCAACATCACGATCTTGAGGCGCGGCGTCATGAGTTCGTCCACGCGGCGGTCCCCGAGTCGCAGGGCGCGTTTCATGATCGATTCTTCTTCCTTCTGGAAGACGCCGGACGCGGTGCCTTGTTCGATCATGAGCTTCACTTCCTCTTCGGTGACCTCCTCGCGGGTGACCGGCGTGATGCCAAGGAAGGAGATGATCGAGTCCGTCGAGAGGCTGAGCAATCGGACCAGCGGCGTAGTCATGCGCGCGAAAAGTCGCAGCGGGGCCGCGACGGTCAGGGCGATACGCTCGGGGTTGTTGAGCCCGATCCTTTTCGGAACCAGCTCGCCGGCGATGAGCGAGAAAAACGTGATGGTGACGACCACAAATCCGAAAGCAACGGGGTCGGCGTAATCGTGAAGGAGCGATCCCGGTTGGAGCGACTCCTTCATCAACGCGGCGAGGCGTTCTGCCATGGTCGCGCCACCAAAAGCGCCGGCAAAAACTCCGATCAAGGTGATGCCGATCTGGACGCTCGCGAGGAATGAAGTCGGCGCGCTGGCCAGCTCGAGGGCGATCTTTGCCCGTGAGTTGCCTTGCTGGATCATCTGGTTGAGGCGGGTTTTCCGGGCGGAGATCACCGCGATCTCTGACATCGCCAGAATGCCGTTGAAGATGATCAGCAGAAGGACGACGAGTCCTTCAATGGTCAGGGAAGCCAAAAAAACTCCCGGGTTCTTTGTTCAAGAAAGTTCCGGTCGATCATAAAGCTGCGGATGGTTCCGGATCAACCCTTCAAATTCTTCCTTTTTTTGTTGGGTTGCGGGCTCGATGTCGGCCGGATACCGGGCCTGGCTGCGTTCCCAACGGCCCAGCCAGTCGCGGCCCAGGAGCGGGCGGCCGCAACGGCGTAAATCCTGCGTCCGGACCGCGGCGATCGTCGTTTCTGGCTTTGGCCCCGACGGGATCCCCTGACCGACGAAGAATCCGGCGCCCAGCAGGGCCGCGCGAACGGCGGTACTGCGTGAGTAAGTCATGAGCAGGCAGTCTTCGCCAGTGGCGGCTTTCCGGATCCGCTTGAAGCACGCATGGTGCCAGAGCGGAGCATCAACCCTGGTCGAGAATGGATCATGGAAAACGACGCGGGGCGCCGGGGCTTGGTCCATGGTTTCCAAAAAGTCCCCGCGGAAAAGATCCCAGCGGACCGGAAGTTTTTTCGATTCCCAGAGGTTCTCCGCCTGGATCGTGTGCGGTCCCGCGTGACGGGCATGCGGGAAAAGCCACGGCTGACCGAGGACCAGCCTAAGCGGATCGGTATCGATCTCGAAACTGCAGACGCGCAAGGGGCGAAGTTGTTCGCCGCGGGTCGCGGCATCCTCGTACGCGCCGATCAGTGCCATGGCGTTGAAAGCGGCGCCCAGGCCGACGTCCCAGACGACCACGGGCTGGCCGGTGTCGTCATGCTGCCGGAGGATTTCCATCAATGCCGGTTGCTCGATGTAGAGCCGACGGGCCTCGTCATGCGGATCGTTGACGGAATGCATGATCTCGCCGGATTCGACATCGCGGATCGCGGCGACGTTCCGCGCAGGTCCTCCGTCCCGGCTTTCAACCTGGTGCTGGACGATCTCGAACCTGCCAAGGCGCATTGGCGCCGGCTTGCTCTTCTTGTGCGGCGGCTTCCTTTTCGGCGGCTCCAGGCCATCGCTGCGTCCCAGATTTTCACGATGCGCGTGATAGAAATCCAGGAACCGGTCCTCCGCGATCGCGGACCGCATCCCGGCCATCAGTCTCATGTAGAACGTCAGGTTGTGTGTCGCCAGAAGTTGCCAGGCGAGGGGTTCCTTCACTTTCTGCAAGTGATGCAGGTACGCGATGCTGTAGTTGCGGCAGACCGTGCAGCCGCACTCAGGATCGAGGGAACCGTCCTCCAGGCGGTAACGCCCGCGGCGCAAGTCGATCTTGCCGTTCCACGTGAACACAACGCCTTGTTGCGCCAGCGCCGTCGGCAGGATGCAG
>Ga0214921_10005334_pt1 | contig 18207 bp, 9 predicted proteins | sample LL1505_MetaG_FD_177992 | JGI IMG/M metagenome (GOLD analysis project Ga0214921, IMG submission 177992) | Freshwater microbial communities from Lake Lanier, Atlanta, Georgia, United States - LL-1505 | ecosystem: Environmental > Aquatic > Freshwater > Lake | place: USA: Georgia | collected 2015-05-28 | reverse complement strand
AACAAAGTTCTGATGTGCGAACCATCCACGTCGGCGTCGGCCATGATGATAATTTTGTGGTAGCGAACTTTTGTCGGGTCGAAATCTTCGGCGCCAATTCCAGTTCCAAGCGCCGTAATCATTGTTCCGATCTCGGTTGAAGAAAGCATTTTATCAAAACGGGCGCGTTCGACGTTTAAAATTTTACCACGAATTGGCAGAATTGCTTGATATTTCCGGTTACGACCCGACTTCGCTGAACCGCCCGCCGAATTTCCTTCTACGATGAAAATTTCGCTTAAAGCTGGGTCTTTTTCTTGGCAATCCGCCAATTTTCCCGGCAAGTTAGAAATTTCGAGAACAGATTTTCTGCGAGTTAATTCGCGCGCTTTTCTGGCAGCTTCTCTTGCTTGCGCCGCTTCAACTGCTTTGCCAACGATGATTTTAGCATCAGCCGGACGCTCTTCAAACCATTGCGCTAATTTGTCGTTCACCCAAGATTCAACATGGGCTCTAACTTCGGAAGAAACTAATTTATCTTTGGTTTGAGAAGAAAATTTTGGATCTGGAACTTTAACCGAAAGCACGCAAGTCAAGCCTTCGCGAGCATCGTCGCCGGTTAAAACAATTTTTTCTTTTTTGAAAAGTTTATTATCGCCAGCGTAATTATTGATTGTACGAGTTAACGCTGCTTTCAAACCCGCTAAATGCGTGCCGCCGTCGCGTTGGCGAATGTTATTGGTGAAGCATAAAACATTTTCGTGATAGCTGTCATTCCATTGCATTGAAACTTCCATGCTTATTCCGCTGACTTTGTCTTGCGCGGTTACGCTGATGGTTTGGTGCAAAGAATTTTTACTTTTGTCGAGATATTTTACATAAGCTTCAACGCCGCCTTCATAAAATAAGGTTATTTCTTTTGGTTCTTCGCCGCGAAGATCTTGCAGAAGAATTTTTACGCCCGAATTCAAGAATGAAAGCTCGCGCAAACGTTGTTCGAGAGTTGAAAAACTAAATTCTAAAACGTTGGAAAAAGTTTGATTTGATGGGTGAAAAGTAACTTGCGTGCCTTTTTGTCCTTTTGCTGCAACGCCAGTAATTTCTAGCGGAGAAACCGCATCACCATGGGCAAAACGCATGGTGTGTTCTTTGCCGTCGCGCCAGATTTTTAATTCTAACCAATCCGAAAGCGCGTTCACAACCGAAACGCCAACGCCGTGCAAACCGCCAGAAACTTTATAAGAATTTTGGTCGAATTTACCGCCGGCGTGAAGTTGAGTCATAATAACTTCAGCCGCCGAAACGCCTTCTTCTTTGTGAATGTCGGTTGGAATGCCGCGACCATTATCGCGAACTGTAACTGAACCATCAGCATTTAAGGCAACCAAAACTTGATCGCAATGACCGGCTAAAGCTTCGTCAATTGCGTTATCAACAACTTCATAAACCATGTGATGCAAACCGCTACCATCATCTGTATCGCCAATGTACATACCCGGACGTTTTCTGACTGCTTCAAGGCCTTTTAGAACGCGAATTGAGTCGGAAGAATATTCGGCACTAACGGTGTGATCCATTTTTTCTTCAACAGGAGAATTGTCTTGTTTTTTAGCTGACATTTTTTTTGTTTTTTGGATTGTTTTTTAAGGAAAGCAGAACTGCTCTAAAGCCGTGGTAAATATGGCTTAAAAAGGATGAATAGATGATAAAAAGTGAAAACTAAAAAAGAAGGAAATTTTGCAGGTTTTTAGAAAGTTTTTTTGATGAGTTTTGTTGTGAATAAATTGAAACCAAGTCGGACGGGATTTGTAATCCCATTCTCCAAGTTCCTGTCATTTTGAAATTGAAATGAAGGTGTGGATTGGTTTACAAACCCAATCCAGCGAGTGAGTGGGAATAGAATTTTAAATCTTGATTAAGATCCCAACTTAATCTCAATCTGCGATTTTTCTTCACCAGAATCAGCTTCAATTCTTTGCTCGTAACTTTTGATGTAGCACAAAGAATTTTTCTTATCTTCGCAAAAATAAATCGTGCCTTGCAGCATATAATCTTTGCCATCTTTTAACTTCGGCAATTTAATTTCTTTGGCTGAAACTGCGCGCCAGTCAAAGCTGGCAACCATGTTGGCTTTGTCATCGTCAACTAATTGCAACAGATTTATAAAGCTCGGACCTGATTCATTTATTTTCCAACCTTTTTTCAAATCAATTTTGATCACAACTTCCGCATCAGATTTTACATCAATTTCTTCGGCTTTTTGCAGATTTGGTAAATATTGCAAAAAACCTTCTTTTGGCAAACGAAGTGGCGGCATGACATCAAGCAATTCCGAATTTAATGAGCCGCGACCAATTGCTAAAATGCGATTATTATTTGAATCAGAAACATAAAAACGATCTAGAACCGCAATGATTCCTTCTGGTTCATCAAACTGCGTATTTGCAGATGTTCCAACGCCATTACCATGTTTACGACTACCAATAAAATCACGGATTTGATTGGAAGAAAAATCATATTTGCGAATTACATGATTAAAGCTGTCGGAAATATAAGCTCCCGTATCATCAACCATTAACCCAAGCGGGTGTTGCATTAGCGCCCTGCTCTTTTCGCCATTTTCATGGCCGAATTTTGCTAAATCTTTACCGATTAAAGTTTTTACATTACCGCTTTCATCAAGAACGCGTAAGGATGAACTTTGGGAATCAACAAAATAAAGCTTGTGGTTTGAGGCCGACATATCAGCAGTTTGGGCTAAAGAATTTTCTGGATATTTTCCATCATCCATTCCTTTCAAACCATTACCAGCAAGGATTGAGACTGTTTTTTTCTTTAAGTTATAAGATAAAATTTGATTGGTTCCGGAATTAGCAATTACAATATTTTCGTGATTAGGGAAAAATTCGATATCAACTGGAGATGAAAGATTAACATTTTTTGCCTCAAGAATTTCACCGCCACTTTCAATCACTTCGCCTCTTTGGCTTGAGCCAATTAAAGTCGACACTTTTCCTTCTTTAAAATTAATTTCACGAATGGCGTGATTGCCGCGATCTGCAACATAAAGCTTTCCCGAATCATAAAGCAATCCTTGCGGAGAACTAAAATTTGCAACATCAAAAGTTCCATCTTGAAGACCTTCTTTTCCCGAGCCAATTTTGGCAATTATTTCACCAGAAAGTGAACTGATTATAATATTATGTTGCCCCGTATTGGCGATGAAAATCACTGGCAAATGGCGGGTTTTATAAACGAAATCGGCGGCATATTCTAATTTGGTTGGAAAATCCAAGACATTTCCAATCATGTCATATTTCTCAAGCAATGTTGGCATTGGATCGCGATTAACTTCAAACTTATATTTGGAAATTAATTTTTTGAGGTCGCGCTTAACTTTCGGCAGCTCATTTTCACCTATATAAGTTTTAACAATATTGCCGTTAGGATTAATCAGGATAAAGGTTGGCCATGATTTAACCTTGAATTGATTCCAAATTTTTAGATCTGAATCATTAATTACAGGATGTTCGATATCGAATTTTAAAATAGCTTTTTTGATTTCAGCTGGATCTTTTTGATTTTCAAATTTACCGCTGTGAACACCGATTACTGTAAGTTTACTGCCAAATTGGTTTTCCAGTTTTTTAATTTCAGTAAAAGCGGAAATGCAATTTACGCAATCGTAAGTCCAGAAATCTAATAAAATTATACGTTCTTTGAGATCAGAGATTTCTAGTGACCGCGCGACGTTGAACCATTTTTTATCTTTATTATTTACTAATTTTGCGATGTCAGAAGAGCGGTAATTTGCGGAAAAAAAGAAATGCGAAATAAATGTGAAAGCACCCCAAAGAATGATTAGAACCGCAACGATGAAGAGTAAAAGTGATTTATCTTTCTGGCTAAGTTTCATTTGTAAGTGAGATAAATATTGGGAGCTTCTGTTTAATTGGTATTTTTATGTTACAAGATTGGATAGATCATGAAACGAGTTCAGGATGAGGATTTAGTATGATCTACCAGAACAAGTCATCCTCTGAACTGGTTTTGGTAATCGGTAATTATGCCTTAATTCACAAAAAAACTCGATGCCACCCTGAGTTTGTCGAATGGTGATTCTAAGATCAAAGCCTGAATCACCTTCGACAAGCTCAGGGTGACATTTATTGTGTCTTAAGGGATAATCACCTCAGGATCTATCCGAAAATATTTTTTAGGAGTCTGTCGTAAATCAAACTTTTATCAAAAAAAAGGGATGCGATTTCTCGCATCCCCATAAAATGGTTTAAACCATTTCGCCTCTTCTGGCTTTTTTCTTTCTGGTAATGCTTTCTTCTCTTCTTCTTTTTACTTTTTCAGAAGGTTTTTCGTAGGCTTTTCTTCTTCTCGCTTCTTTCACCAAACCCTCTTTTTGGGTTTTTTTACGGAAAGCGCGAATTGCCATTTCTAGATTGCCACGACCGTGAACTGTAACGTCCATTTTAAATTTACCTCCTTTGTGCGGTAAAAAATTTTTGATATTATTTTAAACTATTTTTTAAACTATTTTTTAAACTCTGGGATCAATCCAAGAAATGTTGCCATCTTTTCTTTGATAAACCACGTTTATTCTTTTGTTTTGCTTATTGATAAAAACAAGCGCCGGTAAATCAGCTAAATCCATTTTCATGATCGCTTCATTAACGGTTAATGATTCAATATCTGTTGTTTTTTCAGTGATTACATTCAATGACTGAGCCAACTCATCAGTTTCTTCTTCTTCCATTTCTTCAAAAACATTGAAGGCTTGCGGCGGAAGAATGTATTTCATCGCATCAATTGCTTTATAGTTTGGTTCAACTGATTTTAATCCGCCACCATTTCGTCTAAAATTTTTAATTTTACTTTTATAACGGTTTAATTGTTTGGCCGATTTGCTGCAGGCTTCATTGAAACAAGCATAAACATCTCCAGCTTCAGCATTGCTTTTTACAATAATTCCGCCTTTTACGCCTTCATTCACAATAACGATCACCTTAAACATATTGCCATCTTTTGAAAAATGCACTTCCGCATCAATCGCTTTGTCAAAATATTTGGTAACTGTTTTAGCTAAATGTTCTTCAACATAGCTGGTCAAAGCTTGACCAATATCCATGTTCGATCCGACTACTCTTACTTGCATAATTTTTACGAATTAAAATTTAAGAAATTTGTCCCATTACATATTGAAGAATGCCGCCAAGTTTGAAATATTCAACTTCATTGCTGGTGTCAATTCCGCAAGTTAAAATTACATCTTGCTTAGAACCATCTGATTTAGTAATTACGCATTCAATATCCTGACGCGGTTTGATATTTGGAGTAATTCCCAAAACATCAATCACTTCATCTCCGATTAAACCAAGAGTTTTTCTATTTTCTCCAGCCTTAAAAACCAAAGGCAGAACGCCCATTCCAATTAAGTTGGAACGGTGAATTCTTTCAAAACTTTCAGCAATTACTGCTTTAACTCCAAGCAAGAATGTTCCTTTCGCAGCCCAATCGCGCGAAGATCCAGTGCCATATTCTTTACCAGCAACAACGATGAGAGGAATGTTTTTTTCTTTGTAAAGCATTGCCGCATCATAAATTGAAAATACTTCATTTCCTGCCGCATTATGATCGAAAACACGGGTAAATCCGCCTTCTTTAGCGCCGCCTAAAATTTCATTTTTAATTCTGATATTGGCAAAAGTTCCGCGCAGCATAACTTCATGATTGCCGCGTCTTGCGCCATATGAGTTGAAGTCATCTTTAGTCACACCTTTTTGCGCCAAATATTGCGCTGCCGGTGAGGTTGCAGAAATATTTCCGGCGGGAGAAATGTGGTCTGTAGTGATTGAATCGCCAAACATCGCCAGAATTCGCGCTGCTTTAATTTCAACAGCGTTTTGACGATTTAAATCATCGAAATAATTCGGCAGACGAATGTACGTACTGTTTAAATTCCAATTATAAGTGCTTGATTTTTCAACTTGGATTTTCTGCCAAGCCTCGTCGCCCTTGAATAAATCAGAATATTTTTGGGCAAAAACTTCACGCGTTACGTAAGAATTAATTACAGCATCTATTTCTTCTTTGCTTGGCCAAATATCTTTCAAGAAAACCTTGCTGCCATCATCTGCAATGCCGATTGAATCGGTTGCTAAATTCATTTTTAAATTACCGCTTAATGCATAAGCAATAACAAGTGGCGGCGAACCTAAGTAATTAGCTTTAACCAAAGGATGGACGCGACCTTCAAAATTGCGGTTTCCCGAAAGAACTGCGCCAACTAAAAGATTTTTGGCTTTAATCGCTTCTTCAATTTGCGGATGCAGCGGGCCAGAATTTCCGATGCAAGTTGTGCAACCAAAGCCGACTAAATAAAAACCCAATTGATTGAGATATTTTTGCAAACCTGATTTTGCTAAATATTCAGCAACAACTTGTGAACCCGGCGCCAATGAAGTTTTAACGTGACCTTTAACTTTCAAACCTTTTTCAACTGCTTTTTTCGCCAATAAACCTGCGGCGATTAGAACTGAAGGATTGGAAGTGTTAGTACAAGATGTGATTGCAGCAATTACAACATCGCCATCGCCAATATCACTATTTAATTCAGGGATTAAAACTTTGCCATCGTGATTAGAATTAAGTTCTTTTTGTAAAGCGACGAAAGATTCTTTAACATCAGGAAGAAGCACGCGATCTTGTGGTCTTTTTGGGCCAGCTAAACTTGGCAAAATTGTTGAAATATCGAGTTCAAGAATTTCGCTAAATTCTGGGGCGTGATTGTGATCTTCAACAAACATGCCTTGTGCTTTGGAATATTCTTTTACCAATTCAATATTTTCTTCGTCGCGCGCTGTAAGTTTCAAATAATTTAATGTGACATAATCAATCGGAAAAATACCGCAAGTTGCGCCATATTCCGGTGCCATATTAGCAATTGTGGCGCGATCCGCCAAAGAAAGCGAAGCAAGTGCTGGTCCAAAAAATTCTACGAATTTTCCGACTACACCTTTTTTGCGCAGAATTTGTGTGATCGCTAAAACCAAATCAGTTGCGGTAATTCCTTCTTGCAATTTTCCCGATAATTTAAAGCCGATAACTTCGGGAATTAGCATTGAAACTGGTTGACCAAGCATCGCCGCTTCAGCTTCAATTCCGCCAACGCCCCAACCTAAAACAGCCAAACCGTTTATCATTGTAGTGTGGCTGTCAGTTCCAACAACGGTGTCTGGATAAGCAAATAATTCGCCATCAATTTGTCTGCTCCAAACTACGCGGGCCAAATTTTCTAAATTCACTTGGTGGCAAATTCCAGTTCCCGGTGGAACGGCGCGAAAATTATCAAAAGATTTTTGCGCCCATTTTAAAAATTCATAACGCTCAATATTTCTGGCATATTCAATATCGACGTTTTTTTGCAAAGCTTCTTTATTACCATAATAATCAACTTGTACTGAGTGATCAATTACAAGATCAACCGGAACTAGTGGATTAATTTTTTCTGGATTTTTATTTAAGCGAACTGAGGCATCGCGCATCGCTGCTAAATCAACAACCGCTGGCACGCCCGTAAAATCTTGCATTAAAACGCGGGCGGGAGAAAAAGCGATTTCGATTCTTTTTTCTGCGTTTTTTACCGAGTCAATAATGGCTGCGACGTGAGATTCATTTACAATATCACCATCGAAATTTCGGATAACGTTTTCGAGGAGAATTTTTAAGCTGAAAGGAAGTTTTGAAATATCACGACCGACTTTATTTGCAGCGTCATTCAAGGAAAAATATTTATATTCCTTATTGGCGATTTTTAGGGAAGATTTTGGAATAAAATTTTTTGTCATAAATTCTTATAATTAATTAGAACTTGTCGCCGAAACAAACCAGTTTGGATTTGTAGAATTAATATCTTTTTTGAAAGTCCAGATGTCGGTTATTTCATTGATTTCATCTTTTTTACCTTCAACCGTCTGACCTTTAGAATCAATGATATAATTGATTTGTTTTGAGACAATTTTTATCACCACGGAAGCATTATTTTCAAAAATAAGCGCCGAAATTATTTCGACTTTTTCAATCGAAATTAAATTGGTGATAAGAGTTTTTTCTGCCAATTTTCTTTGGATTATTGCACTTTCAAAACCTTTAAAAATTTTGTCAGAAAGTAAAAATTTTAATGTTTCCAAATCAGCGCTGGCAAAGGCTTTTATAATCATTTCAAAAGCCGATTTTACGCCATTAACAAAAAATTCTGCGGAAATGTTGGTGCGGTTTAAGATGTTGTTGAAAATTTCTTTAGTTGCGACATCAAGGCTGTTTAATATTTTTTCATTCATCTGATTATCGGCTTCAATTGCGAAAGATGATTGCTGCTGTTGCTTCTTTATGACTTGTTGCGCCTCTATAATTTTTTTCTCTTCCTCATCAACTTTTCCGAGCTGTTTATTGAGCTTGTAAAAGATAAAAAACGCAATTGCTGCAAAGAAGATAATATCCATTCAAGATAATTTTAGTGAGTGGGGCAAGCGACGGGGATCGAACCCGCGACCTTCAGAACCACAACCTGACGCTCTAACCAACTGAGCTACGCCTGCCAAAAGAAAAACAAAAAACCCCTCAAAAATGAAGGGCAGAATTGTCGCGGAATTTAGATGTGCAACCTGCTTTGTCAAGCAACCAAAACCAATTTTTTAGAAATTATTTTTATTTCTGAATCAGTATTTTTAACCATCTCTTAGACTCGCCATATCTGCTTCAACTTTTTTAACACTATTTTGGCTTTGAAATAACTGGTCTTCAAGTTCAGAAACTTCCGCTTTTAGTTTATCTATTTCTTTATCGTCAACTTGACCGCCGGCAGTTTTTAATTTTTCTAATTGTGAAATTTCAAACTCCTTCATTTTTTTATTTATAGTCTGAATTTTCAATTTACCTTCAGCCATATTTAACAAAGTTTTGGTAGAATTGATTTGCGCCGATTTATCAGTCTTACCATCTTTATCGGGAACACCGAGTAATATATTTCCTGCGTGAAGACCGATATCTGGATTTTTCAAAAATAGATCGGAAATTGAGGCACCAAATTCTATTGTCATTGTCTTCGCAATAAATCCATTTGCTTCGACCTTCACTTCTTTTAACACTTCTTGCAACAGAGCATCATCTTTTTTCGCTTTAACATCTGCAATTTTATTCTCGTTTTCTTTTGCCAGAGTTTGCATTTTTTGTTCAATTACTTCAACTTTAGACTCAATTTCACCATTAATAACTTTTAAGACTTCTGAAGCAGGTTTGTCTGAAAGCATTTCTTGAAGTTGCTGTTTCGCTTCTGTAAGCGCTTTTTCTTTCTCATCAGAGAGTTTCGGATCGTTTTGGCTCGAGGCTTTAGATTTTTCTTGAGAAGTTTGATTTGCAGCATTCGGATCTGGAATAGCCCCCGATGTTTCATTTCCTACTTTTGCCCCTTTTTCGTCAGCAATTTCTTTTTCTATTTTCTGAATTTCTGTCATTTTTCCAATCACATCATCTAAAAACTTATCGCAGGCTTCTTTTTTGGCCTTAGCAGAGCGTTCAGATTCTTCTTTTTTCAGAGCTTCTTCTTTTTCAAATAGAGATTTGTTAATTTGATCAGATCTCACTTGAGATTCGGCTTTTTCTTCGCTGATATCTTTATCATTTTTCGCATCTTCTTTTTTGTCTTTCTCTTTTTCTTGGTCAGAACCAGCGCCAATTTTAGATTTGGCAACCGGTTTAACTTCCAGAGATTTTTTAAGATTTTCCATCGCTTTATCACGCCTCTCGTTCATTGCTTTGTCTGAAGCTTTTGCATCTGTAATCTGAAGTTCTGAACCAAATAATCCCGTTTTTAAATCAACAAGATTTTTAGCATCTTTTTTTGCCTCATCTAAATCATTCGGCTTTTTCGCTAAAGCAATCGCATCTTCAACTCTTTTAACGCTGATTGCGGCATCAGCTTTCAAAACTTCAAGAATTGCTTTTTGTGGGCTTTCGCCTTCAAGACCAAATTTACGATGTAAATAATCTAACTTTACCACCGCTTCAAAAAGAGTTTGTCCGTCTTTGGCAGTGATTTTACCGTCTTTTAACTCAATGCCCGATAGCGCTTCCTGCAACATTTTTTCTTTTGCTTTTTTCGCTTCTTCATCTTTATTCTGTTTTTCTAGTTTTTCTATTTTAGCTACATCTTTTACTAGGTCTTTTGTTGCATTTTCACGTAACTCTTTAATTTCTTTTTCTTTAGCCTCTTTTTCTTTAGCCTCTTTTTCTTTAGCCTCTTTTTCTTTATCTTCTTTTTCTTTAGCTTCTTTTTTTAGAGCTTCTTCTTTTTCAAGTAGAGCTTTATTGATTTGATCTGATCTAGCTTGAGTTTCAGCCTTCTCTTTGTTTATGTCTTTATCATTTTTTGCATCTTCTTTTTTGTCTTTATCTTTTTCTTGGTCAGAACCAGCGCTAATTTTAGATTTGGCAACCAGCTCAACTTTCAGAGATTTTTCAAGATCTTTCATAGCTTTTTCACGTTTATCGTTCATTGCCTTGGAATCTGGGTTAGCTTCTGAAGCTTTTGCATCTGTAATCTGAAGCTCTGAACCAAATAATCCTGATTTTAAGTCAGCAAGATTTTTAGCATCTATTTTTGCTTGAGCTAAATCTGCTGGAGTTTTTGCTGAAGCCATGGCTTCTTCGGCTCTTGTAGCATTGATTGCGGCATCAGCTTTTAAAGCTTCAAGAATTGCTTTTTGCGGACTTTCACCTTCGAGACCAAATTTACGGTGTAAATAATCTAACTTTGCCGCTGCTTCAAAAATAGTTTGTCCATCTTTGGCAGTAATTTTACCGTCTTTTAACTCAATGCCTGATCGCGCTTCCTTCAACATTTCTTCTTTTGCTTTTTTCGCTTCGTCAGCTTTGCCTTGTCTTTCTAATTTCTCTATTTGAGATACATCTTTTGCCAGCCCTTTTGTAGCATTTTCACGCAACTGGCTTTGGAAAAATTCTCTTTTTTTAGCATCCTTTTCATTTTTCTTTTCTGCCGCTCTGATATCTTTTGGCAAGTCAGTTTTAGGAGTGACTTTTTCCAATTTAGCGTCACCTTTTAATACATTAACAAAAGCTGCTGTTCGGGCGGCATCGGTTCTTTCGGAAAGTGAACTAGCTTTTCCACCAAATACATTCATCGCGCGATCAAGCGTATTGCTTCGATTCAAAGGGTTTAGTACCAAAGCTTTTTGTGCAGCACTTCCAGAATCCCATCTCTCTTCATTACGCACGTTACGTAAGAAACTTTGCTGCGCCATTTTTGGATTGCGAGCTTCGGTGCGCATTACGCCATCAAGCGCGCGTGATGCAAGATTTGGAACTTTTTTCCCAAGAACATTCGCAGCAACGTCAACTGAAGTACGCATTGCATTGGCAGTTTTACCCAATGCAGTTTCAGCTTTGGGTAAAGAAGAAATTGAGGATTGAGCTTCGGAATTTCTAAGATTTCTCTTGAATTCTTTTTCTTGCAGATGTTGCAAGAATTTATTTTGGAGTGACGGACTTCCAGCAAAACGTTTCGCAGCTTCTGCAGTTGAAAGTTCGGCCGAGCTTTTCAAAACATTATTAATATCTCTCGCCGCAACAGCGAAAGCGCTTCCGCCAGCTTTTCCAGCTTCTCTTCCTTCTTTACCGAGATATTTTTCAACAGCAGCAGAACCACCGACTAAGTTTTTATCAGCCCAAGCCATGGCATTTGCTCTAAGTTGATTCCTCATATCTTTGCCCAACGGAATTTTGTCGGGATCCTGATTTTTTAGTTTTTGCGCTTCTGCTTTTAAGAAATCTTTTAATGGCTGCTGAACCATTTTTTGCTCAAATCGAGCTTGAATTGCCTGCGAATCCAAACCAGTAATAGCAAATTTATTAGGCATGCTGTTGGAAACTTTTGAGTCATTCAAATCTTTCGACAACATCTGATTCTGTAATATATTATTTGCAGCTTGTCTTACATGAGCATCGGCTTCTTTGCCAGTTAAACCTTTAGAAGCGGCTTCTTTTTGGGCTGAGGAAATCGCGGAATCAATTTTCATATTATTGTACATACTTGCCGGACTACTAATCGGAAAACCACTCATCATATTTCCTAAAGCTTGAGCAGCACCACTGGCGCGCATCGCACTTCTTCCTATTTCCATGCCTTTTCCGGCGGCATATCCTGCCGCATTAAATGCTCCTGAAGCCGCTGCCATTGCAACATCTTTAACGGCGCCCATTATTCCGGCAGCGCCAGAGCCATGACTAGCAACTGCTCCACCGCCCGTAGAACCATCAGATCTAACTTTTGCGCCACTAATATTAACAGAAAATAAGGCGCTCGAAATATCAGGAATTTTATCAATCATCAAACGCATGATAAATGTTAGACCTGCGATCATCACATACATTGTCAGCCATTGCATTAATGATCTGCCGCCAATATCAGAAACCAAAATTTTCAATGTGAAAATAGCCAGATTGTAATTTTTTGCACAGGTTCTGAAAGATAAAAGATCGGTAAAATTCTGGTCGATCAAGGTTACAAAGCTGTAAAGAACGGAGAATAACATTATGATTTCGAAGGATCTGCCACCCAAATATCCCAACCAACTTTTAAACATTGAGGCAGTGTGAGAGAAAAGCGTAAAACAAATAAATATTGGACCTAGCGCCAACACAAAAATAATTTTCATGATGTTGATAGTGTAGGCTACGGCCGCCCAAAGCATAACATAAATGAAATATGCAATTACTGCGTAAGTGGCTGGAATTAATAATATTCCGTAATAAGTTCCAAAAAACAGACCAAAAACTTTCTTCGCCGTGGCAACAGAAAGTAATTTTTTAATCATCACATCAATATAAGAAAAGCGCGTAGCATTACTTGTATCAGCAGCACGATCCATTTGCGAAATCACCGTCATTGAAGTGGGATCAATATTGGAATCTGAAAGACTCATCATCATTGCCACAACATAATCCATACTATCTTTGAAGAAGCCGACGATAATTTTATTGTAGAAATACCAACTAGTTGGGCTGGTAAAGAAAATGATCAAGGCAATTTTTAAAATCCTACTCATCACTTCCTGCTTGCTCCATTCAGTCAAGCCAAACATGTGAGCAGCACCAAATAATGCAATATAAAGACCCAATGAAATTTGCACCACTCTAATAAAATTTGTATCCTGAACAATTGATTTATACATGAATTCAATAATGCCGCCTTGCCTATCACCATTAGCATCAACTTCGCCAAGCATTGTGTCTTCTACTAAAGACACGAGAAATTCGAGCAATCCATCATCATAGCCATTGTCCCTACCTACGCCACGCAAGATTGAAATCTGATATTTTCCAAAATTATCATCATAATAATTATCGTAAACTTTGAATTTTACATATTCATTCGGACCATGATATTCATCGTCAGCAGTGTTGGTGTCAGTTCCATAATTACCCGCGTGGTCATCTTTGAGGAAAATTCTTTTATTTGAACTGGCGTAAATATAACGCGTCATGTCAGTTCCATCTTTAGCTAAACATTTACCGTTAGAATTACGCTTGATGTTACATATTTCATAAGTTGAAAATAAGTGATATAAACGCAGCGGCACTTCAGTTCCGCGACTTCCAAACAAACCCATATAAAGACCCATACCGCGATCATATTTACATGTAGTTTGCATGTCGGGAGTTTTTACTGCTTCATCTTTATTCGCATAGTTAAGTGGAAAATGATAAGTGTTAAGATCAAGCGCATTTCCGTAATTTGCAGCATCATTGGTACAAGAACAGGAATTTGGTAAGTTTTGATTGGCAGTAGTAGTGCAATCAACAGACTGAACTTCGCCATCAATTCCTTTTTCTGCCGTAGGAATTGATCTGATGTTTGGATCATTGCCAGATTGAGTAGGATTAGTGCCAGAATAAGTAATGCCGTCAGAAGTATATTTGTAACATAAGCAGTTAGGGGAAGGAGGAGATATTTTCTTAGCACAGAAATCGCATCTCGGCATTTCGGTCAGCTTGGAATTGGTTAATTCACTTCCATTCCACGGAGTCCAACCGCCGCCAATCTGAATTAAAAATTCATCGCCATTTGATTTCAAACCAGTTTCGTGCCATTGCGCATTTTGACCGCCATTAATAGCGTCGTAAGTACCGTCAATTCCATCATTAGTTGGTTTCGCTTCTATAGTTAAGGTTTCTACATCAAACTCATCAGCTTCAACACAGCCATCATCACAAGAAGACAAGAAGGCAGCAAAGAAAATCAGAATAAAAATCTGTGTTATTTTCTTGGCCAGATTCATCAATAAGGAGGGATTATTTTTTAGACTATCAGTGGTACCTGCGGCCGGACTTGAACCGGCAAGAGCGATAAAGCTCCACGGATTTTAAGTCCGTTATGTCTACCATTCCATCACGCAGGCGAAAATAAAATGAGGGCGGAAAGTAGTTTTGGTCGCTTAAGAATTCTACAAGAATTTTAAAAAATTTTTGGTGATTATCCCTTAAGACACAATCTTAAGACACAATAGATGTCACCCTGAGCTTTTCGAAGGGTGATTTAAGGCTTCGATCTTAGAATCATCATTCGACAAACTCAGGGTGACATCGAGTTTTTTTGTGAATCAAGATATAATCACCAAATTTTTCAGTCATTATTTTAAGATCGAGCTCCTAGAGCCTGTATTCAAAACAAACTCCTGCAAAACCTTATCAAATTCTTCTAACTCAACTCCTTTTTTAACTTCCGAACCACCAATTTTATTCAACAAAATAAATGTCAGCTTTCCGCCTTCATTTTTTTTATCTTTATAAAGATGACTCACTAAATTTTTTTCATCCCAATTTTCGCGGATTTTTTTGGGATCAATTACAAATCCACAATTCTGTAAATGATTTTTTACGCGCAAAAAATCCCCTTGCGAAATCATCGAAAAATTCTGCGACATTTTCGCCGCCATCACCATTCCAAGAGCCACAGCTTCGCCATGCAAAATTTCATCAGAATAATTAGTTTCAGTTTCAAAAGTGTGACCAAAAGTATGACCAAAATTAAGCAAAGCTCTATCACCCGATTCTTTCTCATCGCGACCAACAATTTCGGCTTTTATTTCACAAGAACGGCGAATTATTTTCTCTAAAACTTCTGCATCATATTCAAAAATTTTAGCATAATTTTTTTCTAAAAATTCGAAAAATTTTTCATCATAAATAAATCCATATTTCACAACTTCGGCGTAGCCCGATTTCATTTGTCGCAGCGGTAAAGTTTTTAAAAAACCTAAATCACAAATCACTAATTGCGGCTGATAAAAACTGCCGATCAAATTTTTTCCCGATTTGCTATTCACCGCAGTTTTGCCACCAACCGAACTGTCAACTGCTGCGAGCAAAGTTGTTGGCACTTGCACAAAATCAATTCCGCGCAATAAAATTGCCGCAATAAAACCAGATAAATCGCCAATTACGCCGCCGCCAAAAGCAATAATCAGCGATTTGCGATCAACGCCTTTTGCTAAAATTTCTTCACAAATTTCTTCTAAAAATGAAAAGGATTTTGTTTGTTCGCCAGCTTTGGTAATTATAGTTTCAACTTGAATTTCACTTTTTTGCAAAATGGTCTGCAACCTTTTCAAGTGAAGCTTGGCAAGGTTTTCATCGGTGATTATAAAAATTTTACTATATTTTTTTTTGCCCAAAAATTCCGGCAAATATTCAATTGCATTGTCGCCAATTGCGATATCATAACTTCTTTCTGCGAGATTGACGGGAATTTTATTTTGCATTTTTGAGTAAATTTATTGATTTGAGAATTTTAGCAATCAGCGCTTCATGATTTTCATCACTAGTATCAAATTTAAAATCGGCTTCGGCGTAGATTGGATAACGCTTCGCCGCTAATTCCTGAAGAATTTCTCTTTTATATTTCTGATTTAAAAGTGGTCGCGTAGTTTTATTTCCAATGCGATGCAGAATTGTGTCAATCTTGGCAAAAAGCCAAATTGTGTAAGATTTTTCTTTCAGAATTTTTCTAGTGTCAGAATCGATAAAAGCGCCGCCGCCAAGGGATAAAACGATGTTTTCATCGCGCTCAACTATTTCGCGAATAACTTTTTTTTCAACCTGACGAAAATATTTTTCGCCATTTTGAGCAAAAATTTCTTTGATGGTTTTGCGTTCGCGATCCTCAATTTCACAATCGCAATCGATAAAATAATATTTGGTTTTTTCGGCTAATTTCGCACCAATCGTGGTTTTACCAACACCCATCAAACCGACAATCGCGATGATTTTTTTATTCTTCATTCTTGAAAAAATTAATTGGCAAAACTAAATGCATAAACATAGGTTTGCTTACACAAAGTTTAAATCAAGTTTCTTTCAGCAATATTATTAACAATTCAGAGGTTTTGAATGTCCAACTTTAACAACAAAGCAACTTCTTTTGCTTCTTCAGCCGCAAAAACAACAACTTACGATTCGGCGCTACGTGATTATATGGTGAAAGTTTACAATTTCATGGCGATTGCTTTAGCCATTTCTGGCGTCATCGCATTTTTAGTTATAAACACACCATACTTAATGGCAGTTATATTTGGAACTCCTTTAATGTGGGTTGCAATATTTGCTCCAATCGGTTTTGTAATTTTCATGAGTGCAAAATTAGATTCGATTTCTGCCGCAACTGCAAAAACTTATTTGTGGATTTTTTCAGTATTAATGGGAATTTCTTTGGTATCAACTTTTATAGATTACACTGGCACCAGCGTTGCCCGCGTTTTCTTCATCGCCTCTTCCGTATTTGGCGCAACCAGCCTTTATGGATACACCACTAAAAAAGATTTAACCAGCATGGGTTCATTTTTAATTATGGGCTTAATTGGTTTAATCGTCGCATCAATTGTTAATATTTCCTTAAAAAGTTCTGCCTTTGATTTCGCCATTTCTCTAATCGGCGTTTTCCTTTTCATCGGCCTTACCGCTTACGACACTCAAAGAATCAAAAAAACTTATTACCATTTTTCTGGCAACAGCGAAATGGTCGCTAAAATGGCGGTTGTAGGCGCGTTAAATCTTTATATGGATTTCATCAATCTTTTCTTGATGCTACTAAAATTTTTCGGCGACAGAAAATAGTTTTTGAATTTAGTTTTATAAAAAAGAGTTGGGATTTAAAAACCCCAACTCTTTTTTTTGCCTAAATTTTCCTTCAGAAAAATCCCTTCTTCCTTTGGGAAAAAAATCACAAAATAATAAAATTACCTTATTGATTTTCTTTTTTTAAAAAATAGCATGCCCGCCCCTTTGAAAAAATAAGTGAAAAAATCACCCAAAAAATTTAAAGAACATTCCCTGGTAGCTCAGCGGTAGAGCAAGTGACTGTTAATCACTTGGTCGGAGGTTCGATCCCTTCCCAGGGAGCCATTTCTTGTTTCTCTAACCCTCAAAAATTGGGTTAGTTTTCAAATTCATCGATAGGCTCCAGCCCCGCCAGTAGCGGAATCTTAGCCCTGTTGAGAAAAAGTCTTGGGAAAAACAATCTGAAGAAGCTACCGCTCTTTTAAATGAAATTATTATAAATACTTCTCCAAAGAGCGATCGTTCCAATAACCCTCCTTTTCACACCGTTGATTCAGATGAAAATCAATCTGAAAAAGGTAATATTATTTCTGATAGTCAATCATTTGTAGAAAGCTATTTTTATTCTGGAAGTAGCAGTACTAGTTATGATAATGAAAATAAAGTTACTACTCAAGCCCAGCGCAGAGGAAGCGGAAATTCGCAAGAGAGTAACGATTCTAAATCTTCGCAAGAACCATTGTTGAGTTTATCTCAAGAAAGATCTGAAAATAAAACATCGAGTCCTGAAGATGGAAAAAAACCAAATCCTTTATTACAAAGAACCCCTTCCGCAAGAGAAAATCTCAAAGTAAGTAGTTTAGGTAATATTTTTGGAGCGGAAAATAATAAAGTAATTAGTTCTGTAGACGAAAAAGAGGATTTTTCCTATACTGGTAGAACATTAACCCAAGATGTCGAAGATATTAATTCAGCTTATAAAACTCTTAAAATACCAGCAAGTGAAGAAGAACTTCAAACCCCACCCAAAAATAGTTCAAAAATAAATCCGTTAGAAAGCCCAAGGGAGAATTATTCACCCCCAGA